>Ga0114964_10003850_pt1 | contig 9982 bp, 8 predicted proteins | sample C_131016_MF_Meta_FD_92638 | JGI IMG/M metagenome (GOLD analysis project Ga0114964, IMG submission 92638) | Freshwater microbial communities from Lake Croche, Canada to study carbon cycling - C_131016_MF_MetaG | ecosystem: Environmental > Aquatic > Freshwater > Lake | place: Lake Croche, Canada... | reverse complement strand
TGCTAATTTTTCTGGCGAATTGTGTGCAACATCTTCAATCTCCATGCCGCCGGCTACAGAAGCCATAACTAAGAAATTTCTATTCGCGCGATCCAAAAGTATTGCTAAGTAATATTCGCTTTCAATTGGCGCCGCTTGTGCAATCATCACTTTATGTACTGTGTGACCTTTGATATCCATCCCAAGAATTGCAGCAGCCTTTTCACGAGCATCACTTGGTGACTCGGCAAGTTTTACGCCACCGGCTTTACCGCGGCCACCGACTTTTACTTGCGCCTTAACAACAACTTTGCCACCCATTTTCGCGGCTGCGGCTTCTGCTTCTTCTGGTGTGAAGGCAACAGCACCACCTAAAACTGGTATCGAATGTGCCTCAAAGAGATCTCGAGCTTGGTACTCAAAGAGATCCATTAATTACTCCTATCGATGGCGAACATCGCAAATCTTAGTGGTTATTTAGAGCTTCTCTACCGGCGCATACCGAAGCAGTAATCGCTTCTCACCTAGTGAGCCAAAATTAATGGTTGCTTCGGCGCGATCACCTGTCCCCACAACGCCAACAACTGTTCCCAATCCAAATGTGTCATGAGACACACGATCACCAACTTCGAGAACCATTGTCGTTGAACTCTTGCGGCCTGTAGCACGAGGGGCGGGAGTGAAGTGAGATGTTTTCAAGATACTACTTCGGGATGGCGCAGGTGCGTGTTCATTCCATTCAATTAACTCTTCTGGAATTTCAGAGATAAATCTTGATTGCGGATTGTAGGAAGGTGAACCCCATGCACTCCGATACTCAGCTCTAGAAATATAAAGACGTAGCCTGGCGCGGGTTAAGCCAACGTAAGCAAGTCGGCGCTCTTCTTCAATTTCTTCCTTATCTCCTAGTGTCCTTGAGTGCGGAAATATTCCTTCTTCCATCCCAGTTAAGAAAACAGTTGGGAACTCCAAACCTTTTGCCGTATGCAAAGTCATCAGTGTTACTACTCCGCCATGATCTTCGCCATCTGGAATTTGGTCAGAGTCTGCGACAAGTGAAACATTTTCCAGGAACCCCAAAAGTGAAATCTCTTCCCCTTCTTCAACTTCGCCTTCTTCATATTCAACAGCGACCGAAACTAATTCTTGTAAATTCTCGATCCGGCTCTCATCTTGCAAGTCATCGCTCTTCTCTAATTCCGAAAGCAAACCAGACTGTTCTAGAACCGCACCTGCGATGACAGATGGCCGAGTCTTAGCCTCCACTAGGAATTGCAGCGAGGTTATTAAATGCGTGAATTCATTAATGGCAGCAACTGAGCGATTAGGGATATCTGCGATATCCGAAACGGAATTTAGTGCGTTCCAGAACGATAATCCGGTTGCCCGCGAATGAGTATCGACGGCATCAAGTGCGCGATCTCCGATTCCACGTTTGGGTGTATTAATAATTCGGCGAAGCGATACCTCGTCTTGCGGATTGACCAAGACGCGTAGATAGGCCAGGAAATCTTTTACCTCTTTACGTTCGTAAAATCGAACTCCCCCAACTACCTTATAAGGAATTGCTGATCTTAAAAAGGATTCCTCAAAGACACGAGATTGCGCGTTAGTTCGATAGAAGATTGCGGTATCGCCCGGGTTTGATATCGATTCGCTTCGAAGTTTGTTGATCTCTTGCACAATGTAATCCGCTTCGTCATGTTCACTCTCGGCCACATAACCTTTGATGGGATTTCCGGCGCCTGCCTCAGACCAAAGATTCTTCGCTTTACGACCCTCATTATTTGAAATTACCGCATTAGCGGCACTTAAAATATTTTGAGTCGAACGGTAATTCTGTTCCAGTAAAATTGTTTGAGCGCTTGGATAATCTGCTTCGAATTGGAGGATATTTCTAATATTCGCACCACGGAAAGCGTAGATAGATTGATCTGCATCGCCAACAACACAAAGTTCAGCAGGTGGCAAACCATCGCCTTCAGTACCCACTAATTCTTTAATTAAAATATATTGCGCGTGGTTCGTATCTTGGTACTCATCAACCAAGACATGGCGGAATCTGGAACGATAGCGATTCTTGCTTTCGGGAAATCTCTGTAAAACTTCGACAGTCCGCCCAATCAAGTCATCAAAATCCATTGCGTTAGCTGCAGCAAGGCGCTTTTGGTAATGGGTGAAAACTTCCGAAACTATTTCACTGAATTGGGTATCGGTTGTTTGGATGTAATCGGCTGGGCCTTGAAGTTCGTTCTTGGCCTGTGAAATTAATCCGGCTACGGCCCGAGGTGCATAACGCTTAGGGTCTAAATTCATATCTTTCATAATCAAAGTTATGAGTCGAAGGCTGTCACTTGAATCATAAATTGTGAATGAGTTGGAGTAGCCCAACTTCTCGGCTTCTTGACGGAGAATTCGTACGCAGGCAGAGTGAAAGGTAGAGACCCACATCTGGCGAGCGCGATCTCCAACAAGTTCGGCCACTCGTTCTTTCATTTCTGCCGCAGCTTTATTTGTAAAGGTAATTGCGAGAACTTCATAAGGTGCGACGCGGCGTTCGCCGAGTAAATATGCAATTCGTCGGGTCAGGACTCGAGTCTTTCCAGAACCAGCGCCCGCTACGACCAGCAGTGGTGCGCCAGCATGTATGACAGCCGCCTGCTGCTGTGGGTTAAGTCCCTCGATTAATGACACGAGGTGGAGTGTAACTACTGAAAGTTCTGCCAAAATGTCCCACATGAGCCCAATCCCAGATTCCGAAGTTGAACGCGTCCTAGTAGTCACCGCCCATCCTGATGACCTGGATTTTGGCGCCGGTGGAACCATTGCAAGTTGGACTGCGAATGGGATTGAAGTTTCCTACTGCATCGCAACAAATGGGGATCAGGGTGGCGAAGATCCAAGTGTTCCGCGCGAAGAGATGCCCAAAATTCGCCAACGTGAACAACGTGATGCCGGAGCTGCACTTGGCGTTACCAACATAACCTTTTTAAATCACCGCGATGGTTGGCTCGTTCCAACCATTGAGTTACGTAAAGAGATTGTGCGAGAAATTCGCAAAGTAAAACCGCAGCGGTTAGTGATTCAAAGTCCAGAGCGGAATTGGGATCGGTTATTTGCTAGCCACCCAGATCATATGGCGGCTGGTGAGGCGGCCATCCAGGCGGTTTATCCCGATGCGCGTAATGCCTTTGCATTTGAAGATTTATTAAAAGTTGAAGGCCTAGAACCTTGGCGCGTTCTTGAAGTCTGGGTTATGTCACATAATTCGCCAGATCACTTCGTTGATATAACCGATACCTTCGATGCCAAAATTAAAGCGCTACATTCACATGTAAGTCAGACAGCGCACAATACTGAGATGCCCAAAATGGTTCGTGAGTGGGGCGAACGAAATGCCACGCTATTTAACCTGCCTGAAGGTCGCATCGCAGAAGCTTTTAGAATCGTTAATACTGCTTAACGAGCCACCGCTTTTTCGATTGCAAATGTTTGGTTAGGTCCGCCATCGCCATCACCATTTGAATTATTCGAACCAGCAGCCGCAACTGCCTTGAGAATATCTAGACCCTTAGTTACATGGCCCCAAATTGTGTAATTTGAACCAAGGATTGAGTTATCGGCATAGACAAAGAAAAATTGGCTACCACTTGTGTTTGGTCCTGAGTTAGCCATCGCAACAGTTCCAGCCGGATACGCATTTGCGCCCGCAGTTGGCAAATTCTCATCAGGCACTTGCCACTTTGGACCACCACGACCTGAAGCAGTTGGATCGCCACACTGAATTACATAAATGCCTTTAGTTGTTAGGCGGTGACAGAGACTCTGATCGAAGAAACCATTATTTGCCAGGTAAGCCATCGAAAGAACAGATAGCGGCGCCTTTGCGCCATCAGCGGCAACAACTACTTGACCACAATTGGTGTTGAAGGTGAAGACTCGATTTCTGACAGGCTTCTTTATTTTTGGGATAGCTAGATCTTTGGCTTGATGACCAACTGAGTAAGTACCTTTGCACGATACTGCGCCAGACTTTCCAGCCGAGTGAAAATTACTTCCGGCTAGCGCCGGGCCAGCAAAAATAACTGACATTGCAATTGCCAAGGAAAGGCTTCTAACTTTCATCTCTTACTCCCACTCAATAGTTCCCGGTGGCTTAGATGTGACATCTAAAACTACCCGATTTACTTCACGAACTTCATTAGTTATCCGTGTCGAAATCTTCTCCAACACATCATAAGGAATGCGGCTCCAATCAGCAGTCATAGCATCCTCAGATGAGACGGGCCTGAGAACTATCGGATGACCATAAGTCCTGCCATCACCTTGGACGCCAACGCTACGGACATCAGCAAGAAGCACCACTGGGCACTGCCAAATCACCCGATCAAGTTCGGCTAATCGGAGTTCTTCGCGGGCAATCAAATCTGCACTTCGCAAAATTCTAAGGTTATTCTCAGTGACTTCGCCAACAATTCGAATTGCTAAACCAGGTCCAGGGAATGGCTGACGCCAAATTATTTCTTCGGGTAACCCAAGTGATAAACCCGCGAACCGAACTTCATCTTTGAAGAGTGTTCGCAGTGGTTCAACAAGTGTGAACTTCAAATCATCAGGCAGCCCACCAACATTGTGATGAGATTTAATATTTGCAGTTCCAGTCCCTCCGCCCGATTCAACAACATCTGGATAGAGCGTTCCTTGAACTAGGAAATCGATTGGTTGGTCCGCCGAAATCTCGCGGGCAGCTGCTTCAAAGACTCTGATGAATTCGGTGCCAATAATCTTTCGCTTGGCTTCGGGATCGGTTACCCCAGCAAGCGCCGTTAAGAAACGCTCTTTCGCATCAACCACTTTTAACTTAACACCGGTAGATGCCACAAAATCGCGCTCAACTTGCTCCGCTTCGCCAGCACGCAATAAACCATGATCAACAAAGACACAAGTTAACTGGGACCCGACCGCTTTCTGGACAATAGCTGCCGCTACTGCAGAATCAACGCCACCAGATAAACCGCAAAGAACTCGACCGGTTCCTACTAGCGACTTCACCTTTTCGATTTCAGCGGCCACGATGTTTTCTGGGTTCCAAGTTGGTTTACATCCAACAATATCGATCAGCCAACGGCGCAAGATTTCTTGACCATTTTCGGAGTGTAAAACTTCTGGGTGGAATTGCACACCAGCCAATGTTGCATCGCTATTTTCAAAGGCGACTATGGGGGTTGCTGAAGTACTTGCCGTTGCGCTGAATCCTGCTGGTGCTGATGTAACACTATCGCCGTGGCTCATCCACACTTTAAATTCTGTTGGCAGACCATCAAGTAACTTAGATTTTGAATTTAGCGAGAGTGAAGTCCGGCCAAATTCTGATTTTCCGGTTTGTGTTACAACGCCACCAAGTGCAGCAGCCATGACTTGAAAGCCATAACAAATTCCAAAAATTGGAATGCCTTGCTTGAACAGTTCGCTATTTAAAGTTGGAGCGCCGTTCGCATAAACACTTGCCGGGCCACCAGATAAAATAATTGCTTTAGGCGATTTTGCCAGCATCTCTGCGATCGGCATTGAAGAGGGGACGATCTCGGAATAAACCTGGGCTTGGCGAACCCGGCGGGCAATTAGCTGGGCATATTGGGCGCCAAAATCAACTACAAGTACCGTTTCTAAACTTTTATTAGGCACGGTCAATAACTACCTCGACGCGTTGGAACTCTTTGAGATCTGAATAGCCAGAAGTTGCCATTGCGCGACGTAGTGCACCAAATAGATTCATGCTTCCATCAGCTGTGTGCGAAGGCCCGGTAAGAATTTCTTCAAGTGATCCGACGGTTCCGACTTGAACTCTATCGCCGCGCGGAAGTTCCACGTGATGAGCTTCGGAACCCCAATGCCAGCCTTTTCCGGGTGCTTCTGTGGCTTTGGCAAGTGGTGATCCCATCATCACTGCATCAGCACCGCAAGCGATTGCCTTTGCAATATCACCACTGCGACCGACTGAACCATCGGCAATAACGTGAACATATCGACCACCAGATTCATCCATGTAATCACGACGAGCAGATGCAACTTCGGCAACTGCAGATGCCATTGGAACAGCGATCCCAAGAACGGTACGAGTTGTGTGTGCGGCACCGCCCCCAAACCCAACAAGAACTCCGGCGGCGCCGGCGCGCATTAAGTGAAGTGCACCAGTACCGGTTGCACATCCACCAACAATTACTGGAACATCTAACTCATAAATAAACTTCTTTAAATTTAGCGGCGCAGTTGCGGTTGCGACATGTTCAGCGCTTACCGTCGTTCCGCGAATCACGAAGATATCAACGCCGGCATCGATAACACTCTTGTGGAGTTCGGCAGTGCGTTGTGGTGAAAGCGCAGCAGCGACGGTTACGCCAGCGGCGCGAATTTCCGCAATTCGAGCCTTAATTAATTCGGGTTGAATTGGAAGTGCGTATAACTCTTGCATCCGGCGAATTGCTTGCTCTTGTGGCAACGATGCAATCTCGCCAAGTGGAATTCTTGGATCAGCATGTCTAGTCCAAAGTCCCTCTAAGTCAAGGACGCCCAGGCCACCAAGTTTTCCAATGGCAATTGCAGTTTCTGGAGATACAACTGAATCCATTGGAGCTGCCATCATTGGAAGTGCAAATTTATAAGCATCGATCTGCCAATTAATAGACACATCTTCGGGATCACGAGTTCGGCGACTTGGAACAATCGCAATGTCATCAAATGAGTATCCGACACGGGCGCGCTTGCTTGGCCCGATCTCTATTTCATTCATGGCTATTTTCCTTTACCTATGTAGTTAGGAGCATCGGCAATATCCATCACATCATGCGGATGGCTTTCTTGTAATCCGGCTGCAGTAATTTGAATTAAGAGCCCATTGCGCTGTAGATCTGCGATTGTAGGAGCGCCGGCATATCCCATTCCAGAGCGAAGTCCACCAACTAGTTGATGAACGGTATCTGCAACGCTGCCACGATAGGCAACCTTTCCTTCGATTCCTTCTGGAACTAATTTATCTTCGGATAAAACATCATCCTGCATGTAACGATCTTTCGAATAAGATTTTTGTTCACCGCGTGATTGCATCGCACCTAGGGAGCCCATGCCGCGATATGCCTTGTACTTGCGACCACCAATTTCTACTAGATCGCCAGGTGATTCATCGCAACCTGCGAGGAGGGAACCCAGCATTACTGAGTCGGCGCCCGCAACAATCGCTTTGGCAATATCACCAGAATATTGGAGACCACCATCTGCAATTAATGGGATATCCGCTTTAACACATGCCTTGTGCGCTTCCATAATTGCTGTAATTTGTGGAACTCCGACACCGGCAACGATTCGTGTTGTACAAATAGAGCCAGGTCCCACGCCAACTTTTACCGCATCGGCACCGGCGTTAATTAGTGCCTGCGCACCGGCGCGCGTCGCCACGTTTCCCCCAATAATTTCAATTTCTGGAAATTCTTTTTTGATCCGTGCAATGGCATCAAGTACTGCTCGGTGATGTCCGTGCGCAGTGTCTACAACAACTACATCAACACCAGCTTTAATTAACGCACTTGCGCGTGCAAAGCCATCGTCGCCAACGCCAACTGCGGCGCCTACTAGACCGTGTTTTTTGGCTTCAACAACACTTTTAACTTGATCTTCGATGGCTAGGTTTCTGTGAACAATTCCAATGCCACCCGCTTTTGCCATGGCAATCGCCATTTTGGCTTCAGTCACGGTGTCCATCGCCGATGAAACCAGTGGAATGCTGAGGGAAATATTTCTAGTCAGTCGAGTTCTTGTATCAACCTCACTCGGGACAACATCTGAGGCATCAGGCAGTAAAAGAACATCGTCATAGGTAAGACCAAGCATTGCGATTTTTTCGCGGCCACCTTCGAGCATTGGGAAAGTCTAGTGGGGCAATTAGGCGCCAACCGCCCGCATAATCTCCTCGTGGGCATGTTCTAAACCTTCTGAAAGGACCGCGCTTCCACATGACTTACCGCTCCAACCTGGACCACCCAGAATAATTCTTGGGGCCGGGCGGGTGGCTGGAATTTGGGTAACAAATTCAATCTGTGCATTTTTCTTAAGTTGAGCCCAGAGAAAGATTGCTGGCGGCGCAGATTTCCGGACCACTTCATTTAGCGCTTGTTGTGGCGTCTGGGCTCCTAAAAACGTTGTTGGAATTCCAGACTCTGCCAGAGCTGCGGCGAGCGCCTTTATCGCAAGGGAATGGATTTCATCGCCGACGCAGGCAAGAACAACCGGTCGACATTTATTCTTATTTTTTTGTTCCGCAGCGTGCTCGTTCAAAGCTATCATGATGATTTCAGTTAGTAAGTGTTCGACTTCTATGCCATTGCCTGTACTGGCCCACTGCGCGCCAACTTCTACAAGAACTGGAACTAGTAAATCTTCCCAGGTACGAGCAACGCCATTTTTACTAAGTTGGATTCGTAGCTCTTTCTGTACTGCTTCTTGATCAAAGCCGTTGGCGGCTGCCAATAATTTTTTAACAATGTCAGCTCGCTGCTCAATTGGGGCGCAGACTTTAGCAACCGAGATCTTCCCGTTGTATGCAAGTGCTTTCACCGCGGCATCAGCTGGAGTCATCCCAGCCACAATTAGCCGACGCATAACTGTGAGTTTTAGCAGATCGGTTTCGGAATATTTACGGTGTTCGCCAGCGTTATGAGAAGTAGGGCCAAGGCCATATCTACGATCCCAAGTACGTAAGGTCGCCGGAGCGACGCCAAGCCTTCTTGCGACCGCCGCCACGGTGTACTCGATCTCGAGTTCTGCCTTGGAACTACCTGTGCGGGCCATGGCCCAATCCTTTCGCCAATCGGTGTGATTTGCCACTCGAACCGCGCCAAGACTTGGTCAGGGGCTTGAACAACTTATGAAACGGTTGTAGCATCGGGGATAGTTCAAAGCTTGAGTAACCGAAGGAGATCCATGAACACAGTTCAACCTCGACCAATCGCATCAGATTGGGATTGGCAGGAAAGCGCTGCCTGCCGAGAGTTGCCTAGTGAGATGTTCTTTCATCCTGAAGGCGAACGTGGTCCGCGCCGTAAGAATCGTGAAAATGCCGCAAAAGCAGTTTGTGCTACCTGTCCAGTTTTAACAGCATGTCGCGAACAAGCGTTACGTCTTGCCGAACCTTATGGAATCTGGGGCGGTTTAAGTGAAGATGATCGTCTAACAATAATTGACGGTCGCAAGCCACTTAGCGCAGTTTCTTTCTCTACAGCCTCGTAAGGGTCCAAGCTCTAGCGCCACCCATAATTCCTGCAGCATTCGGAACAATTACAACATCATCGCCAAGGGCCTCAATAACTTCTGGCCGAATTCGGCGCGAGTTTCCGCCACCTAAATAAAGTCGGTCCCACAAAAATACTGGGCGCAGGTCTGCCACCATCATTCGAATTCGACGTGACCAAAAAGAATCACCGAGGCGGCGACGTTCATGTTCGCCAATCCACTCGTCATAAATCGTTGAGCGCCGTACTGGTGCATGAGAAAGTTCAATATGTGGCGCGAGTTTTCCGCCATCAAACACTGCGCACCCGAGTCCAGTTCCAAGAGTCAGAACAACTTCAAAGCCGGAACCCGCGACAACTCCGGCGCCATGAACTTCAGCATCATTTAAAACCAGAGTCGGAACACCAAACTTTGCCAATACCGCGCTTTGTAAATCAAAACCTTTCCATGCCATAAACAGTTCTGGGTCGACCTTGGTACGAGGGCCTTTGGTATTTATGTAATGCGGGGTATGAACTACTACGCCATGTCGAACCATGCCCGGAAAACCGATTGTTAATCGATCGGCCTTAGGCAATTGGGCGGCAATCTCACTAAAAATTTCAAGCAATCTTGTTGGTGAAAGGGGGTACGGAGTTGGGACGGCAACCGATTGGGCATGCATTGTGCCTTCGTCATCGAGTACGGATGCTTTGATACTCAAGCCACCGCAATCAATGCT
>Ga0114964_10003849_pt1 | contig 9990 bp, 10 predicted proteins | sample C_131016_MF_Meta_FD_92638 | JGI IMG/M metagenome (GOLD analysis project Ga0114964, IMG submission 92638) | Freshwater microbial communities from Lake Croche, Canada to study carbon cycling - C_131016_MF_MetaG | ecosystem: Environmental > Aquatic > Freshwater > Lake | place: Lake Croche, Canada... | reverse complement strand
TTAATATAACAGAATCGAGCTCTTTAATAAACTGCTCTTTGTTTTCGTATTTAATAGAATATCCAAATCTTTGAAATATATCTAAATATTTTATTAGTGGGCAACCAAAAAACTCTATAAACTCTTTATGTGTATTAACGGCTATTCTGACTACATTTATCCTGTTGTTTAAATACTGTATATATGTAATCTTTTCAAAATTTTCAGTTGCAAATAATCCAGCTGTATCTATATATTCTGTATAACATATTTCAAATTCATCTTTAGTTATTTCACTAAAATCTGAATCAAACCACGCTTTCATGAAATGCCTTACTGTATAATTTTCGTATGCCATATCTACATTTGAAATCTCGCATCAAACCTTATTTTTAACTCAGGTATTAATACATCATTATAAAATAGTTTTTGATTTTCTTCTGTAAGTTCCATTATATTTAATCCGCTACCAGAATGAGCTATTATATCGTTAAAGTATTCTACGTTAGATATTATGCCAAAACTTTTTCCTTCAGTAACAACCATCATTTCCTCAAAGAAAGAGCCAGACATATAATGTGTGATTCTATCTGTAATTGCAGCATTACCAGACATTGAGCTTTTTTCTCTAATAGTATTTTCTGAATACTCTGGAGATATTAATGGTTTTCCTTTTTTAGTTCTTATTAATGTCTTTGGTTCTCCTTTTCCATCAATACCTTCAAGCAGTTGCTGTTGAAGCATCCATATCAACAATGCAGATTCTCTTCTTATGATTTCCATAGACTCTTCAACAACATTAAATTCTTCTATGTTATTAAGTTTTCTAAGTGTACTACCAAAACCCATAATTGTAATCCTCCTACTAAAAACAGCCACTCTTTTGGAGTGGCTGTTAATCTTTGAAAATATTGGCAGACTTTAACTACTATGGAATAGTTATTGTGATTGGGTCTACAATCTCGTAACCTTGTATCAAATTACCCTTTAACACACTCGGTGCTGCAGATGTAATTGTGTACTTGGTTCCAGATGTAAACGTACCTGCAAGGCTTATTGTTCCACTCGCATTTGTAACACCGGAGATAGTTACAGTTGCACCTGTAACAGTGTTTGTTACAATGAAGTTGGAAGTCGAGTTCCATGCAGTTCCAAACAAAGAAACTAAATCAGTTAACGCATCTTGTGTTACAACTCCAACTTTCAAAGCTGTTGTAGAGCTTACTGCTGGTGTTGTGTACTTAGCGTTAATCAATCCCATTAACTGAAGAAGAGGAAAACCGTTTTCTAAAACAATTCCGTAACTAACTAATTCCTGAGGGGAATAAGAAAGTAGGAAGTGATTTTTGAAAACATTGCTCTTCATATCTGGTAATGTTGGAGCGGGACTGTAAGTTAAATCTGCTACCAGACCACTGTATGTTCCGTCTCCGTTATCTCTACAAAGAACCAAACCTTGTTGGTCAATCTCTATGAAAGAGTAACCAGATTTGTTTAATCCTTGAAGAGCCTTTGCGTATCCAAGACCTCCTGAAGTTGTTCCAAACGTTCTGGAGTAGAATCCGTATCTAAGGAAAACCTTAGAACCATCATCTAAAGTAACAAGAATATCTTGCTCCTTATCATTGTTAATTTCTCTTATTGGAGCATTCTGTCCAAATAAAGGAAATACTCTTGAAGACTTAGCTGCGTGGATAAGGTTTGTCATCCAGCTAACTGGGTCTGCCAAATCCGCATCAGTAAAAGTCTGACCTCTCTTGATAGCGATTATCATTGCTGTAGGTCCCAGCATGATGTTGCATTCTACGCCAGTATTCTTTATTGTGTTTTGAAACTGGCAAGCTTTTACTATAGCACTCATGGTGTTTACTATTTACTTATTAAAAAAATATTGTTACTTATTACAGGTTGCTGGAACCATTGGGTCAGGTGGATTTGAATTATTTCCACTTGAACCGCCAGAAACTTTTATTGGTTTTAAGAAAGCTAACTCAAGGTCAAAAATTTCAACCGCATCTACAAAATCACTAACTCCTTTTGTTCCAACTGGAAGAGGACCTGGATTATCCATTTTTTTATGAACAAATGAATCTATGCTCATTGACAATACAGAAGGTGCTGCAGCTAAACATCTCATAAACTCGTGATACATTGGATATAAAATAGTATCAAAAGTTCCACCTGTCGCAAATCTTTTTTCAATAGTATCTGTAGGCTGTGCAGAACAAGCAAATGTTATTCTTTTAATCTTACTCGAAGAATACTGACCAAGAGGGTCTTTCTTCTCAACTATTGGTAAATAAAGAGCAACTAATGGATACTTTGAATTTTTCATTGTCCTTGACTCGTTAAGTTTCTGAAGTTGCTCAAGTATTTGAAGTTCTCTACCAGACTGGAAGTTTATATTGAAAAACCCACCATTCACAGTATTTGGAACTTTCATACTTCCAACTACATCACGAAACAAGTTTGGTAATACTAATTCACTCATATTCCAAAGATATTAATAGTTCTTGATAGTTTAAAACCTTTATGAAAATCTCTTCTTGTGAACTCTGGATAAACTGGTGTTTGTTCTTTGTTCTTTGTGTTTAGATATTCAAAAAGACTGTCGCATCTATTAGAAAAGTTATTCCAAGCTGCACACATTTTATCCGCAGGACTATGTATTTCTCCAGCTTCAGCTTTTGAAACTGAAGTTGTCATACCAGTTGTTAAACTTGCGGAAGATTCCTCAAAGAAATAATAGATGTAGAAAGCGATTAAACTTTCCCAATAACTATTGTCTCCATCTGAAGATGTGTTTTGCATAACCTCTACAACTAATCCTTCCCACAGTTGAAGTTTTCCTTTACAGTCAGTATACTCTGCACCAAACACTAAATCGTTCATTCTTTGAGAGTTTTCTGTTTTTACTAATTTACTCAGTTCGTAACCAAGTATTTTAACTAAACATTCGTTCTCAAAACGAGTAATAAACATATCTAACTTTTCAGCTACAGATGCCTCATCTGCATTTGGGATATTTATATCCGCTACAAAAAATGAACGATTTACTAAGTTTGGCATATACTATTTTTTAGATGCAATTAAAACTATTCAGTAATGTCAGTAATCACTGTTGCGAATGTATCGTAGATAAACGCACCTACGTGGTTTTCGCTGAAAATCTGGTGTATTCTCATTTCGCCTATAACTGTTCTCAAGTTCTTAGTGAAATCATCATTTTCCAGACCCCATACCATAGTGAAGTTTTTGTAGATTAAGATTTTGTACAAATCTAAACAAGCTACAAGAACGTGACCAACTGGAATGTTGTTATCTTCAACAATCATTGAACCAGTTACAGGAGGTATGAACATTTGACCCTGATTGTTAGCTTTGGTCATAACCATATTAGCGTAATCAATAGGATTAATGAAAGTGGTAACTGCATAAGCGCCGAAGTTAGCAGCCTTCAATTGAGCAACACACGCTCTTATAACATCCCAGTTATTTGGATTAAGTGTTTTCACACCAAGTCCAGAACCTGTGAACGGAACAGCTAATGTTGTAATACCAGCTGGAACTGTTGAACTTAAAGTACCTGTTAAGGTTTTTCTTGTCAACTCCATTTTTAATTGGTAAAGCAACTCTCCTTCTACCCATGATGCCATTCCATCAATATCATCAAGCAACTCAATAGCTACCTTTTCACTAACGGCAATTTTCTTAGCATTAGAAATTTCGGTTTCAATAGAGAAGCTTATGCCTGGTTTATAAATACCTGGAGCAATAAACGCTGCTGCTCCTTGCGTGTTCTTTTTGTTTACCCAAACGTAAGCAGCAGAACCAGTAGAACCTTTTTTCAAGTAATCCCAGAAGGTTGGTTGCACACGAATCAGGTCAATTATCCCAGCCTGAATTTCAGGTTTTGGCAAGTACGCAGAACCGTTGTACATTGTAGATGGAAGCATAGGGCTTGCAACTGTACGCAGATTTAATTCCAAAGGTTTCAAATCAGCTTTTTTACCAGCTCTTAATTCCTGAACTACTTGATGAACAGTAGGCTCTCCATTTTCGTCGTTTTTAGATTCAAGCCAAGACTTAATCTGTCCACGAATACTCATGTCTTTTTCCTGTTCTTTACCTTGATTTAAAAGTCTTTGCAACTCCAAGCCTTGACGAGCTATTAAAGCCATTGCTCCGTCTTTTTCATCTGCCATTTGGCGTAACGCTTCAAGAGGCAAATCTTTAAGTTCTTTAGGAAGTGAACTTTTAATTTCTTCTAACTCTTGCTTTGTAGCTCTTGATGCAAGAGAAGAGTCAATCTTCTTTTGAATCTCTACAAACAATGCTGCTTTTTGTTCTTCAGCACTTGGCTCGAACATTCTTACAGGAATGAAATTAGTTTTCATTGTTTTCTTTTTTAAATTGTGATAATAGATAATTATAGTCAATACCTTGAACTATCGGCTCTTTATTATCCAGTGCATCTCGAGATTCAAGCGGCTGGTTTTTAGCGAGTGATATATGTCTCGATAATAAACTTCTTAATTCAAGCTGATTTTTTCTTGGAATAGACTTTATAAATGACTCTGTTTCATCAGCTAAAGAATCATCTGTGTAAACACCATCTGCTCCACGAACTCCAAAAGTTCCTTGTTGTGAACCTATAGTTACAAACGAAACTTCGTACAGGTCACACTCTTTCATTATGATAGAATCTGTTGCCTCGTCATATTCCATCTTGTCCCAAACATAGTTAAATCCATAACTACCGTTATTACAAGTTCCAGATTTATGTCTTATAACTAAAGCGTCACAAACTTCTATTCCTTCAAGTATTGGAACTTCTCCATAAAGACCTATTTCATCTTCCTCTAATACTAATGGCATTCCAACTGAATCCGATTGATTGTGCATATATAATGCAGTAATCTTATATGAAGCATTAGACTTAGGTCCTCTATCATTTAATGATTTAGAGAAACAACCTTTAATAGGCATTGTTCCATAATCATCTGGTACTCCCCATATGCAGAAATACTGCCTAAGTAATCTGTCGTTTTCTGGAGATATTTGTGCTCTTATAGCAGTAATGTTTGTGCTACTGCTATTCTTCCCAGAAAAAATAATAGGAGATGCTCCTACTTTTTTTCTTAATTCTAATATTTTTGGGTGTAACATAGTACTATATTATTAATGCTTTTTTATCTTGTAGTATTGATGGGTTTTGCTGCAACCATTGAGGATAGAATAAATCATCCGCTCCTGCAACTGGGTCAAGTTTCATTAGTTTTCTGTATTCATTAAAACTAATTAACCCCAGCTCCCAATCTATTGCGCAAGACTCTGATAATGCTTTTCTTGCTTGTCCAGCTTTTGCTATATCTTCTTGCAATACTGGAAGGTGGTCATAATCTAAGTATAAATTTACTCCAGATTCATTTAACCCAAAAAATTCATCATAACGAGCCATTCTCCTCAAAGAAAAAGGAATGATGTTATTTTGGTATAGATATTTTTCAGCTGAATTTCTATTTTCGTAAGTAGCATTCTTTCCACTCATTAACTCCGCTGGATAACCCATCCTATCACATATTCCATCAATACCTTGTCTTACAGTTTCCTTAGTCATTAAATCTCTAAGGTTAAAACTCATTGCGTTCCATTTCAAAGGGGTTTTACTTATTACATATTGTAGTTGACCTACTGTAAGTCCGTAATTCTTTAACTCGTTTTGAATGTCGTCCTTTTGTTGCTGAGTAAGAGGAACCCAACCTGCCATATCTGGTTTTGGGTCATGTGAAAATACTCCAAGAGGCCCTTTCTTTTTAAGTAACACATTATCTGCTTCCATTGCTGCGCAGATATTTGAAACAAAGTAATCAAGACCTGCAACCTTAGATATTGGCAATCCCATATTAGGTAAAAGATTGTCTATAAAACCATCTTTGACTAATAATATATCTTCTGAAGGTATAGTGTAAGTTTTACCAAATATAGAAAGTATCCAGCTTTTAATAGGATTGCTTGCATCTATCTTCATTCCATCCTCTGTTATTTCTCCACCATGCAAAGAAAAATCATAGTTATATTGAGGTTGGCAAAAATATGGATTAAGATTCCATAGGTATTTTGTATAACTCTTGTCCATAAATTTTGGTCCAACTGCAAATACTGGACAGTAACCAAATATCTTAGCTAATACAACCTGTTGACTATTAAACTCTTCCCAAGTTTGCATCGGGTTAGGTCTTTTTAATAGTTCCATAACCCTTTTATACTTAGGATTTTTATTGTAGTTCTTAACAGGTATTTCTTCTGAGTCTACGAGTTCTATTCTTCCATTTGTATCTGCTTCAGCAAGTCTATCAATAACAGCTGCAAGTGGGCTACAATAATTGTATGCCCAGTATTGCATATTTTTAGTATTTAAACCTAACCAAGATGGATCAACAGAACCAGTCAAATCTATCACATTGCCTTCTCCGTCAGCTGGAACAAAACTAAAGTTACCACCAACGCCTATTTGATTAGTAGCAATAGAGCCAAAAAGATTGTTTGCTCCTTGCAGAGAAACTTCACTCCTTGTTGTTAATGCTTTGTAAGCTACTGATAATCTTGTTGCAATATTCACTGTTAACTTTTTAATAATTCCTCAAAAAAGAAATGTTTAAAGATGCTTTAGATAATGACTATAATAACCATATCTAGTAGCATCAAATGTGTGGTTATTATTATCTACCGGAATGTTAGTAATTTTACCTTCTTTGTCCTCCTCCCAAATATATTTTTTTCGTTCCTCGTCCATGTTTCGTGATGAGGCAGTATAGAAAACTTTAACTTGGTTTAACGCTTCAATGCCTGCGTTTATAGAACCTTGACCTTTACGAGCTGGAAAAGCATTTGTTATTCCAGTCATTCTTATTTGTCTAATCATATCTGGGTCATGTTCACAATATACTGGAGAAGTTTCTCTCCAACCGTTAGCTTTTAGTATATTGCAAATGCTTCTCGCTGGTAATCCAGGTTCGTAACATAACTCTTTAACAAATAAAGACTCTCCAATTTTGTACATCTTTATAATAGTAGTTGGGTCATTAGTATAACCAAAATCTATTCCAAAAACGCAGTCGTTATCATCTATGAAATCATTATCGTCAATTTTAACCCAGTCTGGAAATATCAACCCTGTAACGTTACCAGTCAATCCTCGTGCATACACCTTCCATAGTTCTTCGTTACCTCTTTTAGGAATACGTTTTCCGTTCCCATCTAAGATATAATTTCCGTACTTGTCTCGTATCCATTCACCCAAGTTCTCTATTTCCAAATGCTTGTCCTCGCTAATGAAAGGATTGTGCAAATGATTAGAGATTAAAGTATGATTACCTGGCTCGCCAATTAAATTTTCGTGAGCCCAGAATCTAATACTTGGATTGTAATCTAATATGCTTTGCTCGCTACGTGAATCTAATTGAAAGAACTTTAACCAGTCATATTTATTTGCCTCATTAACAAACAACCTCTTACGCTTTGCTCCTCTGGCGTCTTGCTCTGTTTCAAAAACCTTAAACTCAATTATTGAACCAGATTTAAAAGTAAATATTCTATCTGTTCGGTGATATTGTTTAATAGCGTTTTTAAACGTAGGATAAACAAACATCTCAAAGTCACGCAACGCTCCACCTTTTAAGTGTGGAAAACTTACTCCTGTAACTGTTGTAACACCACCATCCTCTTCGCTCGCAAGTGTGGCTAAAACACCGAGGATATTTACGGTCTTTCCTGAATTTTGCCCTCCCTGATGTATTACTCTTCTTGCTCCATACCTTAACGCTTTTAGCGTATCAGTGAAGATTACACTCGCCTGCATATATTAGATTCACTTAGTTACATTACTTTGCACTTTAATAACCAAATATACGAGATAGTTATCAAAGCGCCAAATTTATTTATCCACATTAAATGTTAATAACTTTACAACTATAATAGATGTAGTAAAGTTTGTGTGTTAATTACTGTTTATTAGCATCTTCCAGCTAGAATACAGATTCCACAAAAAATAAGGATTACATACAGTAGGACGTCATCCCAATTACCAGAATTGCCGACAGTATTGCCAGAACCACTAGAGTAACCAGGAGAATTTTGTTGAAAATACATGAGGAAAAATTTAAAGAATGAAATTTAGGATACTGGAATTTAGAGACGGGTTTATCTGCATTCGTTGGTCGTTATTACCGATAATGACTAACACAAAATGAACACTATAGCGCGCACTAATAAAACAGCAAATTCCACAAAAGAAAAGAAACACAGACCAACACTTAAAAATAAGGTCAACCAGCATATAGGGAATCTTCCTACATACTGGATTAACCTTAATAAGCTATACACAGAATATAACTTTATAGTCAACATGACGACATACTTAACCCAGAACGCACGCAGACTTAAACCGCACACCATTCGCTTAGCTTGAGGGATTGCTTGAATAGGTGATTTTGTTTTGGAATTTGGTAGGGATTTGTAGAGGTAGCGAATAGACCTTTTTGCAAACTAAATTTTTTGTTTTCATTTAAGTTAATAAACTTAAGGCTTAAATTAATAAGCCTTAAGTTTATAAGTTAACCGGTTTAAGACTTAAGTCTTATTTTTGTCCGATACTTTTAAGGTATGCATTTATTGCATTGTTTACCGTTCCATCATTTAAGCCTTCGGCGCGAAGTTCCGCTTCTATTTCACTTTTGGTTGCACCTTCCGCGCTTCTTTTGGTGTAATAATCAACACAATAAGAAGCCTTTGAACCTTCACGGCTCACCGTTGGCCCATCACTTTGAACGGTTGTAACCTTTGCTGATGTTCCTAAAATTAGGTTTATAAGTTCATCGCGTAAAGTCTTAAGTTTTGCGGTTTCTTCATTCATTTCTTCAATACTTAAGCCTTTCTTTTGATACTTCGCGAAAGCCTTTTCATGTTCCTTAATGGCTTCTTCAAAGTTGGTAACATAAGCAATTTTTTTGTCACGCGCTTCCCTCTTTGCTTGTTCGATTGCGAAAGCCTTAAGGTTTGCTTCTTCCGCTTGTACAGCTTTACGTGCTGAAAGTAAAAAGTTAAGACTCGCTTCTTCATTTTCTTCCGTGCTTTCCTTATAAGCTTTGTTTGCATCCTTTACCGCTTGCTTAAGGCTTTCAAGTTTTTCACTTGTTAAGATGTTCTTAACTTCATTTGTTGTGTTTACAACTTCATTTTTTTGTGTGTCATGTGACATATTTAATTTTAAGGGTTTTTTAAGTCTTTCCCTTATATTGACTTGTTAAAAATAAAATGTTAAAGTTTTGTTAAAAATAGTTATTTTCGATTTGGACAATACGCACCAGTTCCACCGCGTCTATAAAAACTTAATCCACCATCAACACGACATGATGAAACCATACACATAAAAGCGATTAAGCAAGCAAATAAAATACATTTAAAAACGGTTTCAAGGCTTAATTCTTTTGCCGTATTGTATTCCCTTATTTTTCCTTGTTCATTAATAAACTTCATAATTGTAAATTTTAGGTTTTAAGACTTAAGTCTTATTTTTTATCCTTAATTATAAGGTTAAAGTTTTTTGTTGTTTGGAATGTTGTTAATATTTGTCCTTCGTCATTTGAGCATATTGTTATTGAATTAAAGTCACCCATATCGTATTCGTATGAACAATTTTTAAACCTTATAAAGTTTCCATCTTCAAAATAACATTCAAGACTTTTATCTTCAACCTTATAATTTGCCGTGTCAATAAACAAGTCTTTTAAACCATTAATACGTGACTCTGCACCTTTGTTTTCCCTTAAGTCAATAAATATAATATCCGACATAAAAGGGAAACCGCCAACAATTTTACCATTTTCATCCTTAAGGTGTGCGCTTATTTCGTCCGAATCGTGAACAAGTTCCCAACCTTCGCGCTTTGTTGTTTCAAGGCTTAAGTTATAAGTAACACTTAATGCTTCGTTTGTTTGGATAATTGTGTAC
>Ga0114964_10003844_pt1 | contig 10001 bp, 12 predicted proteins | sample C_131016_MF_Meta_FD_92638 | JGI IMG/M metagenome (GOLD analysis project Ga0114964, IMG submission 92638) | Freshwater microbial communities from Lake Croche, Canada to study carbon cycling - C_131016_MF_MetaG | ecosystem: Environmental > Aquatic > Freshwater > Lake | place: Lake Croche, Canada... | reverse complement strand
TCACCAACGAGACCCTTGCATGTACGAACTCACCAAATTTTTTCACTTGGCAGCAGGCTTGATCTGGTTGGGCGGCATGACGATTCTGTTGGTCGCTGTTCGCCCTGCGGTCATCTTGCAATTGGAACCCAGCCAACGCATTCCCTTGCTGCATGGCATCTTGTCGCGTTTTTTAAAGCTGGTTGGGCTGTGCATCGCCATCTTGCTGGTCACGGGCGGACTCATGTTCGCCGGGGTCGACATGAAAATCGCCCCCAAAGGCTGGCACGTGATGCTGGGTTTGGGGTTTGTGATGTTCGCTATTTTTGGCCATCTGTATTTCGTGCCGTTTCGCCGCTTGCAGCGCAGCATGGCGATGGCCGACTGGCCGACAGCGGCCAAACAGTTGGCACAAATTCACACCTTGGTCTTGACCAATTTTGCCCTGGGCTGGCTGGCGGTGGCTGCTGTCGTGGTTTGGCGCTGATTCGAAATTGAACTTTCTCACACCATGAGCGCATCCATACATCCCCCTTCCGTTCTTCCCCACTCGGAATCGGACCCGCGTCAAGACACGCTGATCGAGTACCCGAGCATTTTTCCCATCAAAGTGATGGGCGCCACACACGACGGTTTCGTACACGCCATGGTTCAGATCGCGCTGCAATTTGACCCCGGGTTCGATGCCGCCACCGTGGAGTTACGCCCCAGCAAAGGCGGCAAGTACCTGGGCGTCACCCTGTCCGTGACCGCCACCAGCCGTGCGCAATTGGATGATTTGTACCGTGCGCTGACCTCGCACCCCATGGTCAAAATCGTCCTCTAAAGCGGGCCATGAACTTGCGCAACCTAGGGCGGGTGGACTACATGCCGACCTACGAGGCCATGCAGGCTTTCACGGCGGCGCGCAGCGATGCCACCCCCGATGCACTGTGGATTGCCGAACACCCGCCCGTCTTCACCCAGGGGTTGGCCGGTTTGGCCGGTCATGTATTGAACGCTGGCGATATTCCAGTGGTGGCGACCAACCGCGGTGGGCAAGTCACTTACCACGGACCGGGTCAGATCATGGCCTACCCCCTGCTGGACCTCCAACGCGCTGGCTACTACGTCAAAGAATACGTGTACAAGCTGGAAGAGGCCGTCATTCGCACCTTGGGCCACTTGGGCGTGACAGGGCATCGCGTGGCAGGGGCGCCGGGTATTTATGTACGCCTGGAGGATCCTTTTGCACACCACGCCTTGATCGGCCCCGCCGACCCGAGCGACCCCTTTAAAGGCCTGGGCAAAATCAGCGCCCTGGGCATCAAAGTCAGTCGCCACTGCACCTATCACGGGCTGGCCTTGAACGTGGCCATGGACCTCTCGCCTTTTGAGCGCATCAATCCTTGTGGGTATGCGGGGCTGCGTACCGTGGATCTTTCTACAATCGGGGTACAGATTGCGTGGTCAGAGGCCGCGCACATCTTGAGCGACAAGCTCTTGGCCCACTTAGCTTCCTGAGAACGACAACATGACAACTCCCAACGTGGTGCGCGAAGCACAAACGGTCGAGAACTACGACCCCAGCGCCAAACACAAAGCAGCGGCCAAGCTCTCACGCATTCCAATCAAGGTGGAGGCGGGTGAGGTGCTGAAGAAGCCCGACTGGATCCGCGTCAAAGCCGGCTCGCCCACCACCCGTTTTTACGAAATCAAAGAGACCTTGCGCGCCAACAAACTGGTCACGGTTTGCGAAGAAGCCAGTTGCCCCAACATTGGCGAATGCTTTGGCAAAGGCACGGCGACCTTCATGATCATGGGCGACAAGTGCACCCGCCGCTGCCCGTTTTGCGATGTGGGCCATGGCCGGCCCGACCCGCTGGATGTGAACGAACCCGAAAACCTGGCCAAGACCATTGCGCAACTCAAGCTGCAGTACGTGGTGATCACCAGCGTGGACCGCGACGATTTGCGCGACGGCGGCAGCCAGCATTTTGTGGACTGTATTCGCCGCACGCGCGAACTGTCGCCACACACGCAAATTGAGATCCTGGTGCCCGACTTTCGGGGCCGCGACGACCGCGCCCTGGAAATCCTCAAAGCCGCACCGCCCGATGTGATGAACCACAACATGGAAACCGTGCCGCGCCTGTACAAAGAAGCGCGCCCGGGTTCGGACTACCAATTCTCTTTGAACTTGTTGAAAAAATTCAAAGCCCTGTTCCCCCACGTCCCCACCAAAAGCGGCCTGATGGTGGGCTTGGGCGAGACCGATGAAGAAATTTTGGAAGTGATGCGCGACATGCGCGCGCATCACATCGAGATGCTGACCATTGGCCAGTACCTCGCCCCCTCCACCAGCCACCTGCCCGTGCGCCGCTATGTGCACCCGGACACCTTCAAAATGTTCGAAGCCAAGGCCTATGAAATGGGTTTCAGCCATGCGGCTGTGGGTGCGATGGTGCGGTCCAGCTACCACGCAGATCAGCAAGCCCATTCGGCGATGAACGCCAACCCGCAAGTCTGAAACTGCATACGATGGGCCCTGCTCGCGCCAACTTTTTCGCGTTGGGCGCCATCGCCCTGTGGGTCAGCCTGGCTGCACTCGGGGTCACTTTGCAACACGTGCCGCCGTTCTTGCTGACAGGGATTGCGCTGCTGATCGGCAGCCTGGTGGCGCTGCCGCTGTCTCGCTTCAACTGGCGCGTCTGGCGCCTGCCTTGGCCCACGCTGGCGCTGGGTGTGTATGGCCTGTTTGGCTACCATTTTTTACTGTTCATGGCGCTGCGCGATGCGCCACCGGTGCAGGCCAATTTGGTCAACTACCTGTGGCCTTTGGGCATGGTGGTGATGGCACCCTTGTTTCTGCCAGGCACGAAGATCATGCGCAAACACCTGGTGGCCGCGGTCGTCGGATTCGCCGGTGCGGCGTTGGCCATCACCGGCGGGCAGGGACTGAGCGAATTGGCCGACACACCGAGTTGGGGCTACCTTTGGGCCTTGGCTGCCGCTTTTGTTTGGGCCAGTTATTCCTTGATGACGCAGCGGGTGGCGGCTTTTCCAACGTCAGCGCTGGGCCTGTTCGGACTGGTGTCTGGGCTGTTGGCGCTGTTCTGCCACTTCGGGCTGGAGCCGGCCGCCACCCTGACTTCACGCGACTGGCTCTACCTGATCGCGACGGGCTTGGGGCCTTTGGGCGCGGCGTTTTACTTGTGGGACGCGGCCCTGAAACGGGGCGATGCGCGGCACATCGGCTTGCTCAGTTTTTTGACGCCACTGGGCTCGACCTGGGTGTTGCTGCTGGTACGGGGTGAGTCGCTGAGTCTGTCCACCCTGGGCGCTGCCGTGCTGATTGTGGGCGCGGCCTGGGTGGGTACGCGCAAGGACTGAGCCCCTGTTAACCGATCATTTGGGCGGGGTCTTCAGACTGCAAAACCAGTTGTGCCCAGGCTTTGAGCTTGACGGTGTCGGAGCGCAAAATTTGTTGCTTGACGGCCAGAATCTGCGACGGGTGCATCGAAAAACTGCGCAAACCCAAACCCAACAACAAGCGGGTCATGGTGACATCGCCCGCCATTTCGCCACACACCGAAACGCCTTTGCCTTGCAGCTGACATTCAGCAATCGTGTCCGCCACCAGCTTCAACACCGCTGGATGCAAAGGGTCGTACAAATGCGCGACCGACTCGTCTGCGCGGTCAATCGCCAAGGTGTACTGGATCAGGTCGTTGGTGCCGATCGACAAGAAATCAAAGTATTTGAGAAACAAGTGCAGCGACAAAGCCGCTGCCGGGATTTCGATCATGGCGCCCAAAAGAACCGGCCCATAGGCCAGCCCACGTCGATCCAAGTCGCGCTGCGCTTGCTCGACCAGCGCCACGGTTTGCCGTATCTCGCTGGCGTGAGCCAGCATCGGAATCAGCAAGTTCACCCGCCCGTGCGCAGCGGCGCGCAAGATGGCGCGCAACTGGTTCAAGAACATGTCCGGATCGGCCAGGCTCCAGCGAATCGCGCGCAGACCCAAGGCGGGGTTCAGGTGCGCCGCATCGTGGCGCGCTTCGTCCAGCGGTTTGTCTGCGCCCACATCCACGGTGCGGATGGTCACCGGCAAACCGTTCATGCCTTCCACGGCGCGGCGGTAGGCGTCTAACTGCTCCTCTTCATCGGGCAAATGGCCTTGCCGGCCCATGAACAAAAACGCACTGCGAAACAAGCCCACGCCCACCGCACCCACTTGCATGGCGGGCTTGGTGTCTTCGGGCATTTCGATATTCGCCAGCAGTTCAATTTTTTGCCCATCGAGCGTGATGGCCGGTGTGTGGCGCAAGCGGGACAAGCGTTCGCGCTCCAGATCGCCCTGGCGCTGCTTGAAACCATATTCAGCCAAGATGATCGGCGAGGGATCGACGATGATCACCCCGGCATCCCCATCGATGATGACCCAGTCGTCTTGGCGCACCAACTGGCTGGCCGTGCGCGCGCCCACCACCGCAGGGATGTCCAAGCTGCGGGCCACGATGGCGGTATGCGAGGTTTTGCCGCCGACGTCGGTCACAAAGCCGACGAACACACTTTGCTTGAACTGGATCATGTCGGCCGGCGACAGGTCGTGTGCGACCAAGACCAGCGGCACATCCATGGTGTCACCCAACTGCAGCTCTTGTTGTGGGCGCGAGGTGGGGCGTGTTTGCACCACGGGCGAAGTGCCGCCCTTCATGCAATGCAAGATGCGCTCGGTCACCTGCTCCAGATCGGCCTTGCGCTCGCGCAGGTACGGATCTTCCATTTCATCGAACTGGCGGGAGATCACTTCCAGCTGGCTGGTCAGCGCCCATTCGGCGTTGTACAAGCGGTCTTCGACCCAATGCTTGACACCGCTGGACAACAACTCGTCTTGCAACAGCATCAAGTGCACATCGAGCAGCGCGGCCAGTTCATGCGGTGCGTCTTTGGGCATGTCCTTTTGCAGGCGCTGCAATTCTTCGGCCACCGCATCGCGCGCCACGCGCAAACGCGCAATCTCGCTGGGAATTTGCTCGGCGGTGATGAAGTAATGCGCCACATCAAGACGGCTCGACGCGACCAGCACCGCCCGGCCGATGGCAATGCCCCGAGCGACTGCGAGACCGTGGATGCTGAAGGTCATGGGCGTGCGTGCGGTGGTGCGTTGTGCAAAAAACCCTGAGGCTTATTCGCCTTCGCCGAATTTGTCGGCCATCAGCGCCAGCAAGGCGGCCAGCGCTTCTGGGGCTTGATCGCCCTCGGTGTCCACCGTGACTTCACTGCCCAGGCCTGCGGCCAGCATCATCACCCCCATGATGCTTTTGGCATTCACGCGGCGCTCGCCTTTGCTGATCCACACCTCGCAAGGAAAGCTCCCCGCCAACTTGGTGAGTTTGGCTGAGGCGCGGGCATGCAGACCCAATTTATTGCTGATGATCGTGGTGGCTTGAGGCATGTCTTGTTCCTGACTGATTTTGAGGGGCTGTGCTGCCCACGGGCATGACGCCCTGGACGCCACCGGCATGTGCGCGGGCGGTCAAGGCCTCCAGACTTTCGTGGCGGTAGCAGACGCTGCGCAGCAGCATTGGTAAATTCACGCCCGCCAGCAGACGGGTGTTCACACCATCGGTCAACTTCTGGGCAATATTGCAGGGCGTGGCACCGAACACATCGGTGAGCAACAACACTTCGGTGGTCCCCAAGTGGTCCAGCGCCTGGGCGGCGGACTCCAAGGTGTCTTCGGGGGCTTCGTTCGGCGGCACATCGATGGCCAACACGCCCGAGGCACAGTCCGGAAAGACGTGCACGGCACAATCGCGCAAGGCGTTGGCCAGCGGTGCGTGGGCGATGATGAGGATGCCGATCATGGGGCTTGATTATCAGGCTTAGACCAGAGGAAATAGCCGTAGGCTGCCATGGAGAAAATCAAAAAGACGGTCATGGCCGCCTGGAAGGAGGCGATCGTCGTCCAACCCAGGCTTTTGAACAGGTCGACCGCCAACCCAATGCCCCACTGCACCACAAAGATGCCGGCAAAAATCACCAAGTTGTAGGCGGACAGGGCACGCCCCGCCAGCGCGGCCGGAAAGGCCTGGCCCACGGCGGGTTGCGCCAGGGACACAAAACTGCTGGTCAGGCAAAACAAAGCCAGCGCCAAGGCGGTCCAAGCCCCCATGCCATCGGCAGCCACAATCAAAACGCCCATCACGACGAAGCTCCACGGCAAGCCCCAGGTGATCAGTACATTGGGTTCAATGCCGCGCCGTGACAATTTGGGCGTGATCATGCCCCAGGTCCAAAACGTACACAGCATGGTGAAGTTGATGGCGAACAAACCCGTGGCTGCCTCGATCGAGCTCCAGCCACCGACCTGCGTCATCCAAGGTCCGGCCCACAAGGTTTGAATCGCCACCATGCCGCCGTAGCTGAAAAAGCCGATCGGCGTCATGCGCCAGAAATACCGGCTGCGCCATACCGCGGCATAACCTTTTTCATCCGCTGGCGTTTGCGCCGCAGTGGCGGCAGACGCCGTCTTCCAGGCAGGCACCTGCCAGGCCATGAGCAACATGGTGAGCACCACCAACACCGCCAAACCCAGAAACATCACGCGCCATCCGACCCAAGGCATCAACCACTGCACCGGCAAGGTGGACATCAACATGCCCAGTGAGCCCGTCATCAGCATCCAAGAATTGGTGCGCAATTGGGACGAGGGGTCCAGCCAACGGCGGTAACCGGTCAACGGCGCCATCAGGCAGGCGCTCACGCCCACCCCGCACAACATGCGCGCCATCAGCAAGCCCGCGAAGCTGGTGGCCATGGAAAAGGCCATACAGCCCAACACCGCCACACTTAAAAATGCGATGTTGACTTTTTTAGGGCCAAATCGGTCCAGCCAGGAGCCCAGGGGCAGTTGGGTGAGCGAAAAACCCAAAAAATAGCCGCCCGCCAGCAAGCCCAGGTCACGCGCCGTCAAACCCATTTCCAGCGTGAGCGTAGGCGAGAGCGTGGCGGTGATGGCACGAATCAAGGCCGATAAAAAATAGGCGCTGGCAAAGGCCAAAAACACCACGATCGCCGTTCGGCGTGGGAGTAAATCGTGAGAAGCGGAGAGGGTCATGGTTGGCGAATGCTTTCAAAAAAGGTGTCGGCCATAGCGCCTTGAATTTTCGTTTGATAGACCATGGCGTTGGCCCATTGCACGCCATCGCCCTCTGGCCATGCGACCCACAGGCCTTGGGCTTGCGTGGCTTGACCGTTGGGCTGCAGCCCCTGCGCGCGCACACGCACCGCGCCTGGCAGGGCCTTGGGCGCAACCCAAGCTTGGCTCTCTGGCTTTTGCGCCTGCAGGGTGCGCCAAGTGGCGGTTTGCCAACCCTGCTGGACCTGGGCCGCGTCCGCGCCTGCGGGTAAGCGACCGGTCATCACCACCCACATGCCGTCTCCGGCCTCGCAACCGGCCACCTGTAAAGTGACCTGCGCCTGTGCGATGGTGACGACACGTTGGGTGCGATCGGGTTTGCAAGGCAACTGGGCAGTGACATTCGTGCCTTCAAAATGGATGTCTCGCCAGTTGTAGGTGGGTTGGCAGGCGCAGAGCAAAAGCGCCACAAGCCCTGAAATTTTTCTCATGGCTGTCATTATCGTGTCCGAATCTCGATTTGAATTTCGCCACAATGACAGCATGAACTCATTACATGGTATTCGCGTCCTCGACCTGTCCCGCGTACTGGCCGGCCCTTGGTGTACCCAAACCCTGGCCGACCTGGGCGCAGATGTGATCAAAATTGAACGCCCCGTCACGGGTGATGACACCCGCACCTGGGGGCCTCCGTTTTTGAAAGACGCCCAAGGGCAAGACACGGCTGAAGCCGCTTATTACCTGGGCACCAATCGGAATAAGCGCTCCGTCACCTGTGACATTGCTCAGCCGGCGGGACAAGCGCTGATCCGTGAACTGGTGCTGCAATGCGATGTCTTCATTGAGAACTTCAAAGTCGGCGACATGGCCCGCTATGGCCTGGACTACGACAGCCTGAAAATCCTGAATCCCAAGCTGGTCTACTGCAGCGTGACCGGTTTTGGTCAGACGGGCCCTTATGCCGAACGCGCCGGTTACGACTACGCGGTTCAAGGCATGGGCGGCTTGATGAGTGTCACCGGTGAGCGAGACGACTTGGGCGGCGGGCCACAGAAAGTGGGCGTGGCTGTCGCCGACCTGTTCACGGGCATGTACGCCACCGTGGGTATTTTGGCCGCGCTGCGCCATGCCGAACATACCGGCCTGGGCCAGCAGGTCGATATGGCCTTACTCGACACGCAGGTGGCCATGCTGGCCAACCTGGGAGCAAACTACCTCGTCGGCGGCAAGGTGCCTGGCCGGTCAGGCAATGCGCATCTGAACGTCGTCCCCTACCAGGTCTTTGAAGTGCAAGCGCCGCCGAACGCAGCGCCGGGTTCGACAGACCATTTGATTCTGGCCGTTGGCAATGACGGCCAATTTGCCAAATTTTGTGCCGTGGCGGGTCGTTCAGAGCTGGCTACTCACCCTCATTTCATCAAAAATGCCGATCGGGTGCGCCACCGCGCGGAGTTGGTGCCCCTGCTCGAAGCCATTTTGAAAACCCGAACCAAAGCCGCATGGCTGTCCGCGCTGGAAGCCGCCAAGGTGCCTTGCGGCGCCATCAACAACCTGGCCGAAGTTTTTGCCGACCCCCATGTGCAAGCGCGCCACATGGTCACCCCCTGGAACCACCCGGTGGAGCCCAACCTGCGTTTGGTGGCCAGCCCTCTCAAACTGAGCGAAACACCCGTGCGCAATGATTTACCGCCGCCCCTGCTGGGCCAGCATACCGACGAGGTTCTGAGTCAGGTCTTGGCTTATTCCGCCGATCAAATGCACCGCTTGCGTGAGCAAGGGGTGATTTGAGGAGGCTGATTACTTCAAGGCACCAAATACTTTGCCCAACAAGGCGCTGCCGGTGCCTATCGGGTCTTGGCGGATTTTCTTTTCTTCCTCGCCAATCATCACAAACAGGCCGTCCAAAGCCTTGCTGGTCACGTAACTCTCCAGCGTGGCCTCTTGTGGCTTGAGCAGGCCCAGGCTCAGGGCCTTCCCGGCCACGGCGTTGTACTGTTCAGCCAAGCCCACCTTGGCGGTGGCCTGGGTGATCACGGGTAAAAATTTTTGTCCCAAAGGCACCCGGGTTTTGCTGTTGAAGTAATCCGTGGCGGAGGTACTCCCGCCCTGCAAAATGGTCTTGGCATCGCTCACGCTCATGGTTTTGACCGCCCCCACCAGCATGTCTTTGGCCAAGGGCATGGCGCTCTCGGCCGCGCGGTTCATGCCCAACACCAACTCGTCAATTTTTTGACTTTGCCCCATCATCTTCAGCCATTTGGCCGCTTCATTCAAATAGCCCGGCAAGGCAATGCGCACTTTGTCATTGCCCATGAAACCATCGGTCGTGCCAAGCAGACCGACTGCTGCAATGGCGCTTTTCTCCAATGCCAATTTCAACCCTGAGGAAGCATCCGTACCAGACAGGTCGGCCAACGAAATTGCTTGTGCGGCACGGACATAGGCCATGAGCGATACTGCGCCACTCAGGCCGATGGTATTAAACTGACGACGGTGCATAAAACGGACTCCCTGGGATTTCATGAAACTTGTTTTGACACGCTTAGGCGCATGGCTGTGTATCGCCATCTTGTGCCTGCTGGCGGCCTGCACTTCGCAGTCCGCCCCCGAATCTAACTTTGTTTTGCTGGATGGCTCACGTATGAGCACCTCGCAATTGCGAGGAAAAGTAACACTGGTCAATTTTTGGGCCACCAGTTGCACCACCTGCGTGGCTGAAATGCCGCAGATCATTGCCACCTATGGCAAGTACCAGACCCAAGGGTTTGACACCGTGGCCGTGGCCATGAGTTACGACCCGCCCAGTTATGTGGTGAATTTTGCGCAAACGCGCCATTTGCCATTCAAAGTGGCGATCGACAACACTGGAGCCATTGCGCAGGCCTGGGGTGACGTC
>Ga0114964_10003842_pt1 | contig 10004 bp, 1 predicted proteins | sample C_131016_MF_Meta_FD_92638 | JGI IMG/M metagenome (GOLD analysis project Ga0114964, IMG submission 92638) | Freshwater microbial communities from Lake Croche, Canada to study carbon cycling - C_131016_MF_MetaG | ecosystem: Environmental > Aquatic > Freshwater > Lake | place: Lake Croche, Canada... | reverse complement strand
TGGTCAACGGTGAGGTCGATTCCCGAAGTAACCTGTCGGCACTGCCGACGCTGGAGCCACGAGGGGAGTTGCTCATACGCTACGAACCAGACACCAAGCACCTCTACATATCGGCCAAGCAGTTCAAGGTCTTCTGCGTCAAGCAGCAGACGGGCTACAAAGAGCTACTGAGGAAGCTAGCTGACCTTGGGATTTTCCTAGAGGCTACCAACAAGCGCATGTCCAAGGGCATGAAGATTGTGTCCCCTGCTGTGCGCGTTCTGAAGTTTGATACTTCTGCCGACGAGACCCTACGGGTAGAAGCCATACTGGGCACAGATGAAAATCGAGACAGTAGCGTACAGAGTTGATTGGTCCAAGTTCCGCAAGGGCTATTCATTTTTCATCCCCTGCATCGACCACAAGGCGGCGCGGGCTACGTTGGCTGTAGTCACAAGACGGCTAAAGATAACCACCATCACCAAGGTGGTCATCATGGATGGAGTGAAAGGCTTGCGGGTCTGGAGGACTTGAGCTACACTGGCTACGGTTGCTCCTCCTTGGAAGTGGTACTTCCCTTACCCCCGGCCAAAAACCGGGGGTTTTTTATTGGGCTTCTTCTAGAGTGAACTCTTTGGGTTTAGCGGGTTCAGCAATAGGGCCGTTTGACCTATACCTCTTTAGCGCATTAGTTGAGTACGCCGACGGGGCAGTAGTAGTCGCGTAGTTTTTTTCATTAACCACAATGCCCCCACCCAAAGTGGACTCAACTGCCCGCTTTGCATTGGTGTTCAAAGCATTGTTAATCTCATCATCAAGAATTTGATACTCAGGATTTTTTACACTAAACTCAAACGCACGCCCAAGTTCTTCAACAAATTTTTCGTGGAACCGCTCACGTTTTTCTTGGGACAACGTAGGGTCCATGGACTTGCGATTGTAGTCACCCAAAGAATCCACAATATGTTTGTGCTCATCGTTGATTGCTTTGACCGACGCATTAGTCTTAATAGCCGTATCTTGGCTTTGTGCTATTTGGGCAGGTGCAAAACCCAATGCTTGCCCAATCAACTCGTTCGTAGGCACTGTACCGGGCATAGCTAATTGCGCTCCTACGGGCGTTTGTATTCCTTCTTTTCTATACCTTTCTTCTGTCAACATCTTACTTATGGACGCAGGGGTTATTTTTTCAAACCCCCGTTCGTATTCACCTTGCGACCACAACTGTAATGCCCTTCCAATATCCAACCCTAAATTTACTGAGGGCCCCATAAGTACCTGTCCCCAATTTGCCATAGTAGAGGGAATGTCTTTACCCGGTTGTGGGTCACGTATCCACATATCGTTCAGGTTAATTGCGCTGGATATATCCATACCGGTGATGTAATTACCAGCACCATAGGTCATAAGCCGAGGGAAGTCTTCAATGCCCATGTTTTTAGCTACATTGGTCAACCCAGTTTTACCCAATACGTTAGGCAAGTACTCTGTACGGAACCAAACTGTACGGTCTTTATGCTTCATGGAGTCGGGCGCATCAGGTTGCCCTGTGTACCATTTCCATGCGTCATCCAACAGGGACGCCACTAGCGCAATTCCCGGCAAGACTACAAACCCGCCGACTAGAGCATGTGAACTTAATACCCCAAAAAATTTAGTCGCCGCAGCAGCTTTTCCTTCTTTATTGAACAGGGGCAGCATCTTAAAAAAGTTGCCGACTAGTAGCTTGGTAGTCAAGTACGGGAAGAATTTGTACAACCCGAGCGTTTTACCGCCAAACCCACGCAACATCATTTGCCGAGTGTCCGGGTTGTAGTTACCGAATGCTTCATTGACTTCTTGAACTGCTCGGTCTACTGCTTTAGTGTGGTTTGCGTCTTCTTCTACGCTGCCCGGTTTTCCGGGGTTTTCTTTTTGAAACCTACGCATCCACAGCCTGTATGAAGGCACAAATTGAAATTCACGAGACAGGCGTTCTCCATGGTGCATCATCCCACCAAGAACCAACTTGTCTAAAATTTCATGGCCGACATCTAGAGCTTTATTCCCTACTCTAGTGTTTGGTTTTCTACCCTTGCTAAAAACACTATCGGTCAAAGTACTTCTTGTAACGCCCCATGTGTCTACAGCATCACGAACTGCTCGGCGTTCAAGTGGAGTTAGACCTTTAGCATATTCAATACTAGGGGCACGCCAAGCCGTAGTGCCATCAGCTCGGTGCTCTATAACCCCAAATTGGCTCCATACTTTCAGCATTTTTAGCACTTCAGGAATAGCTTCAGGCCCATGGTTACCCAGCAAAATCCATACACCTTTTAGCCCTATGTCCATAGGCTGCAATACCGCAGAACGGAAGCTAGTTAAATTGCGGAGGAAAGATAATTTAGCTACTCCTCCAGCAGCACTATTGAGCCATTTTTGGTAATTAACTTCAGGAGTTGGGGTTAACACCGCGTTTGCAAGCTCTTCCATGCGGGTAACGAACGGCTCATAGTTATTATTGGTTTCTATTTGCCGACGCGCTAGCTCCAAGGCTTGCCGTATAGCGGGTCCGTGTTCTAGCTTAGCCAAGGCACGGGACATTTTTATTCCTGTGTCGTTAACAGTCCTGAGAATATCGGAGCTAAAACCGGGCGTTCCTTTCCGGTGCATAAACAACTTACGCACGTTACCTTCCGGCATGCTCTCCAAATACGCTTGGTAAATACCGTCCTTTAGGCTTTGCTTGAACGCCGCATCAGAGGTGTACCTAGAATCCATCTGCGCCGTATCAATCGCTGCAAAAGCATCCTTAAGTAGCTGGCTTGTTTTTTCTAAGCCGACACGCATGTTGGCGTCGTTGCTAACGGTACGTTTAACTATTCCGCCTTGCTCCGCCTCGTTCAGGGTTTTGCCTTGTTGTCTAGCAATTTCACGGGCTGCGCGGTTACGTTTGAGCAGTGACTCAAACCTATAGCTGGCTTTTTCTTTACCGGGTAGTTTTACTTCCAGTACGTTATCGCCAAAACGCGCCAAGGGGAAGTACGGGCTAATGCTATCTTTTTCGAAAATCAACCGAACAGCAGCCAGTAGTTTTTCTCGGTCTTCTGGTTGTAGGTCAAGCTGGGCTATGTTTTCTTCCAGCAAGTGGTTCTTAACCTCATTCAAAACCTTATAGTGGTCCCGCAAGTCTTTGTATAGCTGTTGCCCTTTTTCACCCAGTGCAGCGTAATCGGCGTCCAGCTTAGGGTTTGATTTACCTGCTGGGGGGTCAGATGGGTCATACTTATCCAACGTGGACTCATTCAATATATCTGCAAAAGCTTCCCGTTTTTTAGGTTCTGCCCGGAAAAAGTCCACTATCTTGTTGCTCATTTCCGCTACACGGCGCAGATATACCTGCTCTGTGGCCGACATCTTTTGGATGGCTTCGTGCGCATCTTTAATCCCGCTGATAACGTCACCCGGACCGCCGTAAGCCATAGCGTCGCCATCGTAGAAATGGGAGATGATGCTTTTAACCCGAGCATCCCCGCTTTCCACTAGCCCTTTGACTTCATCCCATATAAAACGGGGTCTCGCAATCTAGCTAGGTTTGATGTGGCGTTGCCTAACTCATACCCAACACGCCCTGTTTTTACCGCATCAGTGGCTTTTTTGACTTCCTTCTCACGTTCTTCTGGTGTCGGCGGTATTGCAGCCGACGCAAAGGTTTCTGCTTCTGGGAAACCCCAACCACCCGGCCTACGTGAAGATAAAAGTTGGTCAGTGTGCTGGATAAGGTCAGACAGAGCATTAACGTCTTTCTCCCCCATACCAAACATGCGGCGAACGGAGTCAACGAACGGCGAGAACAGTTGCGTGTTTTTCTCGTAGCCTTCTACAGCCTTGAGGAAATCTTGCATCTTGCTATCGCTCATCGAGTAAGACACAAATTCATGCAAGTTGGTAAATGCTTCACCGCTATGCGCTAAACCGTAGAGGTGTGGGTCTACAGTGCCATCTGCAATTTGCTTGTTTAGCTCTATAGCCGCAGCACGCATGGTCTTTTGCAGCCCTTTAATGGACTGGACCATCTGAGAATCCAGATGGCGACCCTTTGACATGTAGGCCAAAGCGGTGCGTATCTTCTGAGATGTAGCTGCGTGCAGCAACTCATGGGACTGCACAACTTTGTTTAGGCCGTTGGCTCTACCAAAAGACTCGCCCTTGGTGTACACAACACCATCTCCCTCCGAGCTATACAAGGCGAGGCATTGGTCCCATTTATCTTTAGCGGCAGCTAATGTGGCGGGTAATTCTTGCCCTTTTTCTATCACTACCATTCGCACATCACGCACAACATTACGCAAGCGTTGCGCCAGCTTTTTCTGGAACGCTGTACCGGTCTTTACGATATGCGATAACGTTTGGCTAGAGGTGGTGAAATTGCTAAAGGCTAAGTCTTTTACCCCCTCAGATGCTTGAATAGAAAGGCTACCTGAAGACTTGGGGATGTCTTTGGGGTCAATCTCTTCGTCCAGCATTTTCTGTGCGCGTTTTTGCACAGCAGGGGAAGACGTAGAGTCATTAGCAATGTCCCGTATGTACCCAGCGGAATTGTTGATTTGGCGTTTAGTGGAATCGGGAGAGTTGTACGTTTCAAGTGCCGACTCCAATTCCTTCAAAGTTTGCAAGCTTTCTCTATCTGTTGTTTCAACAGGCTTCAGTGGTCGGCCTCTACCCTCTGCCGCCATTGCATCATCAAACGCTTTCTGTCTCTGCGCAATGTTCTCGGCGTTGCCAGCCTTCTTAGCCTTGTTCAGTAGTTCAGCAGCAATAGCTTGGCGCTTGGTATCGTAGGTGTTAGCTACTTCGCCATTTATCGCATGCTCCCACTTGCCTTCAGTGTTCTGCGCAACCGTGTGCTTTTCCTTACCGGGCTTGGACGCTTTGGGGGGCTTCGGTGCTGCGGGAGCTTCAGCTTTTTTACCACCGGGTTCCCGCACCATGTAGTCGATGCGGTCTTCAAATCCGTTTCGGGCGTACCATGCTTTTAACTGCTCTTGAGAAAGCCCACGTTCGCCTTTAGGAGTCGCCGCAGGTACAAGTACCAATTTTTTACCATTAGCATCAGCCCAAGCAGTAATTGCCTTGAGTAGCTTAGACCCTTCGCCCTGCCCTTCTTTAGTAGCCCCCATGCCCGTTATCATGGTAGCGCCAACAAGGTTGTCTGATATATCGTTGTCTTCGTCTAGTACCTTGAAATGCGCAGTGGTTTCTAGTTCTCCCCCTTTTTCCTTTGCGGGGATAAATGCGCCATTTTCATTTACTACGGGTTCAGTTTTCCTTACCTTAGGCTCTTCAACCTTGGTCTCAGGCTTGGGGTTCAGCGCGGCAGCAGCTTGCTCTACTTTAGCCCGTGCAGCATCTTCTGCTGCTTTAGACTTTTCGTTGCGGTCGTAGTAATTATCTTCAAGAGCTTTGCTGTAGTCTAGCAATGGTTGCCGAAGAGACTCGGGCACAAAGTCAGGGAAGTTTGAAAGCTTGTTAGTTACTCCACCCCGAGTGTCCCTAAGCCGAATGACCGATATATCCGCATCGTCTTTATTGCCAATATGCCCATCACCATTGCTGCCAAACTGTACTTTGTTGCCGTTACCTAAGTCCAGTATTTCCTTAGTAGAAATCCAAGGAATTCCCTTTTCACCTTCGCCTAGTGATCTAAACCCTACGGTTGCGGGTGCTTCTTGTTCTTGCGCTTCTGTTTGCTTGGCTTCAACGGTTTCAGTGCCACTTGGTTTTCCTTTGGTTTCAGTTTCGGTTAGTGCAGCGGGCTCAGGTGCTTTTCCTGCATCAGACACTCCAGCATTCGGTTCAACAGGAACCACTCCATCTCGTGCAGGTGTTTCAAATCCTGCGGCGGGTTCAACTCTGGACTCACTAGCCACGCTAGTGCTCTCTCCACTTGGAGGGGGCTCAGTTCCTGCAACATCTTTGGCTCCTTGTTCTTCCACTTGCTTCTTAGCCATCCGACGGGCTAATGGCCCCGGTATGCCTTGGGCTTGCAATTTTTCAGCAATGGCTTTTTCTGACGGTGCAACTTCGGCTGCTGGTGCCGCCTCGGTTACGGACGCAGCTTCGCCTTTACCGAATGAAGGTTCTTCTCCAGCTTGTACATTCTCTAGGTTACCTAGCCCGGGTTCGGCGCGATTTGTAGTGGCAGCTTCCGCAAGGGGTTTGCCTAGTGCGGGCTCAGCAGAGACTGGGGCTGCGGTAACTTTTCCTAGTGCGGGTTCAGCAGGTTTGAAATTAAACCCTTTGGCCTCGGCAATACGTTGAGCCAAGCCTGCATAGCTATCGTCTTTTGCGTAAGGAATACGTGCATCTGCGGCAGCTTTGCCTTGTAGGTTTGATACGCCAACATGGGCTCCTCGGGCCAGTGCCATTGACAGGGCAGTAGTAACCATTTCTTCAAGGCTAAAAGGATGCTCAACGGTATCTTCTTGCCCGAAAAATTGATTCATCCCACTTATGGTTTTTTGCAACCCTTTATCCGCAGCATAAAACGCCGTACCTTCAGCAGCGGCAGCGGTCATTTGTGGGAGCAACCTATCCCCCGCTTTTAACGCTTGAGGTAGAACTTTACCCCCAGTAGATACAAGCCGCCCACCAATCACCATCATGCCGCCAGCAGCTAGCGCATGTTCAAGCGCAACATCAACAGAAGCCCCAGATTTAAGCTGCTCGGCAAGTGTCTCTTTGAATCCGGGAAGTCCATAAAGAATTCCACTGGATAGCAATGGAATTAAGCTGCCGCCGCCAGTAAAAGGAATAGCCAAACCTTCAGCGACTGCGGGGGTTATGGCCCCCGTAGCCGACATCACTTTTCCAAAAGTGGTATCCCCGCCATGCTGTTGCATAAACAACTGTATAGACTTACGTGTTGCAGCTAGCTGTTTAGTTTTGTCCGTAGCCCCAAAAGCATCAGTCACAGACTGTGCGCCTGCCAGTGCAACATCAGATAAACCACCACCAAAATTGGATGCGCCTATGTCTCCATAAGACAATTTTTTGCTTCTCTCCGCGTTAGCTTTTGCTTCCGCCGCAATATCCATTGCATCGCTTTGTTCTTTAGTCAGTGCTCGCATACTGCCGTACCTAGCATTAAGATACCCAAAGTCTATGGCCCTTTGCGCATCTTGCAGGATTAGCTCATAAGGCCGTTCGGGGTATTCGGCTTGAATGTTTGCAGCTATGTCTTCTACCCGAGGGCTCAATCTTGGAACAGGTAGAGAACTATAAATAGGGGTTTCTTGTTTGAGCCCTAAAGCTTTAGCCAGCCCTGATTGTGGCGCAGAAGGGGTTTTGTATATTTTATCGAACGCCGCGTTTTCTGCGGCTATGTAGCTTGCTACACGCCCTTTGAGCGAGTCTTTGCCATAGTCTTTTATGACCTGCTGTATTGCAGCAGCGCGTTTCTCGGGGGATAGTTGGTATAGCTCAGCCCGCATACTTTCTATGAACTGAGGGCTAGCTCCAAGAGGTATAGCTGCCCGTGCAACAGCTACTGCATCCGTAGGTTTAGCAGCTAATCGAGGTGCTCTCTCTAACGCAGATAGCTGTGAGGCTGGCGCAGCGGCTGCGTCATTGATTGCCGCCCAAGCATCATCAGCACCAGAAACAGCATTCACAGGTGCGGCAGTAGCTACTTGTGGTTTGGGTGGAGTTAAAGCGAGCGCAGGAGGTGGCGCGGGGGTTACCGCAACGGCAGGAGGAGGTGCGGGGGTTACCGCAACGGCAGGGGCAGGAGCGGGTTTTTGGCCTTGGGCTTGGGCTCCTTGGGCGAGTAGAAAGTCTCCGGCCTTGGTGCTACCAATGGCAGGGCGGGGCCCAGCGTCTGCGCCTTTTCGGGTTAACTCTCTTCGGAGTGCAGCTACATTTCCCTCTGCCTCGGCCAACTCCGCTTGGGGGATTGAGACTTGCTCTTCTCCTTTGGAAGCTGCATCCTGCCTAGCTTGCGCGTCGGCTCGGTTTTGCGCGGCGGTTGAGGCGGCGGGGGCAGCTAAGGCTTCTGCTAGGGTAAATTCTTTGGGAGCGGCTTTAGACGCGGCTTTAGGCGGAGGGGCTAATGCTTCCTCTAGAGTGAATTCGTTTGCCATGCTAGCTTTTTACTTTGCAACAGGAACAAATGTATTCGTAGAAGCATTCCATTTTGCATTGCCCTTACTAGTTACGTATACCTGCCCATCTTTTAACATTGCTGCCGTTGCATTGGCAGGTAGCGCCATAGCTTTATTTGTTTCAGCCCCAGCCCCAGCCCCAGCCCCAGCCCCAGCCCCACCAGACCCGGAACTACTAGAAATAGGAGAGCCACCAGAAAGCCTTTTTTCTATGCCAGACCATTCTGTTTCTGTAGCTTCGTTTATTAGCCTCCGCCTTACTTGGTCTTGAGTTTCGCCTTTAGAGTTTACTTTGTTAGCTGCTGTTCCTGCTTCAACCCAATCAGAGTTTCTAAACAAAGATTTATCTACGTTTGCAGTGGCTTTTTCCGCAGCGCCAGCGTACAACCTAGCGATGTCAAGGCTAAGTGCAGGGCCTTGGCGTTCGGTTGCTCCCGCTTGAGTAACGCCCGCAGCAGCAACGGCTGGATGGGTAATACCAGCAAATTTTTCCATTCGGGCTCTTTTTTCTGGTGAAGCTGTTTCATATTCCTCGTACACGCTAGGTTTAGGTGCTGCCGCAGCTTTGCCCGGACGTAAGGCAGTAAGAACCCGTGCACTAACCATTCCTGCGTGGTAATCCCTAAGTTCTGAGGCTTTAGCTGCCTCCACTTGGTTTCTCTGCCCTGCTTCATATAAACCAATTGCATCTTTGGCAAGGCCCATTTGTTCTGCTCGTTGCCCATTTGCTAGGTTGAGACGCATCTGAGCAATAGCCGATTTAGCCTTTCTGTCTTCTGATAGGACTTGACCGTATGAGCTAGCTATTGCACCACTTGCCGCACCAAAACCGCGCATGGCATCCGGGCCACTAAGTAACGGGCCAATCGCGCTCAATGCAGCTAAGCCTTTACCTTGCTGTAAATAATCTGCGCTTTGTTTTGCCATGTCATCTAAGTACCCTTTCTGTTCTGCATAGGGGCTTGGACCTGCTAGGTCACTTACTTCAGACTTTAGGTTTTGTAACGATGCTTTCCGTTGCGTAGTTGTAGGGGCAGTGTAATAAGTAGTTTCTTGCGCTTTTTTCCTATCAGCCAAGTAGTTTTGTAATACTTGTTGCCGGGTAGCAGCATCACCTTCGCCATCAGTTGTGTCATTATCAGCGCCACCATCCATACCCGCTACAAACTCATCATCCGGTGCAGAGTCATAGTCGTTGGCAAAAGAATCAAGCGCGGCGTAGTTAGTACCCCCACCAACTACACTACCATCCTCCCCGTCATATCTAGGGATGCCACCGTGGGCAAAAGCAACCATGCCGCCGTGGGCCATGCTAGGAGCTTCGGAAGCTTGGTTCTGCATGTTGTAAGCACCGGCAAGGCCACTTTTCTCAGAGGCGCGGGTGGCTAGTTCAAGCTTGGCTGCTTGGAGTTCGGCTGCGCTGGATGGATGCTGAACAATTTGCTGTAGCTGTTCATCGGAGAGTTTAGCTACCGCCGCAGTCATTGCATTCGGGTCGTCCATCGAGTTGATGTCACCACCGTCGGCATAGCTATTTACTTGCCCACCTTCAGCAAACATACCCAACTGTTTCGCACCATACGCGCCAAGGCCCAAAGCGCCGACGTTCTGCATCATTGATGGAGGAGCTTGATACATCTGCGCAGTGGACTGCTGACCCAGCGGCAAGCCCCGAACCAAGTCGGACATAAAACCAATCTGCTTGTATGGGTAGTTTTGCTGGTTCAGGAAGTCTTGGTAGTTGGTGTTCAACCCCTGCTGTGCTAGCTGTTGCTGCTGACCGCCGTATTGGTTCTGCAACTGATTGATAGCCACGTCTTGGGTGACGCCTTGACGGAACTGGTTTGCAGCTTGGTCGTACGCAGCTTGAGAACCCTGCGCTTG
>Ga0114964_10003841_pt1 | contig 10006 bp, 9 predicted proteins | sample C_131016_MF_Meta_FD_92638 | JGI IMG/M metagenome (GOLD analysis project Ga0114964, IMG submission 92638) | Freshwater microbial communities from Lake Croche, Canada to study carbon cycling - C_131016_MF_MetaG | ecosystem: Environmental > Aquatic > Freshwater > Lake | place: Lake Croche, Canada... | reverse complement strand
GGCAATATCGGAGCTGAAATGTTCCGTGTCTGTAAACCTCTTGATATGCGCTATATCGCGCATGATCCTTTTGCTGATGCAACGATAGCTGCGGAACTTGGAATAGAATTGGTAGATCTTGAAGATGTATTCATTCAATCGGATATATTGGCGGTAAATTGTCCGTTTTCACCAGATACAAAGCATCTGGTGAATGCGCACCGGCTCGCGCTTATGAAGTCATCGGCCTACTTTATCAATACTGCGAGAGGCCCAATTGTTGATCAGGTAGCCCTTACAAAGGCTCTTCAAGATTGCACGATTGCTGGTGCGGGTTTGGACGTTTTTGAAGTTGAACCTCCAGCGGCTGATGATCCTCTTCTTAAGCTGGATAATGTCATCTTAACACCGCATGCCTTGTGCTGGACGGATCAATGTTTTTCCGGAATTGGTTTAGCCGATGTCACTGCGGCGCTTGATATAAAAAGGGGGTTAGTACCTCGAGGTATCGTAAACCGAACAGTAATTGATTCAGCGATTTTTCAATCTAAAATCAAGCGTTATGCTGATCGTTTGATTTAATGCCGTGCGACAAGATTATTAGGCGAACGCTTTGATCGCTCTAGAAAACAACAAAGCCGTGGATATTTGGATGGGTTGTATGGACGCAACAATTTTTCTTATTTTTAAAAAGTCCGCTTGTTCATAAGGATGCTTTGAATAAGGCGACTATTAAACCTGCGACAAGTGTAATTTAATGCGAGGAAGGCAAAAAAATGGCAATTAATCCATCGCGTGAAATTTGCCTATTCGGGACGGACGAGAAAGTTGAGTCGCCTAGATTGTTAAAGGCCGGACCGCTTTCTGTGGAATTTGAAGCAGGTAATCTTCGCTATATTCGTTTTCACGGCGTCGAGATGATCCGTGCGATATCCTATATTGTCAGGGATAGAGACTGGGGAACGTATAATTCGAAGCTGAGCAATCTTGTGATTGATGAAAATGAAGCTGATTTCTTCATTAGCTATGATGCTGAAGTGGGAGATGCAGAACAGATTTTTCGTTATTCTGCAAGGATTATTGGCAAAGAAGATGGTTTTTTACGATTTGAAGGGAAAGGGGCGGGCCTTTCTGACTTTGTGACCAATCGCACAGGCTTTGTCGTTTTGCATCCGATTGTCGGGGTCGCAGGTTCTCCTGCAACGGTCGAACATGTCGATGGTCGTATGATAGAGACGTTTTTTCCGAATCTGATTGATCCTGTCCAGCCGATGATGAATTTACGCGCGATAACGCATGAATTCGCGCAAGACGTTCGAGTTAAGTGCGTGATGGAGGGCGATGCATTTGAAATGGAGGACCAGCGCAATTGGACGGATGCTTCCTATAAAACCTATGTCCGCCCCCTGGCACTGCCTTGGCCTTATACGCTATCGAAAGGCGAGGTCGTCGAACAAGCCGTTTCCCTAACCGTTCACGGTCAATCGATGTTGGCTAGTGTGAGCGAACATAATAGGGCGGTTTCGATCGGCATTGGCGTTGAAGAGGGCGCTGTTCCAAATTTTGGTGCCAGACTTGATGTTGCTGATTGTGAAGCCGTTGCAGCGAATTTAGCGACATTAAAATTCTTGATGCCAAACCATATTCTTTGTCATTTTGACCCACGGCGGGGCCATTCGACGGAATCCTTGCGGGAACAAGTTTTAATTGCACAAAATCTCGGCGCTCAACCTTGGCTCGAAGCCATTATTGCGAAGGTTGATGGGTGGGAAGATGAGGTCTCGGCATTGGCCAAGATGGTAGATGAACTTGGGCGCCCTTTTCCAGTTGTTATGCTCTCTCCAGCTTCTGATCTGAAGTGCACGTTACCGGGTTCGGTCTGGCCGCCATGCCCGCCTGATGTTGAGCTGTTCAAACATGCGCGCTCCGTTTTTGGAAACGTCAAATTGGTCGGAGGCATGTTTAGTTTTTTCACAGAACTTAATCGTAAGCGTCCCCCATTAGATATGCTTGACAGCGTTAGTTTTACGACCTCGGCTATTGTGCATGCTGGTGATGATCGGTCTGTAACTGAATCGCTTGAATCACTTCCACATATTGCCCGCAGTGTCCGAGCAATCGTTCATGGTAAGGAATGGAATGTTGGTCCAAGTGCAATAGGAATGCGTGATAACCCCTATGGAGCGACGGTTGTCAATAATCCCAATGACATTCGGCAGGCGATGAGCCGAAATGATCCTCGCCAACGCGGCTTACTTGCAGCGGTCTTTGATGTTGGTTATTTCGCCCATTTCGCCTACGGTGGTGCTTCAGCCATAGCTCTAGGCGGCCTTGCGGGTCCATTCGGTACATTGCCAAGTAAACCCCCATGGAAGCAACCGTTCTTTGACGAGAACCAAGGCGTTTACCCAGTCTACCATGCGCGAAGAGCTTTATCTTCGTTAGCTGGCGGTACGCTACTTGCCACATACGTTTCAACCCCCCGTAATGTAAAGATAATTGCCGTAAAGAAAGGGTGGGGTATCGAGTTAGTGCTAGCTAATTTAACGGACGCTTCCGTATCGATCAAACTATCAGACCTTGGGAGTCAAGCGCGACTACGATTGCTCGATGAAGAGAGTTTTTCAGAAGCTGCAAATGACCCAGAATTTATGATGAGGGAGGGGACCTTTATTACTGGCAAGATTTTTTCTATGCCAGCTTATGCCATTGCGCGCTTAATTTTTTAGTTCAACCTACTGGAGTGCCCCCGTGAAGTGGCCTGTCTTTTGGCCTAATTTTTTCCCATAATACGGATGGCCAAGAGATGATTAGTAGACGGGAAATGGCCGAAGATATCCTGATGAAGTTTCGGCAGTTTGAATAGCCCCAGATTTGTAGACACCTTCTTCCCTAAATTTGAGCAAGGAGTCCGATATGGACAAGCTTAATTTTAGCGAAGAGTTCAAGCGAGACGCGGTAGCTTAGATTGTCGACCAAGCCTATTGGGCGTCAGCCAGAATTTTCTTTATGCGTGGAACAAGAAGTTTTCGGTTCCAAAGGGATCAGCCGAGGAGGTAAGCTCCCCGTTTTTAACGGGATGCATTGGATGAACTTAAGCGGCTATTTTTAATTTGTGTGCCGGTGTTATTCCGCCGATGCCTATGTTGGGGCGTTCGTTGTTGTATTTCTAGTGCCATTGTGTTGCGTGATGCTATGCCTACTCGCTGCATTCGCTAATGGATTGATCGAACCATTCAGGCCTAACTGTTTTGTTATAGCGCTCGATATACGCATTCTGTTGTGGCTTGTTAGGTTGAATATGCTGGATTGTGATGTTGTGTTTTTTAGCCCACTCCAACAGCTTATCGCTGATGTATTCCGGTCCGTTATCGACCCGAATGTTTTCTGGTCTGCCCCGCCACTGGATGATATAGTTTAAGCTTCGGGTAGCCTGCTCCGCAGGCAATGAGAACTCGACCGCGATGCCAAGACCTCCGGAAATGTAGGCCGCCAATACGTTTAGCAGCCGGAACGCCCTACCATCTCCGAGCCTGTCGGTCATAAAGTCCATCGACCAGGTTTTGTTTGGAGCTTCAGGAACCGCCAACTCTTCAGACTTCGCCCAGATGAGCCGTTTGCGAGGCTTAATCCGTAGATTGAGCTCAAGCTCCTGATAGATCAGGTGGAACCTTTTATGGTCCAACTGTGCCCTTTGACGTTACGAAGATGCAAACCCAAAACCACATGCTTTATGCATATGCGTTAAATCAATCAGCAAATCGCCAATCCGTTCGTTCTCGGTCTTGAGCTTTGGATCATAGCGATAACAGGTTTCGATCACGCCTAAGGCCCTAAAAGCCAAGGCAATGCTGACGACCAGCCGATTGACCCAATTCCAGGCCATCTATCGGCTTTCAGATAGCCGATCTATTTTTTCCAAGTGCTTCTTTCAGATTCTCGTTTTGCCTCGATAGATCGACAAATATCCACTTCATGTTATTTTTCATAATGTAGCGCAATTTTTTCGGCGGCAGCAATGATTGAAAACAACCCGATTGAAAGAGACGAACACATCACGATAGCAGCATACAACCTGCCGGATTGATAGTTAAACGTTGCCTGAATTATCATTGCTCCTAAGCCCTTATCGGATCCGATCCATTCCCCCACCACTGAGCCAATGACAGCTGTTGCCGACGATATTCTCAATGAGGAAAACAAGAAAGGCACAGCACGGGGGAGTCTAAGTCGCCATAAGGTCTCAAAAGGCGAAGCAGATAGAATTCGAAATAATTCCAACTCGTTTGGTGTTATGGACTCGAGACCTCTGATCGTGTTCACCAAAGTCGGAAAAAAGCAGATAACGGCTGCGATAACAACTTTGGGAGCCATACCAAGTCCGAACATCAAGATGATAACCGGCGCCAAAGCGAGAATAGGTATTGTATTCAAAAAAAGAATGACCGGGAAATAAGCAGCCTGCAAATATCGATGATGAACAAAAATCACGGCCAAAATGATTGCGGTCCCATTACCAATTAAAAAGCCAAGTAAACTTTCCTGCAAAGTCGGCCAAAAATTTCCCCACAGTAGCCCCTGCTCCTTCAGCATAACCCGTCCAATTTCAAAGGGGGTAGGAACAATATAGCTAGGAACTCCAGCAAGCGGGAGAAGAAATTGCCACGCAAGAAGAAGCGACAAAGCGCCACAGATCGGCAGAATGACAGTTAGGCGGGGATTAATTATCTGGTTCACATTGACCTCAACACATCGCCAATTCGGCTCGCATATCGCGCATTGCACTAACGAGCCTTGGATCCTCGCGAGATAGCGCTGTGCTACCACTTCGAAGGTCTCGCAAATCGAAAACCCTTCGGATTCGTCCCGGGTTGGCCTGGAGTACAATGACCCGCTCCCCAAGATAAGCAGCCTCAAGGATGCTGTGGGTCACGAAAACAATCGTCGTTTTTGTGCTACGCCAGATCCGCAATAACTCATCATTCAGGCGATCCCGTGTTATCTCGTCAAGAGCTCCAAACGGTTCATCCATAAGCAAAATCTTGGGTCGAGAAATCAGAGCCCGTGCAATAGCAACGCGTTGCCTCTGCCCGCCTGATAATTGGCGTGGATACCGGTCTCTTAGAGTACTAAGTCCGAGGAGATCCAATAATTTCTCGGCCTCGACAATATCGCTCTTGTTAATGCGAGAGCCGATCTGTACGGGCAATAAGACGTTTGCTATAACAGATCGCCAGGGCAACAATGTCGCATCCTGAAACACAAAGGACACAAGCCTGTTGCGGCGCGCTTGCTCGGCTTTGTCCCCCAAAACGCTCAACGTGCCGCGCATTGGTTCAACGAGATCGGCAACGGCTCTTAAGAAAGTGGATTTGCCACACCCTGAAGGTCCGATGACGGTCAGAAATTCACCAGCTTCGATCGCTACTTCAAAATTCTCAAGAACCGTCGTTACCGCGCCCGTTGCCGACCGATAGCCGACATCGAGCGCGGACGCGATAATTGCATGGTTGACTAAAGAGTCCCCCATGCGAGGCTCAGACCTTTGGACGGACAGAGGCCGTCATTTCAAGGATCTTTGTGGTATAGACATCAGCCAGTTTTGGACGACCATTTTCATATTGTTTGAGTGAATCAAACATTGCGATCTGCTTTTCGATCGCTTGAGGGTCGAAAGTACCCCATCCATCCTTGGCCGTGTTGGCATCGAAACTCATTTTCATAATGAGATCGATCGTTTTCATTTCCCATTCGAGGCTGATATCGGGGTAAGCAGCGCAAACTTTCTTGACGGCTTCCTGTGGGTTGGCCTTTACCCACGCCCATCCCTTGGAAACAGCGCCTATAAATTTAGCCAAGGTTTCTGCATTTTTCTCGATTGCCTCGTCTGTCGCGAAAAAGACGTTGGCATAGGATGGAAGCCCCATATCACTGACGAGGAGATCAATGCGGTCCGGACCGAGGATCGAAAGAGATTGCGTATTCGTTACCCAACCACCGATGGCGTCCACTTCGCCCCGTGCCAACGGTGCCTTATCAAATCCAACATTCACAATTGTAATCTTGGAAGCATCAAGCTTGTTTTGAGCGATGATCGCATCGATCACCACGCGAGCGGTCGGCTGAATACCAATTCGCTTGCCAACCATATCAGCAGCCGAACGGACGGGTGCCTTGGGCAAGGAGGCGAGCGCATAGGGTCCCGTCCGGAAGCCACAGGCGATAATTTTAACGGGCACACCCGATGCGCGCGCAGCAACAAGCTGTGTGGATTCAGAGAACTGTCCAAGCTGCGCCTGTCCAGATGTGACGGGCGGAACCGTAGCCGAATTTGGGCCGCCTGGACTGAATTCGACATCAAGACCGGCATCACGGAAATAGCCGTTTTGTAATGCCATAATATCACCGAACTGGCCGTTCGATAGTAACCAGTCGTATTTGATAACGACTTTGGCCGCAGCATTTGCTGACTGCGGCAGAATAAGCGATAGGCCTGCGCTGGCCGCTGCTACACTACCAGTAGCAAAACCCAAGAATGATCGGCGATCCATTTGCAATTCTTTTTTCATTGATCCTTTTCCCCCTGTTAAATGGCTCAATTGCCACCTCTCCTCCATCACGCTAACAGCATCAGCCATTAGCCATGTTAGTCCTTATGAATCTCGTGATAGTCTCCCGGACCACCGGCAAGCCACGCATAGAGTTCCCAAAGCGTGCCATCGGGATCAGAAAAATAGGTGCATCTAGCATTCCAGACATAATCTGTTGGCGGACTGATAAAGGACACGCCTTTATCTGAAAGCTCCTTAAAATAACGATCGATATCGTCAGTTTGCTTTAACTCAACAGCAATACAGACCTTGTGAATACCTTGAGGCCCCCTCCGGTTGGAGACACCCGTATGGGTGTTGATGTGATCAAGTTCCCAAGCGGCCAGGGTAATCCCGGCACCCGTAAAATCAGCAAATCCCTCTGCTCGCCGTCTAAGCTCGAATCCCAGTTTTTCCGTGTAAAATGATACTGTTTTTTCAATATCCTCAACGAGAATGCAAATATCAGAGATAACTTGTTCTTGGGCAAAAGCCATTACTAAACCCTTCCGTTATGATCTTGAGCGTCACGCGTATGCGCCGCGCCGCGTATTGTAATCCCGACCCTTCGGGCTGCGCCAACAATATGGTCCTGCATGGCACGCCGAGCATCACGTGGGTTGCTACGGGCAATAGCATCAAGAATGGCCGAATGCTCTGTGAGATTGACCTCAACCAGCGATTCAATCGGGTTCGTTTCACGCGCATATTGAATGGATTGACGGATTTTTTCACAAATAAAATTTATGAAGGTGCTGATAAACTCGTTACCCGTGGCAAGCGCAATTTCGCTATGAAAAGCAAGATCAGCAATGATGCTCCCCTCTTGCCACCTCTCCTCGCCTCTCATGCGATCAAAGGCTTCACGAATTCGATCCAATGCTTCCAAGCTGCGTCGCTCTGCGGCCAAAGCTGCAGCATCGCCTTCAAGGATGTGCCGAAGCTCGAAAAACTGCTCCATACTGGAGCTATCTTTGAGGGTTTCTGGATCGATTCGGATCACAGTACGCAACTCAGGTGCCATAACAAAAGCACCAACGCCCTGTTTCGCCATGACGACACCGTCAGCGCGCAACTGCGAGACGGCTTCACGAATAACGTTCCTGCTAACACCAAAACGGATGGCCAATTGGTTCTCGGTGGGTAGACGCTCTCCCGCCCTAAAATGACCCAAACGGATTTCGCTGTTGATCGAAGACGCCACGCGACTTGGCAAATGTTGGCCTCGTTCAAGCGCGTTTGACTGAAAGGACATCGGTTTCATCTCGCTCAGGTCTTTCCCCATGAAGGCAATATGAGCAAAAGTCTGGTCATCCTACAAGTTAATTTTGACTTGACCAGAAACAACCGTAAAATGTCCCCCATCAGGGAGCGGATGGAGCTTAATCTAATGTTCGACATTCTTGTTAAAGGCGGCCACCTTCCTGACGGGCAATTAGCCGATATTGGCATTTTGAGAGGTAAAATAGCCGCTATCGGGTTAAATTTGCCGTCAGATGCCGTAGAAACGGTCGATGCAACAGGTCAATTGGTTGCGCCACCATTTGTTGACCCGCATTTTCATTTAGATGCCACGCTTTCTTATGGACTACCGCGAATTAACGCGTCAGGCACCCTCTTGGAAGGCATTTCCCTCTGGGGCGAATTACGACAGATCATTACCCACGAAGAAGTGGCCGCTCGCGCCCTCAGCTATTTTGACTGGGCTGTTTCAATGGGCCTCCTGGCCGTTCGAACGCATGTCGACATCACAGATGACCGGCTTGTAGCGGTTGAATCATTACTTGCCGTTAAAAAACAAGTGGCGCCCTATCTGGACCTCCAACTTGTCGCCTTTCCTCAAGACGGCTATTTCCGGTCCGCAAATGCTGTCGCTAACCTTAAACAAGCGCTTGATCTGGGTGTCGACATTGTCGGCGGGATTCCCCATTTCGAGCGAACCATGGAGGATGGAAGGCGATCCTTAAAAGCGCTCTGCGAGATTGCCGCCGAACGGGGCCTGCTCGTCGATATCCATTGTGATGAAACGGATGATCCAATGTCACGCCATATTGAGACACTGGCGGATGAAACCCAACGGCTTGGTATGCAGGGTCGAGTGGTTGGATCGCATCTAACCTCGATGCATTCGATGGATAATTATTATGTTTCAAAACTTATTCCACTGATTGCTGAATCTGGCGTCGCAGCCATCCCCAACCCTTTGATTAATGTTGTTCTGCAAGGCCGGCACGACACCTATCCAAAACGACGCGGTATGACGCGTGTGCCTGAATTGCTCAAAGCAGGCGTATTAGTGGGCTATGGTCAGGACTGCGTCCTTGATCCGTGGTACTCACTTGGAACCGCGGACATGCTGGATGTCGCCTTTATGGGGTTGCATTTAGCGCAAATGACAAGCCCTGCCGACATGCGCCAAACATTTACCATGGTGACCGAAAACTCGGCAAAGATAATGCATTTGGATGGATATGGCCTCGCTGTTGGAAATATAGCCAGCCTCGTCGTTCTCGAAGCAAATGACCCAATCGAGGCAATCCGATTAAGAGCCAACCGCCTTTGTGTCATTTCGAAGGGCCACATCGTATCGCGGTCGTCCCCAAGGCGGGCAAGCTTAAATTTGTTTGGCCGCCCCGTTTCAGTAGACCGCAGATTTACGCTGGCGACCAAGGGTTAAAGGTTTGCCGCACCTGATCTCGGCCCATTACTGCCCTCAGTGGGAACTAAAACAGGGTCGAGCGAGACTCAAGAAGCCGTCGTGTCTTAGCCGCCTAAAGTTTAGGTCATTATTGCGGTGTCAATGGAGGGAGTTGGAGAAGGCTCGGAAGCGACATTCGGATCAGGATGGCCTTAAGATTTTGCGGTAGGTGGAACTGGATCTAGCTGGTGGGTCCGATGCTGCCGAGGCGTATCGGACTGCTGGGATAAGCGACGCAACCTATGACACGTGGCGCAAGAAGTTTGGCGGGATGGCCAGACCGCAGCTGCCAGAACTGAAGGCTCTTGAGAAGGAGAACCAGCGGCTTAAGAGGATCGTTGCGGCTCTGGAGCTGGATAAGTTGATCCTGAAGGAAGGCCTGGATTTTTTAAAACCCAAGATCTGAACGCTGACGACCGTAGCGATCTCGTCTGAGGCGCTTGAGCCTATTCTAGAGGAATGGTCAATTGAGGGTTATCATCTCTATGTGGTCTATCTCTGTCGCAAATTCCCGTCCGCAAAGGTGCGAGCGTTCATCGATTATTTAATTAGCTCGATGTGAGAGTAAGTTGTAGGATAATTTGCAATTAAATCAACACTCTATCAAGAATAATTCAAGGGGCTGTCGTAGATTGGATTATAATTGAGCCCATTTCCGCAGAATTTTGATCTGTTCAGATGGCGAGCCGTGATTGAACCTAAACTCGCATTCCTTCAGGAACAAGAAGAAATTTTTTCT
>Ga0114964_10003836_pt1 | contig 10015 bp, 16 predicted proteins | sample C_131016_MF_Meta_FD_92638 | JGI IMG/M metagenome (GOLD analysis project Ga0114964, IMG submission 92638) | Freshwater microbial communities from Lake Croche, Canada to study carbon cycling - C_131016_MF_MetaG | ecosystem: Environmental > Aquatic > Freshwater > Lake | place: Lake Croche, Canada... | reverse complement strand
TTGGTTCACCGCACTCCAAAGGCCGCTACGGTCGATTCCATGCAGGCGCTCATGGCCGCGGCGTCGACCGGGAGGCGGCGGATGTACGGCGATCTGCCGGTGGCGTGGTTTTGGGGCACGTTGATCCGCGTGGCATTTGAGACGGGCGAGCGTCGCGGGGCTCTTATGGCACTCCGCTGGTCTGAGGTCGACCTCGAGGGGCTTCAGGTCGCGTTCCTCGCGGAAACCCGCAAGGGGCGTAGCCGCGATATCGTGCGGGCTATCAGCCAGGGCCTGGCCGATCAGCTCAGCCTGCATCGCGCCGCCCCTGGCGATTTGGTCTGGCGTTACCCGGGCAAACCCCATTCGCTCTATGCGTCGTGGGATCTGTTGAGGAAGCGGGCCGGCGTGCAGGTGCGAGGCCTGCACTCGATCCGCAAGAGCTCGGCGTCGTACCTAGCAGCTGCTGGAGGCAACGCCTCGGAGCACCTCGGGCACAGCAACCCGCGGACGACCGCGGTCTACCTTGATCCGTCCATCGTGCGGCCGGCAGAGACTGCCGTGAGCCGGTTGCCGCAGCTTGGAGGCCCAGACGCCGAGTTTGTGCCGGACGTGGCTTGACGTATGTCAACTCATCAAACGCAACCGCCCCCACCGAGAGGAGACGGTGGAGGCGGCGCGGGCGGCGGAAAGGGAGAAAACGCCAGCCTATTTGTCGGGGATCGGTTTGCGGTTCTCCATGTGGGCAATCTCGCAGAGCAACCTACGCCGCTCGGCAAGCAAGCGCATCACGTCGGCCGCGAGTGTGCCGCTGGTGCCGGTCCACGCTCCCTGGAATCGACGTGCTCGATGCTCGATTCGCACAAGGTCGTTTTCGGTGAGGGGCTGGAGCTCTGGCATGCCGTCCTCGATTCGCGGTAGAGCACCAGGGCGATCACTGCGTACGCGGAGATGTCCAGCAGCGTGTCTTCAACGCCGTCGAACTCGACGCGGCCACGGCGGAAGTAGCTCCGCAGCCGGTGCATCTTATCGCTGATTCGCAGGATGCAGCCGGCCCACGGCGTGACGCTGATCACGTCCGAGCTCGAGCGAATGTTGCTTAGAGCGTCCTCGTCGCAGCCGTAATCCAGCGTCTTCCGCAGGTGCAGCTGCTCGATCTCGACGAGCACAGAGCAGAACTCAGCAGAGCCGGGGCGCAGGTTCATTTCTTCCTCAGATCACGGTCGCAGAACAGCGGGAAAGCCTTGGTCGCCTCGTGCCGCTCGTGGTCGATCACCACGCACGCTTGGCACGGCGGCTCGTAGTTGGCCTTGATCCGCACAGCGTAGGCCGAGTGTCCAATCACCGATCCGTTCGACACATAGCGGCCGGATCGGCCCCAGCTGAACTGGTGCCAATGGCCGAGGCACGTGAGATCAGCGCGGAGCGTGGCATCCCACGCGGCGATGCTTTTGTTTAGAGGCACGTGGATGCCGCCGATCCCGCCCTGATACTTCACGGCGTGGCCGTGGTGAAACCGCACGCGAAATCCATCAAGGTCAAGCACGTTGAGATAGCCGGTGCCGACGTGCCAGCGGACGTTTGGCTTTGTCTCGGCCGCGGCGAGGGTGAGGTAGAGATGCTGCTCAAACGAGTGCTCCATCTCGGTGCCGATGCGGAGCTTTTCTGTGCTGCGGCCGTGGTTGCCCGAATTGGTCGCAACGATCACCTCGTCGGCCTGGCCGGCGACGTTGTCGAGGAACCCGCGGATTCGTTCCCCAGCCCACCGGGTGGCCGCGAGGGGGGCCAACTGGGCGAGCTCGGCGGTATCGTCGTGGATGTGGCCCGACAGGAAATCGCCACCGAGCCAGACCACCACGCGGCGGATCTCGGCCAACCTGCGTTCGTGCTCGAGCATGACGGCGAGCCGCTCGCTGAGCTCAGCGATCCGCTGGTCTGCTACGTCCAGGCTGTAGTCGTTGAGGCCGTTGACGGTGGCCTGGTCGACGCGTTCCTCGACGTGCCAATCAGACAAGAGCACCACCATGGTGGCCGCGTGCCGCTTGGCCTTGCCGGGCCGCTGGCGTGCCCTGTGCGGGGCGATGCCGCGGAGCCCTGCCATCACGTCGGCCCGAGCCCGCTCGGCGTCTATGCGGCCTAGGGCGGCCTTGTACTTGCTGCGGAGGCCGGCGGCCTCGGCACGGAGCCGGGCTAGTTCCGCGTCGCGGTCGAGGTTGTCCTGCTCGGCGGCACCCTCGCGGACGGCGTCGATCAGCTTTTTCTGAGCCATGCCGACACCCCCTGTATCCCAACATTGGCCAAACCGCGGAGCCGTAGCTGCTCGGAAATGGTCGCTGCCAATCCGTATCTCGTGCCCGGAAGCAACCCGGCTCTATGCTCCCGCTTCAGTTCCTCAAGCTCGGCACGCTTGTCGGCAGGAAGGCGCTCGTACCAGGGCAACGTTCCGCGGGGCGTAGGCGGGATGGCCGCGCGGATTGCGTCGGCCAGAGAGCTACTTGCCGGCAGTCTTGTCGGGTTGGTTTTCGCCATCGTTGAGCCTCGGTTTTTGTTTTCGCCCGAACTCCATCGGCATGGCATCTTCGGCCTCTTCAGCCCCCGTCACGTCGTCTTCACTGAGCCCGTCCCACGTTCGCCGCTCTGGTTTCGGCTTGGGCTTTTTGGCCATGGGCTTGCTCCTGTTCAGCGGCCTCAATTGCCCGTGCCACCATCATGCGAGCTGCCGTCGCCAAGAACGGCAGACTTTTCTTCCCGGCGGATTCGCGGAGGTGGTCAACGATCTCCTCGATCCGGCGGAAGCACTCGTCCGGTCCCCAGGCGTCCATCTGGGCCGCATAGGAATCGCAGCCGCATGAGCCGTCGTCGCGGATGCCCCACCACGCCACCGAGCGTTTGAGTTGGCAGCCGGGGCCGCAGGGAGGATTTGTTTCCAATTGGCATTCATGAAGCAAACGAACGCCGACACCTCCATAGCCGCACTCGCACAAAACTACCGTGTGGCCGTTTGCGTTGTCGGTGATTTTAGCTCGGCGGATCATCAGTTGATTGTCATCACAAACGGATCGGCTGGATTTAGTGCGCTCGGCGACCACGCACCTCCAAGAGAAAACCTTAATGCGTACGCTTCACCGCAGCAGCTTGGGATGCTCGGGCACTCAGGAACGCTGTAAAAAACTGGAGTCCCGTTGTTGATTAAAACAATCCAGTACCTCGTTCCTTCGGTTAGCGAATAACTGGCCGTAAACTCCCACGAATTACTTGCCAACGTTGTCGGGCCAGACAATTGCGCAAGCTGTGTGTCTGGCTCTTGGCTAGACCCGGATGCCTTGCTTGAGTAGAGGAAGCATTTTGGGTAGTTGGTTGCCACTCCTCTAATCAGAGTTGCGCTGAGTGGCACGTACGAATTAATCGCCCACGTTGCCTTACTGAGCGTGATTCCGCCAGAAGGAGCAACAAACGATTGAGCAATCCACGTAATGTCATCCGCAGCGGTGTCGCTCACGTATGGACCGTCTTGCGTACATGCGGCCGACACGCATCCGCACGCCCCGCACGGCAATCCAAGCCCACCAAGTCCCATCGCATCACCTCACGGGCAGCGGGCCTGGAGCAGATACCACGCAGTGCCGTCTTTAGCGAAAGCCACTTGCCTTGAGCTTGCCGCCGTGGGCAGCGCCCCAAAGACGTTGTAGACCGTGGCCGTATTGGTCGAGCTCAGGAACGTGATCGTTTTTGACGTGTCGACAGCCCATGAGCTGGTGCCGTACGTGCCCATGCGAAACACTTTGCCGGCCACGCCGAGGGCTGGCTGGAACGTGATCGCGTCTTGATCCCTGCTGCCGTTCTCAACGGCAATGACGGCCTTGGCGATCCGCTGGCCGGCAGAACGAGAGAACCGCACATAATCGCTGCCGGCACCCTCGCCCATGTGTCAGCCCTCGAGGATCTGGAGCAGGAGCGGAAGCCCTTCTACCGACGCCTTGGCCGCGTAGGAGCCCGCAGCGAGCCGCAGGACGGCCGCCTCGCCAGGACGCAACGTCATGGCCTCGTACAGCGTGCCGCCCGCGTAGCGGCCAAACGACACCGTTTGCGTGGAAACGGTGGACGTGGAGAGCGCCCGGGCCACGCACACGCCAACGCTGGAGAGCGAGGCCGTGGAAACAGTGGTGACGGCCGTGCCGAGCGTCAGGCTGACCGCGTAGAGACCGGTGGCGGCCATGTCGGCCGTCACGCCCGAGGCCGCAAACATTTGCGACAGCGGCCCCTTGCTGGCGTTCACGCTTACCGAGTAATTGATGTCTGACATTGCGTCCTCAGAACGTGGGATAGCCGAAGTAAGAGCCAAAATTGACGGCCGCATGGACGCGACGCGTGAGAATGTCGGGTGGGTTGGATTCGCCCACGTAGGTCGTGGCCAGGGAGCCGTCGGAATTGAGCGGCTGCGGATTGGCCGAGGCGATCTTGTCGCCCGTGTCTGGGTCGTAGACATACACCCGCTTCTTCTGGCCGCCGCTGACGTAGTTCCACCCGACGTTTGGCAACAGCATCGGCCAGCCGTCCGGCCGGTACGTGAGCGACACCTCGACCTTCCAGTAACGGATCTCCTGCTCGTTGACCACCTCCACCGCCGGCTCGCCGCTGATGCCGTCGCACTTCCAGCAATACTGAGCCCCGCCGATGTAGGCGGCGTCGTTGAGCGTGTTTGTCACTGCCGTCGCCACGGCGTAGTTGAACGTGGAGCGGTTGCCGCTGATGTGGGCCGACAACGTCGAGAGGTCGGTCATCGCCCCCTCAAAGAAATCGCCGGCCGTGTTTACCAGCGTTTTTTGCTGGTTGCTTGAGTTGTAGTACCAGAGGGCCGGAATGCTCATACCGCCCGTGGTGAACTTCCACACGTCTGGCCGGCTGAGCGGGTTTTGCGTAGTGTTCTGGACCTTTGGCACCTCGTACTGCCACGTGACAAGGTAGTGCCACCTCGAGCCGCTGTAGTTCTCCACGCGCACGTCGAGAGCCCGGGAATAGCCGGCCTCGGGATGGCTGTCGAGGAATACCACGCCGGGGGCCTGGCTGATGAGCGTCTGCGGCGTTGTCGGGTCGTCGACCTCGACAATCCACGAACGCGTGAACACCGGCGCCTCGCCAAACTTGCGGCTGGCACTCACGTCGGATTTTTCAATGGTGCTGATAGCGCTCATGCTGCGCCGGCTCCAAGGATTTCGGCGTTGGCCGTCCGCTGGGCTCGCTGCTCGGCCAGCAGCTGCATGAGCGTGGAGTGCTGCTTGCGATATTCCTCGACGGCAGGATCTTCCCTGCCCGTGGCGAGAGCGAGGTAGCCCGAAATGCCCTCGCTTGTGCGGATGTCGTTGGCCTGAAGGGCGGCACTGGATTTCTTGTCGAGGAGCGCGGCGTTGGCACCGCGGAACTCGCCCCCCTTGTTCACCCGTTCCTGCATCTTGGCTTCGTCATCAAGGGCCTTTTTCTTGGCAGCCTCGGCGGCCTTTTCGCGCTGGGCCTGGTCGGCCTTCACCTTCACTAAAGCATCGTCCATCTTCTTTTTGAGCAAGGCCTGCTGGCGTTCCAGCTTGGCTTCACCCTCCCGCTTGGCCTTGGCCGCTGGGTCTTCTTTCTCGCCAAACTTGGCGCGGGCCGCGGCGACACCTCGAGCAGCGGCGCCGGGGCCACCTGCCGCGCCTGGCTCGTTGCCAAACAGCAAGCCGCCAACGGCGCCGGCCGCGTTGGCTTTAGCCGCTTCCATCTGGGATTTGTTTTTCTCAAGCTCGGCCGAGGCCGCCGCGGCCATGTTCTTGCCGAACTGCTCCGAAGTGTCGTTGCCAAACAGCCAGCCGGCCGTTTCAATGAACTTGCCGAGCCCGATGGAAATGTTGTTTCCGACGATCTCGAAAATGTTGAACACGTATCGGAGCGTCTCGCCAACCGCCGTGAACGTGTTGCCTATAGCGGAAAACGTTTCGGCGGAACTGGCCAGCGTTTGTTCAAACGTGCCAAACCCACCCATCCAATCCGCAAACTGAGCGGAAAACCGGTCGAACACTTCGGCCAGCATTTGGGCACCGTCGAACAGCGCCGCCGTCACCGCGTTGGCGAGCCCTGATCCGCCCTCCCCGCCAAACGCCTCGACGAACGCCAGGAACTCTTCCACCATCGACGTGACGGCCGGGCCAAGGTTGGCCACCACCTGGCCGGTTATGCCGTCGAACGACTTGCGGGCGAGGTCAAGGGCGTCGTTCATGCCGGCAATGTTTCCGATCTGCTTTTCGGAAAGCACCACGCCGAGCCGGCGGGCTCGTTCCTCGACGCTGTCGAGGTTGGCAAGGAACGGCAGCAGCTCGGCCCCGCTCTTGCCAAAGATGGCGACGGCCGCAGCCGCGCGGCTTGCTTCGCCGGGCACGGCGGAAATGGCCGCGGCGATAGCCCGGAACTGATCTTCCGGGGCCATCACGGCAAGCTCTTGAAAGTTCAGGCCGATCTTCTCAAAGTCGGAGGCGTCGCCGTTGTCGATGGCTTTGCCGATGGCGACGCCCATCTTCTGAAACGCAACGGAGGCATCGTCCACGCCACCCAGCTTGGCAGCCACCTGGAGCGACTGGAGGGCCTCGACGCCAATGCCCGTCCGCTGGGCCAGGTCGTTAGTGGCGTCGGCTGCGTTGGCCACGCCGATGGCGTAGGAGCCCATCGAACTACCGAGGTTGGCCAGCGTGTTGCCGACAGCGGCAATTCCGCCGCCGAGCAGCTTGCCGAGCTCGATGTTCTTGATCACTGACGCGTCGCGCGAGGCCCGCACAGCGGCGTTGCCAAACTTGTCGAGTGCCTTGGCCGCTTGATCGGCGCCGGAGACCACTCCAGCGGCCGACATGGACGCCTTCATCGCCAGTGCAAGAGTAGTTGCCATGTCACGACCGTTTCAATTTTGCCAGCTCGGCCTCGATCTCGGCCATCGTCTGCGGTGGACACTCAATCGGCATGAAATCTTCCGGCTTCGGAACCCTGCCTCGCGTGCAGTACGGAGCGATTGCCGCCGCGGCCAGCGTTCCAGCTTGATGCCACTCCCGCCCAAAAGGTTCCACGAATCGGCAATACGCCCACCACTCGCGGAACTCGTCGAGCTCCATCTCTCCAAGCTCTTTCAGGGTCTTTCCAAGATGCCCTGCCAGACGAAACAAAAACACCCGGTCTGGTCGGGCTTTTAGTTTTTTGCCAGCTCCTCGATCTTTGATTCGTCAAGGTCGTTGTGCTTCATCGCCGCTTCCCAAAGTCGGTTGACTACCTGGGCGCTCTTGGCCGCCAGCTGCTCCACGTCGCCGTTGCCGAAGATCCGTTGGCCGCGTTCGTCGCAAAGGCACTTGGCAAGGAACTTGGAGCGAAAATCGTCAAGCCCAGTGGCCTTTTTTCGCTGGTACTCAAGCTCGTAGGCGTCGCGCTCGCCCACGGTCATGACGCGGATGAAAACATCCCCGCCCCATTCCGGCACGGCCACCTTGAGCAGCTTCCCGTCGTCGGCCGCGAGGATCGCGTCTTTGGTCAATACCATCAGCCCACCTTAAATGTGAGGTTGTACGCCTGGAGCTCGCCCACGCCGGCGCTCCACCCGAGCCCTTGGTACATCGCTGGAGTTAACGTCCACGACACACCGGGGCCACTGATCGTGAGCGTAGCAGTGGCGCCAACGTTGGTGGTCGACATCCCGTTTGTGCCGCGGAGCGTCAGCGACACCGTGCCGTAGTCCACGTCCCCCGGGCGGAACGATTTGACTCGGCTCAGGGAAGTGCGGGAAGTCGTTTCCACCGAGTCGGCAGACAGCCCGTCTACCGAAACGGTCGTGACCTCACCGAGCGTAACGCTGCCCCAGGTGACGGTTGTGCCCTGCGAATGGTATGGCATAACCGCTCCTCATCAGGAGCACTTAAGCGTGGCGTTGCCCTTTACGAGCTCCCCCACGGCGTAGGTCAGGCTGGACGAATAGCACGTGGCGGTGCCCGTGTAGCTGCCGATGGTCAGCGTGCCCGTCGTGCCTCGAGCAACGAGGGCCGAGCCGAAGTAGTCGACGGTGATCTCGTCCGACTCTTGAAGCGCGGCCGCCTGAAGGAGCCGCTTGGAGCCGGACGCCTGCCCTATGTGCGAGGCGTCAAGCTCGTTGGTGGAGGCCGAAATCTGGACGTTTGTTGCCGTGTAGGTCGTACCGGCAAACACAAACGTATTGCCCTGCGAATCCGCTGCCATGAGGCGCTCTCCGATGGGTTGCGGCGGCACTTCCGCCACCCCCCACCGTATGGCTCACCCCCGGCAGACTTGCAGTTAGAAAGGCGTTGCAGGGCCTGCTGCCACCTCGGCTAGTTTCTTAGCCCGCTCCTCGGCGTGCTTCTCCATCTGCTTGTAAGCCCGGCCTATGGCGTCCCGCATTTCTTTTTCCATGCTCCCACGAACTTGAGCATTGGTTTTGTTCCACGCCGTGTGGACGGGGGCCGCGGCAACCATGTGGCCAAGGTGCACTGGATCGCGGCTTTTCTTAAAGAACGCACCGGGGTATTTCGGTGCCGTCACAACTCGTTTCCCGCGAGCGGATGCCGCCTGTGCGTCAGACGAAGTCCTTCTAGCCATTCCGGCCAGCATCGACGCGGCGGTATCGCCACCTTCAAAGCCGGTTTTGGCTTGAAATCGTTGGGCTCGGCGCATCGTGCGTTCCGCCTTTTTTGCCAGCTTTCGCCCTCGCTTCGCGTGCCTCGCTTGAGAGATTAGGCGAAACGGTCCTCGGGAATTGAAACTGCTGGCGATATAGCCTTTTGCGGTTGGATTTTTGATCACTCGGTCGGCCGTACCAAACTCCAGCCAGAACTGGTGAAACGCCCGATCCGGCCCCTTCTTCACCTTGCCGCCCATGGCCGATTTTGACTTGCCGGTGCCGGCTTTCTGAAAGCCAACCACAACCACGCCGGTGCCGGTCTTTTTGTACTTCTTGGCGATCAGCTTCACCGAGCGCTTGAGATTGCCGGTCGGCCCTACCTTGACCACACCGCCCGACACCTCGGCCTTGAGTTGCCGCAGGGCCGGCTGCATGGCCTGCTTGAGCCCCGAGCCTTGAGCGATGGCGGCCAAGGACCGGGGCAGTTTGGCAAAGTCTTCCCGCAGCGCGGCAAAGTTTGGCATCGACATTGAGATTGTCGGTGGCTTTCCGCGGCTCATACAGCCTCCGAAATGCGAAACTCAAACGACTGCTGGACGTAGTAGTAGGGGAGCATCTGATCATCGGTGGGCATTTCCGCCCCGTCCATTTCGCCCACAAGATTCGTCCGCTGGATCGTCACGGCGTCGTAGGTTCCGGTGTAGCCATCCACCGCTAGGCGGATCTCGCGGGCGAGAGTCTTTGCCGTCTCGTAGCTCGAGGCCCAGCTGGTGAGCTGGAGCGTCACCACAGGCACGCCGGTCGGCCCTGTCAGCGACGGCTCGCGGCTGACGTTCATTCGCTGATAGATCACCAGCGGAGCAATGGTCCCCTGCGGCGCCATGACCGGAAACACCTTCATGCCGACGATGGCCGTGATGGCTGCCGTGGAGGTCAACTTGCCGTAGATGAACGCCTCGGGGGCTTCTGGCAGGCTCATGCGTCGGTTCTCCGCTCGGTGGCGATCAGCTCGTGGTAGAAGAGCTTTTCCCGCTCGTTGATCTGCCCAATCTCCAGCTTTCGGCTTTTGTAATCGACGCGCATGGCCGAGGTCAGCCCGTCAAGGTAACGCATCGTTACCTTATGGGTCATGATCCCGAGAACCTCGCCATAGCTGATCGACTCGCGGGCGCTGAGCGGCTCCACGTTGGCCCACACCGTGGCAAACGTCGACCAGGTCAACACCGGCTCGCCAAGGCTGTTGGCTGTCGCCGTGGGCGTTTCCAGCGTCACGCGTGCCCAGAACTTGCCCGGATCAATCGGCATGGCTCACCTCACTGGTATCCGCCCCATCGGCAGGAATCGAGCAACGTCTTGATGGTGTACGGGGGCTCAGCGTACGTGCCGTTCATCGTGCCCGAA
>Ga0114964_10003834_pt1 | contig 10020 bp, 8 predicted proteins | sample C_131016_MF_Meta_FD_92638 | JGI IMG/M metagenome (GOLD analysis project Ga0114964, IMG submission 92638) | Freshwater microbial communities from Lake Croche, Canada to study carbon cycling - C_131016_MF_MetaG | ecosystem: Environmental > Aquatic > Freshwater > Lake | place: Lake Croche, Canada... | reverse complement strand
TAACTGTGTAACTACCGTATAATCATGGAATCAAAATATCAAAAAGAAGTAGCCAATGATGTTGTATTTAACTTAGAATACAATTCAGAAAGACCCCATCTAATTATCCCGGAATACGGTCGTCATTTGCAAAAATTAATTGATCAAGCAACTGTTATTGAAGATCCAATTGAGCGAAATAAGGCTGCAAAATACATTATACAAGTAATGGGAAGTTTGAATCCGCATCTGCGTGACGTTTTGGATTTTCAACACAAGCTATGGGATCAATTGTTCATCATGTCTGATTTCAAATTGGATGTTGAATCACCCTACCCAATTCCCAATAGAGAAGTAATGCAATTAAAACCAGATGTTTTAAATTATCCTCAAAACTTTCCAAAATATCGTTTTTATGGTAATAATATAAAATACATGATTGATGTTGCTAATAAATGGGAAGAAGGCGAAATGAAATCGGCTTTAGTTAAAGTGATCGCCAACCATATGAAAAAATGTTATTTGAGTTGGAACAAAGACACCGTTAAAGACGACGTTATTTTTGAACATTTATACGAGCTTTCAGCCGGAAAAATCAACATGCTTCAAAGTACAGAGGTGCTTTTAAACACCTCAGATTTGATGAGAACAAACAAGAAAATTTCCAATAAAACGAATCCTTCGGGACCAATTATTAAACCCAAAATTTCAAATTCTGGAAAATCAAACAGTCAAAATCATAAAAATAAAATAAGAAAACCGTTATAGAATCGATGCCTTAATTGAGTGTCAATCTATTGCATAATTTACAATAATAAACCATGGGAACATTTAAAATTGAAGGTGGCATTCGACTAAAAGGGGATATCACTCCACAAGGAGCTAAAAACGAAGCATTACAAATATTATGCGCTGTACTATTAACTCCAGAAAAAGTTACTATCAATAATATTCCTGACATTATTGACGTCAATAAATTAATTACGCTGTTAGGTAATCTAGGGGTTAAAATTCAAAGAAATTCTTCAAGTTCAATCACTTTTCAAGCTGACGAAGTTAATGTTGGCTACCTAGAAACCGAGGCTTTCAAAAAAGAAGGTGGTTCATTGAGAGGTTCAATTATGATTGTTGGGCCGCTTTTAGCACGTTTTGGAAAAGGTTATATTCCAAAGCCAGGTGGAGACAAAATCGGCAGAAGAAGATTGGATACCCACTTTGAAGGGTTTATTAATTTAGGCGCCAAATTTCGTTACAACAGAGAAGATCATTTTTATGGTGTGGAAGCACCAGAAGGATTGCAAGGAACCGACATGTTATTGGATGAAGCATCGGTAACTGGAACGGCCAATATTTTGATGGCTGCCGTTTTAGCCAAAGGAAAAACAACGGTTTATAATGCTGCATGTGAGCCTTATTTGCAACAGCTCAGCAAAATGTTGAATTCAATGGGGGCAAATATAACCGGCGTTGGCTCAAATTTATTGACCATTGAAGGAGTTGAAAGTCTTGGTGGTTGCAGTCACACCATTCTTCCTGATATGATTGAAATAGGTTCTTGGATTGGACTTGCTGCTATGACTAGAAGTGAAATTACAATTAAAAACGTAAGTTGGGACAATCTTGGATTGATTCCAAATACCTTCAGAAAATTAGGAATAACCTTAGAAAGAAGAGGCGACGATATTTACATTCCTGCTCATAACGACGGTTACGAAATAAAAACCGATATTGATGGATCCATTCTTACCATTGCCGATGCGCCATGGCCAGGATTTACCCCTGATTTATTAAGCATTGTTTTAGTAGTCGCTACCCAAGCCAAAGGAGACGTGCTAATTCATCAAAAAATGTTTGAAAGCCGATTGTTTTTCGTAGATAAATTGATTGATATGGGTGCAAAAATCATGCTTTGTGACCCACACAGAGCTGTGGTTATGGGACATAATTTTCAGTCGCAATTGAAAGCGACAACCATGTCTTCACCTGACATACGTGCTGGAATTTCCTTGTTAATTGCCGCACTTTCTGCTAAAGGAACAAGTACTATTCAGAATATCGAACAAATCGACAGAGGTTACGAAAGAATTGACGAGCGATTGCGTGCGATTGGTGCCAATATCGTTAGAGCCTAAAAATTAATTTGGCTAGCATCTTAAAAAAATTAATGGAAACAAGTGAACAAACCGCTGTAAAAGCAACTTACTTTAGCATTGTTGGAAACACTTGTTTGGCAATCATAAAAGGGCTTGCTGGAGTTTTTGGAAATTCCTATGCTTTGATTGCTGATGCTATTGAATCTACCACTGATATTTTTTCGTCTTTTCTAGTATTATTTGGTATAAAATATTCCAATCGCCCTGCCGATGCCAATCATCCCTACGGGCACGGACGTGTTGAACCCTTGATTACTTTTTTAGTAGTAGGATTTTTAATCACTTCTGCCACAATAATCGCATACGAAAGTATTGCCAATATTGGCACTCCGCATGAATTACCTAAACCGTGGACATTAATTGTTTTAGGAGCCATAATTATTTGGAAAGAATACTCTTACCGTTTGGTAATGAAAAGAGGAATTCAAACCAATAGTTCTTCACTTAAAGCAGATGCTTGGCACCACAGAAGCGATGCAATCACCTCTGTAGCAGCATTTGTAGGAATTTCAATTGCTTTATTTTTAGGAAAAGGCTATGAAGCAGCCGACGATTGGGCTGCACTTTTTGCGTCAGCCTTTATTTTATATAATAGTTATCTTATTTTCAGACCCGCTTTAGGCGAAATTATGGACGAACATTTATACAATGATTTAGAGGCCGAAATTAGAAAAATAGCGCTAAGTGTTGAAGGTATAATTGATACGGAAAAATGTTTCATTCGCAAGTCTGGAATGAAATTTCACGTCGATTTACACGCAGTAGTTGACGGAACTATTTCAGTTAAAGACGGACACGACATTGCCCATTTGTTAAAAGATACTTTGAGAGAAAATATTGTCGAATTGGGCCACGTATTAATTCATATTGAACCGAATTAACAAAAATAGCGTATAAAAAAGCGGGTAATTTACCCGCTTTTTTTATTAAAATTAATCTATTGCATTTTGGATTTTTAAGCCAAAAATAACCCCGTCTCCGATGTATCCATTTTGATAGGATCGGATATAATCCATTCTAAATAGTTTGAATTTTCCAAATCCTAAATTATCAAGACCAATGGTATATTCAGTATATGGCTTTCTGTTTGGAACAGCCAATTCGTGAAAACCTACTACTAATGTCGATTTTAATTTGTTTAGAAGTGGAATTTTATTGGTAATAAACCCTTGATCGTTGTGTTCTGCGTGTGCCTCAAAGTAACTATCATTAGTACTGTTTGAATAATAAGGCATAAAATTAAATACGTTTAAATAACGATCGGTACCTCCAATGCGGGTTTGATTTCCGTTGAAATGCTTGTAATCCATAAAAGCAATATTGGTGGCATTAAATAATTTTCCACCTTTTAAATTAATAGCAAGATTTCCTTTGTTTCCTAAATTCAAATCGTAGAAAATTCGGGTGCTGAGGTGTTCAAATTCGTATTTTTTGTCACTTCCAGCCACCGCTTTTTCAAAACCTAAAAATAGGGTAGGGTATTTCTCATTTCTAAAATTGAATTTTCCGTCAGGGCGAGAAAAGTATTTATTTCCAAAATTAATTCGTGCATTCAATCCTAATTTAATTAAATGATGCGCTGAAAATCCAGCGTTTATGTAATCAGTAGCATCCAAAGGATTGTTGGAAGTGTAAGTAGCTTCATTTTTTATAATAGTAAAATCAGTGGTGTTAAAAAGTGGTTTTCTATTTTGAAATTCAATATTTCCATTAAGATTTACTCCATTGGCAACGTCTTGACCGTAATAAATTCGAGCAAATTCTAAATTGTACAATTTCATGTAGTTACTTTTAAAGAAAAGAGTACTTGTATAATTTATAAATGCACTTATAGGTTCGTTACTATTAAATTGTGCAACTTTCGTCCCTCCATTTATAGCTAAATTGGCATAATTTTGATTGTTAAATCGGTGGTAAAAACTGCCAGTTACTCGTAATTTTTGGTCTGAAAATCCGTAATTAATATCGGTTTTAATTTCGGTTCGCTGACCGTTTTCTTCATTTCGTTTAGTATAACTAAATCCCGTTGAAAAGTTATAACCCTGAACGGTATTGAAACTTAGCGAACTCAAATCGAGTAATCCCCTATAATTGAAGTTTGTTTTTTTTAATGAATTTTTGAAGGTATAGCCATAAACAAGACTGCTAATTTTGAATTTGTTATTTTTCTTGTCAATTGAATCTAGGTAGGTTTTAGAATTTCTAATCAAATAAATGCTATCTTTTTTAGTGTAATCTATTGATTCTTCTATGGTTAAAGGAATCGGTCTAATTTTGTTCCAATATATAGAATCTTTTTTATTGGCATTTTTTTCAAAACTAAGCACTTCATTGCTGAAAGTTTTCTTTTCGAAGGAATTTATAAATTCGTAATTGCTAAACACATAATTGAATTTTCCGTTGAATTTGATTCCGAATATTCCCGCTGAAAAAGATAAACTTTGAGAATTTTTAGCCCAAATTTTATTTTTAGAATTGTAACTGTAGTTTTGTTTTAAATTCATTAATTCCAAAAACTCGTTCTTCATTCGATAGCCTTTAATGTCTAAATCTACTGCGTAAATCGCCCAACTATCGTCTACAATATATATATAACCCTCAAAAACGGGTTCTTTATCTCTATTTGGAATAACTTTAATCTTACAAATTTGTTGTTTGTTTTCATCGAAGAACGTACCTTCTAGCTTGTATTTATAATAATTGAAAGCATTAGTTGCAATTGGTGAAATCATGCTGTTATTGAATTCAATGGTATTATTATAAAAATCATACAATGAAGATTCGGCAGTATTGTAACTAAAACCGTTATTGTTTCCGCTAATTTTTGAAGCAATAATTTTCTCTTTTAAGTTGTTTGGTTTTTCATAGGAAATTTTGGAAACGGTTTCGGATAAATACATAATTCCACTACCCGTAGAGTCAATATTGGCTCCCATTTGTTCTCCAAGATCTATTTTTTGTCCAAATATTTTCTTCGGAAGATCTTTAATTTTAAAAATACCCCGAGAGTAAAAATCGGCATTGAACTTTGCTGTTTTGTCGGAATTTTCTTTTTTACTGGCGATTGCGCTTCTAATAATCGCATTGGCTGGATTTTCTTTTTGATTAATTACTACTTCATTTAAAGTGAAGTTTTCCTCAATCATTTTTACATTCAATTGATAGGGTAATTTATCTATATCTACAGTAATTTTTTGAGTTTTGAAACCCAAGTATTGAAAGACGATGGTTTGTTTTCCCAAGGATTTTACATTTAATTCGTATTTTCCTTCATCGTTGGAGGTGGTTCCATTATAAGTATTTGCTGAAAATACTGATACAAAGGGTATTGAACTTCCTTTTTCATCGGAAACGGTACCTTTTATTTGAGAAATGGCTGATAAAGAGGCTAGTAATAATAGATAAGTTAATTTTTTCATGGTTTATGTTTAATTTAATTTAAAGACGAATAAAAGGATTAATTGTTACAACTTCACTAAATTGGTTACGATTTTTACAAAAACGATTGCAAAGCCAAATCGTAACTGTTCATACCAAAACCGATTATAACCCCTTTCGCGTTGGCCGAAATAAAAGATTGATGGCGAAAGGCTTCCCGCGAGAACGTATTAGATATATGCACTTCAATTACAGGAGTTGTAATTGCTTTAACGGCATCTCCAATACCAATTGAGGTATGCGTGTATGCCGCTGCATTGAGTACGATTCCATCATATGAAAACCCAACTTCCTGAATTTTAGAAATTAATTCTCCTTCAATATTACTTTGAAAATAGTTCAATTTTAAATTGGGGTATTTTTTTTTCAAATCAGAAAAGTAATCGTCAAACGTTTGATTCCCATATATTTCAGGTTCTCTTTTGCCTAAAAGATTTAAATTCGGACCGTTAATAATGATAATTTTCATTTTTTTTAGTAAAAATAAGGAATATTAATTTAATATTTCAATTGAAAAAACCAGATAACTAAAATAGTAAATAGTTTCTTATTACAAATAATTACGTTTAGTGAACGTTTTTTACTTTAACTAAGTTTTTATTTTTTTTATTTTTAAATTATAAATTTAAAAGCCAATTAAAATATTTTTGTTAACTGCATTGTTCGTTTTCGCTTGTGGCTTTTCTCATGTTCTAGACAAAAATGAAATTCGTTTTGGATTAACAAAAGTCGACTTGGTATTTGGTGCAACTATTTTATACGTTCTAGTCACAATCATAATTTATTTAAACCACGCAAATGCGTGGATTTTTTATGGAAATAGTTTTCCTTTGTATCAATGAATTGGACAACATATATCAAAAGTTATCAATCTTATTTAAGAATTGAAAGAGGAATGTCAAAAAACACCGTTGACAATTACACTTTTGATATAGAAAGACTGTGTCTTTTTCTTGAAGATAATTCTATTTCAATTTCCCCAAATGCTATAAGTGAAGAAACACTTCAACAATTCATTTATCACGTTGCAAAACAATTGAATTCCAGATCACAAGCCAGAATAATCTCAGGATTGAAAAGCTTTTTTTCGTATTTAATTTTTGAAGATTATCGACAAGACAACCCTTTAGAATTAATTGAAACACCGAGAATTGGACGAAAACTTCCCGATACTTTGTCTTTAATTGAAATTGATTGTCTCATAGCTGCAATTGATTTAGGTTCTAATGAAGGTGAAAGAAATAGAGCCATGCTTGAAACTTTATACGGTTGTGGACTTCGCGTTTCAGAGTTGGTTTCATTAAAAATTTCTGATCTTTTTTTTGATGAAGGCTTTGTTAAAATTACTGGTAAAGGAAATAAACAACGATTTGTTCCAATTGGTTCTCATACACAGAATTACATTGAAATTTATAAAAACAATGTTAGGACGCATTTGAATATTCAAAAAGGACACGAAGATACTTTGTTTTTAAATAGAAGAGGACGACAGTTAACAAGAGCAATGATTTTTACAATTATTAAAGAGTTGGCTCTTAAAATTGATTTGAATAAAACCATTAGTCCACATACTTTCCGACATTCTTTTGCAACGCATTTGTTAGAAAATGGTGCCGATTTGCGATCCATTCAATTGATGTTGGGACATGAATCCATTACTACAACTGAAATATACGTACATTTAGACAGAAAGCATTTGTCGGAAATTATGAATGCATTTCACCCGAGGAAGTAATTATTTAAGGGTTAATTTGGTTATTTGTTGATTCGGTTATTTGTGCTTTGTCAAACTGAATTTATTTCAGATTCCATTTCTACGTTTTTTTAGATGCTGAAACGAGCTCAACAAGACAAAATTATCTTTTTGGCTTGCGTGAGGGGGTGAAGTGAAAAGCCCACAGGCAAGTGAAGCGCAAGCGGAACTTGGCGAGGACTTGTAGCGAAAAACCCGACCGAGTTTAGTACAGATTTCCTTGTTACTAAAACGTTCTAAGCGAGGGCACGCCCAAAAAAAATTTCTAAAAATAGGTGGATTTAAAAATAATTCATACAAAAAAAGACCTGCCAATTAGCAAGTCTTTTCTTTTTCAACTCTATCAATTCCTTCCCTTTGGGAAGGCTAGGATGGGATTTTATTTCGCGATATTTACCGCCCTAGTTTCCCTGATTACAGTTACTTTGACTTGACCAGGATAGGTCATTTCAGTTTGTATTTTTTGGGAAATTTCAAATGATAATGTGGCAGCATTGTCGTCAGAAACTTTTTCGCTTTCTACAATAACACGAAGTTCTCTACCAGCTTGAATTGCATAGGCATTTTTTACTCCATTGAATCCAAAGGCAACTTGTTCTAAATCTTTTAATCGTTGGATATAAGAATCTAAAACCTGTCTTCTAGCGCCTGGGCGTGCTCCGGAGATGGCATCACAAACCTGAATAATAGGAGATAAAAGGGATTTCATTTCAATTTCATCGTGGTGTGCTCCAATTGCATTGCAAACTTCTTCTTTTTCACCATATTTCTCTGCCCATTGCATTCCTAATAATGCGTGAGGTAAATCGCTTTCTGCATCTGGAACTTTTCCAATATCATGCAATAATCCAGCTCTTTTGGCTAGTTTTACATTCAATCCTAATTCTGCTGCCATGATTCCACAAAGTTTAGACACTTCTCTTGAGTGTTGCAATAAGTTTTGACCATAAGAAGAACGGTATTTCATTCTACCTACCACTTTAATCAATTCTGGATGCAATCCGTGAATTCCCAAATCGATAACGGTTCTTTTACCAACTTCAATAATTTCGTCGTCAATTTGCTTGGTTGTTTTTGCTACGACTTCTTCAATTCTAGCCGGGTGAATTCTACCGTCTGTAACTAATTTATGAAGCGACAAACGTGCAATTTCTCTTCTAACTGGGTCAAAACAAGATAAAATGATTGCTTCTGGGGTATCGTCAACGATAATTTCAACACCTGTAGCAGCTTCTAAAGCTCTAATATTTCGACCTTCACGACCAATAATTCTACCTTTTACATCATCAGATTCAATATTGAAAACTGAAACGCAATTTTCTACTGCTTCTTCTGTACCGACTCGTTGAATGGTATTGATGATGATTTTCTTAGCTTCTTGTTGTGCAGTTAGCTTTGCTTCTTCAATTGTGTCTTGAATTTGCGCCATCGCTTTGGTTTTTGCCTCTGCTTTTAAACCCTCAATTAATTGATTTCTTGCATCTTCTGTTGATAATCCTGAAATGACTTCCAATTGATTTAATTGGCTTTTGTGCATTTTTTCAACTTCCACTTGTTTCTTGTCAAGAATTTCAATTTTCGATTGGTATTCTGCAGTTTTCGTTTCAAAATCGTCGTTTATTCTTTTTGCTTTTGACAATTCATTTGAAACTTGAGATTCTTTATCTCGAATTCTTTTTTCGACTTCAACGACTTTTCTTTCTCGTCCTAAAATAACTTCTTCGTGTTCCGATTTTAGCTCGATAAAGCGTTCTTTGGCTTGAAGAATTTTATCTTTTTTAACGTTTTCTCCTTCTAAATTTGCGTCTCTTAAAATTGAAGCTGCTTCCTTTTTAGCGTTTTCTACTAAACTAGAGACATTGCTTTTTTCCATCATTTTTGCAACGATAAAGCCGCCTGCAACTCCTACTATTCCCGAAATAATTATAATTAATGTACTGTCCATGTTTGTTTTGAGTTTAAATATAAAAAAAGCCTACATTAGATTGCTTGAATAAACTCGGAAATACAAGTTTTGAGCTAACTCATTGTTCAAGCTTTCACGGAAAACGTGACATGCTATAGTAATGAAGATTCGCTCATTCTAAATTGTTAGTGTTGAGTTTACCAAATAGGAACTAATGTAGGCAGTATCTTAGTTATTGTTAAGAACGTATTTATTTTTCAAGATAATTGGCTAATAAATCATTGATTTTTCTGAGTCGATCGTTTGTTGCTATGTTATCGACTGACTTATCAATTTGCTTTTGTTCTAATTGAGAGGCAAATTGTAGTGCGCACATAGCCAACACATCTTGCTTGTCTCGAACCGCATAATTTTCTTCAAATTGCTTAATCATTGTATCAATTTTCTTAGAAGCACTTCTCAATCCTTCTTCTTGGGATATGTCTACCGTTAATGGATAAATTCTGTCTGCAATTGATATTTTAATTTTAAGCTTCTCATCCATAGTTTCTAATTGGACAACTGCGACACACAGTAATCAATTTCACGGATTAATGAATTTATTTTTAGCTTCGTATCTCTTTTGTTTTCTTCACTGCCAAGTAAAGAATTGGCTATTTTGATTGAATTGTATTTCGATTTTAAATGTTCAATCTCTGAAAATTGATTTTTTATTATCTGTACAGAATCGTTTAATTCTCTTGTTAAGGTAGTATTGTTTTTCTCTAAAGTAGCTATTTTGCTAAAGAGTT
>Ga0114964_10003833_pt1 | contig 10021 bp, 11 predicted proteins | sample C_131016_MF_Meta_FD_92638 | JGI IMG/M metagenome (GOLD analysis project Ga0114964, IMG submission 92638) | Freshwater microbial communities from Lake Croche, Canada to study carbon cycling - C_131016_MF_MetaG | ecosystem: Environmental > Aquatic > Freshwater > Lake | place: Lake Croche, Canada... | reverse complement strand
GCTGGCTGTGCAAAACTTCTTCCAAGACTACGCCAAAAGGGATCATGAAGCGCACGTCCACCTAAGCTGAGTTCGGCGATGGCCCCTTGACAATTTGTCGACCAACAAGACCAAAAACCTAAACCCGCAAACTCAACCTGATGGCTGCAAGCGCAAGCGGGGCATGCCCGCTACGTGGTCATGGCCCTCAATGTGGTCAAACACCTTCACTGGCACGAATTGAACCGAGCCATGCCTCACCCCCCTTTGTGACATCAGGCGATGCGCAAGTGACCTCACCTCTTTGGTGGGACCTCGCAAAAAGGCCACTTCTAAACAATTGTCATGGTCCATGTGCACTTGCATGCTTGAAACGGTCAAGTGGTGGTGTTCGTGTTGGATGTGGGACAAGCGTTCAGTGAGTGTGCGATCATGGTGATCAAACACATAACCCAAGTAAGCCACGCAGTGCTCGCTTTGGTTGGTCTTCAATGCCTCTTGGGAGTGCCAGCCTCGAATCAAGTCCCGCACCGCCTCACTGCGCGAGGCGTAGCCATGCTGCTGACTCAATTGGTCGAGCATGGTGGCCAACTCTGGCTCCAAAGAAATGGTGATTCTTTCCATGAATGACTGCTCCTGAAAAACCGCAGAGGGGAACTTTTGGCTTGCTCAGGTTAAACTCTGAACACAGTCCCATCCAAGGAGTGGACTGACCTGCAGTATAGCCAAGCCCACCCCGCCCACCCAACCTCTTTTCAAGACTCACGGGGCCCAGACCCTTTGTTTCCCATGACTCCTCAGCGCATTCCCATTTATTTGCTCACTGGTTTTTTGGGCAGTGGCAAAACCAGCTTGCTCAAGCAGTGGTTGCGCGAGGACATGTTGTCCAAAGCTGCACTCATCATCAACGAGCTTGGTGAAGTGGGGCTGGACAACCAATTGCTCACGGCCGCCACTGAGTCTCAATCCTTGCTGGCCAATGCGTGTGTCTGCTGCACGGGGCTCTTGGGCTTGTCACAGGCCTTGGAGGAAATTTTTTGGGCACGACTGGAGCGTCGCATGCCCCGATTCCCCAATGTGGTGATTGAGACCACGGGCCTGGCCAATCCCGGACCCATCTTGGAGACCCTTCAAGGCAATGAACTCTTGCAAGAGCGATACACATGGGGAGGCACCATCACGTGCTTGAGCGCCCCGACCGCTCAAGCCGTATTGCGCACCCACATAGAGGCAAGAGCCCAACTCCAAAAAGCCAATGTGTGCATCATCACCAAGACGGATCAAGTCTCCTCGCAGGCGCTTGAAGCTTTGCGCTTGCGGCTGAGTGAAGAGCTTCGTGAGAGCAACCCCAACTGCACTTTTCTGAATTCATTCAACAGCAATTTGAGTGCGAACGATGTCATGCAAGCTTTGATGGAGAACCAACAAGGGCGGGCCTCCCACCAACGTGGGGGCGAGAAGGTTGCTGGGCATCAACTCGCCCATGGGCACGAAGTTGATCATCATCACCCGCCTGAGCACGAACATGGGCACGAACATGGGCACGAACATGGGCATGAACATGCCCATGAACACCGTCACCATGCACAAGCCTTTTGGTGGCCCCTCAGCCACAGTGACTCAAAGCCCTTGAGCCTTGCTCAGTTGCTCTTGCACATTGAGCAACTCCAGCAACTGCTAGGCACAGCGCTCCTCAGGCTCAAGGGTCGTCTTGACACAGACCAGGGCAAACATTGGGTGCAAATGGCACCGTTTGATCCAACACCCACCGTGACGCAAGACCTGACAGGCACACCCTCCATCAAGCTGGGTGAAAAGACACCCCCAATGGGGTTGACCGTGATCGTGGGGCCAATGAGTGAGTTACAAGAAAACGCCATGTTGCAACTGATCGGTCCAAACCACCACCCTGACGCTTGAAGGCTTGAAGGCTTGAGCTAGGGCTGCAACAGACTGACCCAGCACCCTCCAATAATGCTGCCGATCATGCCAACGATCAGCCTGCCGATGAGCCTAGCATTGAGTCAGTCTTTGTCCACCGGTCAAATCCTTTGGCCCATCGAGGTGATCAAGCCCAAGGATCAATGGTCATGTGAATGGCGTCCTCTGCACCTTGGCCCACCAAGGTCTTCAACGCATATTCGGTTTGCGCCAAGCCAAACCGATGGGTGCTCATGTCCTGAACACCATGGCGGTTTTGCGCGATCAAATCCAGCGCCATCTCCACCGACTCAAAACTGTGCCCACGCATGCCTTTCACCGTTAAAAACCGCGCAATGATCATGTCACTGTCAAACTGTGGCACTTTGCTACTTTTTAAGCCACCCAAGATCACACGACCACGCTTTCTTGCCAGTTGAATGGCACTCACCACCGAGTCCGTTCCGCCCGAGGCACAATCGATCACCAAGTCGGCCATCAATCCACCCGTCAAGTCGGCCACGGTTTCCAACAAATCTTGCTCTCCAATGGCAATGGTGTGGTGTGCCCCCAGCCGTTTGGCCATCTCCAGGCGCTTCAAGTCGGTGGGGTTGTTGAGCCCCGTGATGATGATTTTTTGAGCGCCCGCTTCCACGGCCGCGATCACACACGAGAGGCCTTGTTGGCCAGGCCCTTGGATCACCACACATTGACCCGGTCCAATGCCGCCTTGCAAATAAGTCCACTCAATGCCATTGGACATGGGCAAGGCCAAGGCTGCGTAACGGGGGTCCAGGCCAGTGGGAACGGCATGAAAAACGGTGTTGATATCGAGTTCAATGTATTGGCTGTACCCCCCCCACAGGCCCGAGCCCACATTCATGCCCGTGGCGCCATAGCGGTGACCACCCAGTCGCCAATCGGTGGCATTGCAAAGCCGGAAGTCTCCGCTTCTGCAAAAGTGACAATGCCCACACGGCAAGTACTCCTCCAAGGCCACCAAGTCGCCTTCTTTGACACCGAATTTTTTAGCCGCCACTCGCCCCATCGACTCGACCCGCCCCACCACCTCGTGGCCCAAAATGACGGGACCTCGGGTTTTGGGCAGGTTTTGAAAATACGCCCAATCGCTGCCGCACACGCCCGTGATCTCGATCCTCATGAGGCCCGCATCCTCGCGCGGTGCGGGAGTCTGAAATGATTGGATCTCGATGGTGCCATTCGGCATGGCCACTGCGGCTTGGAAGGTGTTGGACACGGTGATGTTCGCTTTCAAATCGGGAAGGAAGGAGGGTGGGTAAAACTCTGGGGCTTGGGAGTCTGGGCGGGGACTTCAAAGGACGATCCCCGCCAACCCTATTGGGCTTCTTTGCTCAACGTCGCCCATGCGAGCTAACCACCAAGTCACCTCAAGGATGGCTCAGACAGTCTTTGCTTCAAGGGCCAAATCAAACGGAGGCGTGAGGCTTACCGGGGACGGCCCGCAACTCTTCCCGCGCAGCCTCTTTGTAGTGCTTGTCGCGCTTTAAGAGGATGGCCACTGAACGCACCTTTTGATGCTCGGGGTTCAATCCTGGCAAGTCCATGGTGGGATTGGCCTCCAAGGCTTTCAAGGTTTTGAGCAAACGCTGGCGCGCCATGATGATGCCGTTGTCGGTGGAGACCAAGTTCTCCTTGGTGCGATCGATGATGGAGCCCATGCTCTCTTGGAGCGAGGCGTCTTGCATGCCGATGCCACGAATACCACTGTAATAGACCTTGGATTTCTGCGCTTGGCGGTCCATCATGTAATCATTGGATTTTCTCTGCAAGGGAACAAAGTCTTTGTCCACCAGCACGTGAATACCATGGCCCTCGATCATGGCTTGACGCTCTGAGGTGCTCAATGCGCGAGTGGGGTGGTAGTCAAAACTCCAGGCCCAGCAGGTGTGGTCATCAATGGGCACCCAAAAGTGGCCGTGAGTGGGGTGATCCGCTCTCGGTGGCACCATGGTGAAGGTGGGCATGATCCAAGGGGTGATGCGCCAGTAATACTGATCGTCCTCGGCGTTTCTGCGCGCCCCAACAAAAAGACCTCCCTCGTTGTCGACCACTTCAAAAACAGGCTTGAAGTCATTTTGGTTGTATTGGTTCCCTTTGGCGCCTTTGAACAAGGGGTCGTGGTTCAAACTGCCACCGTGCAAAAAGGAGACGTGGCTTGAATCGATGCCGCCTTCCATGGCTTGGAGCCAATTGCAGTCTTGGAATCTCTTGGACATGTAGGAGTTTTCAAGAGGGACCGTGGCAAACTCCCACTCAGGCAACGGGGGCTTGAGTTCGGGAGGACCCATGTAGACCCAAATCACGCCACCGCGCTCGATCATGGGGTAGCCCTTCAACGCCACGCGATCACAATAACCGCTGCTCGCGTCTTCAGACGGCACCTCCACACACTGGCCGCGAATGTCGTATTTCCATCCATGGTAAGGACAACGGATGCCGTTTTCTTCGTTGCGACCAAACCAAAGCGACACGCCCCGGTGTGCACAAAACTCATCGATCAATCCCAACTCACCATCGGTGTTGCGAAAGGCCAGCAATTTCTCACCCAAGAGTTGAAGCCTCACGGGTGCACCATCGGGCTCCACCAACTCCTCAGACAAGAGGGCTGGGAGCCAATAGCGGCGGAACATTTTTCCAAGGGGCGTACCCGCATTGGTTTGGGTCAATAAATCGTTTTGTTCTTTTTTTAACATGTCGAGTTGCTCTGAAAAAAGTCCAGCGTCGCCGAACTGACGAACTGGGTGAGGATGGGTTCACTGGGTTGAATTTCCCCGTTCCCCATAGGGGAACGCGGTTCTTGTATCAGAAACGAGGTTATCATTGGGGGGATGTTTTTGTCAACTGGAGATTTCAAATGTCGGCACCGTGCCCCTACCTTTCTTTGTGCAATAAATCCGATGTGTCCGTCGGTAAAGCAATCAAAATCGAAAAAAATGGTTTGACGTTGGCCGTCTTCAATATCGAGGGCGAATATTACGTCACCGATGATTTGTGCACCCACGGCCCTGGCTCTTTGTCCGAAGGTGACATCACCGGCGATGAAGTCGAGTGCGACTTTCACAACGGCTCTTTCAACATCAAAACCGGTGAACCGGTGGCCGCACCCTGCATGATTCCCCTCAAAACGTACGCCGCCTCGATCCAAAACGACGAGATCTGCATCGATCTGCCTTGAACCCACGGCAAGACCAAGCCACGCTTGGGTGCACACATCTTGGTGAACCCTCTCTCGGGACTTCAATGACCCAGACAACCCCGCCTTGCAGCGTTTGCTCTGGGCCCCGCGGCTGTCATTCCTCTTGCTTGACCGCGTTCACCATCGGCGCCCAACGTTTGATCTCGTCCAAGAAAAACTGATTGAACTTGGGCACATCCCAGTCGAAAGTCTCCATGGAGCTCTTGGTCAACTGCTCCTGAGCCGGCGGGCTTTTCATGATGCGCCTGACCTCGGCATTGAGTTTGGTGACCAAGGCAGCAGGCATCCCCGCCGGGCCAGACAGCGAGAACCAAGTGACCGACGTCAATTTGGAAAAGCCCAATTCGGCAAAGGTGGGCACGTTGGGAAAGTCTTTGAGACGCTTGCTCGACGTCACCGCCAACGCCTTCAAGCGTCCGGCTTGGATGTGCACACTGGCGGTGGACAAGGTTGTGAAGGATGCCGGGATTTGCCCCGCCACCAAATCGGCCATGGCGGGCGAGGCGCCCTTGTAGCCGACATGAACCATGTTCGATTTGGTCATGCGTTGGAATTCCTCGCCGATCAAATAGCCATGCGTGCCTTTGCCAGGTGAACCCCAACTCACCCCGCCTTGGGTCTTGGTGGCAAACTCAATGAAACCCTTCACGTCGTTGACCGGCACATTCGCATTCAAGGCCATCACCAAGGGTGGCCCCCCCAAAATCGCAATGTGGGTGAAGTCCTTCATCGGGTGAAATGCGTTGGGGTTTTCGGCCGGCGCAATCACATGCGAACCAATGCCAGAGATCACCAAGTTGTAGCCGTCGGGCGGGGAGTTGGCAACGAACTGAGAACCAATGATGCCCCCAGCGCCGCCCTTGTTGTCGATCACAAAGGGCTGCTTGAAGGCGTCGGTGAGCCCCGTCGTGACCGTGCGGCCCAAGGTATCGGCACTCCCGCCCGGAGAATAAGGCACCACCACTTTGACCGCCCGTTGGGGCCAGTCACTGCCTTGCGCTTGGACCTCCTGCACGAGAGAAAAGCCCAAAGCGCCCAACATGGGGGCCGCGGAGAGTTCAAGCATTTGACGACGACGCACGATGAATTCCTTTAGAAAGTCCCAACGAAAACATGCCCTGTGATTGACCCAAAGCACACAATCCCTGGGTCTTTGCAAAAAAGCATGTCAAATGCTTATTGTAGAGGAGCTCGCCCGCCTGGGCCTGAAGCTCGAGCGCATGTCCCTTCGACAAACTTGGTCGTTGCGGTGGTTTTTGATTGAACGCCAAGACTGGCACTTTCGTGCACAATACCCCTCATGTCCACTGCCCACGAATTCCATCAGATCCATTTGCCGCCCTCGTTCACGGATCTCTACAAAGACCCCGCCCGTCCCTACGCCAAACCCTCATTGCCGTTTGCCGAAATCTGCGAACGCTATGAATGGTGCGAGGACATGGCGCAAATGCTGTGCGAGCCCGCACTCAACCAAATGGCCAGTTTGCACATCACCGAACAAGACGTGATTGAGCGCACCTTCCAAGGCTTGCTCTTGAGCCCCGAGGTCATGAGCGCCCCGGAATGCATGTGGGTCTTGCAGCGCTTGTGTGAGCTGCTCAACTGGAGCGTCGAAGATTTGAAACCCAAGTTGGAGGCGGCTCTCGCTCAATTTGAAAGCGCTCCAAGGGATGCGAAACCCAAGGGGGTGGCGCCTTGAAACTCCCCTTGGAACACATTGAGCTCGCTTGGGGTCTGTTGCTCGGCTTGTGGCTGATGGTGGGTTTGGTCGTGGGCAGCGCCATGAACGCCATCATCCACCGTTTGCCCTTGATGCTCAAAGCCGAGGAAACGACTGCTGGGGACAGCCTCGGGGCGGAGGATGCAACGAGTGAGCCCCAACATCCCCGTCCAACCCTCTCGCTTTGGTGGCCGCGCTCACATTGCCCGCACTGCCTGCACCCCTTGGGGGTCATGCAGTTGATTCCCGTCCTCAGTTTTTTACACCTTGGCGGGCGCTGCCACTTCTGTCAGGCCCCCATTGCCAAACGCTATGTGTGGGTTGAGCTGCTCAACGCCGCTTGGTGGTGCTGGTGTGCTTGGCGTTTTTCGCAACCCCTGGGCCTGTGGTCCCTCTCGCCCATGCTGAGCGCGGGCAACGCCAGCGTGCTGCTTCAAATGCTCGCTTGCGCCTTGTGGTCGCTCATGGGGTCTGTGCTGATCGCCTTGGCCTTCATCGATGGGGAGCACCAACTGCTCCCCGACGCCCTCACTCAACCCTTGCTCTGGGGAGGCCTGATGGCCTCGGGCAGTGGCCTATTGGGCATCGAGTTGCACGCCTCGCTGTGGGGGGCGGTGTTGGGCTATGGCTGTTTTGCTGGGATTGCCCTGGCCTACCAAGCCCTCACGCACCAAGAGGGCCTGGGCCAAGGTGACTTCAAGTTGCTCGCCGCCTTGGGCGCTTGGCTGGGCCCCTTGAGCCTTCTTCCCATTGTTTTCATCGCGTCTTGCGCGGGCCTGTGCGTGGGCCTGTGGCGCGTGAGGCGACATGGCATGACGGAGCTCCAGCGCCCCATGCCATTTGGCCCTTTTTTGGTTTTGGGCGCCTTGATCACGGTGATGTGGGGCCCCAACAATTGGCTCGGATTGTTGTAGTCTTGGGTGCGCCCTTGGAGCCCTTGCTGCAGACTCATTGCCCATCGATTTCAAACAGTTTTTCCACACCTTGACCTGACCCACTCCATGCTTCACATTGGCATCACCGGCGGCATCGGCAGCGGCAAAAGCACCGTCACCCAACTGTGGGTGGGCTGTGGCGCACACGCCATCGACGCCGATCAACTCTCGCGCGAGCTCACCCAAACGGGTGGTGCAGCCATTCCCCTCATTCGAGCCGCCTTTGGCGACAAGGCCATCGGGTCTGATGGCGCCATGGACCGCGTGCGCATGCGCGAATGGGTTTTTTCTTCGCCTGAGCTCAAAGCCAAACTGGAAGGGATTTTGCACCCCATGATTGGCGAGCAATCGCGACGGCTCACCGAGCTTGCTCGCCAAAGTGGCGCCCAAGTCTTGGTCCACGACATCCCTTTGCTGGTGGAAACAGGAAAGTACAAGGACCAACTGGACCGAATTTTGGTGGTCGACTGCCCTCTCGAGACCCAAGTGAGTCGCGTGATGGCCAGAAGCGCCATGCAGCGAGACGCCGTGCTTCGCATCATCCAAGCGCAGGCCACCCGAGAAGCTCGGCTCGCCGCCGCAGACTGGGTCATTTTGAATGAGCACAAAAGCCTCTTGGAGCTCAAACACGAGGTGCAAGCCCTTTATGCATTGGCCTTGGAGCTGGCCTGAGTGAAAGGCTCACCAAGCGGTCCAACACGTCCATTTTCGGGGTCGGTGCCGTGGCCAGCGCACAAATTAAGTCATTTCCCGCTAAAAATCTGCCCCAGTCGAGAGTATGATTTGATAACTTTGACTTGACAACGCCCGTGATCCTTTTTGAACACCCCTTTAATGAGCGAGTCCGCACCTATTTGCGGCTAGAGCATTTGTTTGATCGCTTTGAGAAACTCATTGGGCGAGACGAGGCTTTGGACCACCATTTTTGCTTCACGACACTTTTTGAAATCATCGAGGTGGGGGGTCGCACCGATCTCAAGACCGACATGCTCAAAGACTTGGATCGCCATCGCCTGCATTTGATGACGTTTCGCACCAATGCCAGTGTGGACCAACAAGTCTTGGAAAATGTGCTCACCCGCATCGACAGCGCCTTTGATAATTTGAACGGCCTGGGCTCCAAAATCAATCAACTGGTGGGTGAGAATGATTTTCTCTCGAGTCTGAGGAACCGCATCTCCATTCCCGGGGGCACATGCGGCTTTGATTTGCCCATCTACCATGCTTGGCAGCAAAAGCCCGCAGCACTCAGAAAAGAACACATCGAGCGCTGGACGGAGCCCCTGGAGCCCTTGAAAACCAGTGTCGACATGCTCCTTGGACTCATGCGCGATAACGCCAGCGCCCAAAAGGTCTCGGCCACGGCTGGCGTGTTCCAGCAAAACCTTCCCCAAGGCAAATTCCAGTTGTTGCGATTATTCATCGACCCCGCACTCAATTTGATTCCCGAGATCAGTGGCAACCGCATGATGGTCTCCATCCGGTTGATGCAGCAAGACGCTGATGGGAGACTGCAAGCGTGCAACAACGACACCACGTTGGAGTTGGCCCTGTGCAGTTGAGTCTGCCCGCCACCCACAGCCACAAGAGCTGCCCATAGGAGTGGCTTGTCGTGTCCACAGCCCGAACCGTCACCTGTCCCGCCTGCCAAGGCCCCAGCCTCTATGCCCCCGAGAACGCTTATCGGCCGTTTTGTTCACGCCGCTGCAAAGAGCATGATTTTGGCGCTTGGGCCAATGAAGAACATCGACTGCCCCAAGCCCCGTCCAGTGACGAGCTCGACCCCGACCAAGAGCCCGAGACCCTGGACCCAACGCAGTTGGAATTGGGCTCTGGCTTGGGGCTGGAGATGGGGCTCGGTGCGAGACTGGACCCCGAGGGCATGCCAGAGCACTTGAATCTACCCAGTCTTGGCGACTCCTTTGCCCCCCCCAAAAAACGGCTTCAATGAATGGAGTACCTCAGGGAGCCACCTCCACTGGGGCCGAGACTCACGCTCTGGAGAGCCTGTCCAGCACCGGATAGGCCCCTGGCAAAACCGGACTCACCTCAAGGGGCAAGGTCTGCCACGCAAACGATTGGCCTTCGCGCATTTGCAGCTCCCCAGCCCACTGGGTGACTCGGCAAAAATGCAATTCCACCATGGCATGCGGATAGAGCACGCACTCCACGCACCAGGGGTCAAAGGCGAGGATGTCAATGCCCAACTCCTCTTGGAGTTCGCGTTGG
>Ga0114964_10003832_pt1 | contig 10022 bp, 12 predicted proteins | sample C_131016_MF_Meta_FD_92638 | JGI IMG/M metagenome (GOLD analysis project Ga0114964, IMG submission 92638) | Freshwater microbial communities from Lake Croche, Canada to study carbon cycling - C_131016_MF_MetaG | ecosystem: Environmental > Aquatic > Freshwater > Lake | place: Lake Croche, Canada... | reverse complement strand
AATTGATGGCGTAACCGCAGTCGAACAGTTATTGGATTCAACTAGAATCGTTAATCTAATAAAAATTTCAGAAGGTGCCTGGAATTCGGAAGTTTTTGCTGAAATGAAAGCAAGTAAAATTCTAAGCGACAGTCCAGCGCAAAGCGCCGAACACGTTGTTCTACCCAAAGACATAAGTTCCTTAGAAGGAGTTCTATTTCCAGCCCAATACAGTTTCGCTGATGGAACTTCGCAACTGAAAGCACTGCAAAGTATGGTTGATAAATTCACCCAGGTGATTTCTGGGCTTGATTTCCATGATCCTTATCAAAAGCTTTCAACCCAACAGTTGGTGACTTTAGCTTCACTGGTTCAAGCAGAGGGTGATACAAAGGACTTTTCAAAAATTGCCCGCGTAATTCGCAACCGGCTATCGATAGGTATGCCTTTGCAACTTGATTCTACGATCCACTATTTAAAGAAAACTAGGGGACAGATTTACTTAAGCACCAGTTCAACTAAATTGAAATCACCATTTAATACCTACCAGAATTATGGCTTGCCGCCTGCTCCAATCGGCAATCCCGGATTGGCCGCACTTAAAGCAGTTATAACTCCAGTCGAGGGTGATTGGTTATTCTTCATAACGGTAGCGCCAGGGGATACTAGATTCACTAAATCCAACTCAGAATTTAATTCCTGGAAATTGTTATACGAGAAAAACCGAAAGGCCGGTGCCTTCAAGTGAGAGTTTTCAACGGAGCGGTACTCGGATCTCCAATCGCACATTCACTTTCTCCAGTTATTCATCAAGTGGGCTATAACTTTCTAGAAATTTCGGCTAAATACACCGCAGTTGAGGTTCGATCCGGTCAACTCGCCGACTATCTAAATTCGACTCCGCCTGAACTAAATAGTTTTTCACTGACCATGCCCCTGAAAGAGGAGCTGGTTGATCTTGATTTCCCAACTTCTGAGTTAGCCAAGCGAATTCGAAGCGGAAACACATTGACAAAAATAAACGGAAGTTGGAAAGTTGCAAATACTGATGTAATTGGTTTCCAACAAAGTGTCGCTAGTAAAACTAATGCCACTTTCCAAAACGTATTAATTCTTGGAGCTGGCGCAACAGCTCGGGCCGCTATCGCCGCTTTTGATAGCGTGGGCACTCAAATAGATGTAGCAAGTCGAAGCGAGCACCGTTCTGTAAGTTTAAAAAGGGCATCTCTCTTCGCAGAAGTTTCGATAATTGGCTTTGACACGGAAATTCCCTGGTCCAAATACGATCTAGTGGTAAACACATCGCCTGCAGGAGCGGCTGATTCTTTGGTATCGAATATCGCCGGCGTCAGTGCTCTCTTGTTCGAATCGCTCTATCACCCATGGCCAACTGCTTTGATGAGTTTCTGGCGAAATGTCGGCCTTGAAGTTATCGATGGTTTAGATCTCTTAGTTCATCAAGCAATTTCACAAATCGCTATTTTTGCTGAAGTACCGGTAAAGCGTTCGCAATTAGCACCTTTGATGAGAGAAGCGGCCCTTAAGCGCATTTGATTAGTTGCACAGAAATCTCATCACGATGCAATGTGCTGCCTTAAGGCATTACGGTCATGGGATGTACTTACATATGTTGGCTTTTGGATTGTTGCTCATTGTGGCTCTATTTATTTCAATTCAAGATGTGCGAACCTTTCGAATTGCGAATGGTGCTCTTTTTATGGTTTCTTTTCCCAGCATTCCTGCACTCCTGGTGCTCGGACAGCACTTTTCAATTCACTTAGAAATTTTCATTGTTGCCGCAGCCATGCTTGTTCTGGGTCTAAAGAACTTGCTCGGTATGGGAGATGTGAAGCTATTGACCCTCTTGCTGCCTTGGCTACATCAGGACCATCTAGTGCAGTTTCTTATCTTTGTAACATTAATTGCTTGGCTTGAGATTCCAATGATCATGATCAAGAGCCGCAAAATGCCAAGCCGAGTTGCAATGGCCCCCGCAATATTGATTGCCGCAGCACTAAATATGGCGACATAAAGTTGAATAATCTGCGAGAATTATCCAATGCGTTGGTTAACAGCTGGTGAATCTCATGGTCCGGCCCTGAGTGCAATTATTGAGGGCATTCCTGCATCCGTAGAAATAACGACCGCAGATATTGATTTTCACTTAGCTCGTCGCCGACTGGGTGTTGGCCGCGGTGCTCGCCAAAATTTTGAAGCAGACAAAGTGACGATCTTGGGCGGGATTCGACTCGGCTCAACTCAGGGCGGACCAATTTCAATTCAAGTTGGTAATTCGGAATGGCCAAAATGGGAAAAAGTTATGTCGGCCGATCCGGTTCCAGAAGAAGAGATTCGCGATCTAGGTCGCAACGCGCCCCTGAGTCGTCCACGTCCGGGACATGCTGATTTAGTTGGAATGCAAAAATATGATTTTGATGATGCCCGAGCGATTCTTGAAAGAGCCAGTGCGCGTGAAACTGCGGCGCGAGTTGCTCTGGGCGCCGTTGCGCGTGCGTTTTTGCAACAGACTTGTGGCATAGCAGTTCTAAGTCATGTGCTTTCAATTGGTTCGGTGCGAGTTCCTGATGGAACCGCACTTCCAACTTCGGGTGATATGCATCGGATTGATGAAGATCCCGTTCGTTGCGCGGACCCGGCTACAAGTAAATTGATGATCGGTGAAATTGAATCAGCTCATTCTGACGGTGACACGTTAGGTGGAGTGGTCGAAGTACTTGCTTACAACTTGCCGCCCGGTTTAGGTTCACACGTTCACTGGGATCGTCGACTAGATGCGCGCTTGTCTGGTGCAGTTATGGGAATTCAAGCAATTAAAGGCGTTGAAATTGGTGATGGTTTCACCACTGCAACGCGTCGTGGTTCGGTTGCACACGATGAAATTGAACGAGGTTCTGATGGGTTGATTCATCGCCGCACTGATCGCGCTGGCGGCACTGAAGGCGGCATGTCTAACGGCGAAGTTCTGCGAGTTCGTGCGGCCATGAAGCCAATCTCAACGGTTCCTAAAGCTCTCGACACAATTGATGTGAAAACTGGCGAACCGGCGAAAGCTATTAACCAACGTTCTGATGTTTGCGCGGTGCCGGCGGCAGGAGTTGTAGCTGAAGCTATGGTCGCACTTGTTCTTGCCGAAGCAGTCTTAGAGAAATTTGGCGGAGATAGCGTTGGCGAGACAAAGCGCAATTTCGAAAGCTACATGGCGCATCTTTCAATCAAATGAGCGACAAAGTTATTTTGATTGGGCCACCCGGCGCCGGAAAAAGCACAATCGGTCAATCGTTAGCGAAGAAAATGAAGGTGAAGTTTGCTGATACTGATGCATTGATTGAAGCAAAACTTGAGAAAAAGATTTCAGATATTTTTGTAGATTTAGGCGAACCATATTTCCGTACTCAAGAACTTCTGATTCTGGCAGAAGTTCTTGAATCTGACTGCGGCGTTATTTCACTCGGGGGAGGCGCACCGATTTCAGAAGCCGCTCAAAACCTGCTTCGCAAAAGCGGTGAAACCATAATCTTCTTAGATATTTCTTTAGGCAAGGCTGCTGCTCGGGTTGGTTTTAATCGAGATCGACCATTGCTATTGGGTAATCCTCGAGCGCAGTGGACTGAGTTGATGAATTCAAGAAGGCCGGTTTACGAGAGTTTGGCAACGGCAGTTATTAGTGTTGATGATAGATCTGTGAATGAAATCTGCGCAGATATTTTGGTGGTTGCATAATGAAATCTGTTTCTGTCTCTGCTGACCGCAATTACGAAATTCAATTAGATGTTGATTGGTTGAACGCGGTAAAACCTTTCCTCGCTGAGCGCGGTCAAGTTGCAATAATTGTGTCTGAAGCAATGAAGGAACGAATCCCAAGTACCTCTGATGTCGATGCCGAAATTCATATTTTCGCTATCCCAGATTCTGAAGCGGGGAAAACCTTTTCGAACTACCAGAAAGTACTTGACTGGTTAGGGGCAGCTGGATTTACTCGCAATGACTTAATAGTTGCCGTTGGTGGTGGCGCAGTCACTGATCTCGCTGGTTTCGTAGCAAGTTCTTGGTTACGCGGAATAGATTGGATTGCCGTACCAACAACTCTCGCAGCTATGGTTGATGCAGCTATTGGCGGTAAAACTGGAATCAATAGTGATTACGGAAAGAACTTGGTTGGTTCATTTTATTCGCCAGTTTCGGTCCTAGTGGATGTGGAGTGGCTCCAAACCCTGTCGGATCGTGATTTCTCTGCTGGCTTAGCTGAAGTTATTAAATGTGGGTTTATAGCAGATCCAGAAATAATTGAACTATTAGAGAGTGTTTCACTAGAAGATGTTAAGAGCAGTAGATCACTTACTCTTGAACTAATTGAACGAGCCGTTAAGGTGAAAGCTAAAGTTGTGAGCGGTGATTTCCGCGAAAGTTTTGATCGCGAGATTCTCAATTATGGGCACACCTTGGGCCACGCAATTGAGTTGCATTGCAGATATTCACTCCGTCATGGTGAGTGCGTCTCGATTGGTCTGGTCTTTGCGGCCAACCTGGCGGTTCAAATTGGTGCATTGAATCAAGACGTCGCTGACTTGCATTTACAAATATTGCGGAATTTCGGATTGCCTGTCGCATACAGCCGTGAGTCTTGGCCAGAACTTCGAGCGACTATGGCCCTCGATAAGAAATCTCGCTCGGGCACACTTCGATATGTAGCGATCAGTGAAATTGGAAAAACACTTCGACTTGAAAATCCCGCCGAAAGCGATTTGGTGGCCGCTTATGAGAGGCTTTGCTCATGAAGATTCTGGTAATTAACGGCCCAAACCTTGCACGTCTGGATATTCGTGACTCGAGTATTTACGGGGATTTTAATTACCCACAACTTAAATCTTTCATCGAAGAGTCTGCAAAGTCTCACGGTTACCAGGCCGACGTTCGTCAGAGCGATGATGAGGCAACGATAATTTCGTGGCTTCACGAAGCAGCTGACTCTTCAACACCAGTAATTATTAACCCAGCCGCATTTACGCATTACTCATATGCAATTCGTGATGCCGCCGAACTCGTTAAATCGCCATTGATTGAAGTTCACCTTTCTAACCCGTTAGCTCGCGAAGAATTTCGACACACTTCGGTTATTTCTGGTGTTGCGAACGGCACTATCGGTGGCTTCGGTCCGAATTCTTACGCATTAGCGATTGCGGCACTTAAAGGCTTAATCAAGTAAATTTTTAAGGCTTGGATTTAAGTTTTCCTACCCCTATTCGGTATCCTTACGCCCTATTCGAGTCCACCGAACTGCGGTGGCTACAAAGCTTGCGCAATATTTCAGAAGTATTGGGCAATAAGGGGAGTTCCAAAGTGGCAACCACAAATGATCTTAAGAATGGAATGTGTCTCGATATTGAAGGCACCCTTTGGACTGTAATCGAATTCCAGCATGTTAAGCCAGGCAAAGGTCCGGCTTTCGTGCGAACCAAGATGCGCCAAGTTCTAACTGGCAAGGTTGTTGAAAAGACTTTCAACGCGGGTGTCAAAATTGAAGTTGCAATTCTCGAGAAACGCGAAATGCAATTCTTGTACAAAGAAGGCGAAGACTTTGTATTCATGGATAACAAGACTTACGATCAAATGAATATTTCGGCAGCAACTGTTGGCGACGCGGCAAACTACATGCTCGAAAATACCGAGGCAATTGTCGCGATTCACGAAAATAATCCGCTCTATATTGAACTTCCAGCGTCTGTTGAATTGACAGTTACTTACACAGAGCCTGGCCTACAAGGTGACCGATCATCAGGTGGAACTAAGCCAGCAACTGTTGAGACCGGAATTCAAATTCAGGTGCCATTGTTCATCAAGCAAGATGAGAAGATAATGGTAGATACTCGAGATGGTTCGTATCAGGGCCGCGCTAACTAGTGTCAGCTCGAAGCAAAGCTCGAAAACATAGTCTGGATATTCTCTACGAAGCGGATATCCGAAAGAGCGATGCCATTGCAATCATCGAGTCCAGATTAGCGATCAGTGAAGATGCTGAGTTGCCACCAGTTCGTGAATACACAAAAGTTTTGGTTGGTGGCGTATCTGAACATAAGCGCAAGATAGATGAATTGATCGCAACTTATATTCAAGGTTGGGATATTGATCGCCTTGCCGCGGTTGATCGAAATATTCTACGTATTGCAATTTTTGAAATACTTTATACATCGGACATACCGGAGGCTGTTGCTATTGACGAGGCACTTACGCTCGCCAAGGACCTTTCAACCGAAGAATCTGCTGGGTATATTCATGGAGTTCTGGCCAAGATAACGTCGATCAAGAATGATTTATCGCTTTAATTAGGTAGTCCTGAGTAGTTAGCCAACTAAGCAGTTCAGGTTGTGAAATACCGAGTGCAAAGCTAAGACTAGTTAAATCGCTCTTTCGGATAGTGAGAATTTCACCATTCCAGTCATTACGTTTGCTGACGACTCCCGCACAAAAATTTACCAATATTGCCAGCCGTTCTGGCTCCGTGTTTGCTGGGCGACTGATCATTCTTAAATCTAAAATCAACGTATTAGTGCTGAGATCTGGAACCAATGGTTGGTCTAGTAAATATGTAATATCTACATTGAGAATTTCGGCAATTTCACCGAGTCTGGAAGAGGGCATAACTCGAGATCCCCGTTCGTACGAACCTATTACGACAGCGTTTAACCCACCAACTGCGGCCATCTCAGCGATCGTCCAGCCGCGCTTTTTTCGGGCAGCCCGAATGCGCTTTCCGACCTCTTGGGGTGTTGGGAAAGGGCGGATGAAACTCTTCTCTTCTGAATTCATAGTCATGGTGGCCACGTTAGCGAGCGAGACGTACCCACCTCTTTGGCTATCCACAGTTTTGCCTCTCGGATGCTATTCTTGCGCCGCATCCTTTAAGACCCATCCTGCGAGGTGGGGAAGGAGATTTAAATGAAAACAGTTCTGCCGGCACCCGATATCTCGCGTGCCATTGTCCGTATTGCGCATGAAATTCTCGAGCGTTTTAACGGGGCTGATTCTCTAACCTTGCTTGGTATTCCAACTCGTGGCGCTCATTTGGCGACCCGAATAGCCAAGGCGATTGACGCGATTGAAGGCGGACAGGTCGCAGTGGGCACCTTAGATGTCACTATGCATCGTGATGACCTGCGCACTAGATCGCCAAAAGCACTCCTGCCAACCGTTATTCCTAGTGCCGGTGTTGAGGGGCGCAATATTGTTTTAGTAGATGACGTCCTGTTCTCAGGCAGAACAATTCGCGCCGCTCTTGATGCGCTAGGTGAAATCGGTAGACCGATGACAGTGTCTCTCGCCGTTTTGGTGGATCGAGGTCATCGCGAACTACCTATCAAAGCTGACTTTGTCGGAAAAAATATTCCAACTTCTCGCTCCGAGATAATCAAAGTTAATTTAGCTGAAGTTGACGGCATTGACGAGGTTACGATTTCTGAGGGGGTTGCCAAATGAAACATCTCCTTAGTATTAATGACCTCTCACGTGAGGATGCGATTTTAATTCTTGATACCGCTGCTGAACTCGCGCGAATTTCCGACGGTCCAATGAAGAAGTTACCAACGTTGCGTGGTCGCACAATCGTGAATCTCTTTGCCGAAGATTCAACTCGCACCAGAATTTCCTTCGAAGCAGCAGCAAAACGACTTTCGGCAGATGTAATTAATTTCGCCGCTAGAGGTTCAAGTTTAAGTAAGGGAGAGTCTCTGAAAGATACCGCTCTTACTTTGCAAGCAATGGGAGCTGATGCGGTAGTGATCAGACATCCAGCTTCTGGTGCACCAGCGCGCTTAGCGAATAACCAATGGATGACTGGCGCAGTTGTAAACGCCGGCGACGGTACGCATGAACATCCAAGTCAGGCACTTTTAGATGCTTTCACAATTCGCAAACACCTCGCTAAGGGTGCAGCAGATTTAAGTGGTTTACGCGTTGCCATTGTGGGCGACATTTTGCATTCGCGAGTTGCACGTTCAAACGTTTTACTTCTTACAAAACTTGGTGCCCATGTGACTTTAGTTGCCCCTCCTACCCTTCTTCCCTTTGGCGTCGATAGCTGGCCAGTGACTATCTCTTATGACTTGGATTCAGTTATTTCCAGTGTCGATACAGTAATGATGTTGCGAATTCAACAAGAACGTATGCATGAGATCTTCTTCCCGAGTGCTCGCGAATACACGCGCTATTACGGTTTAAATAGAGATCGAGTCAACTCGCTAAAACCGAAGGCAATCATTATGCATCCAGGTCCGATGAATCGCGGTCTCGAGATAACTGCCGAAGCGGCGGATAGTGCTCGCTCAGTAATTGTTGAGCAAGTTAGCAATGGAGTAAGTGTACGAATGGCAATCCTCTATCTCTTACTTGGTGGCGCACCAATCGAAAGCGGGAACTAATAATGAGCTATTTACTTAGAAATGCTACGTTTCCAAACGGCAAGACAGGTGAAATAGCAATCCAGGATGGCTTGATTGTCGCGGTTAGTTCACTGGAGCCAAGCCATAAAGTTATTGATTTGGCTGGTAAGCAAGTTCTCCCGGGTCTAGTTGATCTACATACCCATCTACGCGAGCCCGGGTTCGAAGAAAGTGAGACCGTAGCTACCGGCTCACTTTCGGCGGTGCGAGGTGGTTTCACAGCGATCAGTGCAATGGCAAATACTTCTCCGGTGGCTGATACAGCTGGAGTAGTAGAGCAAATTTTTCGTCTTGGACAAGCTGCAGGTTTGTGTGATGTATTTCCGATTGGTGCGGTTACCCAGGGGCTAAATGGTCAAACTCTTTCCGAGATAGGAGCCATGGCGGATTCAGCTGCGCAAGTTAGAGTTTTCAGTGATGACGGTAAATGCGTATTTGATCCATTAATTATGCGTCGCGCATTAGAGTACGTTAAGAAATTTGACGGTGTTATAGCGCAGCATGCTCAAGAACCAACTCTCACTAAAGATTCACAAATGAATGAAGGAGTAATTTCAGCGCAACTTGGTTTGAAAGGTTGGCCAGCAGTAGCAGAGGAAGCGATTATTGCTCGAGACGTTCTTCTAGCAGAGCACACTGATTCTCGTTTGCACATTTGCCATTTAACAACAGCTGGTGGTGTGGAAATTATTCGATGGGCGAAAGCTCGTGGAATAAAAGTTACAGCTGAGGTAACGCCTCATCACTTATTGCTTACCGATGATTATGTTAAGAATTATGATCCTGTTTATAAAGTAAATCCACCGTTGCGTCGGGAAATTGATGTCCTTGCATTGAGGGCAGGACTTGCTGATGGCACTATCGATATTGTTGCTACTGATCATGCGCCACATAGCTCTGAAAGCAAAGATTGCGAATGGGCTGAGGCAAGTTTTGGAATGGTCGGACTTGAGACGGCATTATCAATAGTTATTAAGACCATGGTTCAAAGTGGGGCCATGGATTACGAAAGTGTTGCTGATCGTTTATCTGTAGCTCCTGCTCGCATTGGTCGCTACGAAAATCATGGTCAACCATTAGAGATTGGAAAACCAGCCAATATCACCGTAGTTGATACCGTAGCAAAGTGGATAGTTGATCGAGATTTAATGTCATCCAGATCTAAGAACACGCCATTTCACGGCTTTGAACTCCCGGGCGTTGTAACCCACACTTTCTTTAACGGAAAGTTGGTTTATGGTGAGTAAGGCACTTTTAGTTCTTGAAGATGGTCGAGTTTTTTCCGGTAACTCGTGGGCTGCTACTGGAATCACTTTCGGGGAAGCAGTTTTTTCAACTGGGATGACTGGTTATCAAGAGACTCTTACCGACCCGAGCTATCACAAGCAAGTAGTAATAATGACTGCGCCCCATATCGGCAACACGGGCATGAATAAGTCTGATGAAGAGTCGCAGAAGATTTGGGTTAGTGGTTTTGTTGTTAGAAATCCTGCGTCAATCGTGAGCAATTGGCGTTCCGAACGCACATTGGAATCAGATCTGATTGCACAAGAAATTGTGGGAATCAGTGGCGTAGATACTCGTGCTCTT
>Ga0114964_10003830_pt1 | contig 10023 bp, 6 predicted proteins | sample C_131016_MF_Meta_FD_92638 | JGI IMG/M metagenome (GOLD analysis project Ga0114964, IMG submission 92638) | Freshwater microbial communities from Lake Croche, Canada to study carbon cycling - C_131016_MF_MetaG | ecosystem: Environmental > Aquatic > Freshwater > Lake | place: Lake Croche, Canada... | reverse complement strand
GAAGTTTGTTACCGGAATCTCGATTGAAAAAGGAGGGTCTGGCAATCCTTCTCCAGTGACTGCTTACGGTGTATACATGGGAATGAAAGCGGCCGCCAAATATAAATTCGGAACAGATAATTTAGAAGGCAAAAAAGTATTGGTGCAAGGCACTGGTCATGTGGGTGAAACCTTAATAAGTCATTTAACGAAAGAAGGTGCAATTGTTATTGTTTCCGATATTCACCAGGACAAAATGGAGAACATGGTTTCCAAATACGGTGCTCAAATCTTTACCGGAGCTGATTTATATGCTGCCGACGTTGATATTTATGCACCATGTGCTTTAGGAGCAACAATAAATGACGAAACGGTCTATAAAATAAAGGCTAAGGTGATTGCAGGTGCTGCTAACAATCAATTGGCAGTTGAAGCAGTGCACGGTCAAATAATAAGAGAAAGGGGTATAGCTTATGCTCCAGATTTCTTAATAAATGCCGGTGGTATCATCAATGTTTATGGCGAGTTGGTTAAATACAGTGATGGTGAAGCCATTAGAAGAACTGAGAATATATACAATACTACTTTGGAAATATTCGGATTTGCCGATCAAAACAACATGACGACGCAACAAGCAGCTATGCAAATCGCGCAAAATCGTATCGATCAAAGAAAAAAAGAAAACGCAAGTAAATAAGCGATTCTAGAATAAAATATTTACTATTTTTGCAACGCGAAAGAGTTTCTTTCGCGTTGTTAATTTAAAAAGTTCTTACAGGTGTTAAATAGAAGACATATTCGAGTGAAAGTGATGCAATCCATTTATGCCATGCATCAAAAAAATACTGACGATTTAGAGAAAGAAGAAAAGTTCTTAATTCACAGTATCGATACCATTCAAGATTTGTATTTAATCATGCTGTCTTCTATGATTGAAATCAGAAAGAAGGAAATTGTTTTTTTAGAAGCCTCTAGTAAAAAACACTTAGCAACTCCTCAAGAGAAAAACCCAAATACGAAGTTTGTAAATAATGCAGTTTTACTGGGACTAGAAAGTAACAATGCATTGCAAATTGCGCTAGAGAAACGAAAAATCAATAACTGGTCTCTAAACGATGACTACATTTTGATTTTGCTCAACGAAATAAAGAAAAGTACGCTCTACCAAAATTACATCAGCACCAACAATTCAACATTTGAAGAAGACAAACAATTCATAGTCGATGTGTTTACCGATGTTTTGGCTCCAAATGAAAAATTATATGAATATCTTGAGGATAACAAACTTACTTGGATTGATGACATACCCTTAGTCAATACGCAAATTCAAAAGCAGTTAAAGCAAATCAAAGAAGGCGAAGATTTCAAAGTAGTTAAACTCTACAAAGACGAAGAGGATAAAGAATTCGTTAGTCTGCTTTTCCGTAAGACGGTTTTAAACGAGTTAGTCTTGGCTAAAGAGTATATCGATAAAACACCTAATTGGGATGCTGATAGAATTGCCGAAATAGATACGATAATTTTAAAAATGGCCATTTGTGAGTTTTTGAAATTTCCATCTATACCTGTTAAAGTAACAATCAATGAATATCTTGAGCTTGCTAAAGAATACTCCACACCCAAGAGCAGTATTTTCATCAATGGTATCCTAGACAATTTGGTTAAAGAATTTGAACACGAGAATAAAATTAAAAAAACCGGTAGAGGTTTACTGTAAATAAATAAATTAAGATAATGATTAAAAAAATTAGCCTACTGTTTGTCGTTGCCGCCCTAGCCATGACAACCGCTTGTAAAAAAGATGTAAAGGGAACTACCCAAATTACTTTTGAACAGTCAGAACATGATTTTGGTACCATCACCCAAGGAGACAAAGTAACCTATGATTTTAAATTTAAAAATACAGGTAAATCAGAGTTATTAATCAAAGATGCAAAAGGCTCATGCGGCTGTACCGTACCCGAATATCCAAAAGATCCGATTAGCCCTGGTCAAGAAGACATCATCAAAGTCTCTTTTAATTCAGCGGGAAAAATTGGAGATCAAATAAAATCAGTAACACTTTTTTGTAATATTCCAGAAGGTGTTAAAGTTTTACATATTAAATCTAACATCGTTTCGAAAGAAACAAAATAATCAAGTTTATGGGACAAGTAACTCAGTTTTTACCATTTTTATTAATGTTTGTGGTCCTCTATTTTTTCATGATTAGACCACAACAAAAGAAAATAAAACAAGAAAAGGAATTCGAATCAGGTTTAAAAGTAGGGGATAAGATTATCACCAAAAGTGGTTTTCATGGTAAAATCGCTGAATTAAGTGAAACAACTGTGGTAATCGAAACCATGTCAGGTAAGCTTAAGTTAGAGCGCTCGGCGATTTCTTTAGAATTAACGGCTGCCTTAAATAAGAAAGCTTAATTCCACCTTTAAGCAAAATAAAAAAGCCCCAGCTAAGGGGCTTTTTTATTTCTTGTATTTGTCGTTCAAACCTCTGCCAGCTAACAGCAAAGGTTTTATTTTGTCGAATCGGTTCAACTTCGTTTTCTCCTGTTTTGCAGTAGCCATATATTCCCAAAACTCCTTTTGCTTATAAGAGGTGAATTGCTCAAAAGCTCTTGCTAATACTTCATCATGTTTTAGCTGGCTTGCAAAGAATTCACAGTACATCGCTTCCTTCTTAGCTGGGGTAATAGAAATGCCTGCTTTTTCATTTTCAATTGCTTCCTGGATGTACTTCAAAAGTAACGATTCATTGAGTTCACCGGCCGAAGAGAACCGCCATTGGCGGAGTCCACGAGTAACGCCTTCGTTGGCATTAATCAAAATTTTCGCTTCATCTTTCAAGAACACCCCATTCATAAACCAAATTCCAAAATAACTTTTGAAACCTCCTATCCCCAAAACATTCTTGTTGTTTAGGGTATAAATTTCGCCGCCCCATTTGGTCGTCGCAACCAATTCGGTTTTTTGAAGTATAGCACGCAATAATCCCAATTCTTCTGCCCATTGATTGACTTTATCCCAAACATGCTTTTCTTCCATTGTTGATACTTTTCAGGGGATACACCGTTTACTTCTTATAAGGGAGACGAGCGGTGGGTTTGTGATTCATTCCTACTTTTTCTTAGTGTTTTTTTTGCCTTTTTTTACTTTATTTACAGAAAAATCAGTAGTAGCCGTTAGTTCAGCAATCTTTACAATAACTTCAACGGCCTTTTGCATGCTTTCTACGGGCACATATTCATATTTACCGTGGAAGTTATGGCCGCCTGCAAAAATGTTCGGACACGGCAAGCCCATATAAGATAAACGACAACCGTCTGTTCCGCCGCGAATAGGTTTAATTAGCGGCTTTATCCCCAATGATTTCATGGCTTTCTCAGCCAAGTCAACGATGTGCATGACCGGCACTACCTTTTCTTTCATATTATAATATTGGTCAGTAATCGTTGTAACCACGATGTCTTCTCCAAATTGTTTGGCAAACTTCTTATTGAATTTAGCTGTTATTTTTTCAACCAAGGCTTTACGTTGTTTAAACAACTTCATATCATGGTCACGAATAATTAATTCTAATTTAGTTTCTTCTATACTGCCCTGTAATTGGGTAACATGAAAGAAGCCTTCATAACCTTTAGTTTCTTGCGGTGTTTCACCTTTCGGCAACTCATTGATGAAATCATTCGCAATAAGCATTGAATTGATCATTTTACCTTTCGCATAACCAGGATGCACACTCTTTCCTTTAAAGGTAATTTTCACACCCGCCGCATTGAAGTTTTCATATTCTAGTTCACCAATCTGACTGCCATCCATAGTGTAAGCCCAGTCGGCACCAAATTGTTTTACATCAAATAAATCCGCTCCTCTTCCTATCTCTTCGTCTGGGGTGAAACAAACTCTTATTTTGCCATGCTTGATTTCAGGATGTTGAATCATATACTCCATCGCAGTCATAATCTCCGTAATACCTGCTTTATCATCAGCGCCTAAAAGCGTTAATCCATTAGTGGTTATAAGAGTTTGCCCTTTGTATAATAACAAGTCTTTAAAATAGCTTGGAGATAAGATGATGTTGTGTTCTTTATTTAAAACAATATCGCCTCCGTTGTAGTTCGCTACAATTTGGGGCTTCACATCTTTTCCTGTAAAATCTGGAGTGGTATCAAAATGCGATACAAAACCTATAGTTGGGACGTCAGCATCTATATTAGAAGGCAAGGTTGCCATGACATAAGAGTACTGGTCAATAGTGACCTCGGTCATTCCTATGGCTTTGAGTTCATCGACTAGTTTATTGGCTAAATCAAATTGTTTAAGTGTACTTGGGGTAGTGTTTGAGTTGGGATCCGATTCCGTGTCGATAGTAACATAACTTACGAAGCGGTCAATAATATGTTGCATGGTATATTAATTTTTGACAAATATAATTAATTACGAATTATGAATTGAAAATTACAAACTGAGCAATGCTTCTTTTCTATGTAATTGTTCTCCAGTTGCCAATTATCGGTGGTATCAAAGAACATTGATGAACCTTCACGAAACTTACAGAGGTAATTTGGTTTATTGACTGAGGTAGATCTAGATTTTAATGCCTTAAATGTTATTAATTATTGGGAGTTCATTGATTATTTGAAACTAGCTTTTTAGGTTATAGTGCTACTACCAAAAAAAATAAGGAGCCACTCAGGCTCCTATTCATATTAGTACAAACTCGGGTACTGCTCCGGTTTAGCTTCGTGGATAATAGCATATACTTTTTCAAAGATATCTTCTGATGAAGGTTTTGAAAAATAGTCACCATCAGTTCCATAGGCGGGACGGTGGGCTTTTGAAGCCAAGGTTTGTGGTTGGCTGTCTAAATGGTTATATCCTTTTTGTTCGTCTATTATTTGCTGTAATAAGTAGGCTGAGGCTCCACCTGGAACATCTTCATCGACTACCAGTAAGCGGTTGGTTTTCGCAATACTCTTCACACAATCGTGGTTTACATCAAAGGGCAGTAAGGTTTGTGCATCAATGATTTCGCAATCAATACCTACTTCCAGCAGTTCTTTGGCCGCTTGTTCTACTACACGTAGCGTAGAGCCATACGAAACGATGGTGATATCACTTCCTTCTTTGATAGTCTCTACCACGCCAATAGGGGTTTTGAAGGCTCCTAGATTAGTTGGCATTTTTTCTTTTAAACGGTAACCATTTAAGCATTCAATGACCAGGGCCGGTTCGTCAGTCTCCATCAAGGTATTGTAGAATCCTGCTGCTTTGGTCATATTTCTGGGTACTAAAACATGTATTCCTCGTATCGCATTAATAATCATTCCCATTGGCGATCCCGAATGCCAAACACCTTCTAAACGGTGGCCGCGGGTGCGTATAATTAACGGGGCCTTTTGACGCCCTTGGGTTCTATAGTGTAGCGTAGCTAAGTCATCACTCATGATTTGGATTGCATACAATAAATAATCCAAGTACTGGATTTCGGCTATGGGGCGTAATCCACGCATGGCCATCCCAATTCCTTGTCCCAAGATGGTTGCTTCTCGAATACCGGCATCGGATACTCTCAACTCACCGTATTTTTCTTGCATGCCTTCCAGTCCTTGGTTTACGTCTCCAATGTTTCCACTGTCTTCTCCAAATATAAGTGCTTCCGGATACTTGCTGAAGATGACGTCAAAGTTATCGCGCAATACCAATCGGGCATCTACTTCTTCGGCCGTGGCATCATACGTTGGTGCTACTGCACTGGTTTGCAATACGTTTTTATCCGATTGTGAGAACAGATGCGAACTAAATTTGGGTTGAATCTTATTCGTGTACATTGTAATCCAAGCTGCTAAATCGGCTTTACCACTTTCTGCTACTACTAAGCGCAACACTTTGCGAGCAGTAGTGATAATTTCTTTACGAATTGGCTCTTTGATGGAAGCTAATTCGGTAGCATGTTTTTCAATGAACACTTTATTTGCACTAGAAGCTGCCAAAGTATTCAAAAGAGAAACCAATTCGTTTTGCTCTGCTTTAATAGGAGCCACAAAGGCCATCCACGCCGCTCTCTTGCCATCTAAAACCTCTTTCTTAGCCTTCTCATCTATAGCCTCTAATTCTTCTTTGCTGGCCAAATTATTATTTATCAACCACAAACGCATTTGTGCTAAGCAGTCATATTCAGCTTCCCAAGCTAATCGGTCAGCGTTTTTATAACGTTCATGCGAACCCGAAGTAGAATGCCCTTGGGGTTGTGTTAATTCCTGTACATGTATTAATACCGGAACATGCTCTTCACGAGCTATAGCAGCTGCTTTTTGATAGGTTTCAACTAAGGCGGGGTAGTCCCATCCTTTTACCGTCATGATTTCATAACCGTTCGTGTCTTTTTCTCTTTGGAATCCTTTTAATATTTCAGAGATGCTTTCTTTAGTAGTTTGATAACGGGCGTGGACCGAGATACCATATTCATCATCCCATACACTCATAACCATAGGGACTTGTAATACGCCGGCGGCATTAATAGTTTCAAAGAACAATCCTTCAGAAGTGGAAGCATTTCCAATGGTTCCCCAAGCAACTTCATTACCATTCTGAGAGAAGTTTGTAAATTCTTCTAAGCCACGTACATTTCTGTAGATTTTGGAGGCTTGAGCCAGACCCAACAAACGAGGCATTTGCCCAGCGGTAGGAGAGATGTCGGCACTCGAATTCTTTTGATTAGTTAAGTTGTTCCAATTCCCATTTTCATCTAAAGAATGCGTTGCAAAATGCCCACCCATTTGACGACCTGCACTCATCGGATCATGGGCAATATCAGTATGGCCATACAATCCAGCAAAGAATTGTTCGATGCTTAATTGCCCAACAGCCATCATAAAGGTCTGGTCCCGGTAATAGCCCGAACGAAAATCACCATTCTGAAACGCTTTGGCCATTGCAAGTTGAGGTACTTCTTTTCCGTCGCCAAAAATTCCGAATTTAGCTTTTCCCGTTAATACTTCTTTACGGCCTAGCAAGCTGCATTCGCGGCTTATTTTAGCCAGCGTGTAATCGTTTAGTACTTCTGCTTTAAAATCGTCGAAAGTAATTTCGGTCTTGGTTTGTGCTTCCGTCATAATTGAAAAAATTCATGAAGTAACAAATTTAAATAAAAAGAAGTAATATTTCCTAATTCAGATATAAAATATAATTTAAGTATTTACAATTTATGGTCGGTATTACATCTGTTGTTTATAAAATATTTAAAGATATGATGTTATTGTGATGAATAATATAATTTTATGGAGTTCTTAACGCAACTTAAAACCATTTACGAGTAAAAAGATTGATTAGGGTTTCGGGTTGGAAGGTGAAGATAAAACGGATTCGTTCGCCATAATCTTTTTGTCCTACTTCCCAACCATTACTCGAATAAACAGGAAAATATAATTCAAAATAGTCAGCGACCAAATTGAGTCTAATACCGCTATCATAGACAAAATGACTACAGGTTTCTTTGTTTTTTAGAGTTCCAACATCACCATAGGCCTCAATCCAATTCCATATGCTATAACTAGCATTCGCAGTAATCATCCAGCGGTTGGCCGACCTCGTTTGTAATTTTGACTTAAAAAAACCGTCCATCACGATGGATTGCTGGCTGAATAATCCTTTCGTTTCACTTCGTCCAATATATTCACTTTCGAATAGATAATCCGTTGGTCTATCCAGACCAAAATCAAAATAATCTGTGGTAGTTTTGTTGTGTAAAAAGGTTCCAGCAAAAAGCCTCAAATTCAATTGTCTGTTGTCATCGTATAATTTGCGGTATTGAAGCTCAGAAGCTAGTTTTCCAAAGTTACCAGCGTATTGAAAGTCACCCAAAAAATGAAAACGATGCGTTACTTCAGTGTTGGTATTAATGTATTTAGCATTAAAAACTTGATAGTTTTGAGTATCAGGTGAGGTAGTATACATAGATTTTTGCTTATCAACCATGACCTCTTTCACTATGACCGCTGATTTGTGATTGTCTCGAAAATCAGACGGGCGGAAGTTCATAAATACCGTTGGGGCTAGTTTAGAATAGTAAGCGTCTGGAGCATAATGCAAATAGTGCCCGCCCAATACATATTTGACGTTGTATAGATGGCTATCCCTATTGTATTGATTTACATACAGTATAGCTCTACCCGATAAATTTTGTGTTTTAGTTGATATTGTTGGGTTTATATCAAAAACAAAAGGCTTGTCTAATATAGTTTTGTTATGAAATCGAAAACCCGCAAGAAATCCATCGTAAAGGTTGTACTCTAAGGTGGGTACATAAAGAATTTGGTTGTAATTTGGATCTTCCAAATCCTTCATAAAATTAAACTTCAACGGCCTATTATTTAACCGAAAACCGCGAAGCGATCTCCAATTGTTTCGTAAATTATATTCTGGTACCTCATTGCTATAGTTGATAACAATTTTATCGGCCTCTAACCGAGGAACCTTAAATAGGGTATCCTTAGAAAATGTATCAATCCATTGTTTGAAAACTACGGTTTTGTCTTTTATCCCAAAGATAGGGATTGGTACATTGGTATCTGTTCTATTGTTCAATCTAAAACTTATGCTGTCTTTGGTACGGGTAACAGATTCAAACTTGAAATCAATTACATCTCTTGAGTTAACTATTTTATCAAAGAACCAAGTAATCTTTTTTGGAGCATTCTGTGTCAAAATCGCTTCAAAATCCTTACTCGATGTTTGTTTGGTTTTATTCAATACAAGGAACTGCCTAATGCTATTGGGGACCACCTCCTGTTCTAGATAGCTGTCTAAGTATCGCAAACTTAAGCCTGCGCGGTATTTCGAAGCTATTTTTTCGTTGAATTTAATTAAAGTATTTTTGCTGTTGCTCAGCGGTTGGTCCAAGTTTTTTCGGGCCATCAGCATATAAAAATAACTATATTGACCATTAAAATCGAGACTAACCAAGTTATAGCCTTTTACTAATCTCAGTTTGGCTACACTTCCCATCATTTTGGCATCAGGATGAAACTCTTGAATGTACTTCATCATCACATAGACTTGTATTCCATCATAAATCCAATTATCTTTTCGTGGGTCTAGTTGCTGCGAGCTATGTAAATAATTATTTAGATATGTTTTCAAAAACTTTATTTCAAATAAAAACTCATCAGAAAACGGACTGATAAATACAGGCAATTGGTTCAATCCATAAAATGGATTTCGATCATAATCGGCTTGGGCCACAGCTATTTTTTCATGGGGATAGCTTCCCAACTGTTCCGAAACATAGTTCACAACCTTATCGATGACTAGGGCTTTTTGAATGTCGTTTAAACGAGTATCACCTAAATCAGATACGACTTCGAGCGCTCCATTTTTATAGACTGAAAACACTGATTTAGCATCAATAAATAAATTAAAATCTAAACGGTTTTTACCGGTTAGCCGATAGAGCAGTTGACCGTTGTTTTCTGTATGATCCAATTCGTCCAAATCAGTGCTGAGAACCTTATTTTGAGGTATTTTAATTGCAACATCATAATCGGTTAGGCTGTTCGCCACATCGTCTAGATTTAAATTATCATATTTAGTAAACATATGATTTTCATAACGTGCAGGTACTAAAAAAGAATTTTTAAGGTACATTTTGCCATCTTCTCCATAGCCATAGGAGGTGAATTTGTCATTCGGAATTTTAACTATATAAGTTAAGGTAAGGGTTACCTTTTCACTAGGAAGCAACTTATTTCGTAGGCGTATTTGAATGACATCTGGATGGTTAGCGTCACGTTCCCAGGTTAAAAATGATTTGTCGGCATCAATAATCGTAATGTTCGATGTTCGTCCTCGGTCCTTTTCTTTGGCCAAATGAAAGCTTCGTTCAAATTCATCCGAAAATCGTGCCGCCATAGGAGTATTCTTGGAAGTGTATCCATTCATCCAGTCGTTCAGAACAATATGATTTAAGGTGTCGTTTGTCTGATTAAAATAGGTTAATTCTTGAATAACCGTCAATGTTTTAGTGTCGTTATTAACTTCAACCGTT
>Ga0114964_10003829_pt1 | contig 10024 bp, 9 predicted proteins | sample C_131016_MF_Meta_FD_92638 | JGI IMG/M metagenome (GOLD analysis project Ga0114964, IMG submission 92638) | Freshwater microbial communities from Lake Croche, Canada to study carbon cycling - C_131016_MF_MetaG | ecosystem: Environmental > Aquatic > Freshwater > Lake | place: Lake Croche, Canada... | reverse complement strand
TTCACATCAAAAACGACACTTCCGCCCGGAACTCGCGACAAAACATCTTTAGAAAACAGCTGCATTTGTCGATCTGGGTAAATATTTTCGCCAGTTTTGGTCACCAGCCCTAAGCGGTCCCCATCCCCATCAAAAGCAAAGCCCAACTCAGCATCATGCGTTTTGATCGCTTCGATCAAATCTTTTAGGTTTTCTGGCTTGCTGGGATCTGGGTGGTGATTTGGAAAATGCCCATCCACTTCACTAAAAAGCTCAATCACCTCGCAACCCAACTCCTTGAACACCTTGGGTGCAAATGCGCCAGCCACCCCATTGCCAGAATCAATCACCACACGAATCGGTCGCTCTAAATGAACCGTCCTCACGATGTGACTCTTGTATTCTTCGTAGATCGAACAGGCCGTGTAGGTTCCGGCTTGGGTCACGGGCGTCAGCTCCTGCTGCATGAGTTCGCGCAAGTCTTGGATGGATTGGCCATACAAAGCTTGTCCACCCATGACCATCTTAAAACCATTGTAATCTTTGGGGTTGTGGCTGCCCGTAATTTGGATACCACTTTGGGTGATGGTGTGCGCTGCATAGTACAGCATGGGCGTTGTACACAGATCAATATCAAAGACATCGACCCCAACGCTCAACAACCCTTGTGCCAGTGCTTTCAGCAAGTCAGGACCACTGATTCTGCCGTCTCGACCAATGCTCACGGAGCGTTCACCGTTTTTGATCAATTGCGTACCAAATGCCATGCCTAGAGCATGAGCAAAAATCGCATCAATTTGAGCTGGAAAAACACCTCGAATGTCGTAGGCTTTATAAACGAGAGGATTAAATTTCATGCACTTATTTTAATGTTCTTTCAAGGTCGATCCTACAAGGAAAGACAAACTTTTCACAAGCCTGTTATGATTTGTATGGACTCAGAATTAAACCAAATCACCTAACTTTTCATGCTTGACCAACATTTGAGTCGAACTTTGATGACGACACCTCTAGGTGACATGCTTGTTGTATGCTCGGAAAAAGGTCTTCGTGGATGTTGGTTTCTGGGTCAGTCCCATTTCCCCAAACAAGCACTTGATTTCAAAGACCCTTCATCCAAAGAAAGTACAAAAACTCATCACGAAGTGAGTCAACAAGTCGAGCTCTATTTCAATCATAAAATTGATAAGTTTAACATTTGCATCGACTTTGGGCCTCATGGCACACCATTTCAAAGAGAGGTATGGGATGCTTTATTGAGCATCCCCTTTGGGCAGACTTCAAGCTACGCAAACATTGCCCAAGCCATCAAGCGACCAAAGGCTGTGAGGGCTGTGGGAGGCGCCGTTGGAAAGAATCCCATCAGCTTGATTGTTCCATGTCACCGGGTGGTTGGCTCTTCAGGTGCCCTTACGGGTTATGCGGGTGGCATAGATAGAAAAAAAGCGCTTCTTGACTTGGAAAATTTGACATACTCGCTAAGCGCTCAATGAAGTCTCCCATTCAATCCTCTTGGCTACTTGATTACATGATTTTGTCCATTTGTTGGGGAACTTCCTTCTTGCTCATGCGAGAAGCCAGCATGTCATTTGGTCCCTTTTTGAGCTCATGGTTAAGGGTCAGCATCGCAAGCCTTATTCTGCTCCCCTACATCATTGAAAAGGGAGATTTGCCACGACTTGTAGAGAATTGGAAAAAGATGGTCATCGCAGGTCTTTTGAGTTGCGCAATTCCTTTTTGCTGTTTTTTTTATGCACTCACCTCTCTGAGCACGGGTTTGTCTAGCGTCTTGAATGCAACCACCCCCTTGTTTGGAGCTTTGATTGCTTGGTTTTGGTTAGGGGAAAAACTCAATCCGTTAAGAGTAGCGGGCTTGTTGCTTGGTTTTTTAGGGGTCTCATCGCTCATATTGAATGCCTCCCAACCCGGCGAACTGCACAACACCCAACATGTGATTGCCATATTGGCTTGTCTTTTAGGCACTTTTTGCTACGGACTTGCCGCCAATTACTCGCAAAAATACATGAGCAACTTCTCCCCCATGTTCAATGCAACGGGTTGTTTGATTGGCGCGAGTGTTGCGCTTTTTGTTCCAGCGCTTTTGGATCTTCCAAAGGATTGGCCAAGTTGGAGCAGCACCCTTGCCATCACCTTGTCAGGCGTCTTCAGCACGGCCGCCGCCTACGCCTTGTTCTTTCGCATCATCTCTAAAATTGGAGCGGCCAGATCGATGACCATCACCTACTTGGTCTCTTTGATCGCAACGTGCTTAGGACTCTACGTTCTTGACGAAAGCATCACCTTGGTCATGGTTGCCAGTGCCTTGGTTGTGCTCATGGGAACCGCCCTGTCCAGCGGCCTCGTTGCCAAAAGATGAGTCTCTTTCAATGGTGTTTTTTAAGCATTTTTTTCAAGATACGAATGACCACCGAGTCAGGATTGAGCATGCTTTCAAGAATAGAGAAGTGATGAAGTCCATCGATGATCTTTGCTTGAGGTACCGCTTTTTTGCCCCAGGTCTTTTGAATTAAACGGCATTGTCGAATAAATTCGACACTCTCAAGCCCACCCACCACGCTGTACAAACGACCATTTTTAGGTTTAGGCATCCAAGCAGGGCTCAACTTGATCGCACTGGCTTCATTGAGTTTCAAAGACACATTCAAAAAAGGGGTCTTGCGAATGGACTCCAACTCATGCAGACCAGACATCGATAGGCCACTCTTGATCAAATTCTTGGGCAACGAGGCGCTGATCTTTTTCCATTTTGTATTGAGCAGCATTGCACTCAGATGCCCGCCAGCGGAATGACCAGCCACGTGAATTCGAGAAGGATCTCCTCCATATTCAGCAATGTGCGTCCACACCCATGCCATGGCCTTGACCATTTGCATCGTGATTTGCTCTATCGAGACATGCGGACACAAGTCGTAATTCAAAATGACCGCACAAGCACCAATTTCATTCAATGCAGGAGCCACAAAGGCGTGGTCTTCCTTGTAAAGAGATCTCCAGTAGCCGCCATGAATGAAGACCACGACCGGCGCCAAAGTAGCATCCACCCCTTTGGATGTTCTAGGCAGGGGATAAATATCAAGATTTTCAAATTGTCCTTCCCCAAAATAAGCCTGAACACGGACCGTTGAGGTTTCCTTTAAGACTTTTTGCGATTGCGCTTGCCAAAACGCGATGTGCTCGCCAGCCTCGGGCACCAATTCGCGGTTGTTGTACATGGCGTTGTACCAATCGGGGGTATGCATGTTCATCAAAAAAGCCTTTTAAAAAAAATAGATTCAATGCCTTAGATGGGCAATCGCCCAGAACAGTAAATCAGTGCAGGAAATGAGGCGCACCAAGCCCAGAAAAAACGGTTGAGTCCGAAAAACCAAAATACCAAAAAATGAAAACAAGCGGCCATCAGACAATAAAGCACTGCGAGGTCAGAGCTTAGCAGTAAAAAAGGCGCAAGTCCCTCCCACGCCATGAAACTCCAACTGCACAACATGCCCACTGGCTTGAGTCTAAAAAAGCTGTTGGCACTCAAAGGGCCATAAATACCCCCATCTAAAAACATCACCAGGGCTGAACCATCTCGCCACTCGCGCCTCTTGAATTTCACCCAACCCGAAATAAAATACGAAGAGATGGTGTGCAAGGTGATGTACCAAAGTCCAGCTTTGTATCCCAAGGCCATCGGATCAATCAGGTGACACAAGTGTGCAAGCAACAAACCGGTGATCACAAGCAAGCTCAAAAAATCGCTGCCACCGTTAAAAGCCCCACGAAAACGAAAGAGCAAGCTGACATGACTTAAAAACAAAAAAAGCATGAGCCATAAGTTCGATCCCACGGCAATCAGCACCAAGGCGCCAAGAAGTCTTGCATACAAGTGCAAAAGATGAATTTTTTCTTGAAATAAAAAATCAAGCAACCGATTCACCAATAGGCTGCTTTGAGGCAGTTCTTTTCTCAAAACAGACCATGCCCAAACCCCTTCTCCGGTCATCTCATTTTGAATTCGAAAAAACTCAAAAGTTTGCACCAACAAACTGATGCCAAGCAATAAACTTAAGCCATGAATGGCTTGAAGTTCACTCATTTTTAAGCTCTGGAGAGGCCAGCATCACTTGTACATCACGGGGCTCAAACGGACGATTGAGTTGAGGCATCTCCATTCGAATCTCAAAACGATAGGACTGACAGGGGCCAGGGCATTGCATGGCAAAAGCGCGAGCCAATTTGCAAATCAGGGAGTAGCTCACCAATTGGCTTGCATCTGCGCCTGGTTGCAATTGATTGAGATCACCAACGAAATGCTCGACCAAATTTTGGTTGGCCAAGTGAAGATTGTTGTGAGGATTGTGAAAGAGGTGAACAACGCTTCTCTTGACCCTTGGGTAGAGCACTTGCCAATCCATCCAAGTTTGATCGGCCCCTTTGATTTGAACATACAGTCTTGGCGCGTAGCCAATGGCATGAAAGAATTTCCAATTTGGGAAAAACGCCCTCAAATAGAACAGCCACGGACTCTTGATTTCTCGCGTCTTTAAGAAAAGAGCAATAAAGATCAACAAAAAATACAAACAAATAAAGGTAAGCGTCATCATGTCGTTCAATAAAATATAAATGAGTATGACGCCAAAAGTAAATCCCCTAGATTTTGGCCAAACTTTTGAAAATTATACTTCCCACCCATGGTGTTACATGGGCTCAACATGCAAGGACCCACGCTAGGCTTTTTAAGCCCATGCCGATCGGCCCTCATATTGGTACAAATGCTCTTGGCTACCTTCATTTTTTTGGTAGGATTTGAACCCAAAGATCTCTTTGGCTTTCACCCCATCCTCTATCTCAACCCATGCAAACCTCGACTTCACACCACCCACACAGCACCGGCCCCTTGTCTGGCCTCAAAGTCATTGAACTCGGTCAACTGATTGCTGGTCCATTTGCCGCAAAGACATTGGCTGATTTTGGAGCCGAGGTCTTAAAAATTGAGTCCCCCAAATCGGGAGATCCTCTTAGAGTATGGAGGGTTTTGCATGAAGGCACATCCCTTTGGTGGCAAGTGCAGTCAAGAAACAAAAAGTCCCTTGGTCTTGATTTGCGACAAAAGGAAGGCCAAGACATTGTTCGCGAGTTGCTCAAAAGTGCAGATGTGTTGATCGAAAATTTTCGTCCTGGAACGCTTGAGTCTTGGGGTATGGGCCCTGAGGACTTGTTCAACATCAATCCTCGGTTGATCGTCCTCAGGATCAGTGGTTATGGTCAAACAGGCCCCTACAAAGACAAGCCAGGCTTTGGCGTGATCGCGGAGGCCATGGGTGGTATGCGACACTTGACGGCCGAGCCAGGCCGAGTGCCCGTCAGGGTGGGCATCTCCATTGGAGACACCTTGGCAGCCTTGCACGGTGTCATTGGCATATTGATGTCTTTGCACGAACGCGAGCGCTCTGGCAAAGGTCAAGTGATCGATGTCGCTCTGTACGAGGCGGTTTTCAATTGCATGGAAAGTTTGTTGCCCGAATACAGTGTCAAAGGCATTGTTCGAGAGGCTGCCGGCAGTGCCTTGCCAGGCATTGCACCGACGAACGCCTACCGGTGCAAAGACGACTCATATGCTCTGATCGCCGGCAATGGCGACAGTATTTACAAACGACTCATGCACGCCATCGGCCGAGATGATTTGGGGCTTGATCCAGAGTTGAGTGACAACAAGGGACGGGTGAGCCGAGTCCATGAAATTGACGAAGCCATCTCGAACTGGAGTTCACAACTTGGTGTCGACGACGTGCTGGCCGTGCTTGATCAAGCAGAGGTGCCAGCCGGGAAAATATACAATGTAGCCGATATCGCAAGCGACCCTCACTACATCGACAGAGGTATGATTGAAAAATTGACGCTCAAAGACGGCACACAGGTGGATGTGCCTGGCATTGTTCCCAAGCTGAGCAGGACACCTGGATTCAGACCTCAATTGGCCCCAGAACTTGGAGAAGATACCCACGAGACCTTGAAATCCATAGGCTTGAGTGAAGAACAAATCAAGGCACTTTTAGACAAAGGCATCATCTCTATGCCAACAGGCTCTCAATGACTGCACTTGTTGAATTTTAAATCACCTTCTCCTCTGCAGTCCCTATGACCAAAAGCGCCTACGCATGCGGACTGCCTAATCGGCCTACAACTTTTGAGCCTTACCAATGGTGCAGTGAAAGCCCCCTTGAAAGCCCTCAAACTTGGCTCGCTGTGGGTGATGACCTGAGTGCTGACCAAGCCATCTCTTTGGCCAAAATGGGGGTTGGCATGATTTGGCAAGGAGACTTTCACAATGCTCGCCAACTCTTGATCGCTATGTCGAAAAGGCTTGCGAGCAAGAGGCAAACAGCGCAACTGTTGAAAAAACCAATCCTTGAACGCTTTCATGTCCATCGCTTGCATCAATCCCAGCGCCTTAACATGCTCAGCAAGTTGTTGATTCCTGTTGATGCAAGCTACAAAATTCACCTCCAACGTGCCCCAGAGATCAGTGAGGTTTTGTCTCATGTTTGGGGACCACTGGCCCCGCAGGCTAAATTGATTTCCTTGAGAGAGCTCTTGGGCTTCATAGGCGCCTATGAGTGGTTCAAAAAAGGACTTGAGTTGAAGGAAGATTTCATCGCTCCTGCGCCAATGAACAAAATTCACCCCGCCTACGGTGTGTTCTCGCCCTTGAGGGGCGAGTATTTGTCCCTGGTACATCAAGCGCCCCTTGATGCGCTTGCACAAGGGGCCGTCGCATTTGACATCGGTGTTGGTACGGGAGTGATCAGTGCCATGCTGCTGCGTCGGGGGTTTTCACATGTCGTCGCAACCGACTCAGAGGAACGCGCCATTGAATGTGCACGGGATAACCTGAGTCGACTTGAACTTGCAGACAGGGTGAGCCTTCTTCAATGCGACTTGTTTCCCCCTTCAAAAGCGAATCTGATCGTTTGCAATCCTCCTTGGCTTCCTGGTAAAGCCCGATCAAACATCGAAAAAGCCATCTTTGATGAAAACAGCCACATGCTCAAAGGTTTTTTAAACGGTTTAAAAAACCATCTAGAACCTCAAGGCGAGGGATGGCTCATCATGTCTGACCTTGCAGAGAGGTTGGGCCTCAGAGCTGCGGATGAATTAAGGCAGTGGATCGCCAACGCAGACTTAAGGGTTGTACAAGTCACTCACACCAAGGCCCATCACGCCAAAGCGATGGACAAGACGGACCCTTTTTATGAAGCCAGGAGTCAAGAGCTCACTTCTCTTTGGCGATTAAAGCTTGCAAAAACAGCACAGACAGAAACCTAAACACCCCATCTATTGAACTACGCTTATTTTCAAAATGACATCATCAACACCCCAACTCTCCAACGCAGACCCTCAATTCTGGGACCAGAGGTATGAAAAAAAAGATTTTGCCTACGGGCAAGAACCCAATGTCTTTCTCAAAGAGCGCGCACCCCTGGCCAGCGCCATGGCTCAGGCCTTGAGCTTGGCCGATGGCGAAGGACGAAACGGCACCTATTTGGCTCAACTGGGCTACAAAGTCACGAGCATTGATTTTTCCCCTGCCGCTAAAATCAAAGCCTTGTCTTTGGCAAAGCAAAAATCGGTGGACTTGGACTACCATTTGATGGATTTGAATCAATACCACCTGCAAACGAACCAATGGGATTTGATTGCTTCTATTTTTTACCAACCCCTATCCACGGTTCGCAAACGTCATTACAAAAAGGTCTTTGATGCGCTCAAGCCCCAAGGTGTCTTCATCTTAGAGACCAAAGTCAGTTTGAATGGCAAAGACTCCGATCGATACCCAAGCGTCCAAGAGCTCGTTGAAGAACTCTCGCCTTTGGAGATCGTCTATGCAGATGAGTCCGAGAGGGTCTTGAATGAGGGGGCCTACCACCAGGGTGTTCAAAGAACCGCACAGATCTTCGCGAAGAGGGCATAAAAAAACCACTGCTCAAAATTGCTTTTGCAGGCAGTGGTTGGATGGAGAAAATTGAATGCCTCTAAGGCCTTCAACATCTCATCATAGGGTTCATCTGGCTTTGGGTTTGAAGCTTCTTGAAGCTGCAGGCTTTTGACCCACCTTCACCACCGTAGGACCATTCCTGGGTCCACCAGCCTTGAAATCTCGCCCTGCATGTGCGCCACCCTCTCTTTTGGGTTCGCTAAATCCTCTAGGACCTTGGGCATTGAAGTCCCGACCTCTTTGGCCTCCATTGGCATAAGCGTCGTTCGAGCGACCCGCAAAACCGCCACCTGAGCCTTGTGAGTCACGGTCTCTGGAACCCCCGAATCCCCCACCTGCGCTGGAATCACGGTCTCTGGAGCCACCAAAGCCGCCACCTCCAAAGCCGCCGCCTCCAAAGCCACCACCGCCTCCAGGTGCACCACGACCACGGCCGCGTGGAGCCTGACGCTTGTCATCAAACCCCCTTGGACGCTCAGAGCGTTGTGTAGGCTCGAGCCCTGGGATCACCTCAGCCTTCAAGGGCTGCTTGGTATAGGATTCGATATCAAAGATTTTGCGGCGATCGCGAAATTCAGCAAACGTGATGGCCAAACCATCGCGCCCTGCGCGTCCAGTGCGTCCAATGCGATGCACATAGTCCTCGCTCTTCATGGGCAAGCCATAGTTGAACACGTGGCTGATGCTTGGGACATCAAGGCCACGAGCGGCCACATCTGTGGCGATGAGAAATTGAACTTGTCCATTTCTGAACGCCATCAAACGTCGATTTCTCAAACCTTGACTCAAAGCACCATGCAATGCGACAGCAGAAAAGCCCGACTGCTGCAAATCGGTGGCCAAGCCATCACATTCGATTTGCGTGCTTGCAAACACAATGGCTTGCTCAATGCTGGTGTCTCTTAACCAATGGTCAAGCAGTTTTCTTTTGTGTTGTGAGTGATCGGCCCAAAACATCACTTGCTTGATGTTGGAGTGCTTTTCTTGCGGTGAGTCAATTTGAATGCGCTGGGGCTGTCTCATCACACGAGTGGCCAAGGCTTGAATGCGAGGTGCAAACGTGGCCGAGAACATCATCGTTTGATGACGCTCGATGGTCAGTTGATTGATTTCAGCCAAGTCATCCGAAAAACCCAAGTCAAGCATTCGGTCAGCCTCATCGACCACCAAAAACTGCACTTGCTCCAGTTTGATGTGCATGGAGCGTTGAAGATCGATCAAGCGTCCAGGCGTAGCAACCACCAAATCTGCATTTTGCAATTTGGCAATCTGCATTGCATAAGGCATGCCGCCAACAATGTTTGCGACCCTTAAACCTCTGCAGTGCTTGACCAAATCAATGGCATCATGGGCCACTTGTTGAGCCAATTCACGCGTTGGGCAAAGCACCAAGGCGCCGGGTGTGGCCGCCTTGAAATTTCTTGATTGGGTGGGGTCCTTGCGCTTTGGCTTTTTGGGTGGAGGAGCACCTTCAGCAAGTGCTTTCGCCACAATCGCATCCCATTCACGGGTTTGCTCCAGCGCTTTTTCGTTGGCTTGATGCAAAAGGGTTTGAATCACGGGCAGTAAAAACGCTGCGGTTTTACCGCTTCCAGTTTGACTCGACACCATCAAGTCGGTGTGAGAGTTGTTGACCAAGTCCTTCATGGCCAAAGGAATCACCTTGATTTGCACGGCAGTCGGCTCGGTGTAACCCAAATCGTTGACCGCAGCGACCAATTCAGGTGCAAGTCCCAAAGCCTTGAAAGGATTGGGCCCCTTGGGGGCAGGCTCAGTGACCACTGGCACGGTAGCCAAAGTTTCAGTGGCTACCAATTCAGTGGTCTCCACGGGAGCAATGATTTCAAGAAGTTGGGGTTCAGATTCTGAAGATCCGCTGGTAGGGGCGTCAGAAATTCTATCGATTTCAAAAGAATCAGGCATACATTATCCGCTCACTTGGTGTGGCGGCTCCATCGAAGGTTGGTAACAACATCAACCTTCAAACAGAGATCTACGCTATAGAGACTTGTCTGGTTTTAAAAACCGGATAACTACTTAGCGATT
>Ga0114964_10003823_pt1 | contig 10032 bp, 13 predicted proteins | sample C_131016_MF_Meta_FD_92638 | JGI IMG/M metagenome (GOLD analysis project Ga0114964, IMG submission 92638) | Freshwater microbial communities from Lake Croche, Canada to study carbon cycling - C_131016_MF_MetaG | ecosystem: Environmental > Aquatic > Freshwater > Lake | place: Lake Croche, Canada... | reverse complement strand
GCGACTGCTCGGTACATACGAAGTAGTCCAGCCGTTCTCATCGTGCGTGTGGCTTGATAGCACATATAGAAACCTGATGCAGACTCGACTCTCGGTTGCGTACATGAATCGACTCAATCTCTACAACCACAACTATCACCCCGGATTCGGATGGGCGTTCCAGCGCAAGTGGTTCAGGGAGGTTGGATTCTATCAACATGGCATCACGGGCAGCGGAGACACTTTGTCCACAGCTGCATGGTTGGATATCAAATTCCCCAAGGGATACGTGCACCAGGCACTTCTGCCCTCGTACGAAGAGTATTCGCGCATGATCCTTCCCAAACTGACGTGCGCGTTAGGAACCGTGTACCATCTCTGGCATGGTTCATCCAAGAACCGCAAGTATGTCGACCGACACCGGATCCTCAATGGTATCCGCGACGTGCGCTCAATCGTAGAACCCAATCCAGATGGAGTCTGGGAACTAAAGGACATTGCGGTCGAGTCCAAGATGCGCGAGTACTTCATTTCCCGTGAGGACGACGGAATGTGAATGTTTCCTGACGTACTAGTAAATGGCTCGTCGCACTCGTTCAACTCGCGGACGCCGACGCACTCGCCGAGCCAGGCGTCGTACCGCGAAGAAGCGTGGGGGTGAACGAGAAAAGCGGTACTTCAAAAGGGTAGACGGAACGGTATACGAATTTGACAGCGAAGGCAAGCAGCAGGGCGAGTCGTGGGGGAAGATTGGACCCACAACGACGGACGAAGTTGAATGGATCAATCTGGATCATGTCTCGCGGCCGACCACGCCTACCGGGATTTAAACATTTTCTCCGTCCCTTACATATCCGTGTATTGATGCGAAAACAGCTATCGACATTGGCGTTTCAGGTGGTCGAGAGGCAGCAACAGCTTTCCGTCGCGGTGACACGAATTCAACGAGGATTCATGACACGCGAAAGTACCCTTGAAGCGTCCAGACATGTACAGGATATGGCGAAGATTCTTCGTGAGATCGAGGAATCATTGAAAACAAACTTTGACCACCGCCAAGTAAAAGGGAATAATGTCTGACATCACCATGCTCGTGGGTGGCGTATCGCTGTTTCTCGGCGTCTGCTGTTGTCTGGGTGTAGCCGCATCGTTACAAGACGCAACCGCAGTGACCATTCAGGTCACTCGCAATCCGGTTCACTCGGCACCTGAAGATCCCGAAGATCCAGTGGACTTCAGCTCGAAACCAAAGTCGTCGGAGACAAGCTTGGGCTCGTGACGCTTGATAATCTCCTTCATCACATCGCCACCCTGACTACCCAGAATGTCCTTGAGATACAACTCCAGGTCCTTCTTGGACAGCGTCCAGCCCTTCTTCCACTTGTTGGGCCGCTTGACGTTGAACATCGCATCCGACTCACTCAGATGAATCTGGTCGGGCAGAATGGTGTGGGCGTAGAGTGCGGCGAGATCCAACTCGACTCTGCGACGCGTGTCGCGAAGTTCCGAGACCTGACCATTCAGGTCGGCGATGTTCTTGTTGATGCGAACGTACTTGGAGAGAATAGGCTTGAGGGCGTCCATTGTGGTTTGTAGTGTCACTCGCAAGGAAAGTATCCGTTTTAAGCAAGGATGTTCCTCTTTGACGAGGACGAGATTGAACGGTTGCGTACCGTCTATAACAAGGAACACTCCCGCGAAACACCTATTCAAAAGAATGACTCGAAAACCGTGTGGGGTGAACTCAAGCGTCGTCTCCATGCGAAGTGTAACACGGGCGAGCCTACGTGTATCGTCACCTCCATGATGAAGCGGCCGCGTGCTCCCAAAACGTGGAGTGCGAACAGCACCGAGTGGCTGTCCTCCGATGACATCGATAAGGTGGAGAAGGAGTACGAGCGAGTCATCGAGGATTACCACTTTATTGGGTGTGTGCCCATCGACTTTGATCTCAAGTCCGAGACGTCGAAGTGTATCGTGTCGACACTGTGCTCGATGAAGCTCGAGACGCTGTACAACAAGGGCTATCGTCAGATCGGCATCGTCTTCAATACCGACGTTCACGATGGACCGGGACAGCACTGGATTTCTGCGTTCCTGGACATTCGTCCGGAGCTCCAGTATCCGCGAATGACCTACTTTGATTCGTACGCCCGCAAGCCGGAGAAGGAGATCCAGCGTCTGATGTTTCGCTGGAAGGAGCAGTGGGATCGTCGTGGCGGCCCGGCGATGAAGCTGACGTACAACACGACCCGCCACCAGTTCAAGGAATCTGAGTGTGGAATGTATTGCCTGTACTACCATTACGCGTGCCTGATGGACATTCCGATGGATACGCGTGTCTCCGACGAGAAGGTCAATGCCTTCCGCTTCGGACCGTTGTTCCGTCGTTCCAAAAAATAAGAAGGGTAAGCAATGGAAACAGTCCTCGCGTTTGGAGCCCTCGCGACAGCGGGGTACTTGATGGCGTCCGCAGATGAGCGAGTCCGTGAACCTCGCACAGGAACACTGGTAGACTATTACGTTCCCGGCAGCACCTTCGAGGACATCTCCGAGGCCCTTCAGTCAGGTGTCCGACTCATTGAACTACACATCTACTCGGATGCCCAAGATGAGCCGGTTGTATCGCTCAAGCCGCACTATGACGGACATACGACTCGTTCGTTCGTGTCTGCGTGTGTGGACATCGTGAATGATGGATTTCCGTGCCTGGACCCGCTGATTGTGAGTCTCGTCTTACACACCGAGAAGAACTTCACCATCAACCGCGTCGCCTACCACCTGAACCATACGGTTCGCAAGCAGCTTATCCAGGGTTCCGTCATGGAGCTCCCGCTTGACTCCCTCGCGAACAAACTGATTCTCGTGTCGGGCAATGAGGCCCGCGGTACAAACCTGGAGCCGATGATCAATCTCTCATGGAGCGAGAGCACTCTGCGTCGACTGACGTACCAGCAGGCGGCCCACCCTCGCGAGGCCAGTGAGCTGCGTTCATTCACAAAGGATCACATCGTTCTTGTCGCACCTGACCAGGCCTTTTCTAAGTACAAGGTCATGGACGACGTCTATTCGTTCGGTTGTCAGTGGAATCTGTGCCCTCTCCCAACCACCACTGTGGGTTTTATTCCTCGCGATTAAACAAAATGGCAAACGCTTGGCTCACTCACGTGAAGAAGACGATGTCGGAGATGAAGCACCGCGGCACCTACAAGAAGGGCGACGGCCTGCGGAAGGTGATCATGGAGGCGAAGAAGACGTACAAGAAGCATGGCCACGTGGAGGGTAAGTCGAAGCAGCACACCCGCCGCCGCCGCCGCAGCCGCCGCTCGCTCTTCTAAACAAACACCGATCGCATAACCACGACCACCATCGCCAAACAGAACACCATATACACCCGCATACACAGCGGAGTCTCTTCGGCTCCCTGTTTACGTGAGTAGACCTCCAGTTGTGACCCGTCGAGTACGCTTATGATCACGTTGTTTCGTGTAGTTTCCATTGTCGAGACGGCGACAGGTCTTTCCATGGTACGTTGCTTTAGAACACCCGCTTTTGTAGTAAGCCACATGGTGTGCGTACCCCTTGAACGTGCGGATCGGTGAGTGCGTCTTTGCCGACAAACGCTTGAGCAGACCATACATCCAGTGGAGATAGACTGCACGCGAATTCAGTGCGATCGGATGCGTTTCCACATACTGCGAATAGACCTTCCGTAGCTCAGGGAATGGGTAGGTCCGCTTCATGGACCGTAAAAAGCTCTGCTGGACATTGACGTCATCGTAGTCGGGATCTTCGGGGTAATTGTAGGCAATGGCAAAGAGAAAGTCACGACCCGGCACGGCGTTCGGTTTCTTCTTGAGTATGTCCGCATACTTCGCGTGGACGTCGTCGTAGGTGGGATCGGGGTCGGGAAGAATAACCGACGAGTCTGTCTTTGCCTGCGTGACCAGCTTGTGGTTCACCCTGCGATGGATCTCGTACAACCACCTCCCGGCATCCGCCGTTTTGCTCAGCGGATGGTCGGTTACGAAGTTCGTCGTGCTCTCGCGACAGAACTTGCAGGGGAGGACTCGAGACATGAATACAAGTGTTCGCTCGGGAGTGGGTGATCCTTCTGCGATCAGATGGAACAATTGCCATCCAGAGGGTCCAAAAAATCTTGTATCCATTGTATTCAACTCATATCTTTCTCCGCCAACCACGCGGCGATCTGAATGGTCATGGCGGAATCGAAGACAGGGTTATGGGCCTTGCCGACCGGAAAGACCTTCTTGAGCACTGGGTCGAGATCTTTCGCGATACAGTGGTATGTCCCCTCAAGTTTCGCGGTCTTGCATTTCTTCGCGAACTCTGCGTTGTGTGTTGCGATGTTGACGATCCGAAGAGGTGAGTGAAACGGAATGCGATGGTGAGTACACGCAGACTTGATGGCTTTCAGATCCATATCGCCCTTGAGAATGACCACGGAATCGCTCATCATCTTCGTGAACTCGGCCAACCATGTTGCAGGTTTCAGGTGGGGCTTCACGTTGGGATCTGCGAAGTATGCCTTCACACTGTCGTCGTCATGAAGAAACTCGCGTGCCGTTCGCTCCGTCTCTTCGAGGATGTCGAGGATCAGTGCGGTGTTGGGCGTCACGGTCGAGTAGGATGAGGATACGCGGTTCAACTGTTTGGGCGGCGGCGGTAAGACTACAAAAAAAGGCGGAGACCGCATCCATCCATCCCCCGAGCGAGTCATGTAATACCCACCCACTTCACGAGGAAGGAATGACTTTCCGAGATGCCAGAACTCGCAATCGAACGCGAGTATGGACGTGGCCTTTCCGGCCAGCCTGTCGAGTCCGACGCTGCGGAACTTCATTATGTGCTTCCCTGAAAAACATTCTGACTCTCTCAATAAATGCTGGACACTAAGGATATTATCATTCTGACTGCGGCGTTTTACCTCGGCTCGGTGGTGGCCTCCTTCTTCAAGTCCCTGAATGACGGTATCCTCGTCCCGCTGCTGGCCCCGGCCGCCGCGGCGGGCAAGGGCGTGTCGAGCTTCTCCATCAAGGTTGGCTCGGCGGACCTCAAGGTTGGCCAGGTCATCGCTGAGCTGGTCAACCTGATCGTCTCGTTCGTGCTGGTTGTCTTCACGATCGGCCTGCTGCGTACGTATGTGCTCAGCAAGATCGGTGCTCGCCGTGGTGGTGTCGATCAGTAAAAAACTGCGTACTAGATAATGTGGCCGTTCGATTCTGTTCCCACGCTCGCCTACTTCCGCTCTCGCATCCCCTCGTGGGTCCCTGGAGCGTCGCCGTCGCCGCCGGAGCCGTCGCCGTCAATGAACCCGCCGCAGGGCGGTCGTCGCAAGACGTACCGCCGCAAGGCCAAGAAGTCTAAGCGTCGCCGCACCGGTAGGAAGGCCATCGGTTCCCTGGTGCGGCTTTTCCGCATGTAGCCTCAATCTGCTTCTTCAGATCTGCAGTCGTCGCCTTGCTCGTCGGGTCGTTCGTCCGACGCCACTCCACAAAGTCCTTTGACACCTCCGTCCAACGCATGATCGGCACCGGCTCGCCGGCCGGAACATCCTCAACCTTATGAATCTTCTCACGGATGAACTTGGCGAGAACGTCACTGTCATCCTTGTACTCGCTGGTGTACTCCATGACCTTCTCCGGCGGCACCAGCTTGCGGAAGCCCTTGCCACGCGTATACAGAAACACCAGATACGACAGGAATGCCTCGGCCCACTCCTTGCTCTGCGACTTCTGGACGAACGACTCGTCGATCGGCTTCTCGTGCGGCAGACGGGGGTCGGCCACGAACTTGCTCACGAAGTTCACAACCACCAAGCGACGCCACGTACCTCCGTCCTGCGTATTGATCTTCGGCTTCTCGTTACACGCGAGATTGAAACGGGCCTGGAGATCGAAGTCCAGCATCTGCTTCGAGCCCGCATACAGGTCGCGAGCCGTGATCTTCTCCGACGAGGCCAGCTCCTTCATCAGACCCGTGTTGAGCGGAACCTGCTCATCGGGCTCCTGCATGGTCACGAAGCGACGGCCCTTCATACGCACCAGCTCCGGAGCCGCAGCCGCAGACTTGTTACGAGCCTGAGTCAGCAGCGAGATCGGTGCCTTACACGCATAATCACCCATCGCAGTGGACATCAGGTTCATCAACATCGACTTGCCGTTCGATCCCGTGCCGGTCAGAATGTGGAACTTCTGTGCCTCGTTGTTGCCGGACAGCGAGGTTGCGAGGTAGGCGAGGAAGTACTCGCGAACATCCGGGTCGGGCAGCACGTCTTGAATGAACTTGTTCAGCTCCTGCCAGCAGGGATACGACTCGTGGGGGCGGTTAGGGTGAAACTCGAGGTTCGTGCAGAACGAGATGTAATCCTCCGGCTTACCATCCCGGAACTCGAACGTCAGCGTATCAAACACACCATTCGCGAAGGCGATGAGGTTCTTGTTCTCATCCACCTTGGTTGCGAACTCCTCATCGAGGAACAGCTCGCGACACTCCTTCATCACATTCTCCTTGAAGCGGGTCATACGCAGCTGCTTCCGCATGTGAGCGTAGGCCTGACGCTTCTTGTCCGTCTTGCACCAATCGCAGCTCGTCGGCTCGTGCTTGCCATCCGGACACTGCGGAAACCCGTCGGCGTTCATCATGTTGCTGATCTCCGTTTCCTTGCGGAAGAAGTCACGGAAGACGTCGGAGGACAAGCGGCACTGAAGCGAAACACCCTTGTCCGTCTCACGCCACGTGTGACCTGCGAACCAGTACCACGACGACGCACTGAAACGGGCACACTTGAACTCGTCGCGGAACTTGGCGTAGACGACCTGGGCCATGTCGTGCTCCGTCTGCGTATCCGTGGCCTCGTCGAGTAGCCGATCAATGTTCATCTTCTCAATCTGAATGTAGCCGTCCGGGTTGTCCGTCCGCGACCAGTGACGAAGGCTTCCAACACCCAGCTTCGCACCGTCGTTGCGGAAGTTGAATCCCTGCCACTTGGCCATTGCCTCACGGGGATCGTACTTGCCGTCCACACGCTGCGAACAGAACTCCAGCCAGAGATTCTCCAGATCCGGGTGGATATTCTTCAAGCAGTGTCCCACCTTGGTACGCTCGTCGTGATCGTTGAATCGCTCCGAGTTCAGGTTGAACACGTGGGCCTCATAATAATCGGACATCGACTTGGACAGGGGCTGGAGGTAGATCACGCGGGTCGGAGACGATCCACGCGAGCCCGGATCACCTGTACGCTGGGCTGGGCGACCACGCTGCGGCATCATCGCACTTCCACCCGAGATACGCACATCCTCCTCCTTCAGGATATACGCCTTGCCCAGCTCAGTGAACGGTGTCTCCGTATTGTTCGCAGACCGGACCGAGAACTTGCGGATATTCTCCGGCTTGATTTCGCGATTCACCTCCTCATCGATGGCAACCGCGACGTCATTCGGGTCCCACTCGATCGAGTACTTGAGCTGATACGGCTGAGGCGTCGCACCCTCACCCGCCGGCTTCTTCGAACCGAGCAGTGCCCACCAGCTGGTGTGGTTCAGCGGAGACTTGTCATACGTCTCACGCCAGTCCTTCTTCAGATCCAGACCCGGGAAGTACTCGTCCATCTTGGGTAGAAGCGTGTTGCGGATCGCCAGCTCCACGTTGCGATTGACGCGAACCTCCGGCACCACCAGGTGAATACCGGACTTGGACTCCTTCTTGCCCGGGTAGAAGGTCGGCTCTGGCTTCTCCATCACGTAGACGTCCGTGATGTCCTTGATCTGGACATACCTCGCGGCCTCGGACATGTAGGCCTTGACGAAGGCGATCGTCATCTCTTGAGTGTGCTTGTGGTCCTCAACCCGTCCATCGTACAGGAAGTCGAGATCCACACGGAGAGGACCAATACGAGTCATCTTCTCCGTGATGGTCAGAGGACCATTATTGCTGACGTAGTTACAGTAGAGGCGATAGAACTCGTCCATCTTCTCCTCGGGGATGGTATACAGAATTCCATGGCCGAAGAGCTGATGAGTCTCGAGACCACTCTTGGTCTCCGCACGGTGAGCGTCCGTAAACTTCTGAAGGTGTCCGGGCTGCATCGTTGATTACTACCCCGATTCATTTGCGGCGGCCAATTCCTTTTGAACGCACGAATCTGGGTTTGTGCGTTCAAAAGGAAAGTGTCTCTATCAAAGCCAAAGGTGAGCAATGAAGTTCTGCACGGATTGTTCCAACTTTCTCTACGACATTGTTGAGCGTGAGGGCAAGGCATACCTGAAATGCCGCTCCTGTCCACACGAGGAGCCCGCGGAGGCAGTGGTCTACGAACATGACCTCCAGCAGGACACGTCGGTCCAATACTCGATCAATCCTTACCTGAAGCACGACCCGACGCTGCCTCGGTTCAAAACGATGGTGTGTCTGAATCCTACCTGTGCGACACAAGGTAAGGAGTCGGACATTGTGGGTGTGAAGTTGGACTCGGTGAATGTAACCTGGATGTACCAGTGTGCGGTCTGTGATGCGATGTGGAAGCAGAACGCTAGGTCATGAGAAGACGGTAAATTACTTCGTGATTGCCTGGTTGATGTTCGTAAACGTCGTGCCACCGCGTCCAGCCGAGGCCTGGGCGTTCTGGATCAGGTTAGTCTGCAGCACCGCCAGACCCTGTGTGCCCGCTAAGCGAGTCGGCGGCTGACTGACCAGTGTGCCCTGCGGACCTGCGGATCCGAGGAAGGCGACACGCGAAAGATTTTTAGGGTTGGACCGGTTAAACACCACCTGGCGAGGGGCTACACGGGTGGGAACAAGCTGACCCCTCGTCGCGTAGCTCATAGCAGACAGCTGAGTCACTGCATTCAGGTACTGACCCGATCCCTCATATCGCAGGATGTTGCGAGCCTGGGGAACAGCCACAGTTGTTTGTGTCAAGACTTGTGCCTTGACGTAACTCAGGTAATCAGATGCGGGGCGTGTAGGCATTGTTTTCAGTCCAGGAAATATCTCGGAACACCCGCACCAACCTTCGACGTGCCCTGCGAAACACCTGCGTAGGATGTCGCAGCACCACGCGTGCCGATATTGAAGGACGCCACCGAGTTTGTACTCGCAGTCAACGAGACCTTCGACGCCAAAACCTGGGCAGAGCTGGACGAATATGGGATGATCGCCTGACCTACACGCGAATACACGCCCGGGGCATTGGTAAACAGAGGCCTCGTAGACTGGGCGTTGTTCTTCTGGAAGGTTGTAAAGTCCGACGCAGCACCACGAATGATCGGCATTTATTGAAAACGAAAGAGTATGTTCCTAGACAAGAGAAGGCATGTCGACTGATCACCCCGAAGTCAAGCCCGTCTTCCGTCCAGAGGTCGTGGAGACGCTGAAGACTCCTCGCATCACCACGCCCTACTTTCGCAAGTATGAGTACGTTGCCCTCATGGCTGCCCGCCAGCAGCAGATTGCCGAGGGTGCCAAGCCACTTGTGAGTCTGGATGGACTCCGCACAAGTGATCCGCGTTTCCTCGATCAGGTCGTGAAGCGTGAGATTGAGCAGCGTAAGCTTCCATTCCTGTTCCGTCGTCAGATGCCCAACGGAACGTCCGAGTTCTGGTCAGCTCAGGAGCTCGAGTTGGCCTGGTGAAAGAACCCCAATACATTCTGACCTGACGTCGCAGCCATCATCACCGAAAAGGCCGAATTCAGTCCAAGGAATCCATGCATGAACGCGTGCCAGCGTGTGGATACAACCGGATCCGGATCCCAGGCGAGACAGCGATGTTTTTGTCCGTAGTAGTAGACTGTGGTCGCACACGTCAAGAAAAGAGCATAGACTGGCAGCGAATACGGCATCCACTGGGCCGTGGTCCACACCATGACTCCGTGGGCAATGTGAGCGAATGTGATGTCAAGGGGCAACAGCCATGAAAACCGCGGCTTTGTCGAGTGATACGCGACGGAGACGAGGTATGTGCCGAACACCAGCCCTCCCGGTACGTATGCACGTAACGCGATGGCTGATAAAGATGGAATGAGAAAGAAGTG
>Ga0114964_10003822_pt1 | contig 10036 bp, 7 predicted proteins | sample C_131016_MF_Meta_FD_92638 | JGI IMG/M metagenome (GOLD analysis project Ga0114964, IMG submission 92638) | Freshwater microbial communities from Lake Croche, Canada to study carbon cycling - C_131016_MF_MetaG | ecosystem: Environmental > Aquatic > Freshwater > Lake | place: Lake Croche, Canada... | reverse complement strand
CGTCCAGGGGCATTGAGATCTACCTGGCGGTGACGCTGCTCTACGCGGTGTCGGCCTTTGCGGTCAACCGCTTGTTTGCCCTGCTGGAAAAGCGCCTTCGCCTGCCGATGGCCGGTGGTGAGGCCGGCGCTCGCACGCCTGGCGCAGCGCCAATGGCGACGCCCTTGGGCCTGGGACACTGACCATGCTCGACCTCGACCTGAGTTTTGTCACGCTAGAACTTATGCGCAAGTTCATCTTGCAAGGCTTTGTCTTTAGTGTGCAGCTCACCGTGGTCGCCAGCCTGGGTGGTTTGGTGATTGGCACACTGTTGGCCATCTGCCGGCTCTCGGGATGGAAGACGCTTGCAGCGCTCAGCGCCTTTTATGTCAACACCATGCGCTCGATCCCCTTGGTGATGGTGATCTTGTGGTTTTATTTGCTCATCCCACTCCTCACCGGTCACTCCATTGGCGTCGAGTTTTCTGCGTATTTCACCTTTGTGGCCTTTGAGGCCGCTTATTTCAGTGAAATCATGCGAGCCGGCATCTCCTCCGTCTCTCCCGGTCAAAAAAATGCGGCGCTCGCTCTCGGGCTCACCCCCGCGCAAAGCTTGCAGCAAGTGATCTTGCCGCAAGCGTTTCGCAACATGCTGCCCGTGATCTTTACCCAGACCATCGTGCTCTTTCAAGACACCTCCTTGGTCTATGCCATTGGTGCTTATGATTTGCTCAAAGGGTTCGTGACCGCTGGCAAAATATATGGCCGGCCTGAAGAAGCCTATTTGCTCGCAGCAGTGATCTATTTCGCTTTGAGCTGGGCCGCCTCGTGGGGGGTGAAGCGATTGGAGACTCGCATTGCCATCGTGAGGTGAGGCCCATTGCGCCCGCCAATCGTGGACCCCTCGTTGTCTACATTCAAACCCAACACACAATGTCTTGAAGGACCTGCGCATGATTGAACTCAAGCACGTGAGCAAATGGTATGGTCAGACCCAGGTGCTCAACGACTGCAGCACCCAGATTGCCTTGGGCGAGGTGGTGGTGATTTGTGGCCCATCGGGTTCGGGCAAGTCCACCCTCATCAAAACCATCAATGCTCTGGAGCCCATCCAGCAAGGTGAAATCTATGTCGATGGCGTGCCCGTGCACGACCCTGCCACATCCTTGCCCACCTTGAGGAGCCACGTGGGCATGGTGTTTCAGCACTTTGAACTCTTTCCGCATTTGAGTGTGATGGAGAATTTAACCTTGGCCCAAATCAAAGTCTTGGGCCGCAGTGTGGACCAAGCGACAACGCACGGCCTCAAGTACTTGGAGCGTGTGGGTCTGTTGGCCCACAAAGACAAATACCCTGCCCAACTCTCGGGCGGGCAGCAGCAACGCGTGGCCATTGCACGCGCGTTGACCATGGACCCCAAGGTGATGCTCTTTGACGAGCCCACCTCAGCGCTCGACCCCGAGATGGTGGGAGAGGTGCTCGATGTGATGACCTCACTGGCCCACGACGGCATGACCATGATGTGTGTCACCCATGAGATGGGGTTTGCCAAGCGTGTGGGCACTCGGGTGATTTTCATGGACGTGGGGCGCATCGTGGAGGACTGCAGCAAGGACGAGTTTTTCAACCATCCTGAGAGACGCCAAGCGCGCACCAAAGAATTTTTGGGCAAAATCTTGCAACATTGAACGCATCGACCCGATGCGCGAAGAAAAGATCAACAGATGTCAACCCCTTTGCAACTCACCCTCACCAGGCCCGATGACTGGCACTTGCACCTGAGAGACGGCGAGGCCCTCACCGCGGTATTGCCCCACACGGCACGCCAGTTTGCGCGCGCCGTGATCATGCCCAATTTGAAGCCACCCGTCACCACCACCGCCAAGGCGATGGAGTACCGAGCGCGGATTGTGGCCGCTCTTTCAAAGGGGCTCGATTTTGAGCCGCTGATGACGCTTTATTTGACCGATGTGACCAGTCCTCAAGAGATCCAAGCCGCCGCTGCCGCTGGCGTGGTGGCTTGCAAACTCTACCCATCGGGGGCCACCACCAACAGTGACTCCGGCGTCACCCGCATCGAGCTCATTTACCCCGTGCTGGAGGCCATGCAGCGCCACGGTCTTTTGCTCTTGATTCATGCCGAGGTCACCGACCCCCAGGTGGATCTCTTTGACCGAGAGGCGGTGTTCATTGAGCGGCACATGAAGCCCCTCAGAGCGCATTTTCCTGAGCTCAAAATTGTGTTCGAACACATCACCACCCAAGACGCTGTGCAGTTTGTGCAAAGCCAAGCCACCCACACGGCGGCAACACTCACCGCCCACCATTTGCTGCTCAACCGAAATGCAATTTTTGTAGGAGGGGTCAGACCCCATTATTATTGCTTGCCGGTTCTCAAGCGTGAACATCACCGCTTGGCGCTCTTGGCCGCGGCCACCAGTGGGGATCCCCGGTTTTTCTTGGGCACGGACAGCGCGCCCCATGCCGTTCACCTCAAAGAGCACGATTGTGGCTGTGCGGGATGCTATACAGCGGCGTCTGCAATGGAGCTCTATGCGCAGGCCTTTGAGAGTGTTCAAGCGCTCGACAAACTCGAGGGCTTTGCCTCCCATTTTGGGGCTGACTTTTATGGTTTGCCCCGCAACAAGGGGCAACTGATTTTGCGACGCGAAACTTGGCAGTTGCCCCAGAGTTACCCATACGGCAAGGACCTCTTGAAGCCCCTCTTTGCCAACGAGCATCTGCCTTGGCGTGTGGTGACCGAGTCACACGTCGCAAACGGGGATCAGCGGTTTTAAGCGTGTTGGACTTGTCACATGTTGACTGATCCTGCTCCCGCCCCTGCCCCCTTGAATGCCGACTTGCCCACGCTGGACTGGCAAACGCCTTGGTTCAAGCCCTTGCAGGCGTGGGGCCCCAGAGTCTTGGCGCTGTGGCAGTCGGGACACGCTCTGAGCCATTCGCTCAACCAGACCCTCGACGAGGTCCATGCCCGCGACGCATGGCGACCCCACGTCGCCTTTGTGCCGCAAGAACAGTTGCCCAAAGCCATGGCCTACGAGACCTTCATTCAAACCCATGCCCAAGTGCCCACCCGAGAGCACATGCATGATTTTTTCAACGCCATGTCATGGTGCCGTTGGCCGCAGACCAAGGCGCTCATCAGTCGCTTGCAGGGTCAAGCGATCGATCGTCAAATGAGCTCACCACTCCAAGCCCCGGTCTGGGGGCCAGGGTCGGGCGAACTCGGCACCCCACCGCCCGCCCGTGGTTTGCTCAGAGACAGTCTCACCTTGATCGATGAGAGCGGGGTGTTTTTGAGTTGCACGGATGCAATGTGGCAAGCGCTGTGTGAGCACCGTTGGACCGAATTGTTCGTCACAGAACGCGCCGCTTGGGCACAGTGCCATGTCCACATGGTTGGACATGCACTGCTTGAAAAATTGATGAACCCGTACAAGTCCATCACGGCCCAAGTGATGCGGGTGAGTTCACCCATGTCTCCCGTGTCGATGGGTGCGGTCTGGTCTGACCAAGCCTTGTGGGACGCCAGCCTCAAAGACGCATTGATCAGTGCCTTGCAAATTGACAGCCATGAGCCACTCCGGGTCAAGCCCTTTCAGGTCTTGCCTTTGATGGGCATCCCCGGTTGGGCCGAGGGTCAGGAGACATCGGGATACTATGCAGACACGGCGGTATTTCGGCCACGCACCAAGCCTTTGGGGAACAGTCGCTCTGGTGGTTAGAGCGAGACAGGGCGTGAGCGATTGGATCCGGTCGTTTGGAGGAGCGAAGTCGCTTGGGTGTTGAGAATTTTTTGGGCCAAGGCTTCTGCGACTTTGATGCCATCGACCCCGGCCGACAAAATCCCGCCAGCAAAACCGGCCCCTTCTCCCGCCGGATAAAGCCCAGCGGTGTTGATGCTCTCAAACGCGTCATCTCGTGGCATGCGCAGTGGTGAAGAGGTTCGGGTCTCCACACCAGTCAAGACTGCATCGCCTCGGTCAAAGCCTTTGATTTTTCGGCCAAAGGCGGGCAAGGCCTCGTGCATGGCCGAGATCAAATCGGCGGGAAGCGCCCCGTTCAAGTCCGTCAACTGCACCCCCGGTTGGTAAGACGGCTCGACGTCTCCCAAAACGCGAGAGGCTTGTCGCTTCAAAAAGTCGCCCACCAACTGAGCGGGCGCCTGGTAGTTCTCACCACCCAGCGTGTAGGCACTCGACTCCAGGGTGCGTTGCATCACCAGCCCTGACAAGGGATGAACTCCATGGGTGTGCCCCCACAAACGGGGGAGGGGCAGCGCGCTTGCGGTGTGGGCGGGCAAGGCGTTGGGGGCGATGCTGCGCTCAAACGATTCAGCATTGACACCGAAGTCTTCAGGGGTGATGCCCACCACGATGGCCGCGTTGGCGTTTCTCTCGTTGCGCGAATATTGGCTCATGCCATTGGTGACCACTTGGTGGGGCTCGGACGCTGCGGCCACCACGGTCCCGCCTGGGCACATGCAAAAGCTGTAGACGTCTCGTCCGTTGTGGGCATGGTGAACGAGTTTGTAGTCGGCGGCACCGAGCAAAGGGTGGGAGGCGTGTCGACCCCAACGGGCAAGGTCAATCGTGCTTTGGGGGTGCTCGATGCGAAAGCCCAGCGAAAACGCCTTGGCTTGCATGGCGACCCCTTGCTGGTAGAGGTGGACAAAGGTGTCGCGTGCGCTGTGACCCAGCGCCAGCACCACGTGCTCGCTCTCCAGCGTGTAAGTGTTTTGAGTCTTCAAGTCCTTGATGCGCAGACCTTTGAGCTGGCGTCGGTGAGCCGTGATGCTGCCTTCGAGTTCCAGCGACTCCAAGCACTGTTCAAAGCGGATTTCACCACCCAAGGCCACGATTTGCTCTCGAAGGTGCTCCACCACTTTGACCAATTTGAAGGTGCCAATGTGGGGGTGCGCCACCATCAAAATTTCTTCAGGGGCACCCGCTTTGACGAATTCGCGCATGACTTGGCGCCCCAAAAATCGGGGGTCTTTGATCTGTGAGTAAAGCTTTCCGTCTGAAAACGTGCCCGCACCCCCTTCGCCAAACTGGGCATTGCTTTGCGCGTTGAACTGGCCTTTTCTCCAAAACCCCCAGGTGTCCTTGGTGCGCTCGCGCACCGCTTTGCCGCGCTCGATCACGATGGGTCTGAGGCCGAGTTGGGCCAAGATCAAGGCGGCAAAAATACCGCAGGGGCCAAAGCCCACGACGACCGGGCGATGCAGGCCAGCAGACGGGGTGCTGGGCGACGGGCTAGGCTTCACAAACGGCACACGCTCAGCGAGTGCACGCAACCGCTCGATGTATTGTTCAGGGTGGGTCTCCTCATCTCCTGGAGGGCCCACGCCATGCAGCAGCACCTGGGGGTGCCAGGCCATGTCTGGCGTTGGTGAGAGGTGAGGGCGAGGCAACTTCGCCGTGGGGCCCGTGAACGCTTGAAGCAGCTTGATCTCTGCTGCAGGGCTTTGGAGCTCAAAGTCCACGATGTAGACGACATTGAGTCCCGCGCCGCGCGCATCAAAACTTCTCTTATAAACAACCAAGTCTTTGAGCTCGGTGTCTTTGAGGTTCAAGGTCGAGAGCACCAACTCCAACAGGGCCTGGGGCGCTTGTCGGTGCAGATCGCTTTGTGGATCCATGGCTTGGGGACCCATGGATTCGAGCCACCCCTCGGTGCCAATTTTTTGCGCATCATTGCTCAGCACACCGATGCTGGTTGGGGTTGACCAGACATTGTCGAGTTTGATCTTGAGTTCGCTGAGCCTGAGCATGGATGAAGTAAAAAGAAAAGAGCCAAAAACCTGGATCACCCAAACTTGGGCCGACACACGCGTTGTTGATCAATGCATTGGAAAACACGGGCACTGGTTGTTCGTGGTGGTTTTCACCACAGCGCAGCAAGCCGGTTGGGCATGGATCTGTCTATTTTAAATTCGACAGCGATCAGTCAAGGGATAATACACCTTGTGAAGCATGCCAGGCCGTCGCCGGCGCAAGAGTGGAAACACTGCGCGGGAGGAACGTCCGGACTGCACAGAACGGCGCAGGAGGTAACACCTCTCCACCGTGAGGTGAGGATCAGAGCAACAGAGACGAGTCGCCCATCGACTGCAAAGCTGGTGGGCGGGTGAAACGGGCAATCTCTGCGCGCAGCAATACCAAGTAGGCCTATCCCAAGCATTCTTGAATGCTTGACTTGTGGTTTCGCAAGGATGGTAGGCGGGTAGGTAGCACCGAGCCGTGTGGGTGACCCACGGCCCAGATTAATGACGGTCACGCGTGATGGGATCCTCGGGTCTTGTCGCGTGCACAGAATCCGGCGTATCGGCAGGCTTCACACTTTTTTTCCACCCATGGGAGCATGGCCTGATGGTGGATGCGGTGTATTGATCGGCACGAGGCTCCACCCCTGGCGATCAAGCGCCTAGAGGAGCAAGCATCACCTTCACTTGCTCGGTTGCAATGGCGCATTCACAGACCCCGCTCACCATCGATCCCTTTGATCTTCTCGATGGGACAGGGGGAACCTGTGTTCAAGCGCTGTGAGAACGGGCGAGTGAGTGGACTGGGTTACTTCAATGCTTTCATGACCTCAGGGCTTGGCGTCATGTCCAGCCCCAACTCCAAGAGGCGCTTCACATGCGCTGTCAAGGAACGCATGGCCGCGGGCCACAGCCGCTCGGGCACATCGTCATAAGCCCGTTTGACCCATTCGTTCAAACTGTCACTCGGGTGGGCCAGCATGACCGTTTTGATTTTGGCTTCCCGCTTGAGGCGGTGGTTTTTGAGTTGAGTGATGATGTGCAAGGGGCCGTGGGGCGCGCCACGGTAGTTGCCCATCACATGCCCATGCGCTGGGGCAATGAATTCAATGTTGCCTTCCTCGCAAATGGCATGAAGAACATCAAGCGACTTCAAATAGGCACTCATGCAACCGTCTGGCGGATCCACGATCGTGGTGCTCCCATTCAGAATGTGGTCGCCACTGAAGAGAATGCCTTCTTCTTCCAACACCAAGCACAGGTGATTGGCCGCATGTCCTGGCGTGTGGATGACTCGCAAGGTGTGGCTGCACGCCGTGTTGTTGAGAGCGGTGTTCCCGTCCAAAGACACTTGCAAACCCTCGCTCTTGGACAAGCCGTCGATGAGGCGAATGCGCTCGTGCATGGACAACTCGTGGTCGGCCACAAAGTAATGACTGTCCTTGGCGGTGGGCAAGGAGGAAAGCCCCATGACGGGTGGGGTCCCTGCGCACATGGCCTGCAAAGGTTTGGCACCTGGCGAGTGGTCTGCGTGCGAGTGGGTGCAGACGATGGCGCGAATGTCGCCTTGCGTGAAGAGGCAAATGCGCTCCAAATGTTGGGCCTCGGCGGGACCTGGATCGATCACGATGAAGCCACTGGCACGGGTGCCCACGATGTAGGTGTTCGTGCCCGGGCCCGTCATGAGGCCAGGGTTGGGCGCAGTCAGGCGGTGCAAGTTTTTGAGCAAGGACACCGGGGCATCGCTTTGCCAGTCCAAACTGTGCTTGAGTTGGCCCTCGGGGCAGACCAAGGCGAGCTCGCCGTAAGGGCCTTCGTGCTCCATGTAGCGGGTTTCTTGGCCCGTGACAAATCCACCTCTTGGGGTGGAGCTGAACCAGGCTTGGTTATTTTGGCAGGCCGCCAAGACACTGTCGCAGCTCGCAAAAGCCTCCAGCCGTTTGAGGGTTTTGAGGGTGGGGTAGACCATGTGAAGGCTCTTGGCTTGGTAGCCCTTCAAGGCGTCTTGGGGTTCTAGCCACACGGCGTTGACTTGCTCATCCCCAGTGACCTGGGGGTCTTGGTCATGGGGGGCTTGGGCCCATAAAAAGGGCACGTCAAAGCGAATGGGTAAATCGCGGTCGGTGACCCAGTGGCACATGACATAGAGATGGTCCAAGGCCAGATGCCAGTCCCGCACGCTCAGTTGCTCGTAAAGTGGCTGCGCTTGGCGCAGACCCCCTGGCCCCCAGACCTCGGAGGCGCTCAACAATTGACCCGTCTTGTCTCTCACCAAGACCAGACCCACCTCTTCAAAGCTTTCTCGAAGTGCGGCTGCAGCTTGGCTCAAATGCTCTTGGGTTTGCTCAGTGCGTGCGCGGTATGGCGTGAGCGAATTGTCATGGGACTGGGCTAGGCTGTGGGCATGCAGCTTGGCGTAGTGGGCAGCATAGGTGTGGTCATCCGCGTCGACCTTGCCGCCAGCAAAGACATAAGCCCCTGGCGCAAAGCGCGCTTGGCTCGAGCGCTGGGTCATCAACACTTGCAGTTTTGTTTGGTGCTCACGCCCCCAAATCAGGCTCACGGCTTTTTGAGCGGGAGCGACCACGGTGGGCGGGTGCAAATGATGGTGGGGGCGGGTCATGGCGTGGCGAGTGTTGGTGCAGGCAAGGGGGACAAGGAGGGATTTGGGGGGATTTGAAAAAATCAGTTGATCATTGTAGAGCGAGCCCATCACAGGTGGTGGCCAGGCTCTTGGGTCCTGACGGAAAACCCACACCAGGAGGTTTTTTGCAATTGGTGTCACAATCTGGCAAAAATAACTGGGAGAAACAAGATGCAGACCCATTCAATGTGTGCAACTGAGTGTGAACCTGTCAGTGCCTGTGCACTGGCACACGACCTTTCGGCACGTCCACCCCAACCGCAGCACCCCTGCCTCACACCACCACGGCTCTGGAGCGGTGAATGGGCACTCGCGCGCCTTTCGGTGTGGGCTTTGTTGCCGGTGTTGTTGGGGTTCGCTGCGTTGCTCAAGCCTGCAGTCGTGTTGGCCCAGGCCTGGCCCACCAAGCAAGCCATCAAGCTCGTGGCGGTGTTTCCACCCGGCGGGTCTGTGGACCAAGTCGCCCGCATCTTGGCGCAACCCTTGCAGACCCAATTGGGCCAAAGCGTCATTGTTGACAACCGAGGGGGCGCGTCCGGCACTTTGGGCACCGCGTCGGTGGTCAATGCACCTGCCGATGGTTACACCTTTGCCGTGGTGTTTGATACACACGGTGTGAACCCAAGTTTGATCCCCGGTCTGCCCTATGACAGCAAACGCGACTTGATCCCTTTGGTGTTGGTGGGCACATCCCCCATGGTGCTCGCCACCTTTGCGGGGTCTGACTACAAAACCTTCAAGGACGTCATCCAAGCCGCCAAGTCACAAAAAAATGTGAGTTTTGGCACCATCGGCAACGGCTCTTTGGGCCACTTGGCCATGACACTGTTGGGTAAAAATGCCCAGGTGGAATTCACCCACATCCCTTATAAAGGGGGTGGCCCACTGATGAATGACGCCATTGCGGGCCATGTGCCGCTCTCGATTGGGTCGGTGTTTGTCACCAAGCCCCATTTGGACAGCAAAAGAATGCGTCCTCTGGCCGTGACCACGACCCACCGTGTGAGTGATTTGCCCGATGTGCCCACCATTGCCGAGAACGGCTTTCCAGGCTTTGACGCGCCCGCTTGGTGGGCGGTGTTGGCCTCGGCCAAGACGCCCCCAGAGATTGTGCGGCGCATGAATGAGGAACTCAACAAAGCCCTCAAAACCCCAGAAATTGCGCAAAAGCTGGACGCCCAAGGCATTGACATTGTGGGTGGCACCGTGGACAAAGCCCGCACCTTCATCGAGGCCCAAATGGACACCTGGTCCAAGGTCGTGCGCGACAACAACATCAAGGCCGATTGAGGGGTGCTGGCCTGGCGTTGTCAGGTCTCGGGCGTGACCTTCAGCGCCAACAGGAGTCTGGCCACCATGTTGTAAGTGGCAATGGCGGTGGTGAGCTCCACAATCTCGGTGGTGTCGAAGTGCTGCTTCAAGGACTCGAAGAGCGCGTCTTGGATGTGCACATCTTGGGTCATTTGTGCAGCGTACTGGATCACCAAACTGGACTGCTCGTCCAAGGCGGGGTCGCTCACAGCCTGTCTGGCGTCCCCTTGGAGCACGCGGGCCAAGGCGTCGAGCTCGGCTTGGGTGCCACCGGCGGCCAAAAAATCAGGCGCATGGTGGTGGTATTCGTAATG
>Ga0114964_10003821_pt1 | contig 10037 bp, 9 predicted proteins | sample C_131016_MF_Meta_FD_92638 | JGI IMG/M metagenome (GOLD analysis project Ga0114964, IMG submission 92638) | Freshwater microbial communities from Lake Croche, Canada to study carbon cycling - C_131016_MF_MetaG | ecosystem: Environmental > Aquatic > Freshwater > Lake | place: Lake Croche, Canada... | reverse complement strand
CGGACGCTGGATATTTCGTGGTTCGAAGGCGGCTATATTTTTGGCGGCGCCCACGCTCTGTTCCGCATCTTCGCGGGCTATGGCTGGAGCCTGCTTGGCTATAGCGCGGCGCGGATTAGAGATCGACGTTCCGGTAGATCTCACCCATAGCTAGGCTTAATCCTAAGGCATGGATTGGAATCGCTGCATCGAGTGTTTCAATCACTTCCGGCTTTTCACTAAACCCATCCTCTCCTTTCAACCACGCCCACACACACATTTGATCCTGCGCGACAATGAGATAGGCTTGCAAGGAAGGTAAAGCGAGATATTCGAATTGCTTAGGTCCGAAATCTTCCGACGTCGTAGACGGCGATAGAATTTCGATGAGCACCACAGCTTCATCCGTTCGGCGGTCTCGTCCTGATCGATTTGAAGGTGTAATTAAAATATCGGCCAGCCTGAGTGTATCGACACCCGTCTGAAGCGAAAAATCACCAGCAGCTATGTGATATATGTCTCGATCAATTGATTGCAGCAAGATTGAAAGTAAGTTGGTCGTAATTTTCGAATGGTTCCAAGAGGTCTGGTTCATCATCATGGGGCGTCCCCGCACGAGTTCATAGCGCCCGTCCTGCCGATCGGCCCAGGCTTGAAATGCTTCGATACTCATACGCGGGAACATAGGACGATTCATGGCGAAGCCTCATTGCGAGCGGCCAATGTCACTTTCGGGTAAAGCTTAGAACAGCGGCCATGCCGTGTAAAGCGTGGTTAGCCCTTGACCGGACGCGGTAGGCCAAGCAAAACAAATGTCGATTCCTTCGATAGTTGAGGCTACCCCTATGAACGCGATTGTGGACACCAGAACGCTTGATCCGAAAAAGCTCATCAAGGGCGCAACGGGCGATTGGGAGGTCATTGTTGGCCTTGAAATCCACGCGCAGGTTACCTCCCAGGCGAAGCTTTTCTCAGGCGCTTCCGCTGAATATGGCGGTGAGCCGAACAGCCATGTCTCGCTGGTTGATGCGGCCATGCCCGGCATGTTGCCGGTGATCAATGAGGAATGCGTCGCCCAAGCGGTGCGCACGGGCTTGGGGCTGAAGGCGCAGATCAATTTGCGCTCGGTGTTCGACCGTAAAAACTATTTCTATCCCGATTTGCCGCAGGGCTACCAGATTTCGCAATTCAAAAGCCCGATCGTGGGTGAGGGCGAAGTCATTGTCGATCTGCCGGAATCGGGCGGCCAGATCACGGTCGGTATCGAGCGGCTGCATCTTGAACAGGACGCCGGAAAATCGCTCCACGACCAGTCCCCCTCGCTCAGCTTTGTTGATCTGAACCGCTCTGGCGTGGCGCTGATGGAAATCGTGTCGAAGCCCGATATGCGCTCGTCGGAAGAAGCGCGCGCCTATGTCACCAAACTGCGCACGATTTTGAGGTATCTTGGAACGTGTGACGGCAATATGGATGAAGGCTCGCTGCGTGCCGACGTGAACGTCTCCGTGCGCCGTCCGGGTGAGGGATTTGGCACGCGCTGCGAAATCAAAAACGTGAACTCGATCCGTTTCATGGGTCAGGCGATTGAGTATGAAGCACGCCGACAGATTGGCGTGTTGGAAGATGGCGGTTCAATCACGCAGGAAACCCGCCTTTACGATCCTAGCAAGGGCGAGACTCGGTCCATGCGCTCGAAAGAAGAGGCACATGATTACCGCTATTTCCCTGATCCGGATTTGCTGCCGCTCGAATTCACGCAAGACTATGTGAACGAGTTGGCACGCCATTTACCGGAGCTGCCCGACGATAAGAAAGCGCGTTTCATTAAGGACTATGGGCTTACCCCCTACGATGCCGGTGTGCTCATCGCCGAGCGCGAGCAGGCCGATTATTTCGAAGCGGTTGCCAAAGGCCGCGATGGCAAGATCGCCGCCAATTGGGTGATCAATGAACTGTTCGGGCGTTTGAACAAAGAGGGTAAAGAGGTTGCAGCCTCACCCGTGTCAGCGGACCAATTGGGTGCGATTGTCGATCTCATCGGCGAGAATATCATCTCCGGTAAGCTCGCCAAAGATCTGTTCGAAATCATCTGGACCGAAGGCGGCGATCCGCGTCAGGTAGTTGAAGCGCGTGGCATGAAGCAGGTCACCGATATGGGCGCCATTGAAAAGGCGATTGATGCGGTGATTGCGGCCAATCCGGACAAGGTGGCACAAGCGCAAGCCAAGCCCACCATGATTGGCTGGTTTGTTGGCATGGTGATGAAAGAAACAGGCGGCAAGGCCAATCCGCAGGCAGTGAATGATCTGCTGAAGACGAAGCTTGGGATTTAACGAAAGCGCTTTGTTGTTCCTTGCTCGAAAGGTGCGATGTATGAGCGCGTCGGTTCTGTCGTGTCCTTGCAAAAATTCATGTGTATCGTAGGAATATGAGTTCTCATTTTCTGATGTGACCAAGGAGCGATCATGACCGCGCGCTACACCCTTCACGGATTTTTCTTGTCGGGCCCGACTTATAAAGTTGGTCTCATGCTCGCTTTGTGTAACGAGCCTTTTAATTATGTGAGCCTTAATCTGCGTGAGGGTGAACATAAGACGCCTGAATTTTTAAAGCTCAACCGCTTCGGGCAAGTTCCGGCTCTGGTCGATCATTCCAACGGCAAGGCGCTGTGCCAATCAGCCGCCATTCTCGAATATCTGGCGGATAAAACGGGCAAATATGGCGGCGCGACGTTGGATGAGCGTCTTCGGGCCCGGGAATGGTTGTTTTGGGGATGGGACAAGCTCGATGCGCCCATCTATCGGTTAAGGGGCTGGAAGCGTGGTTTCCGTCAGTTGGAGCCGGTGCAGGTCGCCATGTATGAGGCTGAGCGCAAAGCAGCGCTTGAGACGCTCGAACATTGGTTCGCATCGGGACATTACTGGCTTGCAGGCGATCATGCCACCATTGCAGACGTCGATCTTTACGGCGTTGTCATTTGCGCGCCTGAGAGCGGCGACGATATGACCGCTTATCCCGCGCTGAAGAGCTGGATGGCTCGTATGGCAGGCTTGCCGTATTTCGTTCCGATGAGCGTTTTGCTGACGGCGGAATCGCGTCAAATCGGATGACGGTACACCTCGCATTTCGGGCTGCGCGGCAAGCGGATTTAGCTGCCATTATTGCTCTGCACGAGGCAGACGAGTTAGGCGGCCATGGCGATGCGTGGACGGAGGAAAACCGTCCCGCCTATCAACGCGCTTTGGATATGTTGCTCAGCGATCCGCGCGAATCGGTTTTGGTTGTCGAGCAGGACGGTGTCGTGGTTGGCAGTATGATTGCCACCATGCTGGTTGAATTATCAGGGCGCGCCCGCCCGCATGTTTTATTTCGCTCGATCCAGATCGATGCGCGCTATCGTGGCCGTGGCATCGGCGCGGCGATGATGACGCATGCGGAAGAAGCGGCGAGACAGCGCGGGGCGAGCGTGGCAGAACTGACCTCAAGTCGGAAACGCACCGATGCGCATCGCTTTTATGATCGGTTAGGCTACGTCCAATCCCATTTAGGATTTAAGAAAAAGCTATAATTTGTCCCGATAACCCAAGGAGAGCGCGAATGGCTCAGGTTCAAAAAAGCCCCATCGATTTATATTCGTGGCCGACACCAAATGGTCAAAAAATCTCGATCATGCTGGAAGAGTGCGGCCTTCCCTACACCTACCACATTGTAAATATCGGCAAAGGCGATCAATTCAAGCCGGAATTCTTAGCTATTTCGCCGAATAACCGTATTCCCGCTATCGTTGATCCCGAAGGGCCGGACGGTCAGCCGATCTCGATTTTCGAGTCGGGTGCGATCTTGCAATATCTCGGCCGTAAAACCGGCCAGTTTTATCCCAGCGACGAGCGCAAGCGCGTGGCCGTTGAAGAGTGGCTGTTCTGGCAAGTGGGCGGTTTGGGGCCGATGTCTGGCCAAGCCAATCATTTCCGCATTTATGCACCGGAAAAGGTGGAATACGGCATCAACCGTTACACGAACGAGGTCAATCGCCTCTATGGCGTGATGGATCGCCAATTGGCCAAGCATGACTATCTGGCAGGCGATTATTCGATTGCCGATATGGCCTCAGTCGGTTGGATCAAGGGACATGACCGCATCGGACAGAACCTTGAGGACTTCCCGCATCTCAAGCGCTGGTATGAGGCGGTCATGGCGCGGCCTGCCGTTGAGCGCGGAATTGCGGCGGGTGCTGATGCGCCGAACAAATATAATCTGGCCACCGACAAAGAAGCCCAAGCCGTGTTATTCGGCCAAAAGGCGCGCTAAGCTTGATGAAAAAAAATCCCCGGCGAGAAACTCAGCCGGGGATAAAAGTCATAGATGGGAGGAAATTGGACGAAATCCAAAGTCCGTGACTATCTACGATGTTTTTATGCGTCAGATCACCCATGGTTCGGGCTAATTTTATCGATAGCCGCCAAACATTATTGGATGGCATGAAAAGAGAGCCGTTTTTTATCATCCCGCCAAAGCGGGTAAAAGCCGTGTTCGGCTAACACGTCCCGCTCGATATCAAACCCATAGGCGATAATCGATCCCGTCTTGCGGAAATAGTCTAGATTATAGGCAATGAAGCGGGAAAGCGCGATCGCGTCAAAAGGATTGAATAAAAACACCAAACTTGGACCATCGGGAAGGCGGTAGGTTTGGGCATCGGCTTCGATGAAATCAATCGGGATCACACCCCCCATATGGGCGCTATTGTCCCTCGCAGCTGCAAGCAGATTCGACGAGATATCCACCCCGATGACCCGGCGAAAAGCCCCCGTCCGCCCCATATAAAGGCAAGCTTTGCCTTTGCCGCAGCCCATATCAACAAAATTGCGAAAGGGGATACCCGTTGCCCGCGCGCTTTTTAAAATGCGCTTGAGGTATCGCACGGGAATAGGTTGATAAAATGTGCCCCGTGACGACTGGGCTAAATCCGGCGAAGCAATCGCCTCGACGGGCAAAATCCCCTCGACATCAATGCCATGCCAGCGTTGAAACAACCGGTCGCGCCAATCGGGATCATAGTATTTTTCGGTGGCCGTCATGTACACTTCCGTCGTTTAGCCCATCAACGCTATGAGGGCTTCATGCGATAGGCCGATCGCCGTGTTACCATCGGCTCCAACCATGGTTTCATTCGCGATGATGGAATCGAGAATGGCTTCTTCCGTCGCCTCAGCCGTTGCCTCGAACAAAGCGTCGAGCGCTCGGCTATTGGGCATAAACTGCATCGCTGCAATCGGCGCTTTGCTGGCATAGGCCTCATGGTTGGCGGTTGAAAAGGCAATGAAAATATCGCCCGACCCATTATGCCCGATGCCGCCTGTGCGCGCGATACCCACCGGCACACGACGCGCCAAGCGTTTCAGCTGATGCGGCAGCAAGGGGGCATCGGTGGCAATTACGGCGATGATCGAACCGACCGGTCTGCCGCGCAATTCGCCGCCGGGCATTTCAAGCCCGACTTTGCGCCCCTTGACGGTCATCTCGTATCGACGGCCAAAATTGGACTGTACAAAAGCACCAATTATGTAGGTTTCGCCGCCAATCGTTACGCGCCTTGAGGCAGAGCCCGAGCCTGCTTTAAAATCAAAGGTCAGCATGCCGGTGCCACCGCCCACGCTGCCAAGCTCAATAGGCCCGCCGCGCGCGGCATCTAACGCTGCGATGACGTGGTCGGCCTTCACATGAAAGCCGTTAATGTCGTTGAGTTCCCCATCATAGGTCTCGCCCGCAACCGGCAAGCCCCAATCCTGAGCAGGCTTTTCAGCGCGCGTCACGAGCCACTGAATGGTGGCATCACGCGCTACCCCGCAGCTATGCGTGTTGGTGAGTGTAATCGGCGTTGTCAGCTCGCCTGATTCCTCGACCCAGAGCAGGCCCGTCAATTCGCCATTGCCGTTGAAGGAATATGCCCCCGCAGCGCATGCCGTTTGGGGGTCGTGTCGCCCGCGCGGCAGAATGGCGGTTACGCCGGTGCGAACCGGGCCTCGGCCAACAATCCTCGGACCATCGCCTGAGATCAGCGTTGTGTAGCCGACTTCGACGCCTGCCACATCGGTGATGGCATTAAACGGACCGGGGGTGCCTGAAAGTTGAATGCCAAGCCCACGCAATCGCCTTTTGCCGGATGGTGTGTGGTTCCAGTGAACTGACATTTGATACTCAATGGTTGTGTCGATAGATTCATTCAAGCGCATAAAGTGTGTTTAACGATGCATTTTCCGATCCATTGCCGTTTCCGGTATCCACCATTCGGTGCCCTTTGAGGTACCGATATAGCGCGGCCACGGATGCTCGATGGGGGCAGGATAATCGCACCACGGCGCTTCCCAAGCCGTGCCGCCAATGCCGCCACCGGTGCGGGAGTTGAATTCCGCGCGCGTTGCCGTTCTGAAATCGGCATCGGTGAGAAGATCCAGGAGCGTCAGGCCGATGGTCTTTGAAGCGGTGAGGATCATCGGGTCGATGCACGGGCGCATGCCGCCCAACGCATTCATCACCCAATCGGGATAGGTGAAGCCTTCCGGTGCCTTCAGCGCGGGACGGCCGATATAGAGCCGCACGGTTGGCGCGTGCCAAGTCATATCCGTGTAATCATCCGACGTGTAATGCGTCTGCCATGCAGGGATTTCAGCGCGCATCAGGCGTTCGGCCTCTTGCGGGGGCATAAGGGTTTCAATCGCATCGATATAGGGCTTGGCGATGGGTTCAAGGCCAAGCTCTTTCTGGATGGCGTGGGCCGCCGTGATGGCGTCGCCGTCAAAGCGAGGCGCGCCAACGCGTTCGAGGTGGTTGAACGTGCGTTGCGCCATCGCGTGATTGGCAAGGCCGGGGCGTGATTTCGATACCCAATGCCGCTTCACCGTGCAATGCGATGCCAGCGCTGCAGCTTCCGCTGTTCGGTCGAGCACGGCCAAAATCCGGTCGAGCATTTCGCGGGAAGGTGCGCGCATCGCGTACATGATCTGCGCCATTTGGGCCGGAAGATTATCAGCCGTTGCTTGGCCTGAGGCGAGAATGGTCTCGTTCACCGTCCAGGTGCCCGAATGCGGCAACATATGATCGCGGGCTGTTTTAGCCAAAGTGAACATGGTGGTCACCGCGTCATTTGCCCCCGGCGCGCGTGCCATCGTATGGGCGGCGGGTATTGGATTGCCACTTGCTGAGCGGCCAACGCCGGCAAGCCAGCTCTCTGGCTCCTCGCATAAAAACTCGTAGATCACGCCGTAATAGGGGCCGCAATGCGTCTCCCACCGGCAGGTATTGCTGAGCGGCAGCATGTAGAAAGGATGAAAGGAAACGATGCCGTCGAGCCCGTCATAATAGCCCTTGGCGGCGTGGATGGGCTTTGAACCACGTACCTTTTCCGCAGGCTCGCCCATAAAGCGCAGCGTACCTTGAATACCTTGCTTCTCCATCATCGCTTTGGTGGCCAGCAATCCACCAAAGCCACTCATGCCGAGGGCTGAATGGGGATCGGTATGTCCGCCGGCAAACCGCGATAGACCATCGCGAGGCGCACGATAGGGCGCGGCCTTCTGGCAATTGCCTGGCACGGCGTCATATTCGGCATAGGTCATAACGGAGGGGCCGGAGCCCTGGCTCCAGCGAGCGGAAAAGGCGGTAGGCATTCCGGCAGAGCCTTCCTCCACCTCGAAGCCTTCCTCGCGCAAACGGGCGACATACCACGCGGCCGAGCGCTCCTCGCGCCAAGCGGTTTCGGCAAAGTTCCAAATGGTCTGGTTCCAATCCGAGAGCCGCGTTTTATTCGCGTCCACCCATGCCAGAAGCTCCGCTCCGATATCGACCGTCATAGTGTTTCCCTTAGGCTGTTTAAACGAGACTACGCGGCGATATCGCTTTCAAGCAAGCACGCCGCAGCCATCCCATAAAAAAGCCCGCGGATTGCGCCGCGGGCTCTCGTCATTTCGGATGCTCGTTATTAGTGCGCGTGATCGTTCGAGCGCATTGCATAATAAACACCGCCAGCGATCACAACGCCGATGAACCAGCCATAAATACCCCACCAGGAAGGCATCAGCGTGGTGAAGAACGGCAGAATCGTCGAGAAAATACCGGCAATGCCTGCAGCAATAAAGGCCTTCTTGTTCCAGCCATTACCGAAGCGATATTCGCCATTTTCCTGATACAGCGCCTCAACATTGAGGACACCTTTGCGGATCAGGTGATAGTCGACCATCATCACGCCAAAGATCGGGCCCATGGTGGAGCCGATAAAGTTGACGAATTGTGCCGCGCCACCTTCCCAAGGGGCGAATGGATACAGCACCAAGGCAATGCCTGCTGCGATATAGCCACCCTTTTTGAAGTCGATCTGCTTCGGGAAGACATTGGCGAAATCGAACGCAGGCGAGACGAAATTGGCCACGACATTGATGCCAAGCGTTGCCACCGCAAAGGTGAGGGCTGCGAGCAGAGCCAGGAACCAATTATCGAATTTGGCCGAAATCTGGTCCGGGTGAAGCAGAACTTCGCCATAGACCTTAAACGCCGCCGTCGTCGTGATACCCGCCACCAGCGTGAACAGGATCAAATTGATCGGCAAGCCCCAGAGATTGCCGGTACGAAGGGCTTTCTCATCCTTCGCATAGCGCGAGAAGTCGCAGAAGTTGAGATAAAGCGCGCCGAAATAGGTGATCCATGTCGCCGCTACCGCAAACAGGGCCTCAACCGAACCCGGCGCACCGAAGTTACCCGCATCCTTGGTCTTATCGAGCAAGACGTCCTGCGGAATATCAGAACCAAACGAAATGCCGCCTGCTTGCACGGTGAGATAGAGCGCCAGCACCAGCATCATGACCCAAACCGCAGGGCCAGCCCAGTCTTGGAACTTCCGAACCGTTTCCATGCCACGCTGGATGATCAGTAGCTGCAAGGCCCAGACGATAAAATAACAAATCACTTCAAGCGTGGAGTGGCCAAGCATATGGCTCGATTGCTGAAACGCCATCATGCCTTCCGAGCGCGTCAGCAAGGCGACAATGGCGCCCGATGCCGCACTCGTTTGCGCGCCATACCAGAAGCAGGCGACAATCGCGCGGACAAGCGCTGGGATATTCGCCCCCCAAATACCAAACGACGCACGCGCCAAAACAGGGTAGGGCACGCCGGTGCGAACACCCGCTTGGCCGACCAGATTCATCAGGAAATAGATCACAACCGAGCCAAGCCCGATGGCGATAACGAAATTGATGAAATTGCCGCAAATCAGAAACAGGCTGGCGGCAAGATAATAGCCCCAAAGGCTATGAACATCCGATGTCCAGACATTGAAAATACTGAACGCACCCCAATTGCGTTCCTTTGCAGGTGCCAAATCCTCATTATAGAGTGATGGCGAGGCATTATTTAAAGCCATGACGTTAGACCCCCTTTTGTTTTGTTGCCTGTTTTCCAGGCTTGGTAGCGAGACATTTTTAAAAAATGAATCACCCCAGTGTCCAAAGTATGTCTAATTTCTTGACCTTGGCTAGATAAATGCCGTCGTTTTGTTTGGGCAGTTCGTGAGGATGAAGGCGACGGTCTTCTCAAATTCCTCAAAACGGACTACCGATAGAGGCCGTTCATTTTCCGAGAGATGTCATCCAATGTCCGCTGTTCAGTCCTGCCTCACCATCAACGATCTCAAGCGCTTGGCAAAGCGTCGCGTGCCGAAAATGTTCTTCGATTACGCCGATTCCGGCAGCTGGACCGAAAGCACCTATCGGGCGAACGAGAGCGATTTTCAGAAAATTCTGCTGCGCCAGCGCGTTGCCGTGAACATGGAAGGTCGCTCGCTCAAGACGGAGATGCTCGGCGAGACCATCGCCATGCCGGTGGCCATCGCACCGACCGGTCTCACTGGCATGCAAAGCCCCGACGGCGAGATCAAAGCGGCAAAGGCGGCTGAGAAATTTGGCGTGCCTTTCACGCTGTCCACCATGAGCATCTGTTCGATTGAGGATATTGCCGAGAACACGTCAAAGCCGTTCTGGTTCCAGCTTTATGTGATGCGCGACCGG
>Ga0114964_10003820_pt1 | contig 10038 bp, 12 predicted proteins | sample C_131016_MF_Meta_FD_92638 | JGI IMG/M metagenome (GOLD analysis project Ga0114964, IMG submission 92638) | Freshwater microbial communities from Lake Croche, Canada to study carbon cycling - C_131016_MF_MetaG | ecosystem: Environmental > Aquatic > Freshwater > Lake | place: Lake Croche, Canada... | reverse complement strand
GCCAGCAGGTGCTGGACCTGGAAGGCCTGGCCGCGCACAAGGGCTCGGTGTTGGGCGAGTTGCCCAGCACGGCCCAGCCATCGCAAAAAATGTTCGATACGCAATTGCTCGACACCCTGTCGCGCATGGACCCGCAGCGCCCGGTGTATGTCGAGGCCGAGAGCAAGCGCATTGGCCAGGTGCAACTGCCCGACACCCTGTTTGAAAAGATGAACCACAGCCCTTGGCTGAGCGTGAATGCCAGCTTGCCGGCGCGGGTTGAATTCTTGCTGCGCGACTATGTGTATTTGTTTGACGACCCGCAACTGACGGCGCATCTGGACCGGCTCCAACCCAACTGCGGCCAAGAACGCGTAGATCGCTGGAAGGCGCTGGTAGCGCAAAAAGACTTTGCCACCTTGGTGAGCGAGTTGCTAACCGAGCATTACGACCACTTTTACAAACGCTCTATGCGCCAGGCACAAACGGCTGTGGACCCTACCCGGGTTTTTACGGCTGACGATCTGTCCCCTGGTAGCGTAAATTCACTGGCGCAAGCTATCGTTCACAATCAGTTTCAAAGGACCTGACCCTGCAGCTGACCCTATCGATGGAAAGGAATTGGAAAGTGCCCACCTTACGTTGGATTGAACTGAACCGCCATGCCGTGAGCCTGAGCTTCCCGTCTTGGGCTTGCATGCTGCTCGCCGCTGTTTTGGGGCTCAACTGCTCTGTGGCTTGGGCCTATAAGGTCGAAAAAGTATGCACCGACGTGGCCGCCACCGCCGCAGACCCAGCGAAGAAAACCTGCAAAATTGTGCGCGTCGACCCGAAGAAAGAGCCCGCCCCCAAAGAAGAGAAAAAAGAAGAGAAGAAGCACGGCGGGCATTGAATAGCAAACGCTCAACTTTTGATGATGAGTGCCGATATCTAATTAACGTCATTAGGTTTTCGGATCAACCATCATGCATAAACTGAGCTACATCATCAAAACAAGTGTTCTTGTGGGCGTATTTTCACTTGCAGGCTGCTCTTCCGTGAATGTGGTGGTTGATTCAACCAGCATCCGCAATCAGGCTCGTTTTGACAAAGACTCGGCGCAATGTCAAACGCTGGCACAAGCCTATGACTTGAACAACGACAAGATCGCTAACTCTGCCGTCGGTGCAGGTAGTGGCGCCATCGCAACGGTGGGTTTGGCATCTGCCATCATTGGAGCCTTGTATGTTCCCTCAGCGCCTTTTATGGCAGCAGGCACTTTGGGTGGAGGCGGGATAGGGGCTGGATGGTCATCGTACAAAGAAAATGCGGTGCAGGAAAAGATCCTGACCCAATGCCTGAACCAAAAAGGTTACCGCACTTATTCATCCGAATAAAAATTGAGCCTTATTGTTGTCTATGGGCATGACTGATCAAAATTTGCCGTATTTCAGATAAGCCTCCACCGGATCGACCCCGGATCGGATCGCATCGCGCACCGCGTTTTCAGTCACAGCCACCTGCTCGGTTTGCGCAATGACTTGCGCCACCAGGGCTTGAGGAATCACCACCAAGCCATCGCGGTCTCCCAAAATAAAGTCGCCTGTAGACACCGTCACCGAGCCGATGCTCACAGGCAACTCGTAATGATCGGGCAACCAGCGCGCCACGATATCAGAGGGGGTGAAGAAGGTGTGAAACACGGGAAAGCCCAGCGCCAAAATAAAGTCGGTATCGCGGCAACCGCCGTCCACCACATAGCCCAAGACACCTTTGTTTTGCAATGTTTCGGCAGACAGCTCACCCATCAAAGCGACTTCTTGGTTGTGCGGTTGGCACACCACCACGTGTCCGCTGGGCGCCTTGGACAGCAAGGTGGTCCAGCCCAGCAAACTGTCGTGTCGACTCACGGTGCGGTCGGTGCGGCCCGACACCGTCCACACCGGGCCGGCCACTTTGCGGCTTGGATCCAATGGACGTAAATGCGTGGGCAGCACGCAATTGTCATGCCCCATGCCGCGCAGCACATCGTGCACCGCGCCGCTGTAGAGCTTGGCTAAACGCTCTGTCCATTGCGCTTGCTCGTTCGGGTTCATGACAGACCTCCGTGAAGTGAAGGCCTCAATCTTCGATGTCGACGGGCAATCCTGTCAATGCCGCGGGGGACACGGCCGTGGCCGTGCTGGACGCCGCCGGCCCCAACACCACATTGCGCAATACTTCGCGCAGCAGTTTTTTCTCGTTCAAACTCAGCGCGCGGGTCAAACGATGACGCATGCGCAGCAGCAATTGGCGGTCCACCTCTTGCGGCACGCCGCGGCTCACTTGCAAGGCGTCACGCAGGTCTTCGCGCAGGTCTTCGGGCTCTTCATCCCACCAAGACGTAATCACTTCGGTGATGGTCTGGCGAACTTCTTCCAGGTTCTCCACAGGCGCGCTGGGGGCGCCGTGGGGCAAGGCCATCAAACTGGCAGACAACTTGCCTTGCAGCATCTCGGACAGGGCTTGGGCATTGACCACCACGCGGCGGTCGGCTTGGGCCAACACGCGGCCCCAACCCGGATCGCTCTTCATCATCTGCGGCATATTGCGCGCGCTTTCGTCGGCCAGCACGTGCACGTTCAGGCCGCGCAATTGGGCCGCATCGATGTCGTTCAAAAAACGTTCGTCGTCGGTGGCCATCAAGACATGATCGCAGGCGTGGGTTTGCGCCAATTGCGCCAAGTCTTGACCCACAGCGCGCAGCATCGAGGCGCCACCATCGACATCGTGGGTTTGCACCCAACGCACAATTTGATCGTCCAAATACAAACCATCCGAGCGGTCGGTGTACCAATACACCCTTTGCAGATCCACATCCAAGCCCACTTGGGCCATGGCCTGGGACAGCAGGCCCATCAGGCCCTGGCGATTGACCATCTCACCCACGCCCGGGTTGGCGTTTTGCTGGGCCAGCCAAATCAGAAAGCGCGCATCCACCAAAGCCATACAGGTGCCGCCGCGAGACTCGGGCGAGCGACGCTCTTGTTTAAAAGAAGAGAAATATTCGCGTTTCATTCACGTAGCCTAAAGTTTAATAATTGCATTAGCACAAGCTTAGCGGGCTCATTTTACCTGCCTTGTGAGCTCAAAACCCTGAATTGGCGCGCCTCCCAGGCCCCATGGGCTGGCGCAGGACTTAAACTTGCACCCTTTACTTGTTTGATTTGCGCCATGTCCCACTACCACCTCTACGCCATTGGCAACGCCTTGGTCGATTCCGAATACGAAGTCTCTGACGCCCAACTCCAGGCCATGGGCGTGGACAAACGCCACATGACCTTGATCGACACGCCTCGCCGTGCGCAATTGCTGGCTCAGGTGCAGGGTCAAACGCACCGGCGCACGGGCGGCGGCTCGGCCGGCAACACCGTGGTGGCGCTGGCCCAATTGGGTGGCCAGGCTTTTTATTCGTGCCAAGTGGCCGACGACGAATTGGGCGACTTTTACGCGCAAGATTTAGCCACCTGGGGCGTGCACACCAACCTGACCCACACCCGCGCCAAAGACGGCCAGACCGGCAGTTGCATGGTCTTGGTCACACCGGATGCCGAGCGCTCCATGTGCACCTTCTTGGGCGTGTCTGCAGAGCTGGACCAACAGGCCCTGCAGCCCCACGCCATTGCCAAGTCCAAAATTTATTACATGGAAGGCTATCTGGCCGCCTCCCCCACCGGTTTGCAGGCAGCCCTGGCAGGCCGTGAATTGGCCGTGGCCGCCGGCGTGCCCTTGGCGCTCACGCTCAGCGATGTCAGCATGATTCAGTTCTGCCGCGCAGGGCTGGACGCGATGCTGGGCGGCGGCGTGGATTATTTGTTTTGTAATCTCGAAGAAGCCCAGGTGTGGTGCGGCACGCAAGACCTGGCGGCGATTCGCACCCAGCTGCAAGCCTTAGCGCAAACCGTCTGCCTGACCCAAGGCCCACAGGGCAGCGAGATTTTGCAGAACGGCCAAAGCCTGCACGTGGCCGCGACGCCGGTCAAAGCCATTGACACCAATGGCGCAGGCGACATGTTTGCCGGTTGTTTCTTGTTCGCCATCACCCACGGACACAGCGCCGAAGCGGCGGCTCAATTGGCCAACCGCGCCGCCGCCCAAGTGGTGGGGCAACACGGCAACCGCTTGACGCGCGAGCAACTGCAAGGCATCAAGGCGGCCGTGATCGCGGCCTGAAGGCCAAGCCCTTCAGCGCTTACTTGAAGGTGTAGGTGAGGGCCGCAAAACCAGCGTTCTGACTGGCCACGCCCACCAAAGGGCTGGCCTTGATGGCGCTGTCCAGCCACTTGTGGCGCCACTGCAATTGCAACGCCCAGGCGCCTGTGAGCGGCACGGTGGCGGCCAAGCCCAGCATGGGCACAGTCGAAGCAGTGGCCTGGTACGCCGTGAGACTGCCGCCTGCGGCTTGGTTGGCAGCCGCCTCTTGCGCCGAGACGCCAACCAGATGCTGCACATAACCGCGACTGCGGTACTCCAAACCCGCTTGCGGATACAGTTTGACGCCCGCCACTTCGAAGCGCGCGCCATAGGTGGCTTCCAGCAGGTTACCGCCCGAAGTCACGTCGTGCAGGGCATACACAAACACGCCCCCTATGGCCGTGCGCTGGAAGGTGCCCACGCCCACTGGCAAGGGGTTGCTGCGATTCTTCACGCCACGCAAAGCCGCCGTGTCCGCATCAAAGCCCTCTTGACTGACGCGCAGCACGCCCTCTAAATGACCCATGGCCAGTGGCAGGGTTTTGATCCCCAGCGTGTCGACACGGGCAAAAGTGCGGCCCCAATCGCCATACACATAAGGCAAGGCCGTGACCGCTGCGTCTTTGCTCTTGATCGGGGATGCGGTCGCATAAGCCGCGCCGCCCAGTCGCCGACAAAACGATCGGTGAACGCGTCTTGCGCCTGCGCAGCGCCAGTTGCCATGAGGCTGCAACTCAACAAGCCAAGGCCTTGGGCCCATGATGATCTCAAAATAAGGTACATAACATCTCCAGAGGTTTCAAGTTCACGATTCGCCCACGATGCGTGCGGCTTTGACGATGCGGCCCATGGCCTCAAACTCTTGTGCCACGTGGCGGCTGAATTGCGCCACGCTGGTTTTCAAAGGCAAGCACTCGGCCGCACTCAAACGCTCACGCAAGGCAGGCTGGCTGAGCACGGCTTGAATCTCGGCATTCAAACGCTCCAGCACCGCAGCAGGTGTGCCGCTTGGCGCAAAGATGCCGAATTGCGAACTCAAATTGGCTGTGGCAAAGCCGCGCTCAGCCAATGTCGGCACCAAGGGCAAACTCTCCAAGCGTGTGGGAGAACCGACCGCCAGCGCGCGCAGCTTGCCCTCTTTGATATGTTGCAGCACGGCAGCCGAACTGTTGACCGACAGCAGCTCGAACTGCGCGCCCAGCGCATCGGTGATTTGCTGGCCGCCGCCCTTGTAGGGAATGTGCGTGAAACTCACCTGCGCGGCCAGTTGCAACTGCTCCAGCATCACATGGCCCAGCGACGCTGAGCCCGAACTGGCCCAACGCAGCGCGCCAGGCTGGGCTTGTGCCGCCGCCAGCAGCCCTTTGAAATCAGTGACCGCTGAGGCGGTTGCGGCAGTGGTGGCCAGCAGCAACACCGGCGAAGTCATCACGCCGCACACCGGGGCAATGTCATGCACAGGATCAAACAAAGGTTTGCCCAGATGGGGGCTGAGCGTCAGCGGGCTCAATGCGGAAAACGCCAGGGTCATGCCATCGGGCGCCGATTTGGCCACGGCATTCACACCCAAAGCGCCGCTGGCACCGGCTTTGTTCTCGACCAGCACCGGCACAATCAGGCGCTGCGCCAAACGCTCGGCAAGCAGGCGAGCCACGTTGTCGCTCACACCGCCCGGTGGGTAGGCCACCACCAGCTTGAGGGGTTTGGTGGGCCACGTGGGCGTCTGCGCCCCTGCGCCCAAAGAAGCCATACAGCCCCAACTGGCCGCACTCCACAGCAACACCTGGCGGCGTGAAGGTCTGGCTTTCTGACCCGGGTCACTCATGCAAAACAAGTCGCCTGGGCCAAAGGCAAACCGGCCACATCTTTGGCCGCCAGTTGCGGCGCAAAGTCAATCGGCCAGTCAATGCCCAGCGCCGGGTCGTTCCACAGCAAGCTGCGCTCGTGCGCGGGGTACCAGTAATCGGTGGTCTTGTACAAAAATTCGGCGCTCTCGCTGAGCACCACAAAGCCATGGGCAAAGCCCGGTGGCACCCACAGTTGGCAGTGGTTGTCCGCGCTCAGATGCACGCCCGCCCACTGGCCAAAGGTGGGCGAGCTGCGGCGCAGGTCCACCACCACATCGAACACCTCGCCTTGCACCACGCGCACCAACTTGCCTTGTGCATGCTCAATTTGGTAGTGCAGGCCGCGCAACACGCCTCGGGCCGACTTGCTGTGGTTGTCTTGCACAAAGGCCATGTCCAAGCCGGTGGCCTGGGCAAAGTCGCGGGCGTTGAAGCTTTCGAAAAAGAAACCCCGCGCATCGCCAAACACTTGCGGCTGCAGAATCAAAACATCGGGAATTTTCGATGGGGTAACGGTGTAGGCCATGCAAATGTGTTTTTATTTGATCAGGTTCAACAGGTAGTGGCCATAACCGTTTTTGGCCAGCGGCGCCGCCAAGCGCGCCACATCTTCGGCCGTGATCCATTTCTGGTTCAAGGCAATTTCTTCGGGGCAAGCCACCATCAGGCCCTGGCGCTTTTGCAGCGTGGCAATAAAGCCCGCCGCCTCATGCAAGCTGTCGTGGGTACCAGTGTCCAGCCAGGCGTAGCCTCGGCCCATGATCTCCACATTCAGTTCGCCCTGCTCTAAATAAACGCGGTTCACATCGGTGATTTCCAACTCACCCCGGGCCGAGGGCTGAATCTGCGCGGCAATGTCACACACTTGCTGGTCGTAAAAGTACAAACCGGTGACGGCGTAATTGCTTTTCGGCTGTACCGGTTTTTCTTCGATGCTGATGGCGCGCTGCGCTTCATCAAACGCCACCACGCCGTAACGCTCGGGGTCATGCACATGGTAAGCAAACACGCTGGCGCCGTGGCTTCGGGCATTGGCACTGCTCAACAAGCGCACCAGGTCGTGGCCGTAGTAAATGTTATCGCCCAACACCAGAGCGCTGGGGTGGTTGCCGACAAATTCTTTGCCAATGAGGAAGGCTTGCGCCAAGCCATCCGGGCTGGGCTGCACCGCATACGTGATGTTCATGCCCCACTGGTGGCCGTCACCCAGCAACTCGGCAAAGCGCGGGGTGTCCTGCGGCGTGCTGATCAACAGCACATCGCGAATCCCGGCCAGCATGAGCGTGGTCAAGGGGTAATACACCATGGGTTTGTCGTAGACCGGCATGAGCTGTTTGCTCACGGCCTGCGTGACCGGGTACAGGCGCGTACCCGAACCACCCGCCAAGATAATGCCTTTTCTTTGATTCATCCGCATATTGTGGCATGGCGCCAGGGTGCGATTGCTTGCCAGCGCATCACCCCAAAGCCGCTGGCGCAGCGCTCATTCGGCGCTTAACCCGCGTCGGGGGGCGCCGCTGGCTTGTCCATCTGCGCGACTTTGTCCTTGAGCCGCGTCAATTGCGCGCGCAGGGGCTCCAACTGATCGCGGTAGGCCTGGGCATCGCCAAAATCCACAAATCCCATGTAGTAAGGGTGGGCATGCAAGACCTTGCGCGCGTGCTTGATGGGGCACCAGTACTGCTCGGTCTGCCCCACCACCTCGCGTGCATAGGCCATCAAGCCATTGCCATAAGAGCAATAGGCGCAGTTGATTTTCTCGATGATGTTCAGGTAGCCCAGGTGCACCCGGTCGAACACAAAATAATCCGCTCGCTTGACCCGAGCCAAACCGTACAAGGGAAAGCACACCCATTGGTAGAACCAAACGAACAGGTCCAACAGCACCATCGGGAAAAACACCGCGTAAATCAGCGGCGCCGACAGCAGGCTTTTAAGGTCCGAGCTGAGCAGGTACTTGAGCACGCCCATCTTGAAGCGCTTTTGCTGCGCCAGCACTTCTTGCTCAAAGCGCACCCGCTGCGCGTCGAAGTCTGCTTTCAGACCGGCCCGGCGGCGCTGCAACTCCAACTCGATCTCATGCTCCATCTCACGGATGGTTTCCAGCAGGGCTTCGATTTTGGTGTTCATCAGGCCTCCAGGTCGTGCGCAAGATCAGCGCATGGGGTCGGCCGACCCAGGAAAGTCTTGACCGTCTTCGCCTTCGACCACCGGTTTGCGTAAACGAATGACCGGCTTGGCCAGCACTTCCACATAACAAGTGGCAGCGCCAGCTTTGGCGGCGGCATCGATCAGGGGCACCACTTGTGCAAAGGTGGCCACCTCAGCCACTGCGGCCGCTTCGGGACTGACGCCCACTTTGCAATCGAAATCCCAGTAATCAAAACCTTCGGGCACAGTTTTACGGCCTTCACGTCGGGCGTATTTGCGCACTTCGTGCTTCACGGCTTCAAGAATGCGGTCCGGGTTTTTGCCCTCAAGCTGCAAGAGGAATGTTTTTTTCATGGAACTTTCAAGGTTTGTGCCGCAATCATCTCGCTGCCGCGGCCATTGTCTCGATTATGCGTCTATGCTCAAGCCCATCGCCATCGCTTCCCGCACCTAGATCGAGAAGTCGCCGCGCGCGCCCTCCCCTGTTCTCGCTTTCTCTTCAGACTTTATGCCCTTCAGCTCCTTTGGCCTGCGCCCAGAACTCCTCCAAGCCCTCAAGCCCAAAGACTATCCTGCGCCCACGCCCATCCAGACGCTGGCCATTCCGGCCGTGTTGCAAGGGGTGGATGTGCAGGCCAGCGCCCAAACCGGCTCGGGCAAAACCGCCGCCTATGCCCTGCCGGTGTTGGAGTTGCTGCTGCGCCAGCCACGCAGCACACCGCGCGCTGTGCACAGCCTGGTGCTGGTGCCCACACGCGAGTTGGCGGTGCAGGTGGGCGAGACCTTGCGCAGCCTGGCCGTGCATCTGCCTTCTAGCCTGAAAATCACGGTGGTGTTTGGCGGTGTCTCGATCAATCCGCAAATGATGGGTTTGCGCGGCGGTGCCGACGTGATTGTGGCGACGCCGGGCCGCTTGTTGGATTTGCTCGACAAAAACGCCTTGAGCCTGTCCCAGGTGCAGATTTTGGTGCTGGACGAAGCCGACAAACTGCTGGACCTGGGCTTTCAAGACGAGCTGCAAGCGATTTTGAAGCAGTTGCCTGCGCAGCGCCAAAACCTGCTGTTTTCAGCCACCTTTGCGCCCGCCGTGCAAAGCCTGGCGGACGCCTTGCTGACCGACCCGGTGCGGCTCGATGTACTGCCGCAAGCCGGCACTGCGCCCGACATCGTGCAGCGTGCCATCGCGGTGGATGCGGCGCAGCGCACCCAGTTGCTGCGCCATCTGTTTCAAACCCATGGCTGGAAGCGGGTGCTGGTGTTCGCCGCCACCCAACACGCCTGCCAGATCATTGCCGCCAAGCTGCGCAAAGCCGGCATCAATGCCGAGCCCTTTCATGGCCAGCTGAGCCAAGGCAAACGCAGCCAGGTGTTGGCCGACTTCAAGGCCTCGCGCGTGAAAGTGGTGATTGCCACCGACGTGGCCTCGCGCGGCCTGGATATTTCAGAGCTGCCGGTGGTGGTGAATTTTGATTTGCCGCGCTCGGCGGTGGACTACACCCACCGCATTGGCCGCACCGGCCGTGCAGGGCACAGCGGCTTGGCGGTCAGCTTTGTCAGTCCCGACATTGAAGCGCATTGGCGTTTGATTGAAAAACGCCAAGCCATTTCGGTGCCACGCGAAGAGCTGGCCGGGTTTGAACCCGCATCCGCGCCAGCAACAGCGCCGGACGCTCCGCATCCGCAAGGCAAGGCCAACGACCCCACGGGCGGCGTCAAAGGTCTGCGGCCGAACAAAAAAGACAAACTGCGCCAGGCCCAGCTACAGGCAAAAACGCCCTAAGCCCAACTCAACCCAGCCTGCGTGCTGGCTTAAGCGGGGTGCGCAGCCACAGCCATGGCGATTTCGTGG
>Ga0114964_10003819_pt1 | contig 10040 bp, 13 predicted proteins | sample C_131016_MF_Meta_FD_92638 | JGI IMG/M metagenome (GOLD analysis project Ga0114964, IMG submission 92638) | Freshwater microbial communities from Lake Croche, Canada to study carbon cycling - C_131016_MF_MetaG | ecosystem: Environmental > Aquatic > Freshwater > Lake | place: Lake Croche, Canada... | reverse complement strand
GGTTTATGGGGACTTGGTTGTTACAATTGAATAATAAAATGTATTTATATAAGAAAAATAGTTTTTTTATTTAAATTATTTTTCTTATATTTGCATTAGTTCTTTAAAATATGGGATAGTTTTGGTTTTTGATTTTGTGTATTAGGGGTCGGTGGCACGTAAGAGCTGAGTTAACTCTTTAAAAACTGATTTAAACAATTAAACGGCAACGTTTACAAAAACATGGAAATTGCAGGAATTCTTGCAACTTCTAATGTAGCAGTAGCCTAAGAGGTGAATCTACACCGGGTCGAATTACATATAACCTAGGAACAGAAGTAATCAAGGTGTGATACCACCCGTTAAGAGTGTCAAGGTTGCGTTTGAGATTCTACCTATTAAAGTGAATCTCCCACAGTTGAAGGTGGTGATGGAAAAATAAAAACCTTCTATTTGTCAGTTGTGAATAATTGAATAAACGTGTAGTCACTTATCGTTGAGCATGAAAGACCGGAGTTCGACTCTCCGCTATTCCACTAGTTATTTTGTACCTTTTCTTGATATTTATTAAGAAAAGGTTTTTTTTATGCCAAGAAAAGTAAAACAGTTTCATTTTATATATAAAACAACAAATATTATAAATAAAAAACCCATCATTTTTTGATGGGTTTTTTTATGTTATTTATTTGTTTGTTTTTTAGCAATTTCACTTCTAGCATTCATCATTGCAATATTTTTTGCCATTGATTGATCTGGACTTACACCTTCTCCAAAACCTGATGTTGGTCTATTTTCACAAAATCTTTTCATTCTTTCTTTTGATTGTTCATATGTTTCATTTGTATTTGATGATGGTACTTGTACATTATCTTGTGTATCCATAATTACTAAATAATTATATTGTTTACCATTATTAAAAGCAAATACTCTCTCATTAACAAGTGTTGCATTTTTTACAATAACTGAATTATTTTGTGTCGTATTTTGATTCACTTGTGTGGGTGCCGATGATGAATTACCAACTGGTAATGTTTTTGGTGCTTCTGGTGTTTCTGGTTGTTTTGTTGTTGTTTGGGTTGTCCCTTTATCTGAACCATATTTTATTTTTCTGTATGTTTCAGGACCTACAATACCATCAACAGTTAAATTATTATCTCTTTGGAATTTTTCAACTGTATTTTTTGTTGTTGTTCCAAAATAAGTTGTTGGTGGATTAATTCCTAATTTTAATTGAAGTTCTTTAACACCATTTCCTCTTGAACCAAAATGTAAATATTGTCCTTTTGCAAGATCATCAAAAGAATTAACTGTTGTTTGTAATTTTGTTTGTTCTGCAGGTTTTACAGTTGATTCTTTATTTGAACCATTTGGTGTTAATTGAATCATATTATCTGCACCACATGAATATGATTTCATTGTTCCATCTTTATCTTTATATCTATAATTGTTATAAAAATACATTCCATCAAATTGACCATTACCTTTTATTGCATAATAACTACCATTTGTTCGTTCACCTGAATTATTAACTGTTCTAGGATCATTATATATACATCCTGGAAATACATTACTTGCTGGATCTTTTGGACTATTATCAACTGGTGCTGATGTTTGTTCTTTTAAATATTGTTTTTTTGTTGCCGATTGATGGAGATTTAAAATTCTTATTTTTTCACCTTCTGATAATATAAATTTATTTTCCATTATTTTATTTTTTTTATTAAGTCTTTTATTTTTATTATTTGAACTGATTCCTTTAGATTTCTATCTACAAATGCAGTATTTGGAATTTCATTACCATCCTTATCAATTTCTTTACCAGTTTTTTGGTCATAATATCTTAAAATACCATTTTCATCATATTTCATAATAGGACCTTCGTATTTTGGTGTATTATTAACTGGTTCACTAGTTGGTGTTGTAGGAGTAGTTGGTGTAGTTGGTGTAGTTGGTGTTACTGGTGTTGTCGGTGTAACAGGTGTTGTTGGTTTACATTTTGACATTATATTATCATATGTATCTTTTTCAATAACATTTGCATTTATTGTCCTTTTTGTTTTTGGTCCGAAATAACCTTTTGTTGGTGTAACACCTAAACACCCTTGTATATCTTTAACTTTATCTGATATACATCCATATTCTAAAGGAAATGGTTGTCCACTACAATCATGATATTTTACTCCATCACCTTTGGAACTTCCACCACCAGCATTTCCACCATCCCAAATAATATCTATATCATTAAGTCCACCACCAGTACCACTTTGAGTTGGGGATGTTTGACCATTTTGGATTTGTGTGATCATTGAATACATCTCGTTTCTATTATCAACAGATTCAGGTTCTTTAACATAAAGATATTTTAATGATTTGTTTAAATCACCACCTCCAGTTCCTGATTGTTGATATAATTCTAAAAATCTTTTTCCTTGACCATTTGAAACATATTTTTGTAATAATGTCTTTGCTTGTCTTAAATCGTTAGTTGTACAAGGAAAATCTAACAAATCAATCATTCTATCGACATCATTATATAAAGCGGTGTTACCACCTGATACTTGTTCACTAACAACTTTACTACCTTTACAACTATATGTTCCTTTTTTACCTGTGGCAATATCAAGTACTCTACCTCCTGAATAAAATTGAATTCCTTTTGGATATTGTGAATTTATAACTTTAACACTAACTTCACCAGATGGTGTTGAACTAAGTACACCAGTTTTATTATCAATTAATGATTGAATACATGGTGGCCATGTACCATTTGTTGGTGGTGCAGGTGGCATATCATCAACCGGAATATTATTATCTTTTAACATATACCATAATATTGTTCCAGTAATACCAATACCAGCACCCCATTTTAAAATTTGTTTCCAATTTCTTCTTCCACCACTTAAAAATGTTTTTAATTTTGTAAATTGATCTACTGTCCATTGTTTAATACCTCTTGTTGCACCTGCAGCACCTGCACCACCTGTTCTCGTAGTACTAGCGACAGTTCCATCAATTAATCCTTTTGCTTTTGCGTCTTTTATAATTTGATTTGTGGCTTCTCTAGAAAATCCTTTTTTTGAACTACTCATCAAATCATTTCTAATCTCAGCAACTGTTTTACCTTTAAAACTATTAATTACGTTTTTACTATTTAAAAAATCTTTGGATAATAATGGTAATTGTGATGGTGGGGTATGTACACTTTTTAATAAATATTCTTCTAATCTTCCCATTTCTTTTGAACTAAACCTAACAACTGACTTACCAAGATTATTTTCTTTAGTTAAGTTATTAAACAAATCATCAAGAGTTTTTATTTCATTACCATCAATATCTTTAAGATATCTACCATCACTAATAGTTAACCCTATCACATCGTTAAATGCTTTACCTAATTGAGTTGCCCTAAACGCAGATAGATCATGTAACCCAGTTGTGGAATCTTTAAATCCTCTTATTGCGGCATTTACAGCATCATTTGCCTCATCAACCTCTAATTCATTTTCATTTAAAGTCAATGACACATCATAATTACTCAGTAACTTAAATTTTATTAACTCTTCTTTTAAATTTTCCATTTTATTATTATTTTTTTAAAATCCTTCAAATTCAGGTTGAATTCTATTAGGATCATTAAGTATATTATTTATTATTTGATTGCTTTTAATTTCACTACCCTTTTCATATGTACCTAAACCACCAACCAAAGCAGTCGTATTGAAACCGGCTTTTGCTCCCTTTCCTAATTTACCACCACCTAAACCTTTTTCTATCATTTTACCGGGTGCTGAAATTACTTTTTTACCGATACCTAAAATCCCACTAACTAAATCAACTATTTTTTGAATGAATTTACCTAAAACACCCATAATAGATGATACTAATTTATATAACATTGGTGATTTTTTTTGAAGAAAACTAACAACACTTGTCATTTTACTTGAAACAGAACTAGCAACACCATTTATTTTTTCTAACAAACTTTTAAACATACCATTGGTTTTTGCTGCTTTTGATAAACCTTCAGTTGATGTTCCAAATTTTCTAATGATATTACCAATAAAACCTTCTGATGCTTTAGCGGCAGCACCTGCAGTAACTAAACCAATACAATCAATACCCGTAAATAAAAGTCTCGTTAAATAACTATCATTCGGATCTTCAAATTTACCTGTCATTAATTCATATAGATCCAATGCAACAACAACACCCCAAACAACAGATTGAGCACCTTTACCAATACCCGTGGCAACTAAAATAGCATCAAGAATTAATCCAATTGGATTATATAATGCCGACCTTATTTTTCTCGCAACAAATAATGCACCTTTCCCAATTAAATTTAAAACATCTGACCATTGACCTTGACTAATACCATTAATAAGTCCTTTTACACCTTGATATGATTTTGATAAAAAATCACCAGTACCACTTATTGCTCCCTTTGCAGTATCTTTTAACCATTCACCAGCACTTGACATCCAATCTCCAAAATCTTCATTTATAATAATATCTTTTATAAATGGTTTTAATCTTGTAAAATCCTGTGTTGATTCTGTTAATAATAAATTATTTAAAGATTGATTAACCGATTCCTTAATGTCTGTTGGGATATTTTTTGCAGTATCAAAACTATGTTTGATGAAAAATTTAAAATTATCAAAATTTTCCCAAATGTTTCCTAATTTTGTTTGGTTTTTAATATCAAACAATTCATCCAAAAAAATTGCATAATCTTCATTTGGAGATAACCAATCTAAAATAACATATTCCGGTTTATGATTAACACCATATAAACCTAATATATCATTTCTTTCAGATTCAGTTACTAAAATTCTTTTATTTGTCATTTTTTTTTATTTATAAATATTTAAAATTAAGTTAAAGGGTTTGCTTTACCTCTAGTTATTTTATAACTATCTGTCCACTTTGTATTTCCAACTGGATTACCAGGTCCTCTAGTAATACCACTTTCCCATTTTGTAACTTGTGGATATCCCTGTCCTCCAGATTGTTTATCAGATGTTCCCGCAGTTGGTGCAGCATCTGATGCATCTTGTTCATCCAATTCATCTTTCGCATATTTGGATAACAATAGTTCCAACTGTTTTTCGGTTATTACTAATTTCATATGTATATAAATATAAAAAAAACTCCATTTTGTGGAGTTTTAATAAAAAAAGAAATTTATTTAATATCATCATAAACTTTTGGATGTAGTTTACTAAATTTTCTCATAATTAATCCGGCAGATGAATGTGCCTCATTTTCAATATCACTACCATCTGCACCATCTTCATTTGAATTTGTTAATCTACCCTCTTCAAATTGTTTATGGTGAGTCATCTCGTGAGCAAGACTTCTCATTATATCAACTAATGCACGGTTTTTACCATTTACTTTTATAATTTTATTTTCTTTTGTATAATCGTAATTCGCAGTAGTCTTTAAACCATTATTACCATTTTGAATAACAATAGTAGGAACTGATTCAAGTTCCAATTTTTCTTTTACAAACTTTGTAAACGTATGTAAAAGTTTCTTTTTTTCATCTGATAGAAATTCCATACTATATAAATATCACAAACTTTCTTCTTCAGGAAGATCATTCTCTTTTAAATATTGATTTATTAGGTCAATTACGAAATCTTCATCAATATCATATAAATCTTTTTCAATTATTATGGTTGGTGAATAATATTGAATATCATCAAATGATAAATTTAATGTCCTATAATATTTATCCCCATCATCAATTGTTGAGAATTCTACTTTCAAATTTCTGCTTTCGTAATAATAATCTATAATATTCATTTCAAATGATAATTATATTAATTTTTTTGAAAAGTTATTTTTTATTCAAATATTTATACGATTATGATAGATTGGTACGTTATAGAATTTTTATACCCAGTAGCATTTAAACATTTTGTAAGTAAAATGTTTCCAAATGTTGGACTTATTAGTGTATCTACATTATCATTATATGACATAAAAAAATTATATTATTTTTTTGATAAAGAAGGTGTTTTTTTAACTACTGAAATGTTTTATATCAATCACTGGGTTTATTCGATTTCACTAAGTAATGGTCTTGTTTTTGGTTATAGCGGTGACGGAAAAGAAAATAGATATGATATAGAATGTGAAGGATTTACAGAATGTTTTAAAATATTAAACAATATTTTAATAAATAAATAAAATATACTTTATATTTTTCTTCATATAAACTATATTTATAAAAAAAGTATTATGAATATTTTAAAAATGTCAGAAAAAGAAAAGAAAGCAATCCAAGAAAAACATAAGATTGCAATTAAAAAACAACAAGATAAAAAAATAGAAGAAAATAAAGGTTTACAAAAACCTGAAAATAATAAAAAGTAATTATATATCCTATATTACCATTAAATAACCCATCTATTCAGATGGGTTATTTTTATTTAAAGATCTCGACAATAAAATATATGATAACCAAAAACAACCTGAAATACAATAAAAAACTGTATCGGCTGCCCAATATGAACCAGTTAAATCCATTATCAGTTTGAATAATGCGTCGTATCCAAAAGGAAGGAAGAACATTGCTAACATTAGTGAGGTATCTTTGAATAAAGTTAATCTCTTTTTCTTGTCTTTTAACGATTGTATTTTTCTTTTCACCATCAGGGTCCATATTACGGGGGTTAATAAATTTATGGTATAAATACCTTTTTTTATAAATATAAAAAATAATTTGATTAAATCAAAATTATATACTATATTTAATTAAAATAATTATAATATGAGTAAAGTATATCAACCAATAGTCATAAAAATTGCAGATGAAATAATTGAAAATCTAGAAGAATTTTATCAAGAATATGAAATAAATAATCTTGATTATGCTAGAGAATATTTCCGTGATAAATTGACTGAAAAATTTATAGAAGGTAAAATAGATGAAGAAGAAGGAATCTTTGAACAAGATGAATTTGAACAATGTATGAGAGAATCTGTTGCAGCATCGGTATTGAAATCATTACAAAAAGAAGGGTTTGTCCAATCTTATTCAGATGAAGATACTGAAGAAGTGTTTTTTTTAACAGAAGAAGGTAAAGAACATGTTAAAAAAATGAGATTAAAACCCGAATAATTATTTCTTTTTTTCATCTACTTGTTGTGAAAATGAATTTCTTTTTTGTGATCTTACTTTTTCTTTAAGTTGAATTAACAATTTTTGTGAGTTAATTAAATAACTAGATATTGTTTTAATTTTACTATTAGTAGTACCATTCAATCCAGATGGAATAGAATCTTCTAATTTACGCAATTCTTTAACGGTTTCATTTAATGAACTTTGTAATTCCTCAATTTTAAATTGAACCCTACTAAATTCATTTCTTGAAACTTTTGATGTTTGTTCAAATAATATTTTATCTAATGTATTTTTTACTTGTTCCTCAATAATTTTATTTCTTTCCATAATAGATAAATATCTATTTCTTTACTAATTTTTATTTATAACCTTTTTTTACTATATTTGATAAAAATTATATAACACATGAATGAATTATTCGATTTTGATGACATCCTCATCCAACCTACAAAATTATCTTATATCAGATCAAGAAGTGAAGTTAATATCAAATATAAAAATGGTAAACTCCCACTAATGACAGCACCTATGGATACCGTAATAAGTACCCAAAATCTTAATTATTTCCTCGATAATGACATTATCCCTGTTTTACCTAGAGGTGTCGAAAATGAGTCTAAAAACATGGTTTTCACATCATATGGTTTATCTGAGTTTGAAACAAAATTTATCACTAATCCAATAGAATTAACCGAAAAAATATATGTACTAATTGATGTTGCAAATGGACATATGATGGAAATGTTTTTTATAGTTAAAACCGCAAAAGAATTATATGGTGATAATCTTTGTTTAATGGTAGGGAATGTTGCCAATCCTGATACATTTATTGAATATGCAAGATTAAATGTGGATTATGTAAGAATTGGTATTGGTAATGGAAATGGTTGTTGGGTTGATGATACACTAATAAATACTATTGATGGACATAAACCAATTCAAAATATTGAATTAAATGACAAAGTATTAACACACTTAGGTTCATATAAAGAAGTTATTAATAAAATTTCATACGAAATAAATGATGAATTAACATTAATAAATGGTGAAATTTGTACAAATGATCATGAATTATATGTAATAAATAAAAAAGATTTAAATTTAGTTAATGAAAATAACTATACTGATTTTGCTTTTTTTGTATCTGCCGATAAAATTGATGAAAATAAACATCTTATATTATCATGGGATATTAACTAAATGTTTGACCTTTTTTTATGGTCAATGGTATAATTGTCTTACTTAATATATTTATATTAAAAAAAAATGTTAAATAAATACAAAAACATATGTTTAATAGATGGTTTTATTGTGGAAAATAAAAATGGTTTTGCAATACCTAATTTATCGAAATATTTAAAAAATAAACATAAAATTACTTTAGAGGATTATTTAATAAAATATTATTTTAATGGTGAATATCCTAAATGTAAATGTGGATGTGGTAATAATGTTTGGTACAATAAGGGTATTTTTGGTAAATATTATAAAACCCATAAAAACTTCGTAGATGTTTCACCAGAAGAAAGAGAAAAAAGGAGAGAATCACGAATTAAACTAAATACTGTTGAAAACAGATTAAAATCTTTAAATAAAACAAAAGAAGAAATTTATTTACTATATTCAAAATTTTTTAACTATGAAATAAATTTTACTGACATAACCAAAAATTATAAAATAGATAAAAGAACATTAAAAAAATTTTGGTTTGATTTGAGTTATATTAAAGATAAAAAAGAATTTGAAAATATATGTAAAAAACATCAAAGAATATGGTCAGATAAAAACAATAAAGCAGGTGGACGACAACATATTGATGATGATTTATTGTTTAATGTTTATAATTATTTAAAAGAAAACAAAGGAAAATATACTTTAAACGAAATTTCTAATAAATTTAGTTTACCAATTACTAGTTTGGTTCTTTATAAACGTTTATCGGAAAATTTTGGAGAGGAATACATAAAAAATTTATTAAATTATGGTTTATCGTCTAAACCGGAAACAGAATATTTTAATATATTAAAATATTTTTATGGTAGTAACATAAAAAAAGGGTTTACATTAGAAGGAAAGTTTTATGATTTTATCTTATATAATAAGATATTAATAGAATTTGATGGTGATTATTGGCATAATTTATTGAAAAATAAAATTAATGACGAAATAAAAAATAACATAGCATTAAAAAATAATTATATTATTTTCAGAATAAAAGAATCTGAATCTAAGGATATAAATATGATAATTAAATTAAATAAAATATATGAAATTGAAGTTCAACGAAGTAAAAAAGGAAAAAATAAAGATTAAATCATTCGTACATGATTTAACAGTAAAAGATGATCATTCATATTGTGTTGGTCGTGATAATTTAATAGTACATAACTGCCTCACAACGGTTCAAACTGGTATTGGTTATCCAATGGCATCACTTATAAAAGAATGTAGTCAAACATTAAAAGAATTAAATGGTTTATCTAACTATCCATCTAAAACACAAATTGTTGCAGATGGTGGATTTAAAAAATATTCAGATATTATTAAAGCGTTGGCATTAGGTGCTGATTATGTTATGTTAGGTTCAATCTTCAATAAGGCATTAGAAAGTGCTGGTGAAACAATTTATTATAAACAATTAACGTCAGAAATAAAACGAAAAGTTATTATTGATCAATATAGTGATGAATCATATGAAAGATTTAATGCTGAATTACCATTATATAAGACATTCCGTGGAATGAGTACAAAAGACGTTCAAAAGGATTGGGGTAGAACTGAATTGAAAACATCCGAAGGAATTGTTAAAACTCAACAAGTAGAATATACAATAAAAGGTTGGGTTGAAAATTTTGAATCATATTTAAAATCTGCAATGAGTTATACTGGAAAAAAAGAACTCCCCCAATTTATCGGAGGAGTT
>Ga0114964_10003817_pt1 | contig 10046 bp, 11 predicted proteins | sample C_131016_MF_Meta_FD_92638 | JGI IMG/M metagenome (GOLD analysis project Ga0114964, IMG submission 92638) | Freshwater microbial communities from Lake Croche, Canada to study carbon cycling - C_131016_MF_MetaG | ecosystem: Environmental > Aquatic > Freshwater > Lake | place: Lake Croche, Canada... | reverse complement strand
GGTTTGGCCCACCGACACCGACTCCACAAAGCCCACCACGCTGATCAGCATGGCCGGTACGGCCAAGGACTTCCACAAGCTTGCGTCCCACAGGGGCAGCGTCAAGGGAGGTAGGCCGCCGGGTACATCTCCCACTATCTTGAGTCCCTGGTTTTGCCATTGGAAAACCCAGCACAGCGCGGTGCTCAGCGCGATAGCCGCCACCGGCCCGGCTTTGGCTAGCCTATCGGAGCTGCGCGCTGTCAAGCCCATGCGCAACAACAGTGGCTGCAAGCCTTGACGCACCCATAGCAAAAACACCAGCACTGTGCCGCCCACGGCCAGGCTCAGGCCATGCAGGGCCGGCCATTGGCGCAGCAAATCAAGCACCAGTGCCGCAAAGTTCTCACCATGCGCGTTCACACCTAGTAAGGTTTTGAGCTGGCTGGCGGCGATCAATAAGCCGGAGGCGGAAATAAAACCGGCGATCACCGGATGGCTCAGAAAATTAGCCAAAAAGCCCAGACGCAGCACGCCCATCAGCAGCAGCATGGCGCCGGATATAAATGCCAGGGTGATGGCTACCGCCCAGTAGTGTTCGGAGCCCGGCGCGGCGTGCGTGCCTATGGCCGCTGCCGTCATCAGCGAGACCACGGCGACCGGCCCTACCGCCAATACGCGACTGCTGCCCAACAGGGCATACAAAAGCAGCGGCGCTACGCTGGCATACAAGCCCGCTTGCGGTGGCAAGCCGGCCAGCAAGGCATAGGCCAGGCTTTGGGGGATGAGCATGACCGTGACGATGGAGGCAGCCAGCAAGTCGCGCGACAAACTGCTGCGGTCGTAGCTGCGCGCCCATTGCAGGGCGGGGAGGGAGGGCAAAAAAGCTTGCCAGCGTTTAGCCATTTAGCCCAGCATTGCCGCCTGCGCGCGCCGCTCGGCGACTTCGAAGACGCCCATGCCGATGAGCATAAAGACCACAAACAAAGCGGCTTTGCTTTGCCCCGCGGCCATGGACACCAAAGCCGGGCCGGGGCAAAAACCCGCCAGGCCCCAGCCGGCACCAAATAAGAGGGAGCCAAGTACCAAGCGCTTGGTGATTCGCTCTTGCGTTGGCACGCGAAAGGCGGCTCCGAAAAAGCTCAGACTGCGTTTTTTGACCAGCGCAAAAGCAAATGCTCCCACGGCAATGGCGCCGCCCATGACCAGCGCCAAAGAGGGGTCCCACAGGCCGGCCAAGTCTAAAAAGGCCAGCACTTTGCCCGGGTCGGTCATGCCCGAAAGCATCAGACCCAGGCCAAAGAGCAGGCCGACGAAAAATTCAGTAATACGGTGTTGCATAGTCGTGTCTTTCAAAAGGCGTGGCGCAGCAGGTACACCGTGGCAAAGCCCGCGGCCATAAAGCCCAGGGTCGCGACCAGGGAGCGGGGCGACAGGCGCGAGAGCCCGCACACGCCATGGCCACTGGTGCAGCCCGAGCCGTAGCGCGTACCCAGGCCGACCAGCACCCCAGCCAGGGCGATGACCGGCTCGCTGGCATCGATGCGCACTGCCGGCAGGAGTTCGGGTGGCACCAAGGCGACAAACACCATCGGCGCGGCGCCCATGCCCAGTAGGAAGGCTAAGCGCCAGCCCATATCGCCTGTGCGCGGTGCTAGCAGGCCGCCCAAAATGCCGCTGATCCCCAGAATTCGCCCGCTCAGCAGCACCATCATGGCCGACGCAATGCCCAGCAAAACCCCGCCGCCTAGCGAGGCCCAGGGGGTGAAATGTGCCCAGTCAATAGTCATAGCGCCCCCTTGCCAGTTGCACAAAATTGGGCGTACAGCACCTCAATGAGCGCCAGAGCCTGCGGGCTGCTGAACTGATAGTAGATGTTTTTACCTTCGCGCCGGGTGCTGACCAGTTCTTCATCGCGCAATACCGTTAACTGCTGCGACAAGGTCGGCTGCCCAATGCCCAGCGCCGCCTCCAATTCGCCCACCCGCATTTCGCCCTGGGAAAGCTGGCACAAAATCATCAAACGGTCCGGGTTGGACAGGACTTTGAGCAGGCGGCAGGCCCGTCCAGCGGCCTGCTGCATGTCCTGCAACTCCCAAGAAACTTCATCCATCGGCGTACTCCACAATTAATATTTCCATAGTATATTTATTTTTAATATATAAGTAAATATACTATCTGGACATTAAATGAGGAGCTAACCGCCATGCCTTCTGATTCGCTCACGCCCCAAGTGCACGGAATTTTTGACACCGCCACGTGGACGGTGACCTATGTGGTGCACCAGGGGCCGGGCACGGCCTGCGCCATCATCGATTCGGTGTTGGACTACGACCCCAAGTCTGGCCGCACTGGGCATACCTCGGCGGACAAAGTGATTGCCTATGTACGCGAAAACAATTTGCAGACCGCCTGGATTCTGGAAACCCATGCGCATGCGGACCACCTCAGCGCCGCGCCCTACCTGAAAGCCCAGTTGGGCGGAAAGACGGCAATCGGCGAGCACATCACCGCCGTGCAAAAGGTTTTCAAAGGCATCTTCAACCTGGAGCCGGCTTTTGCCTGCAACGGCTCGCAGTTCGACCATTTGTTTGCCGATGGCGAAGCGATTGCGCTAGGCCATATGCATGGCCACACCATGCTGGTGCCCGGCCACACACCGGCGTGCGTGGCCTATCGTTTTGGCGATGCGGTGTTTGTCGGCGACACCATGTTCATGCCCGACGTGGGCAGTGCACGCTGCGATTTCCCCGGCGGCAATGCAAGGTATCTCTACGCCTCGATACAAAAAATTCTCAGCCTGCCGCCGCAAACCCGTTTGTTCATGTGCCACGACTATCCGCCAGGGGGGCGGGAAGTCGCGTTTGAAACCACGGTGGCTGCGCAACGCGCAAATAACATCCATACCCATGAAGGCATTAGCGAAGACCAGTTCGTACAGATGCGCACTGCGCGCGATGCCACATTAGACATGCCGGTGCTCATCCTGCCCGCCGTGCAAATCAACATCCGCGCCGGTCAGTTCCCACCGGCCGAGGACAACGGCGTGGCCTATGTCAAGATTCCTTTGAACGCCTTGTGAAGGCCATGGCGCTTCAAACCATGCACTTCGCCAATAAAACATTGCAAAAAATAACAAAATAATAATTGCCAAATAAAAAATAGATTCCTAGAATCGACCCTATCCCAAAGTGGGTTCCCCAACCTGCTTTTTTGCCCACGCTCCCTGTGGGCATTTTTTTGTCTACTACGGCATGTAAGCACAGGCGGGAGGCATGCCCGTATCATCAGCGGCTGCTTGATAACTCCGAGCCCCATGATCCGCATCACTGAAATCAAACTCCCGTTGGCCGCATTGCCGGTGCGTGCGCCCCGCGCCGCCGATTCGCCCGACGAAAGCGCGCAAGACCGCCTGCCTGCGGCCCATCCCTTTGAGGCGCTGTGCCAGGCGGCGGCGCAGACCTTGGGAATTGCGCCGCCTGAGATTTTGGACTTACAGGTCTTCAAACGCAGTTTTGATGCGCGCAAAGCCGACATCCTGGCCGTCTTTATTGTGGATGTGCGATTGGCCCCGGCGAGCGAAGCGCGCTTGTTGGCGCAGCATGCAAACCATGCGCATATCGCGGCCACACCGGATATGGCGTACCTGGCTCCTGCGAGGGCACCTGTCCATTTATCAAATCGTCCTGTGGTCGTGGGTTTTGGGCCCTGCGGAATGTTTGCCGCTTTGTTATTAGCGCAAATGGGATTCAAGCCTTTGGTGCTGGAACGTGGCCCTATGGTGCGCCAGCGCACCAAAGACACCTGGGACTTGTGGCGCAAAAATACCTTGCATGTGCAAAGCAATGTGCAGTTCGGCGAGGGCGGCGCCGGCACGTTTTCGGATGGCAAGTTGTGGAGTCAGATCCGCGACCCGCGTTACCTGGGCCGCAAAGTGATGGCCGAGTTGGTGCAGGCCGGCGCACCGCCTGAAATTTTGTACGAAGCGCATCCGCATATCGGTACTTTCAAGTTGGTCAAAGTGGTGGAAAACCTGCGCGCACGCATCGAATCCTTGGGCGGTGAAGTGCGCTTTGGTCAGCAGGTGGTGGATATTCAATTGCACAGCGCATCAGGCGACTCGCAGGCTCTGTACAGATTGGACGCATTGCAGGTCTGTGATGCAGCCTCAGGGCGCGTCTATGACATCGCAGCCACCCACGTAGTGATGGCCTTAGGCCACAGTGCCCGCGATACATTTGCAATGCTGTTTGACCGCGGCGTGGCCATGCAGGCCAAGGCGTTTTCTATCGGTTTTCGCATTGAACATCCGCAGGGCGTCATCGACAGAGCGCGTTGGGGTCGCCATGCCGGCCACCCCCTGCTAGGTGCTGCTGATTACAAGCTGGTGCACCATGCCGGCAACGGACGCAGCGTGTACAGCTTTTGCATGTGCCCCGGCGGCACCGTGGTCGCGGCCACCAGTGAAGCAGGCCGTGTCGTGACCAATGGTATGAGTCAGTATTCGCGCAACGAGCGCAACGCCAACGCAGGTATCGTGGTCGGTATCGAACCTACCGACTATCCGCAGGATGCGCACAGCTTTATCGCCGCCTTTGGCCAGGTCGATGGCACGCGCTATGCCGCGCAAGCGCAGGCTATGTGCGATGGCAAGCCCGAATCCATGCCAATCCTTGCTAGCGCCTATGCAGAGGCTGCGCAGGCCCATGTGCATCCCTTAGCAGGCATGGTCTTGCAGCGCAGTTTGGAATCGGCAGCGTACCAGTTGGGGGGCGCCAATTACCAAGCACCGGGCCAGCGGGTGGGTGACTTTTTAGCGGGGAGGGCATCCAATCAATGGGGCTCGGTGACGCCCTCATACCGTCCTGGTGTCAGGCCGGTGGACCTGGCGTCGAGCTTGCCCGGCTACGCAATTGCCGCCATCCGCGAAGCGCTACCCGTGTTCGGGCGCAAGATCAAAGGTTTTGATATGGAAGACGCTTTGCTGACCGGCGTGGAAACGCGAACGTCCAGCCCACTGAAAATGCCGCGCGGTGAGGACTTGCAAAGCAGCAATGTGCGCGGTCTGTATCCGGCTGGCGAAGGTGCCAGTTATGCCGGTGGAATTTTGTCGGCCGGCGTCGATGGCATCCGCGTGGCCGAGGCTCTGGCCTTGGACCTGCTTACATTGCAGCGCGTTTGAACAAAGCCAGCAAGGTACCGGCCAGCACAAATAAGCTGCCAAAAGTGCGGTTCATGGCCCGTATATGCGAGGGATTCCGCAGGGCAGCCAAGAGGCGCGCAGCCATGGCGGCGTAAGCTGCCATCACCACCAAATCGGTGAATGAAAGGGTGGCGCCGATCAGCAGGTACTGCGGCAGCAAGGCCTGGTCTAGCAGCAAAAACTGCGGTACCACGGCCAGCATGAATACGGTGCCTTTGGGGTTGACCGCGTTGATCATCCAGCCGCGCAACACCATATCGCGCCGCCGCGTCGAAGGAGCATGTGCATCCTGCGCCACCAGCGGGCCCGGCGCTGCGCGCCACTGGGCAATACCTAGCCACACCAGGTAGGCCACCCCGGCCCATTTCACGATCAAAAACGCAGTGTTGGAGGCGGCTACCACGGCGCCCAATCCCACCGATACCACCAGCAATTGCGTCCAGATACCCATCACCAATCCAAAAACCGTGAAATAGCCGCGCTTGAAACCATGGTTGAGTCCGGCGCTCATGGCGGCAACAGCGCCGGGGCCCGGCGAAATACTGATGGCCCAGGCTGCGACAAAAAACGTCAGCCAGTGCGACAGGTCCATACTTCTTCATTCCCAAAAAAATCAGCGGGCCCCTTGGCTGCCCGCTGTAGGTTTGTTTGCATTCACAGCGACAGATGCGCCCGCTTGCACGGGCGCTATCGGCTGCATAAACGCCGCGCGATTATGCGCTTTGCAATGCTGCGATACGCTCTTCAATCGGTGGATGGGTGCTGAACAACTGGCCGATACCGCCGGCAATTCCAAACGCGGCCACGCTCTTAGGCAGTTCGCCCGGTGCCATACCGCCCAGGCGGGCCAGTGCATTAACCATGGGTTGTTTGCGCCCCATCAATTGCGCAGCGCCTGCGTCGGCGCGGAATTCGCGCTGGCGGCTGAACCATGCCACCACCATGGCTGCGGCAAAGCCCAACACGATATCGAGCAGGACGGTGGTGATGAAGTAAACCATGCCGGGCCCGCTGCTTTGCTCATCGTTTTTGCGCAACAAGCCATCTACCGCGTAGGCGATAACGCGGCTGAGAAAAACTACAAAGGTGTTCATCACGCCTTGGATCAGCGTCATGGTCACCATATCGCCATTGGCGATATGCGCTACTTCGTGGCCAATGACTGCTTCCACTTCCTCGCGCGTCATACCGGCTAGCAATCCGGTAGACACGGCCACCAGTGCCGAATCCTTGAAGGCGCCGGTGGCAAAAGCATTGGGCTCGCCCTCGAAGATGCCTACCTCGGGCATGCCGATACCCGCTTTTTCAGAAAATTTACGCACGGTTTCCACAATCCAGGCCTCGTCAGCGTTTTGCGGCTGCGCAATCACCTGTACGCCCGAGCTCCACTTGGCCATGGGTTTGCTGATGAGCAGCGAAATAAAGGCGCCACCAAAACCGATGAGCAGTGCATAGCCCAGCAGCAGGCCCAGATTCAGTCCGTTGCTGGTGAGGTAACGGTTCACGCCCAAGAGGCTGGCCACGATACCCAGTACCACCACAATCAGCACATTGGTGAGCACGAGTAAAAGAATGCGTTTCATATCAACTCCAGAGAAAATGTGCGCGCCGCACCAACACCGGTTTGTGCTTAGCGCTGCAACACAGGCCTCCATGGTAGGGCCGGGCGGTGAAATTACAAGTCACGGCGCCCAAGTGCCCAGGCAAATTGCGGGCTTTGGCGGCATCAGACAGGCGCATCGCGAGGCGGGCGGAACACCGAAACATCGTTGTAAAAGCCAGGTACTGCGTTGTCCGGCCACCAGCCGGGCACGCCCAATACCGGTAAATGCGCAAAGGGTTTTCCAGCCAGCGCATCGGCTTGTAAATGGGTGCTCAGCCACGGGTCCCAATCGCCATGCGCACCGTTGCCGCTTGCCACGCGATAGACATGGGCAGTAATAGCAGCGCGCGGGTGCACCAGCTTTTCTAACAAAGCATGCCCGAACAACTGCAAGCGCGCCGCGTGCCACAGTGGCCGCAGCGGGCCGAATAAGGCCAGCCAGTCTTTGCGCACCAAGGCGTCCCACAAAGCGTCTGGGGCATGTAACAACGCTGCGTTTTCGTCAAATACGGTGAGTACATCCCGCGCCGGGCCACGGACCGGCGCGATACCGCTGTGCGCAATCTGTGCCGCCTGCAACTGGTTCAGGCGCTGTTTAGTCTGCGGGAAATGCAGCCAGCACAGGCCATTGAAAAAATCATGCAAACCATCGCGTGTGGGTACCTGTTGCGTCTCGAAAATAAAGGCCTCATAGGCCTGCCCTGGTGGCAAGGCTGACTGGGGCACAAAGCGCACCGGGCAATTGGGCAGACTATCGGCCAGCGTGTTGAGGGCGTGCGCACAGCTATGCCCCGCCAGTACGGCTTGTGCCAGGGGCTGGCCGCGTGCGCGCCAGGCCTGCAGCCAAGGCGCATTCCAGTCAATTTCTTCTAAGCGATGGGTCATGGCTGCACCAGCATCAAGGCGGGCCATCGGCACATCAAAAATGGCTAGGCCATGCGCCAGTGCAGCACTTCGCCACCGGCCAGCGGTTTCAAAGTGGTGTCGGCAAAGGGGTAGCTTTGCGGCGGCGTCCAGCTTTCGTGGCGCAGCGTGATCTGCTCGGTATTGCGCGGCAGGCCGTAAAAATCGGGACCATGAAAGCTGGCGAAGGCTTCTAATTTGTCCAGCGCCTGCGCGGCCTCAAAGGCGCTGGCATAGAGCTCGATGGCGGCATGCGCGGTATAGCAACCCGCGCAACCGCTGGCATGTTCCTTCAGGTGGGTGGCATGCGGCGCGCTGTCGGTGCCCAGAAAAAAACGGGGCGAACCCCCAGTGGCGGCGTCGACCAGGGCCTGGCGGTGGGTTTCCCGCTTAAGTACCGGCAGGCAGTAGTAATGCGGGCGTATGCCGCCGGTAAAAATGGCGTTGCGGTTGTAGAGCAGGTGGTGGGCGGTGATGCTGGCAGCGATTGCGCCTTGCGCTGTTTGCACATACTGCGCAGCCTCGTGCGTGGTGATGTGTTCAAACACCACTTTAAGCGCAGGGAAATCGCGACGCAGTGGTATCAATTGGGTATCGATGAAAACCGCCTCACGGTCAAACAAATCGATATCTGGCGAGGTCACTTCACCATGTACCAGTAGCGGCATGCCTGCGCGCTGCATGGCCTCTAGCGTGGCGTAAGTTTTACGTAGTTCGGTGACACCGGCATCGCTATTGGTGGTGGCACCGGCTGGGTAGAGCTTGACGCCAACAATCCCAGCTTCCTTTGCGCGCAGGATTTCATCAGGCGGTAGCTGGTCGGTTAGGTAGAGCGTCATCAATGGCTCAAAAGCATGGTGGCCTGCCGCCGCTGCCGCAGCGCGTATGCGCTCGCGGTAAGCCAACGCCTGCGCGGTGCTGGTCACCGGGGGCTTGAGGTTGGGCATGATGAGCGCGCGGCCAAACTGGGCTGCGGTGTGGGGTACCACAGTCTGCAAAGCAGCACCGTCACGCACATGCAAATGCCAGTCGTCGGGGCGGGTGATGCTGAAGGTTTGGGGTTGGTATTGGGCTGGCATAAGTGGCTTATTGTCCCAAATCAGGGTTTGCCGCGCGCAGGTCCGTCTGGGCTGCCTCGGGACTGCGCAGCTGAGCCCGACTGCTTTGCAGACTTCGCAAGATTTCCTGCGCCTGCAAATAGAACGTGGCGCCAGCCGCGGTAAGCCGTGTGGGATAGGCGCTGCGGTCCACCAGTTCGACACCGGCCCAGGCTTCGAGCGACTGGATGCGGCGCGAAAAAGCCGATTGCGTCACATGGCGCAGTTGCGCTGAGCGGCTGAAACTACGTGTCTCGGCCAGCGATACAAAGTCTTCCAGCCATTTGGTATCCATTGCCTTGTGCCGCTCTTTTGTGCAGCGCTTAAGCACTGCTTTGTTGCAGCGCCCACATGCTGGCGTAACGGCCTTGCTGTTGCAGCAAGGCCTGGTGGGTGCCGCGCTCGACAATGCGGCCCTTGTCCATCACCAGGATTTCATGGGCGTCCACGACGGTGGACAGACGGTGCGCGATCACCAATGTGGTCTTGCTTTGTGCAATGCGCTGCAGCTCGGCTTGGATGGCGCGCTCATTGGCCGAATCCAGCGCGCTGGTGGCTTCGTCAAACACGAGAATCGGCGGGTTTTTAAGCAGGGTGCGCGCAATCGCTACACGCTGTTTTTCGCCGCCCGAAAGTTTGAGGCCGCGCTCGCCCACCATAGTGGCATAGCCGGCCGGGGTGCTGGCAATAAAGTCGTCGATATGCGCGGCGCGCGCCGCTTCCTGCACTTGCGCCAGTGTGCTGCCCGGGCGGCCATAGGCGATGTTGTATTCCACGGTGTCGTTAAACAGCACGGTGTCTTGCGGCACGATGCCGATGGCAGCGCGCAAGCTGGTTTGCGTCAGGTCGCGGATATTCTGTCCGGCAATGAAAATGCCGCCCTGCTGTGCATCGTAAAAGCGGTAGAGCAAGCGCGCCAGTGTGCTTTTGCCCGAACCCGAGGGCCCTACGACGGCCACGGTTTTTCCAGCAGGTATTTCCAGGCTGATGTCGTGCAACAAGGGTCGCGCGGGGTCATAAGCAAAAAATACATGCGCAAAGCGCACGCTGGCCTGTAATTGGCCGGTGGCGTCTTGTTCATGCAAGTGCACATCGCGGGCGCCGGGCGCATCGGCAATTTCCTGCTCGCGTTCGAGCAGGGTGAACATTTTTTACAGATCCGCCAGGTTTTGCTTGAGCTCGCGGTAAATCGCGCCCAGAAAATTGAGCGGAATGTAAATCTGGATCATGAAGGCGTTGACCATCACCAGGTCGCCCAGCG
>Ga0114964_10003815_pt1 | contig 10052 bp, 8 predicted proteins | sample C_131016_MF_Meta_FD_92638 | JGI IMG/M metagenome (GOLD analysis project Ga0114964, IMG submission 92638) | Freshwater microbial communities from Lake Croche, Canada to study carbon cycling - C_131016_MF_MetaG | ecosystem: Environmental > Aquatic > Freshwater > Lake | place: Lake Croche, Canada... | reverse complement strand
TAGTCGTCAAACGCTTCGGTGACGGGCGTGAAGCGGCTGTGCACCCAGCTGAGCGCCGCATAGCAATCGGGCACCGAGGGCACGATGACGCGCAGCGCGCGGATGTCGTACACCTGTGCAAAGCCCAGGGACTTGCCACGCATTTTTTTCACAATGCTGTAGATGTGTTTGGGTCGGCCTTGCACTTGCGCTTGCAACCCTTGGGCTTGCAATTCATCGGCCAGGCTGTGGCGCACTTGCTCCACCGCCGTTTCGCGCGCGCTGCGTTTTTGGTCCAGCCAGCCGGCCACTTGGCGGTAGGTCTCGGGCTCCAGGAAGCGAAAGGCCAGGTCTTCGATCTCCCACTTAATATCCCCAATGCCCAGGCGGTTGGCCAGCGGCGCAAACACTTGCAAAGACTCTGCCGCCAGGCCCGGCGGCACGGGCAATTTGCTGGCCGCGAAATGGCGCAGGGTTTGTAAGCGAGAAGCCAGGCGCAGCATGACGACGCGCAAATCGCGCGAAAAAGCCAGTAGCATTTTGCGCACGCTCTCGGTTTGCGCGGCTGCGGTTTGGGCCATGGGCGCGGCCTGCCCGGCGCGGCTGACGGCGTTTTGGGCGATGCGCGCCATACGCTTCAAACGCACTAACTTGGTGGTCTCTTGCGCCAAGTCGGCGAAGTTTTCGCCAAAAGCTTTGCTTATTACTTCATGCGGTTTGTTCAGGTGTTCGCTGGCATAGACCAAATAGCTGGCCGCTTGCATGGCCTCAGACCCGCCGATGCCGCGCAATATCGCCGCCACCGCATCCGCATGGTCGAGCATGTTCTCCGCAGTGTCCAGATGCGCGCTGGCAAGCAGTGGCTCAGCAAATGCGCGGGCCCGCGATAGCGCGTCGGCCTGCACAGGCAAGGAGTCGATAGCGGCGTTCATGGCAAAGCGTGAACGCGTCCTCTCAGGCAGCCAGCACAAACTGGGTGACGGCGTCCACCTGGTCCGGTGCGATCAAAGTAGGCGCATGGCCTACGCCTGCAAATTCCACCAGCTGCGCTTTAGGCCCGCGTTGTGTCATCTGCTGCGCGGTGGCTGCGGACAACAAATCGGACTGCGCGCCGCGCAGTAACAAGGTCTGCGCGCTGATGGCATCGTAGGCCTGCCACAAGAGCGCTTCACCTTCTTGGGCCTGTTGCTCTGTCATTGCACCAAAGGGCAGTGCAATGGCTGGGTCGTAATGCAGCATCAATGCCGTGCCGCCTTGCGGGCTGGGCACAGGCTTGAGCATAGGCTGCGACAGCGCCAGCCACTGCGCGGGCGTGTGCGGGCCAAAGCTGCTGCTGACAGCCCACATGGCATCAGCCGCTTGCTGCACGGTGGCGAACTGCCCGCTTTTGCCCAGGTACTGGCCGATGCGTTGCAGCGCCTGCCATTGAATCACCGGGCCCACGTCGTTGAGCACCAGACGGCGCACCGACGCACCCACGGAAGGCGCATAAGCGCAAAGCAACATGCCGATCAAGCCGCCCATGCTGGTGCCCACCCAGTCCAGCGTAGTGAGTTTGAGCTGGGCCACAAGTTGCAACATGTCGGCCACATAGGTAGGCAGTTGGTAGTCCTGCGGATCGGCCAAAAAGTCGCTTTTGCCACGGCCCACCACATCAGGGCAGACCACGCGCAGCGGCGTTTTGGAGCGCTCGACCAAGGCCTGGGCCAGCACATCAAAGTCCCGCCCCTGGCGCGAGAGGCCGTGTACGCACACCACGGTATGGCTGGCTTGTGGGTCGCCCCATTGCCAATAGGCCATGCGGTGGGGCACCGGGGCGGTGCAATCGAGGTAGAAAAGTTCAGCTTGCATAAGTCAAATGGCGCATGGTTTTGTCCGGGACCGTAAGGAGAGCGTAGCGTAGGCCTTCGATAATGCGTACATCCTAATAGAACCCATCGATTAAATTGGAGACATACCTATGCTTAAAGGCAAAACCGCCCTCGTCACCGGATCCACCAGCGGCATCGGCCTGGGCTTGGCCAAGGCCCTGGCCGCCCAGGGCGCCAACATCGTGATGAATGGCTTTGGCGAAGTGGACGCCGCCGTGGCCCAGGTCAAAGCGCTGGGGGTGCAGGTGAGCTACCACGGCGCGGACATGTCCAAGCCCGCTGAAATCGAGGCCATGGTGCGCCACGCCGAGGCCACTTTTGGCGGTGTGGACATTTTGGTGAATAACGCGGGCATCCAGCATGTGGCCCGTGTTGAAAATTTTCCGCCCGAGCGTTGGGATGCGGTGATCGCCATCAATCTGAGTAGTGCTTTCCACGCCAGCCGCTTTGCCCTGCCCGGCATGCAGGTGCGTAACTGGGGTCGCATCCTCAACATCGCCTCGGTACACGGGCTGGTGGCCTCGGCCGAAAAGTCTGCCTATGTCGCCGCCAAACACGGCCTGGTGGGCTTGACCAAGGTGACCGCACTGGAGAACGCCACCAGCGGCGTGACCTGCAACGCCATATGCCCGGGCTGGGTGCTAACGCCCCTAGTGCAAAAACAAGTCGATGCCAAAGCGGCTTCGCTGGGCATCAGCAATGAAGAAGCCAAGCGCCAATTACTGGCCGAAAAAGAGCCTTCGCTGCAATTCACCACCCCCGAAGAACTAGGCGCACTGGCGGTGTTTTTATGCTCGGCCGCGGCTGACAATGTACGCGGCGTGGCCTGGAATATGGATGGTGGCTGGGCGGCGCAATAGGCCTTTCTAGCGCCCGGCTAGGGGAGCGTGACCCTGGCCAAGGGTATCTGAGAGGTCAGCCAGAAAGTGTCGGTTTTTATGGTGACCTCTATCGGATACAGGGCCGAAGGCAGTTGCAACTGCGCTTGATGGATGGGACCAGGCGTCTGCAAGCGCGCGAGCACCCGTACCGGGTCCAGATGCGGTCGTGACTGCTCCGCCATCTGGAGGATTAGCTCCTGCGCCTTGAGGCTTTGCGCAATCGCATCGGGGTCCGGCCATTGCCAAGATTGCAAGCGGATAGGACGGCCCCCGGGCTAAGTCAACACCCAGTTCGCCTCCAGCTTGGCTTTGCCTTTTTGCAGGGCCGCAGCCCACGCAGCAGGCGGCATGTGCGCGCAGCTTTGCAAAAATGCGGGGAAAGGCGTGCTGGGAGACAGCAACTGGTGCAGCACTTGCGGCAGATTCAAGCTGAATTGAAACACCAGCATATTGCCGTCTTCACGGGCAATAGTCAGTGCGTTGGGATGCGCTGTTGTTTGTCCGAAAGCAAAATTGCCATAGCCCGTAATCCCCAGGCCCGCTCCAGCGGCAAGCAGCATACGCCTGCGCGACAGGAAGGCACCGGACTCCTTAGGGCGCAACCGTCCCACCGAGGTATTTGTTTTTTGTAAAACTGGCACTTTCCCTAAAACTGGGAATTAAGCCAGTCTTGCCGATGTATGCGCCTTTCATGAGCACATGGAGCATAGATTTGTCTTTGATATCGGCGCTGGCATCGGGCTGGTAGTCAGGCACGGTGTGGGCGTGGTAGTGGTAGCCGATGCCATCATGGTCATGCGCGCCAAAGCCGTCCAGCGAGATGCTATACCCCACCATGGCAGTGTCAGTGCTCCGGTAAATGCCGAACAGGGCAATGCCGTCATAGCCAAAGCCGATTAGCGGCGGATGTGTCTTATTGAGGTAATCACTGTCGTTATACAAAGCCAGCGCGTAACCCGACTGGTAGCCGTCCGCATGGCAGTGGGGGCCACCACCCCCGCGCCCGACATGGCAGCCGCTGGCCGACAACTCGCCCAACAGGTGCGAGGGCATCAGCATATTGTTGAAAATCGGGAACATGACTGAGCCGTCGATTAGCAATCCGTTGTCGGCGGTATCTGCATAGCTATATACATCTTTAGATACCACTCGTCCGTTTACCGTCCCGCCGACGTCACTCCAGAGGCTGCGGGCAAGCGTGTTGTCCGCCACCACGTTGACTCGGCCGTAATCTTTCATGGGTATGGCTGTGATGTAGGCTTCCAGATTGGAAAAACGTGTCACCGCTTGGGTCTCATAACTCGCTGTGAGGCCATCACCCGGCGGTCTGGGAATATCCTTTAAGCCATTGGGCGAGGACTGGTTGCCGTAACTGACCACGATCATGAAAGGATGGTACTTGCCAGCAGTATCTTTTTCGTTGGTGAAATACACATAGGGCACCATGTTTTGCCCAGGTGTTCCGTCTGCAATACCGTCACTGACAAGCCTGGTGCGCAGCGCACCGTCGCGGAAAGCGGAATAAAGAGCAGGTGCATATCGCAAGGACTCAGCATTCGCGTTCAATGCAGTTTTGATGCTTGCCAACATGGCATCGGCAGAGACCTTGGTCGTGGCATCAGTCCCCGGCGCACTAACCTGGCTTTGGTATGTCGCATTCACGCTGCTGGTGATGCTGCTTAACAAGGTCGCTGCTCGGTCGTTGATCTTGAAAGGCGCGGCTGAATTGGTAACAAAGCCCACGGGTTTAGGATTCATAAAACTTGGAATACCCAGGTCCAGCGGTGAATTGAAAAAGTACAAGGGCGTCGCATTGGCCGCACCAGCTACCAAACTAAAGCTCGTACCGTTCAGCTTGACGTAATAGTCACTAGCCGCAAAATTGGCGTCCAAGGAGTAGCTGGCAGCACCAGTGCTGCTGGCGATGACAAGGTCATACAGATACCGCTTTTTAGCCTGTAATTTTTTCGTGCTGTTGTCGTAGCTGAAGGTTACATAGCCATACCGCGTGGACGCCTTGCCGAAGTTGTTACGAAACTTCAACTGATAAGAATCGTCTGACCGTGCATCTATGGAATTATTCGGATGCAGATGCGAGTCCAGACGGTAAAACCCATCGCTCTGCACCACCAGTTGCACCAACTTGGCCAGGAAATTTTGGTAACTCGCATTGGTCGAAGGGATTTTTTCAGCACTTGCGCCGTAGCCCGCTGTGGCAGTGTACGGGTCCACGATGGTGAGGAAATTTGCGTCACTCCCGCCGGTGGATGTATCCGATATCAGGTAGCGCCCTCTGTTGCTCAAAGCACTGGTCGGCGTGAGCGATCCCGGTGCGTAATTGGCTTGCACCGCGTTCACAAAAGGCGCGGGGGTGGAGTAGCTCACGCTGGCGCCCGATATCGGCGCCGAGGGCGTCACCGTCGCCGATGCAGAGGCAGCGCTATTGCCTGCGCTGTTGCTCGCAATGACACTGCAGGTGTAGGCGAGGCCATCGGTCAAGCCGGAAACCGTTAATGGGCTGGCGCTTCCCATGGCACTTATTGCAGCCGATGCGCCGCTGGCGCAGGACGCCGTGTAACTGCTGATCGTGGCTCCGCCGTTGGACGAGGGCGCGCTGAAACTCACGTTGGTCGCAGCATTTCCTGCGCTAGCGGACACACCGACAGGTGCGCCCGGTACGCTTACGGTGATGCCACTGCCTAAACCATCGGTACTACTCGACCCGCCGCCGCAGGCGCTGATGCAAAGTACGGCTAATGCCAATGTGCTTCTATAAATTTGCCGCCGCATCGTAGTTCCAACTTTCATAATTAAGTAAAAAAGTGCTTCGCACGAAACACTTAAACCCATTGCGCGCAAGACACTGCGTGGCGACTTCAATTGCCATTTCTATACTTTAGGTGGCACGCATTGCTGCAGTAAGACAAAGCGCTCACACCCCCTGCAACAACACCACAGCCCGCGCCTCTATCGCCAAGCCCTCGCCGACCGGGCCCATTTTTTCTGCGGTCTTGGCTTTGACGTTCACACAGTCCGCCGCGATGCCCAAAATAGCTGCAATCCGTGCGCGCATGGCGCCAATGTGCGGGGCCAGCTTGGGCGCTTGGGCGATGATGGTGCTGTCCACATTGCCAATCGAATAGCCTTTTTCGCGAATACGGCGCGCGGCCTCTGCCAGCAAGACCGCCGAGTCTGCGCCTTGGAAGGCGGCATCGGTGTCCGGAAAATGCGCGCCTATGTCCCCCATGCCGGCAGCGCCAAACAGCGCATCGGTGATGGCGTGCAGCAAAGCATCCGCATCCGAATGGCCCAGCAGGCCTTTGCTGTAAGGCACATGCACACCGCCCAGCACGAGCGGTCGGCCCTCTACCAAGGCATGGATGTCCCAGCCTTCACCGATTCGAATAGTCATACGGCTTCCTTGCGATTTGGGTTGAGGGTGTACGCAGCGGCCATGGAGCGCATTTAGACAAGGCCCTCGGGCGTGATGACTTCAAGCCTGGCAAAGTAATGCCGGAAAAAACCACTGTCATTGCTGAGCAAGGCATCGGTCTGTACCAGCGCATGGGCACCGATTAAAAAATCCGGCGCTACCCTTTCACGCGGCCCTTTGTTTTTGGCGTATTCGCGCATGATGCGGGCCGCTTCCATGGTCGCTTGCAAACCGATGGGGTCATAGTCGATCTGGCAATCGCCCAGGAAGTCTTGCAAATCCTGCGCCTGGCTGAAATAGCGCCCTAGTTCGGCTACGACGACCGCACAGACACACAAACTGCCCCGCATCAAGGCCGTCTCCAAGGCTGCCTGCGCCTTGGCTGCGCCTGGCGCCGCTTTCACAATGTCAAACAAGACACTGGAATCCACAGCGGTTTTCACGCTTTAGCGTCCTTGTCGGTCCAAGGCACCGGACGGCCACGCAGTTCGGACAAAGCCTGCTCGCTGGTCAATCCATCGTCCTGTGCGGCGCCAATCCAGCGACTGAGGTCTAAGGCCACTTTTTTCTCTATCCATAAGCGCCCGCCCTCCATGCGCAATTGCAGTTTGGCGCCGGGTTTGAGCCCCATGGCATCGCGCGCCTCTTTGGGAATCACTATTTGCCCGCGTTCGGCAACCGTCACATCCATACTTACCATGGCATAACTCCTAAACATACTTGTTGAGTATGCTTCATTAAATACGAACCATCAAGTACCACGGCACGGCTGGTTTCAGCCCTGGGCCTCTGCCCGAATCGCCAACACCGCCTGCGCCAGCGCAAAGTCCTGCGGGTAGGTGACTTTGAAATTGTGGGCGCTGCCCGCTACCAGCAGGGGGTGGTGTCCCGCCATTTCCATGGCACTGGCTTCGTCGGTCACGCCGGCAAAGCCGCTGGCGACGGTGGCGGCCAGGGCGGCATGCAGATCGCCCAGGCGGAACATTTGGGGCGTTTGGGCCAGCCATTTGTCCTCGCGCGGCACGGTGGCCTGCACCCGCCTGCTGCTTTCGCTCTTGAGGGTGTCGGGCAGCGGCAAGGCCAATAAGCCACCGCAAGCATCGGGCAGGCAGGCGTCTATGAGGCTGTCCACCAGCGCCGAGGTGATGAGGCAGCGGGCCGCGTCATGTACCAACACCCAGTCAGAAGGGCGAACACCGCGCGCCTGCAAAACCTTTAACCCGTTGAACACACTTTGCGCCCGCGTGCTGCCGCCACAGAGCACACGCTCAAAGCGCGCCGGCCAGGCCGGACTTTGTGGCCAGGCAAAGTCATCGCCAGGGGACAAGACCACCAGGCCACCTGCCACGCGCCGCACCGCCGCCAAAGCGGCCAGGGTGTGTGTCACCATGGGCTTGCCCACCAACGACTGGTACTGCTTGGGCTGGGCGGTGCCAGCCCGGCTACCCGCACCGGCGCAGGGCACCAAGACGAAGCAACGTGGCGGGGCCGCGGGGTCTGTGGGGGCGAAATCGCTCAAGAGGGCGGTGGCATTGGCGGGGGTGGCGGTCATGGTATGCGGGCCATTCTAAAATCAGGGCTGTCCGATTTTTTCACCCCCGTACGCCCCCCATCTGGGCGCACGGGGGTTTTTGTATTTTTGCCACCCCATGCACCTGCCCTCGCTTGCCACCGGAAAACGATTCACCCTGCCGCGTCCACCCGGTTCTGCCGACGCGCTTTTGCTGGCGCAGCTGGCCGAACGCGAAAAAGCCGCCGGGCGCATCACCGCCATCGTCACCTCGGACGCTACCGATTCCCAGCGCCTGTTGGAAGAAATCAGCTTTTTTGCGCCCGATCTGCGCTGCGCCTTGTTTCCGGACTGGGAGACCCTGCCCTACGACAGCTTCTCGCCGCACCAGGATTTGATCAGCGAGCGCCTGGCCACACTCTGGCGCATCAGCCAGCGCGACAAGGCCCAGGGCGCCGATGTGGTGCTGGTGCCGGCCACCACCGCGCTCTACCGCCTGGCGCCGCCGCGCTTTTTGGCGGCCTATACCTTTGAATTTAAGGCTAAGCAAAAGCTGGACGAGGCCAAGCTCAAAGCGCAACTCACGCTCGCAGGCTACAGCCATGTCACCCAAGTAGTCAGCCCCGGTGAATACGCGGTGCGCGGCGGCTTGATCGACTTGTTTCCTATGGGCTCGCAAGTGCCTTTTCGGGTGGATTTGTTTGACAACGAGATCGACAGCATCCGCACTTTCGACCCCGACAGCCAGCGCAGCCTGTATCCGGTGCCCGAGGTGCGCTTGCTGCCAGGCCGCGAGTTCCCGATGGACGAACCGGCGCGCGCTAAATTTCGCAGCCGCTGGCGCGAGCTATTGGAAGGCGACCCCACCAAAAGCCGTATCTACAAGGACATGGGCGCCGGTGTTGCCACCGCCGGTATCGAGTACTACCTCCCGCTGTTTTTTGAGGATACGGCCACGGTGTTTGACTACCTGGGCGAAGCGGCCACGGTGGTATTGCATGGCGACCTGGAAGCATCCTTTGCGCGCTTTTGGCAAGACACCAAAGACCGCTACCGCATTGTGCAAACCGACCCGGAGCGCCCAGCCCTACCGCCCGAGGCTTTGTTTTTGTCCAGCGAACAGTTTTATGGGCAGTCCAATCGCTATGCGCAACTGGCCCTGCGCCCTGCGAGTGCTGACGCGCAAGAGGCCACAGCGTTTTCCGAACTAGCGCCTATGCCGATGGTGGCCGCGCAACGCGGCGCGGACGATCCGCTGCTGGCGCTCAAAGCGCACATAACGCAAGCCACAGGCCAAGGCCAGCGCGTGCTGGTGCTGGCCGAAAGCACGGGCCGTCAGAGCAGCTTGCTGGACTTTTTGCACGCCAGCCATTTAAACCCGCCAAGCTTTGACACGCTGGACGAATTCATCGCCAGCGACGAGACCTTAGGCATCGCCACTTCGCAGCTGAACACCGGGTTTCGCTGGCTGGAGCGCGGTGTGGATTTGGTCACCGAGACCGAACTCTTTGTCACCGGCCCGAGCACGCGCAGACGTAAAAAGCAGGAACAAGTCAGCGATGTCGAAGCGCTGATCAAAGACCTGAGCGAACTCAAGGTGGGCGACCCGGTGGTCCATGCCTCGCATGGCATCGGGCGCTATCTGGGTTTGGTGAATATGGACTTAGGCCAGGTGGACGCACAAGGCGAGCCGGCCAAGCAAGAATTTTTGCAACTGGAATACGCCGACAAGGCCACCTTGTATGTGCCGGTCAGCCAGTTGCAACTGATCAGCCGCTACACCGGCGTTAGCGCCGAGGAGGCGCCGCTGCACCGCCTGGGCAGCGGCCAGTGGGAAAAAGCCAAACGCAAAGCCGCCGAACAAGTGCGCGATGCGGCGGCCGAACTGCTCAACATCTACGCCCGCCGCGCGCTGCGCGAAGGCCACGCCTTCCGCTACTCAGCGCAAGACTACGAAACCTTTGCCAATGACTTTGGCTTTGAAGAAACTGCCGACCAGCGCGCCGCCATCCATGCGGTGATTCAAGACATGATCAGCCCGCGCCCGATGGACCGGCTGGTGTGCGGCGATGTGGGCTTTGGCAAAACCGAGGTGGCTTTGCGCGCCGCCTTTATTGCGATTACCGGCGGCAAGCAAGTGGCCATATTGGCGCCCACTACCTTGCTGGCCGAGCAGCATTACCAAACCCTGGTGGACCGCTTCAGCAAATGGCCGGTCAAGGTCGCCGAGGTGAGCCGCTTTCGCTCGGGTAAAGAGGTCAGCGCTGCGCTCAAGGGCGTGGCCGATGGAACGATTGACATCGTCGTGGGCACGCACAAGCTGCTGAGCCCGGATACGCATTTCAAAGACCTGGGGCTGCTCATCATTGACGAGGAGC
>Ga0114964_10003814_pt1 | contig 10054 bp, 6 predicted proteins | sample C_131016_MF_Meta_FD_92638 | JGI IMG/M metagenome (GOLD analysis project Ga0114964, IMG submission 92638) | Freshwater microbial communities from Lake Croche, Canada to study carbon cycling - C_131016_MF_MetaG | ecosystem: Environmental > Aquatic > Freshwater > Lake | place: Lake Croche, Canada... | reverse complement strand
TTGCTGTTTTCTGATTTGACGGTCGATGCCAGCACAGGCCAAGTCACCCTGCGCGCCAAATTCCCCAACCCCAAGGGCCTTTTGTTGCCAGGCATGTTTGTGCGCATTCAAAGCCAACAAGCCACAGCAGCGCAAGCGGTGTTGCTGCCCCAGCAGGCGGTCTTGCGCACCGGTGAAAGCGACAGCGTCAAGGTCGTGGCCACCGATGGCAAGGTTGATAGCCGCAAAGTCAAACTCAGCGGTCAGCAAGAGGGCAAATGGATCGTGCTGGAAGGATTGAAGGAAGGTGAACAAGTGGTGGTGGAAGGGTTCCAAAAAATGAAGGGCGATGCGCCCGTCAAACCTGTGAGCTGGACACCCCCACCGCCTGCAGCGAACCCCGCAACCAAACCCTCCGTTGCCGCACCCGCGGCGGCGCGTCCTTGAGGTTACCGCATGGCTCGCTTCTTCATTGACCGACCTATTTTCGCTTGGGTGATTGCCCTGTTTGTTCTGGCCCTCGGCGCCGTCTCCATCACGCAACTGCCCGTGGCCCAATACCCGGCGGTGGCGCCGCCGTCCATCATTGTTTCGGCAGGCTACCCAGGCGCATCGGCCCAGACCTTTGAAAACAGTGTTTTGTCGGTGATTGAGCGGGAGATGAACGGCTCGCCCGGCTTGCTGTACATGGAATCGGTGGCGCAAGCCGACGGCACGGGCTCCATCACCCTGAGTTTTGAGCCAGGCACCAGCCCGGACTTGGCGCAGGTCGATGTGCAAAACCGCTTGAGCCGCGCTGCACCGCGTCTGCCCCAAGCCGTCACGCAACAAGGCGTGCGGGTGGACAAAGCGCGTTCGAACTTTTTGCTGTTCACCATTCTGTCGTCCAGCAACCCCGATTTTGATCCTGTGGCTTTGGGTGATTACGCCTCGCGCAACATCCTGCCCGAAATCCAGCGCGTGCCCGGCGTTGGCCAAGCCCAGTTGTTTGGCACCGAGCGCGCCATGCGCATCTGGATCGATCCGGCCAAACTCGTCGGCTTTCGCCTTTCTGCCGCCGATGTGTCGGCTGCCATCGCGTCGCAAAATGCGCAGGTCGCCTCGGGCACGATTGGCGACTTGCCCAATCTTCCCGGTCAAACTATTTTTGCCACCGTGGTGGTCAAGGGGCAACTCAGCACCACGCAAGAATTTGGCAACATCGTTTTGCGCGCTAACGCTGACGGCTCTGCGGTAAGGCTCAAAGACGTGGCCCGCATCGAGATGGGCGCGCAAAGCTACAGCCCGCAAACGCGCCTGGACGGCAACCCATCCAGCGGCATTGGCGTGCAGCTCTCACCCACCGGCAACGCTCTGGCCACGGCCAAAGCCATTCGCAAACGGCTGGACGAACTGTCCAAGTACTTCCCCCCGGGCGTGCAAGCCACGATCCCCTATGACAGCTCCAAGTTCGTGGAAATTTCGATCAAACAGGTCGTAGAAACCTTGCTGGAGGCTGTGTTCCTGGTGTTCTTGGTGATGTTCTTGTTCTTGCAAAACATCCGCTACACCATCATACCCACACTGGTGGTACCCATCACCTTGATGGGCACTTTTGCCTGCCTGTATGCGCTGGGTTATTCGATCAATGTGCTGACCATGTTTGCCATGGTGCTGGTGATTGGCATTGTGGTGGACGATGCGATTGTGGTGGTCGAGAACGTCGAGCGCATCATGAACGACGAAGGCCTACCGCCTCTGGCGGCCACCCGCAAAGCCATGGGCCAGATCTCCGGTGCCATCGTCGGCGTGACGGTGGTGCTGGTCTCGGTGTTCGTGCCCCTCGCATTTTTCAAAGGCTCAATCGGCAACATTTACCGCCAGTTCTCGGCGGTGATGGTGATCTCGATTTTGATCTCGGCCTTCATGGCGCTGTCCTTCACGCCCGCGCTGTGCGCTACTTTGCTCAAACCGGTGCAAGCCGGCCACGCCCATGCCAAGACAGGCTTTTTTGGTTGGTTCAACCGCGGCTTTACGCGCACCACGCAGACTTATGAAAGCTGGGTGGCGCGCTTGATCCGTCGCTCAGGACGCATGCTGGGGGTTTACCTGGCCATCATTGCGGCCGTGGTGGTGTTGTTCAACCGCCTGCCCACGTCCTTTTTGCCCAACGAAGACCAGGGCAACATCTTGGTCAACGTGCAGTTGCCGCCGGGCGCCACGGTGAACCGCACCAAGCAGGTCATGGACCAGGTAGAGACCTATATGCTCAAGCAACCGGAGGTGCAAAGCATGGTCAGCGTGCTGGGCTTCAGCTTTGCCGGTACCGGCCAAAACGCTGCCCTCGGTTTCATCACCCTGAAAGACTGGGACCTGCGCGATGGCGTGGCCCATTCGGCACAGGCCTTGGCCGGCCGCGCCTTTGGCGGGCTGATGGGCATCAAAGACGCCTTCATCTTCCCGGTCAGCCCACCGCCGATTCCGGAGTTGGGACGAGCCAATGGCTTTGCCTTCCGCTTGCAGGACCGCGGCGGTCTGGGCCACGACGCCCTCTTGGCTGCGCGCAACCAGATGCTGGGCATGGCCGGCAAAAGCCCTTTGCTCAAAGCTGTGCGTCCTGACGGACTGGAGGACGCATCGCAATTGCAATTGCAAATTGACCGCGACAAAGCCAGCGCCCTGGGGGTGAACTTCAGCGCCATCAACACCGCTTTGTCCACCGCCTTGGGCTCGGCCTATGTCAACGACTTTCCCAACGCTGGCCGCCTGCAACGCGTCGTGGTGCAAGCCGATGCAGTCACGCGCATGCAAGCCGAAGACCTGCTCCGATTGAACGCGCTCAATGCCCAAGGCCAGCCCGTGCCCTTTGCATCCTTTGCCTCGACGCAGTGGATCACCGGCGCGATGCAAACGGTGCGCTACAACGGCTACCCCACCATGCGCATCGCGGGTGAGCCGGCCCCTGGCCAAAGCACGGGCGCTGCGATTGCTGAAATGGAACGCCTGGCCGGCCAGTTGCCACCGGGCTTTGCGTTTGAATGGACAGGACAGTCCTACGAAGAAAAGCTCTCGGGCTCCACCGCGGTGATTTTGTTTGCCTTTTCCTTGCTGGCGGTGTTCCTGTGTTTGGCAGCTTTGTATGAAAGCTGGTCCATCCCGTTTGCGGTGATTTTGGTCGTGCCGCTCGGTGTGCTGGGCGTGACCCTGGCCACCACCTGGCGGGGTCTGGAAAACGACATTTACTTCAAGGTCGGCTTGATCACCATCATTGGCCTGTCCGCGAAAAACGCGGTGCTGATCATCGAGTTTGCCAAAGACCTGCACGCGCAGGGCAAAGACCTGGTCAGTGCGGTGCTCGAAGCGGTGCACCTGCGCTTTCGCCCGATTTTGATGACCTCGCTGGCTTTCATCTTGGGTGTCTTGCCGTTGGTGATAGCCAGCGGTGCCGGCTCGGCCAGTCAGCGCGCCATTGGCACTGGGGTGATGGGCGGCATGATTTCAGCCACCACCTTGTCGGTATTTTTTGTGCCGGTGTTCTTTGTGGTGGTGCGGCGGATTTTCAAAGGCAGTGAACGTCAACGGAAAATCTACGCGCACGAACCGAATGGGGACATGCCCACTCCCGCCAAGGAAGGTCAGCCATGAAACGCCTTCTTTCCACATGTCGTCGCCTGACTCTGCGTCTCAACGACCTGGCTCTGATGGGCCTGATCGGTCTTACCGTATTGCCTGGCTGCAGCGGCTTGGCACCGAATTACACACGACCCGAGCTGCCTGTGGCGGCGCAATTTGGCGGGGCGGCACCAGCGACTTTGCCAGTTGCCGTCAACGATGCACTTGCGTTGAAGAACACGCCCTTTGCCACAGACCCGGTGCTCAAGCCGCTGCTGGAGATGGCGATCGCCAACAACCGCGACTTGCGTGTGGCGGTCTTGAACATCGAGTTGGCCCAAGCCCAACTCGGCGTGCGCCAGGCGGACCTGCTGCCCAGCGTCAACGCAGGCCTGGGCGGATCACGCCAAACCACCGCATCCGGCGGCCTGAGCAGCAGTTACACAGGAGGTCTGTCGCTCACAGCCTTGCCCGCCTACGAGGTGGATCTGTTCTCGCGCCTGCGCAACCTGACGGATGCGGCACGCTCCCAGTACCTGGCGAGCGAAGAAGCCCGCAAAACCGTGCACATCGGCTTGCTGGCATCGGTGGCGTCGACCCTGCTGGCCTGGCAAAGCGATGTGGCTGTGTTGACGCTCATCGACAAAACCCTGGCCACGCGTGAAGCCACGCTCAAGCTCTTGCAACTGCGGTTTGAGCAAGGGGCCAGCTCCTTATTGGACCTGCGTGCGGCGCAAAGCCTGTTGGCCTCGGCGCGCATCGCCCGAGCACAACTGCAGCGTCAGCAAGCGCTGGACGAAAATGCCCTGACCTTGCTGGTCGGTCAGCCCTTGCCTGCCAGCCTCCTGAAATCAGGCTCGGGCTCTGACTCGCTCCAAGGCTGGCAGCCCTTACGCTGGGCCGAGTTGCCCGTGGGCTTGCCGTCACAAGTGCTGTTGGGCCGCCCCGACGTGGCACAGGCCGAATACCAATTGCAGTCTGCCAACGCCAACATTGGCGCGGCGCGCGCGGCCTTTTTCCCCAAGATCACCCTGACCAGCACGCTGGGACGTGCCAGCAACGACCTGACTCAGTTGTTTCAAAATGGTCCTGTGGCTTGGAGCTTTGGCGCGCAAATTTTGCAACCCATTTTTGATGCAGGGCGCAACGAAAGCAATTTGAAAATTGCCCTGGCCAACCGGTCCATCGCGCAAGCACAATATGAGAAAGCGGTGCAAACCGCTTTTCGTGAAGTGTCTGACGGTTTGGCGGGCCGCGCCACCTTGAAAGCCCAATGGGACGCCCAGGCCGCGCAAACCCAGGCCGAACAAGACCGCAGCCGCTTGGCGCAACTGCGTTACACCCAAGGTGCCAGTAGCTACCTCGATGCACTGGACGCCGAACGCGCCCTGTTCACGGCGCAACAGGCGTTGATCCAAGTGCAAGCCCAGTACGCCCAAAATACGGTCAGTTTGTACCGCGCCCTGGGCGGGGGTTGGGCGCCTTGAGGGTGCCGTTCAGGCGCTGAGCTTGAATGTGCTGGCACTCGCGCGTGGCCAATAGCGCTGGAATACATCGGGTGCGTCCATCACTTCTGTCAGCAAAGCGCCCGGGGCCAGCGTGGGCATGAGTTCTGACAGCGGATGGGTCTCAAACTCGCTGATGCGACGCTCAATGTGATGCAGTTGGAGTTCGGAGGGCGAATGCAGACCGGCAGACTGCATCAGCTCCTGCAACGACTCCAGCGTGAGGTGGTGAAAGCTCTTGACCCGTTCAGCCTTACTCGGCACCACCAAGGCGATTTGGCGCTGCGGATCTTGCGTGGTCACCCCGGTGGGGCAGTTGCCGGTATGGCAGGTTTGCGCCTGGATACAGCCCAACGCAAACATGAAACCGCGCGCGCTGTTACACCAGTCAGCCCCCAGGGCCAAGGTACGGGCCACGTCAAAACCGCTGATGATTTTGCCGCTGGCCCCCAGGCGAATGCGGTCGCGCAAGCCTACACCGACCAAGGTGTTGTGCACCAAGCGCAGGCCTTCCAGCATGGGCATGCCCATGTGGTCTGAAAACTCCAACGGCGCTGCGCCCGTGCCGCCTTCGGCGCCATCCACCACAATGAAGTCTGGGCAGGTGCCCGTTTCCATCATGGCTTTGACCATGGCAAACCACTCCCAAGGGTGGCCGATGCACAGCTTAAAGCCCACGGGTTTGCCGCCACTCAATTGGCGCAACTTTCGGATAAAAGCCATCAACTCCAGCGGCGTCGAAAAGCTGCTGTGGGCGGCAGGTGATACGCAGTCCTCGCCCACTTTGACGCCACGCGCTTCGGCAATTTCTTCGGTCACCTTGGGGCCGGGCAGCACACCACCGTGGCCCGGCTTGGCACCTTGGCTGAGCTTGATTTCAATCATCTTGACCTGCGGGTCGGTGGCATTGATGACGAACTTTTCTTCGCTGAAATGGCCGTCATCGGTGCGGCAGCCAAAGTAGCCCGAACCGATCTCCCAAATCAAATCGCCGCCGTGGGTGCGGTGGTGGCGCGAGATCGAGCCCTCGCCCGTGTCATGCGCAAAGCCGCCCATTTTGGCGCCCAGGTTCAGCGACATGATGGCGTTGGCACTCAACGCACCAAAGCTCATGGCCGAAACATTGAACAGGCTGATGTCATACGGCTGGGTGCCATCGTAGCCGCCCACGCGCACCCGAAAGTCATGGCTGGCAATGTGCGAAGGGGCGACCGAGTGGTTGATCCACTCGTAGCCCGGCGCCCGCACGTCAAGCAAGGTGCCGAACGGCCGCTTGTCGGACGCCCCCTTGGCGCGGGCATAGACCAGTGAGCGCTGAGCGCGCGAAAATGGCACGGCTTCGGCGTCGCTCTCCAAAAAGTACTGCCGAATTTCAGGCCGAATGAATTCAAGCAAAAAACGCAAATGACCGATGATGGGGTAATTGCGCAAAATAGCATGGTGTTTTTGCTGCACATCATGCAGGCCCACCACAATCAAGCCACCCCAAAACCAGACGGCCAAGCCCCATTGGCCTGACGCCATAAAGCTGAAAGAGGAAATGATGAATCCAAGAATCACCACCACGAAAGCCAAATAGCGGACCGGAAAGATGGAATTAATAAAATTCATTATTCGCCTCTTATTTTTGATGATTTGAATATTACTGAGTTACCGGCAAAATAGCAAAGAACCCGCTCGACTATGCCACGCCCTACCCTTCTTCCCTTTGTCCAACATGGACGCCCGGCCACTGGCCGACGCGTGCGCGTGGTTGGGGTACTTTGCGTCTTGGCAGCGGCGGTCATGCTTGCCAGTTGCGGCACGCCGTCTCACCGCAGCACATCCACCCTGGAAAGCCTGCCCTCACGTCTGAACGCCAAAGACGCCCAAGGCGTGACCGTGTATGCCATCGGCTTGGTGGGTACACCCTACCGCTGGGGCGGCAACACGCCGGAGTCGGGTTTTGACTGCAGCGGACTGATTGCCCATGTGTACCAAAAAGGCGCCCGAATCCAGTCACCCCGTACCGTGGCCGAACTCAAGAACTGGGGTTTGCCCTTGAACGCCAACGACCTGCGCACAGGCGACCTGGTCGTTTTCAGCAAAGGCGGAGAAGCCACCCACGCAGGCATCTATGTGGGTGAGGGACGTTTTGTGCATGCACCCTCCACAGGTGGACGAGTGCGACTGGACCGCATCCATACACCCTATTGGTCGAACTACCAAGTGGCATTCAGTCGACCGTGATTCACCTGTTTGAGTCGCAACACGGGAACAAATTTCAACCTATCAATTCAAAAAATAAGGACAGGCTCCACAGCTATTGATTTGCCTGGACCTCATTCACCGCCCCTTGAAAACCGGCGCACGCTTGTCTTTGTAGCTGCTCAAGGCCTCGCGGAAATCCTCAGTCCCCACGCACAGGTCTTGTTCACGGTTGGCAGCGGCAAACGCGTCATCGTAGCTGTCATCCAGGGCGGTCCAAATTTGCGCCTTCATGGCGGCCAAAGCGCGTGGCGCGCTATGGGCGGCAATCGCCTGTGCGTAAGTTTGCACATGCGGTAGCAATTGCGCGTCGTCCAGCACGGCATTCACAAGACCCAGTCTTTCAGCCTCAACGCCATCAAAGCGGCGAGCGGTGTAGAGTAAATCTGCGGCGCGGGCCGTTCCAATCAAACGAGGCAGCAACCACCCGATGCCTTTTTCGGCTGGCACGCCGATGCGGGCAAAGGTGGCGTTAAAGAGTGCCGACTTGCTTGCAAAACGAATATCACAGTGCAGTGCCAAGATAAAACCCCAGCCAAATGCGGCTCCATTCACCGCAGCAATCGTGGGTTTGCGTGAAGTAATCAAGCCGTTCCAACCGCCGCTGAAAAATCGCTTCAGATTCGGACCCACATCATCCCCCCATTGCCGGGGACCAGGGACATGGGGTTGCCGTTGTGAATTGCCAGATTGACCCGTGCCGATGACCGCCAAATCCAAACCCGCAGAAAAACCCCGACCCGCACCGGTAATCACAATCACCCGAACGGCAGGATCGAAGGCTGCTTGATCGACATGCTCAAAAAATTCCGCCAACATATCGGGTGTGAGTGCGTTGAGTTTGTCTGGTCGATTGAAGGTCAGCGTGGCGACGCCGGCTTCCACCGAATAGATCACTTGGGTAGTGGACTGTGACATGGATGTATCTCCTTCAGTGATTTGCGTCGTGGCTTCTACGCGGTTTTATTTGACAGACTCGCCAGCACACAGCGTGCAGCGGCCAAGTCCCAACCCGCCCAGCCACAGCTTTTGAAAAAGACGGCGCCTCCCGATGAACCCCGGGCGTTTGAGTGCTTTGTCCACAGCGCGGTTTGCAGCACCACGTCCGCCAGCGTGGGCAAAGCGTTCACCGCTACAGAGGCTTGCAAAAGATCACCCGCTTCATGATCCGCATCACGTGTATCCACCACCAGCGTGCCAGTGCGGGCCAGCTTTTGGCAGACTTCGGCGCTCCACTCGACCATGCGCGGGTTGAAGGCGCCGACCGCAGCCACAAAAGCGTCGTCTCGTGGGTGCGCTGTCAGTGCCACCGCCTGCGCGGGTGTGGCGCTGACCACCCAGGAAAAATCAGCCAACGCCGCATTGGGCTCGTCCACACTGTAGGCCCGCATGCCAAGCGACTGCGCGTGCTGCACCAAGGCCTGCACACTGCCCGGACTGCGCGAGGCGATACCGACTTCTTGCACACCTAAGCCTTTGTGAAAGGCCTCCAGATGCGCCTTGCCCTGCACGCCGGCCCCCACGATCAGCAAAGGTCCCGGATTCGAATCGTTTCGGCATGGCGCCAGTTTTTGTGCAGCCAACAATGACACTGCGGCTGTGCGGCGCGCAGTCACCGTGGGCCCGTCGAGCAAGCACAGTCGCTGGCCGGTGCCGACATCGAACACCACAATGTCGCCCTGAATAGTGGGCAAACCGCGCGCTGCATTGCTGGGGATGAAGCTGATCAACTTGGTGATCGCCACCCGGCTGTCGGCGGCCGGCATGACAAACAAGCTGCCACCGCCATGCAGCGACTGCACGATGCGCGGTGGTACGTGCACCGAGCTGTCTTTGAGCAGCGCCTCGATTTCGCTGGTCAGCAGCGCATAGGGCAAAGCCGCGGCGGTTTGCTGGGGGCTGAAAATCTCAGTGCTCATGACAGCGCGGCCTGCAGCACCAGGCTCAGGCCTTGCCGATCTCGATCTGTATTTGATTGAGCTTGGCTTGCGCTTTAACCAGCGACGGCACCAACTCTGTACCAAAGCCCAAAGCAGAGGCCATGCTCAAGCTCTGACTCACGCTGCTGCCCATGAGTGAAGGCGCTTGCACGGCCTCGGTCAGGTGCACGTAATAACGCAGGTCTTTGGCGGCGTTGTTCAGCTCGAACTTGAGACCGGTGTAGTCGCCGTCCAGCGTTTTGCTCATGGCCTGGAACAGCCCCGAGTTGGCGCCGCCCGCAGAGACCACGTTGACCAATTGGCGTAAGTCCACACCCGCCTTGGTGCCCACCGCAAAGGCTTCGGCGGTGGCGGTGCAAATGGCTTGCGCAATGAAGTTGTTCAGCAATTTGATGACGTGGCCCGCGCCCATGGGGCCAGCGTGAAAGATGTTTTCGCTGTACGCCTGCAACACCGGTTTGATTTGCGCGAACACTTCAGGGGAGGCCCCCACCATGGTGTTGAGCTTGCCAGCCTCGGCTTCTACGGGCGTGCGGGTCAGAGGCGCGTCGACGTAAATCACGCCTTTTTCAGCGCACAGTGCGGACAAGCGGCGGGTGGATTCGGGCTCACTGGTGGAAGTGTCAATCAGAATCAAGCCGGCACGGGCTTTGGACAAAATGCCGTTCGGGCCGGCCACCACCGCCTCCACCTGGGGTGAGCCGGTGACGCAAATCAGCACCGCGTCGCAGGCGGCCAAATCGGCGTAACTGGCCACCTGCTTGGCACCAGCGGCCAGCAGGTCTTGCACCG
>Ga0114964_10003811_pt1 | contig 10060 bp, 22 predicted proteins | sample C_131016_MF_Meta_FD_92638 | JGI IMG/M metagenome (GOLD analysis project Ga0114964, IMG submission 92638) | Freshwater microbial communities from Lake Croche, Canada to study carbon cycling - C_131016_MF_MetaG | ecosystem: Environmental > Aquatic > Freshwater > Lake | place: Lake Croche, Canada... | reverse complement strand
TCATCTATGTAGTCTTCATCATAGCACCAAGCATTAAGGTGGTGCTGTTCAATGATTGCCCAAGCGGGTGCAGTAGTTTTGCCTTTGTAAATTACGCCTTCAGGTAATTCAATTTCTAGACTTCCGTTGTCTTCGTTGTAAGCGTTAATGGCTTCAATACAAGGCTGTACCATAGTTGTTGGAATTGGCGGGTAATGATTACCCTGCAAGTGCCAAGCAATTTGTTGCTCAAAAGTAACATCTGACTCTGCAATTCCGATTGCTGTATTGTATCCCATTAGTATCCTATTCCTTTGTGTTTTGTTTTGCGAGTGTAGGCTTTCTTATTCTTATGACCACCGCTTGCGTTAGAACGGCGAAGTTCCAAGCGAGCCTGTAATTGCTCAGGTGTTGCTTGTGTTGCTGTAATCATTTTCTTGTTCATAGTTACACTATAACACATAGGTCTGACATTTTTCAACAATAACCCAGAGATAATTTTGGCGTGTCGTAACTTGACACGCAGCTTTGGCGGGGGATCCCCCGCAGGGGGTTGGGATTAGTTCTCCCAACCAAATAAAGATGCCTCTGCATAATCGTCAATTAGATAATCTAGGTCACCTTCATCATCAGAGCCGAACATAGCATTCCAACAATCAGCGCAAGTGCCTGTAATAAAACGCTCACGAGTATCAACATCAAAATTGCTAAGAACATCTTGAACATAGCCACCCTGATTGTAAAGGAATAATTTTTCTGGGGCAATCTGAATAGTGATTACATCTTCACAGGTAGGGCAAGGTCGTGAAGAAACTGAATAAGCAGAGTGGTCGGCGGTCTTGGTGATGTTGTTTAGAGTGAACATTTGTTCCCTTTCGTTGATTTGATAATTTTACTATAGCATAAGGGTACGACATTTTTCAAGAGTAATCCAGAGATTTATTGGGCGTGTCGTAACTTGACAAATAAGAAAAGCGGGGGTGCCCCGCCCTTGGGCGGGTGTCAAGTTATGACTCCTTAGTTACCTTTGCAATTTGTGCGGTCTTTTGGGCATTGGCTTTGGCTTCTGCTTCACGCTCTGCCTTTACCATTTCTTTCCATTCGTGCAGTTTCATTTGCTCTCCTTAGTTTGTTGTTTGTAGTAGTTTGGCTTCTAGTTCTTGCTTTGCACCGTCAATTTCTCGTTGCAATGTGGTTGCAAGTTGTCGCTTGCCTAAACCGTTATCTAAACCGATTGACAAAAGCCAACCCACTTTTATCCAACCGTGTATGCGTTCAGGTCGTGAGTATTTTGCCTTGTCCAATTCATACATAACATCTACTAATTCTTGGGTAAGGTCTGCGAGTGATTTATTATTTGCCATTTGGCTCTCCATTTCGTTTGATAAACTTATCTTAGCATAGGGGTCTGACATTTTTTACCAATTAGGTATAACGCCAATGTGCTTTTCACAAGTGTTGCCTGTACCTGCAAGAATTGGCAGATAGCAGATTACACAAGCAAGTCCTGACTCTTGTTTTGTAATTGCAATTTCTAACTGTGCTTTTTCTTCTTCGGTTAGTTCGTCAAGCCCAACCCAACCCGCACCATCGTTGTCCATAATAAACGCTTTAATAAATCCCATAACTACCTACTTTCTAATAATACTATACCACACCCCACCGACATTTTCCAGAGATTTATTAGATCTCCGTAAATAGGATAGTAAGAAGGGCGGGGGTGCCCCGCTCCCCCAGCTTTGTCAAGTTGGGGGGGCGGTGGTTTAAGAATCTTTACTAAATAAAGTTATGATAAAAGTTAATAGTATGTAAACAATTCTATTCATGCGAACCCCTAAAGATAATCCAGATTAGTGCCTGAGTTGTGCGAGGTGTCAAGCCTAATTCTCTCGCAACATCTTTAACCGCTTGTGCCATTTCTCGGTATTGTGTTTTATTTGGTGCATTAGTATCTAATCCGCCAGCGTAGCACATCCACACATCTATGGTAACGGCATTTTCATCGCCAGCGATTGCACGAGCGAACGCATTTGTTTTTAATCCTTTTAGTGCATTGAACCCTAGCACTAAACTATTTTGTGCCATAACTAAATTATTTTTTAGTCCTGTTGCTTTTCCTGTATGTGCAAACTCTAACGCCTGAACAACATTGCGATTCCAACGCTGACGAGGTGAGAACGATGAAACAACACTAGCACCATTTTCAAGTGTTGCGTTAATGCCACGAGTCGCAAGAATACGAACAACATCGTGTGCCACTAATTCTGCGTCTGCGTACCATTGTGTCGCCAATTCAATTTGGGCAAGTGTTGCCTGTTGTGCGATTGCGAGATAGCGGTTGAAGTAGGTCATTTAATTTCCTAACGGTTGATGTGATTACATCCTAGCACATGCCACCGACATTTTTCTATAATAAGCCAGAGAATTTTTAGGTGTGTCGTAACTTGACAAATGATAAGAGCGGGGGTGCCCCGCCTTGGCGGGGCTTGTCAAGCCGACACGCCTACATTTCACAAACTTTATTTAGCATAGCACCATTGACAAACTCTACACGAACGCCAAAATTGCCAAAAAGCATAGTTTCGTCATCAAGCCACGCTTCAACATTTTTTTCGCAAGAAGCACAAATTGCGTACTGAACACCATTGGCAACCGACACAACGCTAGGCGTATGATACATAGCACCATTACGAGAAATAAACTCATCAACGATTGACTGTTGCAAGTCAGCAACCCAGTCAGAGGTTGAGGTCTTGAAAGCAATTGGGGCAGATGTGTCAAAAATTGTCATTTTGAGCCTTTCGGTTGGGAACAATACAAACTTAGCACAAGGGTCTGACATTTTTATCCAGAGAAAATTGGGGTGTGTCGTAACTTGACATTTGATCAAGGCGGGGGTGCCCCGCCATAGCGGGCTTTGTCAAGTTTACTCGCCTTCGTCATACTCTAACCATAGAGGGAAATCATCAGAGGCATCATCAACATCGCAAAACTCGCACAACCAAGAAATAAAATCGGCATCTTTTTGAAAAACTTCCAAGCGATTATCGCAGATGTTATTGTCACAACAAATAAGTGTAGTGACAGCCAACTTGAAAATTTCAGGTTGCTCGCTCGCAAGAATACGATTTTCTTCAACTTCACCAGAAACAAATACAGTCATTTTGACCACCTTTCTAAAAATAATACTAGCACAGCCTACCGACATTTTTGGGTAGCGACACGCAGAGATTTTTTAGATCTCCGTAATTAAGCTTTGGGGAGGGGCGGGGGTGCCCCGCCCTGTCGGGGTTTGTCAAATTATGACACGCTAGCCCATAAATAAATTGTACCAATAAAAGTAAAGAATGGTGAAAAACAAGCAAGCAACATTAGAGGCACATCAAGGCGGTGTGGCTTGTGATTTTTCTTTTCATAAGAATCTAATTCAATTGCGGTAAAGATTCCAAAACCAATTGTTAGTGCGGTTAGTGCTGTTGCGAATAAAATTGCATTCATTTTTTTTCTCCGTTTCGTTGTATAACTAATCTAGCATAAGGGTCTGACATTTTTAGCAGGTGCAATCGCAATCTAGATTTTCACAACCTGAACAAATTGGGTTGCACTCGTCACAAAAACCAATTGTTGAAGTCAATTCTACCGTTGCGATTTTGTCGCAGTAATTGCAAGTCATTTTTTTCTCCGTTTCGTTATGTGACTATTCTAGCATAGGGGTCTGACATTTTTTAGTAGGGGAAGACAAAATACTCGTGGTATCCCTGTAAATTTTCCATTAGGCAAACCATACGATTACCACGAGGGAAACTACGCTCACGCAAATAAAAAAATTGTCCGTCAATTGGGCTTTCCCAAATTTGTCCATAGAGTGGGGTTTCTGTTGTTTCTAAGAATGTTGCCATTTGCTTCTCCGTTTCAATTGAATAAAATTATTATAGCATAGGGGTACGACATTTTTAGTAGTCGGATAGGTCTATTGTTGTGTAGCGTGGTGTACGCTTTACCTGATTATTCCAATCAACGGTTACGACATAACCGCCAACAACAATACCAAAAAATTTATCCTCTACGGTGTCAATGTCTTGGATAAGTACGCCCGACTTTTGGCTAACAATAGCACCGCCGATAAGCAAGTTTTTCAATTTGTCAAATTCCATTTGGAACCCCTTTTCTGTGTAGTAATACTACCTTAGCACACCCCACCGACATTTTTGGTATTTTATTCGGCGTGTCGCAAAAAACTTTGTATACAATCCAGAGATTTTTGCAGCTCCCGTAATCAACAAGTTATCCACAGGCGGGGGTAGCCCCGCCCTTGGGCGGGTTGTCAAGCCGACACGCCGATTATTTTTTAGAAAAAATGGCGTAGATAAAAGTACCTAAAGCAATAATAAATAGCCAAGTTTCGGCGGGGTTCAGGATAGGTTCACGATACATAGTCTAGTCCTCACATAGAATACAAATAGAATTTTCCCAAGCGGTAAGTTTGTCACCACATACCGCACATTTTGCTTTGGTGATGTTCTCAACAATTTCTAAGTCCGACATTTTTTCTCCTTTGATTATGATTACAATCTAGCACAAGGGTCTGACATTTTTAGTCGTTAGCCCAAGTTGCTAGGTGGTAGTGTTCGGGGCAGTACCAAGTTATAAACCCAAAATCTTTTGAACGGATTTCGTTTAGGTTGGTGCAATTAGCGTCACCCTTGCAAGAATCTAAAACTGTATTTACTAGGCGAGAGTTGTTTGGGTTAGCCTTTACAAACTCACGATTTTCCATTACTTCAAAATCTACATAAATTGTCATTTTTTGCCCTTTCGTTATAGTTACACCATAGCACACCCCACCGACATTTTTGGTAACGACACGCCAGAGATTTTTTAGATCCCCGTAACACGACACGCCCGACTGCGGGGGTAGCCCCGCAGGGGACAGCTTGTCAAGCCGACACGCCGATTATTTTTTGCTGTCCTTATCATCTGCAACGGCTGCCCAGATAAATACGAACGGCAAAGAAGCAAACACCACAACCGCTAGAACCATTGTTACATTTAGAAAAGTTAGCATTTATTTTCCTTTGTTTGTTGGGTACTAAATAAAGATAAAGAGAATCAAGTCTTAGTGCCTATGTATCCAGCCGAATCCAATTTTTTGGTGGCTCTATGTCCTGACCTAGTGAAGTCATCTACCCTATGTCCGAGACTTGATTCTTTTTACCTCTATTTAGTTATAGTAATAATGTAGCACACCCTACTGACATTTTTAGTAACGACACGCCGTAGGCGTGGGTTAGAATTTGTCGGTGTATTTGTTTGGCTTTAGTTCAAGCACTACAAGAGTTACAAATAGCGCAACGCTTAGAACCATTAGAACCTTTAGAACTGTTAGCATTTTTTCTCCTTTTTTGCTTACAAGATAAAACTAACACACGCCACCGACAAAAACAACACGAAACACTAAAATAAATAAAAAAGATTGTATACAATCCAGAGAAAAATAGGGTGTGTCGTAGCTTGACAAATATAGCAAAGGCGGGGGTAGCCCCGCAGCTCCTGATCTGTCAAATCGACACGCCGATAAAATAAAAAAAGATTGTATACAATGTTTTATAAAAATTAGGCGGGAATTGACAAAAAATGTCTGCGTTATGTGCTACTTTAGTTGTATGAACATAATTCGCATCGCATTACTAATCATCCAGACTGTCGCTATTATTGCTTGGGGTTTTGATACCTACGCTAAACCTAAGCAGACACGCCACTATAAAGAATTAGTCAACCAAATGAAAGAGGTAAAGTAAATGTACGACTACGATAACGATGTTGAGGTTATCACTAACGCTAAGTGTGTTGAGTGTGGCGATAAGTTAGCACCTTTTGAAAATAACTTATGCCTAATCTGCGAAGCAATCGCAGAATAACTATTTCATAGACTTAAGTAGTGTGCCCGTATGGGCGCACTATCTTTTTTTATAGACTGATTAAAAATGTGTATGATACAAATTTAAAATATATTAACATTTTGCCAAAACTGAATTTATATGTGAGATTCGTCACATTTTAAGAATGGCGGGATCCAAAAAACAAATAAAATACATAAGAGATAAATATCCAGCTAACATATGACAAGGGATGCAGCTTATATCTCTGATTTGGAAACATAAAATAAAATATTGGATACAATATCAGACCTAAAGTCAGAAAATTTACAAAATTCATGCAGTAAGCACCGAAAATATGACAATAAGACATATAAAAATAAAAAATGCGGGAAATAAAAGATCAGAAACACTTATCCTATTGCTTCTGACATCAGATATAGCACTCTTGGCAACAAGTGAAAGTAAAAATAAGTAAAAAACTGATAAAATTTTCATAATTCTCCTAATTTATATAAATACTACTGTATTTATTAGTTATATCCAAGTGTAACATTGGTTGGTTTAGAATCTTTGTAAGGATTTCCTACACAAGCTGTTGTATGCTTGTCAAATTCATCCATTGTAATTTTGTTGAATGGAATTCTTACTGACATTTTGAACTTTTTGCACTTATGGCAGGTCAAAACACCCATTTTAGTTGTCCAAGACATTATTTTGTTCTCTTTCTGTTAAATCGTAGTCATCTCTTGAGATAACTTTGTGTAAAATCTCTGCAAATTCCTCTAGAGTCATATTACTCATCATCAGAATCACCTAATTGTAGCAGAAGATCATAATTTTCGTCAATTGTTTTATTAATTGCATCTTGTATCATACTTTTTCGGCGGGGGGAGCAAGAAATCATATGTTCATGCATTGAGTTTGTCGCATTTACACTCATAGGCTTCTGATATAGCATTTTATAGTCAAAACAATACGGACACACAAATATACTTAGATTACTTTCCTGAATAGGCATAAGTAAACCACCATAGTATCAATAGTGCAAAAATTATTTTATTCATTATCATCCAACACTAGGGCGGGATCTGGAGACAGGACCTTTCCTGACTCATGCAAAGAAATCAATTGCTCTACTTTAGTATTATTACTATCACCTGATGCTATAAGAGCCAATAGGTCGTATACACGAAGCAATTGGATATACATGCCTCCTAGAAGCTCGTAGAGAGCCTCTGAATTAATTTTAGGTTCTTCTGGACTAATATCCTGCAGATTCGCCATCTATTTCCTGTACCGCCTTACTGAGTTTATTATACATATCTAAGCCTGGTCTTAGTGTGTATCCGCAAGCATAGCACTCTAACCAAATATTGTCATGCTCGTCAATTGCTGGAATAAGTGACATATGCTCTGCGTCATTTGCACACAAAATTTCAGGCAATTTATTATCAAAAGTAGAAAGTCGATAATATCTCACAAATACTTTAAATTCCATTATTATTATTAATAATATAATATTATATATATTAATATATTATCTATATTAGTTATATATTATATATATATTATATACCCCTTATCTATATATATAAGGATTATAGCGAGTAAATTTAAAAGTGTCAAATTAAAACAATTATGCTATACTTTTCAAATGAAAGTTTCCTTCTCAGGTGCCCCCGAATATATGTATGTAGCTCTAGGCTTTGGCAATGCTTCTTGGCATATGTTTCAAAATATGAAAAAGTTAGGCTTAGATCCAGTTGTACTGGATAGTGAAGCCAATATTGGTATTTCTTTCTGTCAACCGCCTCAGTATTCCTGGTTCGAAAATCAATATAAAATTGGTTATACACCTTGGGAATCAACAGAATTTCATGCAGATTGGTATCCAGGCTTACAACAATGTGATGAAATATGGACTACATCTCAATGGAATAAGAAAATTTTTGAAGCCAAACTTGATAAAGAAGTTTTTGTTTACCTACATGGAATAGATCACGCATTTTATCCAATGAAAAGAAGATGGGATAGATCACAACCATTTACCTTCCTGCACATCGGAGAACCTTTTGACCGCAAAGATGGTCAACTTGTTGTTGATACATTTGCAAGACTATATGGCAATGATCCTAGATATCGTCTTATTATGAAATGTACTGGTAGTCATAAGTTGCAAACTCTTGGACTCCCACCCGATATCAAGTATAACAATATTACAATTATGACAGATGTTGTTTCTCGTGAGCAACTCATTGATTTGTATTCATCTGTTCAATGTTTTGTTTATCCTTCTTGGGGCGAGGGTTTTGGATTTAATCCACTTCAGGCAATGGCTATGGGAATTCCAACAATTTGTACAAGCGGGTGGGCGGAATACGCAAATAGAATTACCCTACCCCTTGAATCTGAAATAGCTATGAGTCCTTGGCAAGAAGTACACATTGGAAACATGCTTAGACCAAGTATGGAGCAATTGTCTCAACATATGGTAGAGGTTGTAGAAAACTATGATAAATATTGTGCAGTAGCATTTAAGAATGCTCTTAAAATTCATGAAGAATATGACTGGGAGCTAGTTACAAGACCTGCTGTCGGAAGATTGAAAAAAATTCAAAAATCTAGATTTTAGAAAAAAACAATGATACACTAGATGTCTAAATCAAAATTGAAAAAGGTGTTATTATGAGTGGGATTGAAAATCCTTATGAAAACTTTATTGCTCTAAGCCGTTATGCTCGTTGGCTTGGTGAAGAAAATAGACGAGAAACTTGGTCAGAGACCGTAGATAGATACTTCGATTATATTCAGAAGCATCTCAAAGAAAAACATAGCTATGCTCCAGATGAGAAGCTTGTTACAGAATTAAAACAATTTGTATTCGATAGAAATGTTATGCCATCTATGCGTTCTGTTATGACCGCAGGTCCTGCATTAGAACGAGATCATGTAGCAGGATATAACTGTTCATTTCTTCCTGTCGACTCACTTCGTTCATTCGATGAGGCAATGTATATTCTTATGTGTGGAACAGGGGTAGGTTTCTCAGTAGAGAGTGTATATGTGAATAAACTTCCAGTAATTGCAGAAAAATTTGAAAAGACCGAAACAATTATTGTTGTAGAGGATTCAAAGGCGGGCTGGTCAAAAGCTCTTCGTGAACTTATTGCTTTGTTGTATCAAGGTCAGATTCCTGCAATTGATGTAACTAAGGTTAGACCTGCTGGAGCAAGACTAAAAACATTTGGTGGTCGTGCATCGGGTCCACAACCGCTAGTTAATCTTTTTGATTTCACAATCAAAACATTTCGTAATGCTGCTGGTCGCAAACTAAAGCCAATTGAAGCACATGATATTATGTGTAAGATTGGTGAGGTAGTTGTAGTTGGTGGTGTACGCCGTAGTGCCATGATTTCTCTTTCAGATCTTAACGATCATGATATGGCAACTGCAAAAGCAGGTGCATGGTGGGAAAATCATCCACAAAGAGCATTATCAAACAATTCAGTTGCATTTGCTGGTAAGCCAGAAATGAATGACTTTATTGCAGAATGGAAATCAGTGTATGACTCTAAGTCTGGTGAGCGTGGTATTTACAATGTAAAGGCTGCTCAGTCACAAGCTTCTAAGTTTGGTCGTAGAGACCCAGAAGTTCATTATGGAACTAATCCATGCTCTGAAATTATTCTACGACCATATCAGTTCTGTAATCTTTCAGAGGTTGTACTTCGTGAAGATGACTCAGTTGAAGATATTGCTCGTAAGGTAGAACTTGCTACAATTCTTGGAACTTGGCAGTCAACACTTACAGATTTCAAGTATCTTCGTAAAATCTGGAAAGATAATACAGAAGAAGAGCGTCTACTTGGCGTTTCTTTGACAGGTCAGTTTGGTCATAAGTATATGTCAGGTCAGCAAGGTCTAGATAAACTATCTAAGACACTTGATTTCCTTAGAGAGCTTGCAGTAACAACAAATATTGAAGAAGCAGGTAAAATTGGCATTAATCCATCCGCAGCAATTACTTGTGTTAAACCATCTGGAACAGTATCTCAGTTAGTTGGTGTATCATCTGGTATGCATCCTTGGCATAGTGATTACTATATTCGTACTGTGCGTGGGGATAAGAAAGATCCACTAACTCAGTTCCTTAAAGATTCTGGTATTCCCGCCGAAGATGATTTTATGAAACCAAATGACAC
>Ga0114964_10003810_pt1 | contig 10060 bp, 9 predicted proteins | sample C_131016_MF_Meta_FD_92638 | JGI IMG/M metagenome (GOLD analysis project Ga0114964, IMG submission 92638) | Freshwater microbial communities from Lake Croche, Canada to study carbon cycling - C_131016_MF_MetaG | ecosystem: Environmental > Aquatic > Freshwater > Lake | place: Lake Croche, Canada... | reverse complement strand
CTGCCCAAAGGCGTGACCATGGCCAACGCGCCTGAGCCGCTGGACGCCCGCGTGACGCTGCGCGACATTGCGCCAAGCCGGGTGGCTGTGATCCGTTACTCCGGCTTCTGGTCTGAGGCCAACTACCAGCAGCACCTGGAAAAGCTGCAAGGCGCCGTGCGCGCTGGCGGGCTGAGCGCGGTGGGCGAGCCTGTCTATTCCCGCTACAACGCGCCTTTCACGCCCTGGTTTTTGCGGCGCAACGAAATTTGGTTGCATTTGGCGAAGCCGCCTTAGTCCAGCGCAGAAAAGCCACAGTGCACAAATTTATGCGAAAAAACAAGCACGGAACGTGTATTGCACCGATAATTGCTGCACTGCAACATTTTTAACCCAAGGATCACCATGTTCAAAAACACCCCCTTCGAAGCCATTGCCAAAACTCTGTCGGAGTCGGCTCCCCAGTTCAACCCAGCGGCTGTGCAAGACGCCATCAAGCCCGCCCAGGACAACCTGAAGGCTTGGGCTGATCTGGCCCAAAAGCAGGCGGCACAAGCCCAAAGCGCCATCACCGAGACCGTGGAGTCCATCAAAGGCATCAAAGACCCACAAGCCGCTTTTGAAATCATGAAGGAATCCGCCGAAGCCGGCATGGCCATGTTTGCCAAGAACCTGCAAGACGCCACCGCCCTGAGCTTTGGCCAGTTTCACAGCACCGTGGACGCAGTGGAAAAAGCCCATCCCCAACCCGAAGCCTTTGCCGCTGTGGCCAAGGGCCTGAAGGCTGCCGCATCGACCGCCGAAAACGCCCTTGAGTCAGCCATGGCCAAGGGTGCTTCTATGGCCGCTTCGGTGTCGCCAGCCGCCAAGGCCAAAAAAGCCCGCTAATTGCAGCGCACGGGTCGCCAAGGCCGCATGGTCTTGCGCGATCCTTGGGGCCGACGGTCCCAGCAACAGGTGTCGCAGCGTGCGGTTTGCGTTAGGTCAAGGCGTTCAATGCCCAGCCAAGCAAAAATGCAAATGACGGTGGTGGGCTTACGCGATTTTCTCGGTCGCTTTTCACCTCTGGAATGCACGGGAATGCAAGGCACACATGACATCGCTGACCAAGAAAGCCCTGTTACTCGCGGCCGTTGCCGCACTGTTAAGTCTTTGCGCGGCGGCTTATTGGCAACAGTGGCCGCCAGGCTTTTGGAAGCCCGCGCCTGCGGCAAACCTGCTTACCCTGTCGGGCAACATCGAAGCGCATGAGAGCGTTCTGAGCTTCAAAAGCGTGCAGTCGCGGATCATTGCGCTTCCGTTTAATGAAGGCCAGTGGGTTCGCAAGGACACGGTGCTTGCCGTGGTCGATTCCGCAGATTACCAGCAGCAGATTGCCATTGCGCAAGGCAGTTTGGATGTTCAAAAGCGTCAGCTGGATGCCTCGCTGCAGAACCTCGAAACGGCCGGCAGGACTTTGCTGCTCGACCAGACGGAGCAAAAGCAACGCCAGCGCGATTACCAGCGGGCGCTTGACCTGCAGAAACAGGGGTTTACCTCGGCCGCCACGCTTGACCAAGCCGAGACCGCGCTGGAACAAACCAAAGCCATGCTGGCCCGCGATCAGTCGCTGCAGTCAGCCGCCTCACGCAATGTCGCGGTGGCACAGGCCGCTGTCCATGGCGCGGCACAGACGCTTGCCTTGACGCGGATTGTCGTGGGCTACACCACCTTGACGGCGCCCTTTGACGGCGTGGTGACGGTTCGGCAGTCCGAGATCGGCGAAGTGGTAGTGCCAGGCACCCCCGTGCTCACATTGGCCGACCTGGACCACGTGTGGTTGCGCGCGTACGTCAATGAAACCGATTTGGGGCGTATCCGCATCGGGCAGGCGGTGTCCGTCAGCACCGACAGCCACCGCGAAAAACAGTTTCAGGGGCGCATCGCCTTCATTGCCGAAAAGGCAGAGTTCACGCCCAAGAGCGTGGAGACCCATGCGGAGCGCGTGAATCTGGTGTACCGGGTCAAGATCGATATCGCCAATCCCGACCACGCACTGCTTCCCGGAATGCCGGCCGACGCCAAAATTGAGTTGCAAGCGGCCGGAACATGAACGGCGCAGCGCTCGCAGGCGTCATCGAAGTCCGGGGCCTGCACAAGCGCTTTGGAGCGAACCTGGCGGTGTGCGACCTGAACTTCACGGTGCAGGCTGGTGAAATTTTTGGCCTGGTCGGGCCTGATGGGTCCGGCAAGACCACCACCTTGCGCATGCTCGCCAGCGTCATGCGGCCCGATGCTGGCAGCATCGCCATCGACGGCGTCGATGTGCTGGCGCAGCCCGAGCAGGCCAAGCAACACGTGAGCTACATGCCCCAGCGCTTTGGCCTGTACGAAGACCTGACGGTGCAGGAGAACATCCGCTTTTATGCCGATCTGTTTGAGGTGCCCAAAAGCACTTGGGAAAGCCGCGCCCATCAATTGCTGGCTGCGGCCGACATGTCGCCCTTTGGCCACCGGCTTGCTGGTCAGCTTTCGGGTGGGATGAAGCAAAAGCTCGGGCTCATCTGTTCGCTGGTGCATGCGCCGCGCGTGCTGCTGCTCGATGAGCCAACGACCGGGGTCGATCCGCTGTCGCGGCGCGAGTTCTGGCAAATCCTGTACTCGCTTCGCGCCGAGGGCGTGGCCATGGTGATTTCCACCGCCTACCTGGACGAGGCCGAGCGTTGCGACCGTCTGACCCTGCTTCATGAGGGCGCGATGATGTACTGCGACACCCCGGCCGGTTTGAAGGCTGGTATGCCCGGGGCCATGCTTGCGCTGATTGCCGCCGAATCCCGCCGCGCGCTGGCGGCCTTGCCGTCGCTGCCCGGCGTGCAGGGCGTGCTCATGGTGGGTGAAGCCATTCACGTGCATGTCGATGGGGCGGCGCGGCTGCCCCAAATCCGCGCTGCTTTGGCAGCGACGCGCATTGAAGTCAGCGCCATCGACCTGGTGGAGCCCAGCATCGAAGACTTGTTTGTGGCGCTGCTGGAACAAAGGGCGCAGAAAGTTGCCGCATGACCGAAAGCCCAGTTCCGACGCAGATCGTGGTGGATGGCCTGGTCAAGCGCTTTGGTGCGTTTACCGCCGTCGATGGCGTCAGCTTTGGGGTGGGGCGCGGCGAGGTCATGGGGTTTATCGGGCCCAACGGCGCTGGCAAGTCAACGTTGATCCGCATTCTGTGCGGGCTGCTCAGGCCCAGCGCCGGGCGGGCTTTGGTGGCGGGGATTGACGTGGCCCAGGACCCGGAAGGCGTGCGCCGGCGCATTGGTTACATGTCGCAGAGGTTCTCCTTGTACAACGACATGAGCGTGCTGGAAAACCTGCGCTTTTTCGGTGGTGTCTACGGCGTTCCACGGTCGGATATGGCCGCTCGCTTGGAATTTGCCGTGGAGATGGCCGGGCTTCGCGGGCGCGAGGATGCGCTCGTGGCCAGCCTGGCCGGCGGCTGGAAGCAGCGCCTTGCGCTGGGTGCGGCCATCTTGCACCGACCGGCAGTGCTGTTTCTCGACGAGCCTACCTCGGGTGTGGACCCGGGTTCGCGCCGGCGGTTCTGGGAATTGATCCATACGCTGGCCCAAGACGGCGTCAGTGTGCTGGTCAGCACGCACTATATGGACGAGGCGGAATACTGTGACCGCGTCGCGCTGATCAACCATGGCCGACTGATTGCGCTCGGAACACCTACGCAATTGAAGCAGCACGCGCTGGGCGGCGAATTGTTGTCGCTGGAAGGCGACCGGCTTGGAGACGCCATCGGTGAACTTCAAGCCGCGCCAGGCGTGCTTGATGTCGCCATGTTTGGCAATGCGCTGCATGCGCTGGTGGACAGTGCGGAGTTGCGACTGCCCGAATTGCTGCTGCTGCTGGACGGGGCAGGCTGCACCAAGGTGCGCGGACGGCGTATCGCACCTTCTCTGGAAGACAGCTTCGTGCGGCTGGTGGGCACGAGCGCATCGCCTTCGGATGTGCTGCCATGAGATGGCGCCGGGTCAAGGCGATTTTGGTCAAGGAGAGCTTGCAGATTGTGCGGGACCCCAGAAGCCTGATGATTGCGCTGCTGATCCCCCTCTTGCAGATGTTCTTGCTGGGCTACGGCATCAGCCTGGACGTCAAGCAAATTCCCTTGTGTTCTTATGACCGCGAGGGCAGCGCGGACTCGCAGGATTTGCTGCACCGCTTTGAGGCTTCTCCCTATTTTTCGCTGCAAGGCCATGCCACGACTTACGCCGAGGTGGGGCACAAGCTCGACGATGGCAGTTGCCGCATCGCCATCGTTATTCCATCAGACTTTACGAAAACCATGAACGACACGGGCCGTGGCGTGGTGCAGGCCTTGCTGGACGCCACCGACACCAATGCCGCCAGCCTAGCTGCGGGTTACGCCAGCGCCGTGGTCGCGGGCTATTCCAGCGATGTGCAGCTCCACAGCATCGAGCGGCGCGGCGGTCGGATTGCCACCCAAACACCGGTCGAAGTGCGGGCCCGCGTGTGGTTCAACGAAGACCTGGTGAGCAGAAACTTCATCATTCCCGGTGTGGTTGCGCTGGTGATGGCGATTGTCGGATCCCAGTTGTCGTCCTTAACCATCGCGCGCGAGTGGGAGCGCGGAACGATGGAGTTGCTCATCTCCACGCCGATCAAGCCCATGGAGCTGATGCTGGGCAAATTACTGCCCTATTTTTGCATCGGCATGGTGGATGCCGGCATTTGCCTGGCCTTGGCGGTGTTCTGGTTCAAGGTCCCGTTCCATGGAACGCTGGCAGCCATGCTGGTGACCACGGGCCTGTTTCTAACCGTGGTCTTGTGCATTGGTTATTACGTGTCGGTGTCCATTCGCAGCCAGGTCGGCGCCAGCCAGGTGGCGCTGCTGCTGACGATGTTGCCAACGACACTGCTCTCGGGCTTTTCCTTTCCCATTGACCAGATGCCGCGAGCGGTGCAAATGGTCACCTACCTCATCAGCGGGCGCTACTACGTCACCATCTTGAAGTCGCTCTTTTTGAAGGGCTCGCCCTGGACCGATTTGCTCCTACCCATTGCCTGCCTGGCGGCCTATGCCGCAGCCATGATTCTTCTGGCCGCACGGGCGTTTCGCAAGACGCTGGACTGAAAAAGCCATGCTCGGACGCATCTACCATTTGCTGCTCAAGGAGTTTTTGCAGCTCCGGCGGGACAAGTCTGCGCGCTTTCGCCTGCTGGTGCCGCCCATTATTCAGATGCTGCTTTTTGGCTATGCGGCAACTTTTGAGGTTTTCAACGTGGCCACCGTGGTTTTGGACCAGGACCAGTCGCAAGAAAGCCGCGCCCTGCTGGCTGACTTTGTGCACAGCAGCCGCTTTCAACTCGTCTCGGTGGCCGCCAAGCGCGAGCAGGTGCAAGACGCGGTCGAAAGCAGTGTGGCACAGGTTGGCATTGTGGTGCCGCAAGGCTTTTCGGAGCTGCTGCGCAAGGGGCAAAGTGCGCCCTTGCAGGTGCTGGTGGACGGCACCAACTCCAACACCGCCATGCTGGCACTCGGCTACGTGGGCAAGATCGCCGCAAGCTTTGGCCAAACCTATGCCCTTGATCTGGCCCAGCGCACCGGGCGCACCCTGGGTCGCCCTTTGGTCCATGTCGATCTGCAGGAGCGCTACTGGTACAACCCCAATCTCGACAGCCGGTGGTTTTTTATTCCGGGGCTCATAGGCACGCTGACCCTGATCACCATCGTCAACCTGACCGCATTTGCCATCGTCCGCGAGCGTGAGGTGGGAACCCTGGAGCAAATACTGGTGACCCCGATCCAGCCCATCGAGTTCATCCTGGGCAAGACCTTGCCGTTTTTCATCATCGGCCTGTTTGAGGTCGTGCTGGTCGCAGTATTCGGCATGCTGTGGTTTGGTGTTCCGTTCAAGGGAAATCCGCTGGTGTTGATGGTGGGAACCAGCCTGTTTCTTTTAAGCGCGCTGGCCATTGGATTGCTGATTTCCACCCTTTGCAAGACGCAGCAGCAGGCTTTTTCATCGAATTTCTTTGTCCTCAATCCGATGTTCATCCTGTCGGGCTTTAGTTTTCCGATTTCTAGCATGCCCCAGGCCTTGCAGTGGCTCACCTACCTGGACCCGCTGCGCTATTTTCTGGTCATCATCCGCGCCACATACCTCAAGGGCGTGGGCTTTGCGGTCCTTTGGCCCGAAATGCTAGGTCTGGCGACCCTGGGTCTGGTTTTGTTTTCGGTGGCGGTGTTGCGCCTGCACAAGTCGCTGGATTGAGCGGTCCCAGTCCACCCCTGGTACCGGCGCAAAGTGCGCTTATTGCTGCAAGACGTAGCTGCCAGGCGCATCGCAAATCGGCGCCAGGCCAAGCGCCGCGGCACCCATGGCCGGTGCCGCAACGGGCTTGCCTGAACGGGCCTGGAGCCAGGCGGCCCAGTCGGGCCACCACGAGCCCTCATGCTCGGGCGCCGCCTGCAGCCAGGCCTCGGGGTCCAGGTATTTTCCGTCGTGCTTTCGGGTCAGAACCTTGAATCTTCGCCCCGCGATCCCTGGCGGGTTCACGATGCCTACATTGTGGCCGCCCGAGGTCAGCAAGAACGTCAGCTCCACGTCCGACAAAAGGTGCAATTTGTGCACCGAGCGCCAGGGCGCTACGTGGTCGTGCTCGGTGCCCAGACAGTAAATGGGGCATTTGATGTCGAGCAGTGCGATGGACTTGACGTTGACGGTGTAACGCCCGCTGGCCAGGTCGTTGTGCAAAAACATGCGCCGCAAATATTCCGAATGCATGCGGTAGGGAAGGCGCGTTCCGTCCGCGTTCCAAGCCATCAGGTCGTTGACCTCGGAGCGCTCACCCAAAAGGTATTCCTTGAGCAGCTTGGACCATACCAAGTCGCTCGAGCCCATGAGCTGAAACGCACCCGCCATTTGCTTGATGTCCAGATAGCCCTGGTCCCACATGATGTCCTCAAGGTAGGCGACCTGGCTCTCGTCAATGAACAGCTGCAGCTCGCCGGGCTCGGTAAAGTCCGTTTGCGCGGCCAGCAGCGAAATGGTCGCCAGGCGCTTGTCGCCGTCGCGCCCCATGGCGGCAGCGGCCATGGTGAGCAGCGTTCCACCCAGGCAGTAGCCCATGGCGTGGATCTTTTGCTTTGGCACGATCTGGGTGACTGCGTCTACCGACGCCATGATCCCCAGGCGCAGGTAGTCTTCCAGGCCTAACTCGCGGTCATCTGAACCTGGGTTCTTCCAGGAAATCGCAAACACCGTGTGACCCTGGTCCACCAGGTACTTGATCAGCGAGTTGTTGGCTGACAGGTCAAGGATGTAGTACTTCATGATCCAGGACGGAACGATAAGCAGGGGCTCAGGAAAGACCTCGGCACCAGCGGGCGTGTATTGAATGAGTTCAATGAGCGCGTTGCGGTAAATCACCTGTCCAGGCGTGATGGCCAGGTTTTCTCCAACCTGAAACGCATGGGTGCGCAGCGGCGAGGCATTGGCGCTGAGCCGCTGCGCGTCCTCCAGCAAATTCTGCAGGCCTTGCAATAGGCTCAGCCCCCCGGTTTTGAAGGCGCGCTCCAAAACCTCCGGGTTGCTCCAGACAAAGTTGGCCGGTGACACCACGTCCAGCATCTGCCGCACTGTGAAACTCACTACTTCTTCGTGGTGGCCGGCAACGCCGCGCACGTGGGTGGTGGCGTCCTGCCACCATTGTTGTGTTGTCAGAAAGGATTGGCTGATGACGTTGAAGGGCCAGGTTTTCCATTTAGGGTTGCTAAAACGCCGGTCTTGGACCATGGGCTCGACACAGGGCGGGCAGGGCGTTTGCGTGGAGCGCGGAATATAGGACGCCAGACGATGGAACCCTTCAAAGGCCTTTTTCGCCAGCTCCATCTGCTCGCCCGGATTGTGCGACAGGTGGTTGGCCCAGTCGTTAAAGGCCAGTCGCAAGGCGGCCGTCGATACGCCGCGCCCCAAGGGGGAAAGTTGCACATGGGCCCAGCGGTCCAGGGGGTGGCCGGGTTTTTCGCGCGAGGCCACGGGGACGTTCATCATGGGACACAAGCTCCTTCTACCTAAGGCGCATTGTGTAGACCGGCAGCAGTCGGCCTGCTGATTCAGGTCACTTTCCCACCGCGCTGTGGCGGTGGCAGCTCAGCAAGTGGTCGTTCACCATGCCCGAGGCCTGCATGAAGGCGTAGCAAATGGTGGATCCGACAAATTTGAAACCGGCTTTGAGCAGCGCCTTGCTCATGGCGTCCGACTCCGCCGTTTTTGCTGGTATCTCACCCATCGCGACGCGTTGGTTTTGCAGCGGCGCGCCGTTCACGAACTGCCAGAGAAACCCGCTCAGGCTTTGCCCATTCGCTTGCAGGGCCAGGTAGGCCTTGGCATTGCCAATGGTGGCCGCCACTTTCAGCCGGTTGCGGATGATGCCGGGGTTGGCCAGGAGTTCGGCGACTTTGTGCGCGTCGTAGCGGGCGATTTTTTCGGGATCGAAATGGTCAAAGGCCAAACGGTAGCTTTCGCGCTTTTTCAAAACGGTAGACCAAGACAGACCGGCTTGCGCGCCTTCCAGATTCAACAGCTCGAACAGGGCGCGGTCGTCCCGCAGGGGCACACCCCATTCGGTGTCGTGGTAGTGGCGGTAGAGGTCAAAGCCTTCACACCAAGGGCAGCGTTGCATAAAACTCCTTCTTCAGCGCCCAGTCTAGCGACGCACGAAGTCGCCCCCGCGCTTGCTGCCGGCCTCACCGGGAAAGGGTTTGAGCGTCAAGTTGCTTGACGCGCCCTCGGACACCATGGTCAAGTTAAGCACTCCCGCCGAAAATTCCCCGCTAAACCGGGTGAGCAGCATCTGGCCCGTCGAAGCCAGTTTGTGCCGCGTCGCGAATGAAATGAGGTGGCCCACCACCTTGCCTTCATCAATGCTGGCGTCCCCAATCGGAAAGCTTGCCGTGCCACTGAATGCACCCCCGGCCTCGCGCAGGTCACTTTTGTGCGGAGAAGGGCGGTGGCGCCCCAATCGCAGGCTGTGCGGCGGCTAGTCCGCTGGGCGCCAGTGGCCCGTGTTGGGGCACACGCTGGCGGCTGAGCCCTGGCCGGAACAGGCAATTCATGGGGGATGTTGCGCCAAGTGCTCAAGCCCGCTTTATTGCAGCCGCGTTGCCTCAAGGTAGCCCGCTGACCAGCGAGCGTGGCGGTGGCCGCGTCGGCTGCTGCCGCGCGCTGCCCTATTCCATGGGCCGGAGCCGAATATTGGTATGATTCTATAAATAGAACGTTCGGCCTTTTGCATGCTCCCCTCCATTCGCTCCATCTTTGCCGACAGTCCGGTGCCCCTGTATTCGCAGTTGGCGGACTTGTTGCGCCAGCGCATCACGCGCGGGGCTTGGCCGCCGGGAAGCAAAGTGCCTTCGCTGGAGGCGCTGGTCGATGAGTTCAAGGTGGCCCGCGTGACCGTGCGCCAGGCCATCGAGATCTTGTCGCGCGAAGGTTTGCTCTTGCCCCAGCGTGGGCGCGGCACTTTTGTGAGCGATCAGGTGCAGTCGCAGCGCTCTTTGGCGCTGGAAACATCGCTGCAAGGCCTGGCCGATGCCTACCGCAACGACAAGCCCGAGCTCACCCTGATCGAAGAAGCCGGCGTTCAACCCGTGCTGAACAGCAGCGACGGCCGCGCCGCGCCGGCCTACCAGTTCATGCGGCGCGTGCATTCGCGTGATGGCGCCGCCTACTGCGTGGCCGCCATTTACATCGACCAGCGCGCGTTTCGCCTGGCGCCCAAGCGTTTTCGCCAGGAAACCGTGGTGCCCGTGCTGATGGACCTGCCCGATGTCCAGATCGCCTCGGCCAGCCAGACGCTGCGCATCTCCACCGCCGACGTGGAAACCGCCCGCCTGCTGAACGTGCCGGTCAATTCGCCGGTGGCCGAGGTGCGGCGTCTTTGCCTCTCGCCCGACGGCAGCGTGCTGTACCTGGGCGAAATCACCTACCGGGGCGATTTCATCGAGTTTTCGATGCAGCTGACCCTGTGAACCTTTCACTGGCATCTTCAAGAGTCTTTTTATGAACCTGTTTTCTCG
>Ga0114964_10003808_pt1 | contig 10067 bp, 10 predicted proteins | sample C_131016_MF_Meta_FD_92638 | JGI IMG/M metagenome (GOLD analysis project Ga0114964, IMG submission 92638) | Freshwater microbial communities from Lake Croche, Canada to study carbon cycling - C_131016_MF_MetaG | ecosystem: Environmental > Aquatic > Freshwater > Lake | place: Lake Croche, Canada... | reverse complement strand
CAAATACCGCATTTATGCTGCTTTTCATCAACGCCTCATATGGAGAGTAGGCAATGGAATGTGCGGTACACTTACAAGATGGACTGGTAATCTATAAACGGGGGGACTTATTCCACATGCGGCTCAAGGTAGCGCCGCAGCAATATGTGTATAGGACGCTGAAGACGGCGGTTAAGGCTGAGGCGGTGCGCTTGGCTAATAGGAAGCTGATTGAGTTTGAGCTTAAGCGCGAGAGAGGCGAGCTGTTTGCTCCGCCAATGCTCAAGCGGGTCATAGCCGACTATACAGCGCAGCGTGAACGCGAATGCGCGGCTGGTAGAACCAGCGTCCACATGTTGAGGCAGATTAAGCGCGTCAACAAGTTTTGGATAGAATACGCTGGCGATACGCAGGTTGATAGGATTGGCAATAAGCAGCTCAGTGACTACGTGCTGTGGCGCAAGGCGTATTACAGCAAGTTCAAAAAGCTACCAAAAAACGCACGGCTACATCCTAAAGACAAAACACTACAGTGGGAAGTGACACACGGGAAAGCCCTCATAAAGTGGGCACATGAACAGGGCTACAGGGGAAATAGCCAACTTCCTACCTTCTTCTTTAAGGTTGAAAAGCGCATGGTGCGCCCCGCTTTTGAGCGCAGCGAATACGCTAAGCTCTACAAGACGATGCGAAAGCGGATATACGAAGTCCATCACACCCCTTGGGTGAACAGCAGGCTAATGCTGCGCGATTACGTGCTAATCCTAGCCAATACAGGGCTACGAGTAGGTGAGCTCAACAATCTCCAGCTGCGCGACATCCATCCCATGACGGACGATACTGGGCGTCAGAACTATCGTCTTGTCGTGCGTGGCAAGACAGGCGAACGGGATGTGATACCCCGCGCAAGTGCCAAGCGTTGGATTGATAGGGCGATTGAAAGGCGCAAGCAGCAGAACGCGAAACCAGACGATTTGCTGTTCGTCATGCGTGGTGGTGGGCGGATAATCACGCTGATTGACCAATTTAACGAGCTCTTAGCCGCCGCAGGCATAGTTACCAATAGCAGTGGAAAGAAATTCACGCTTTACAGCCTGAGACATCTCTACGCCGTACAAGCGTTGCGGCGCGGATTGAGTATCTACGCCGTGGCACGCAACATGGGCACGAGCGTACAGATGCTACAGCAGTATTATGGGCGGCATGCCACGCCTGTGACATTTGCTACAGCATTAGGCAATTAAGGCTACGCTCTACGGTTACAGTCTCATACACAGATTCAGTGTATGAGACTGTAAATTCTATGGAAATTAGCTATTATTACGGCCGCTTTACCGCTTGCTTGGCTTAAGCTAAACTAGTTCAATTATTATTGTGATAGATGTGGGTCCCGCTATGAAGCTTAAACTTATTTTTGCGATTGGTTCAATTTTGGCCGTTTTCAATGGTGGAGGCGCAATAGCACAGTCTGTTAATTTTACTCAACAATGGACCTGCGGCGACGCCAAGTGGTCGTTACCTGGCACTATAGTGGATGGGCATCACCATGAAGTGTATGACTTCCTTAATGATAAAAAACAGCGAGTAGTAGATACTTACGATTTAACAATCGACAAGAATTCCAAAGTAACATTACAGGAAGATCATGCGCCTGATAATGTCTTAAAAAACCGTGTGGTAGTTACAGGTAAGCTAAGCGCTGATCATCTAAGCGCAAATCTATCGGGCTATGGTTCGCCAGTAGATAGTCCAGAAAGTAAATTTTTATGCTCAGTTAATTTAGCTTTTGTATCCGATCCAAGTCATAAGACGCAGCTATTATCTGACGTTCTGATTAAAGATGTTGACTTGTCTGGAAGCATTACCTGCTCGCCGCCTTCCCCATGGAAACCTTGGACCTCGGTAATTAGAGGAAAGTTAAATGGCGGATATTTTTCTCAAAAAGGTGGAGTTGGCGATAGCCACGGTAACACGGCAACGATGAATGTCGATAAAAGTTCGCTGACCTTCGAGTGGTCTTTTCACGGGGACGACGGAGGAGAGCATCATCTGAAGAAAAAGATGTCGTTGGCAGTCGGTCAAGTAGCATCATCGTTCTCTGCGAATATGAATTTTCGTGGACAGCAATCGGGTGAAGATTGTGATGTTAAATTGAACTTTGCTGAACCACCTTTACAGAATGCTCAATCTATAGCTTCACCCGCGCCAGCGGTTGAAGCTGTTACAGAAAAGGTAACAGCAGAAAATGAAGTTTTGGTCGCGCAAGCTGACGTGTTGATATCTAAGGCTAAGTCTGCGGCGGTTAGACTGACAGTTCAGTTTGATGGTTTCAAAAAACTTCAAGATAGCGTGCGCAAAGAATTCCAGGATAATATCAATTCTTCAATTAAAGACATAGAAGAAAAGATATCTACTTTGAGTTCTGCGAAAGAAACTAAAGCAAACTCAGATCAGATCAATCAGCTTAGATCTGAGCTTAATGATCTAAAAAATAAGAAGCTAGCGGATGATCCATCCTTCCAGTCTTTAGTTGGAAAACTTGCCGCAGTCAGAAAAGAAGCAGCTGACAATGACGCTGCTTTGAAGGCACAGATGGAAATTAACAATATAAAGCTTGATGCGCAGCGGGTTAACGATATTAAAGAAACTGATGCTAAACTATCTGGGTTAAGCATTCAGATGTCTGACTATCAGAATAAGTTTGAAGCTGACTTGGTGGCATTCCAATCGGGAAACGACCAGCGATTTAATCAAATTGCGACCAACATTGACAATTTGAATGCTCGCACAGCTGAGCTTGAGAAGAACCAGAAAACACTGGCAAACAATCAAGTAACTTTAGCCGTTAAGCAAGCTAATACAGACGCTCGGCTCGATGGCATATTTCTACCTAAATCAGAAAACCCGCCAGATTGGATATCGCGGCTTTCATCTATCCCAGTCCAGCAGAACCAGTTCTGCCGCATCGTGGATCGCTTCTATGATGACCTCTCCAATGTTTATAAACTGCGGAACGATATCAAGAAGAATGCGCTCTATAAAGACAGGCAGCAGGACATGGCCGCATTGCTACCAAACGGCGCAATCAACTCATGGATCGTGCGTGTAGTGGAAGTCACGCAAGCTGCCGATGGATCAGCTGCGATCATGTTACAGCCCCCATGCCGTGCCATGTTGGGTTCAGATGCTTGTGGTACCGACCAGAAGAAGTTTCGTGCTACCATACAACCTGATACGCTTATGTATCGTGAATTGGCACGAGTTAATTCAGGTGACTTTGTGACTATATCTGGAACGATATTGTATGCCCAAGCAATGAGTAGCAGTTCTGTTCTTCCGCAATATTCCCTCTATGAGCCAAACAAGCACTGCTCAACCATTGATGGGGCAAAAGAAGAAGACGTATTTGTTACTGAAATAACAAATATTGCTATACTACGTTAAAATTTTAGCTTTAATACTCTGCGGTGGCCGTAGTTGCTAAATGAGCTCTACGGCCGCCTTTAATTGCTTATCGTTGACATCAATGTATCGTTGGGTGGTAGCCAAATTGGTGTGAGAAGCGAGTTCAGCAAGCACCCTGACGCTCACGCCCTTGCTAGCCAAGTTAGTGATGAAGCTGCGCCTGCCGCTGTGGCTGCTGGCACCCCTGATTCCACACTGAAGGTAGATGTCTAAGAATAACTGGCACATGGTGTTAGCTGAAAAGCGGGTACCTTTTTGTGTCTCAAAAAGGGGTTTTTTACCAATTCTGACGTCAATTTTGGCCAAATATGCCGTTAACTCCTTGCGGAGCTTGGTGCTGAAAAATATGCGGCGTGCTTTACTCCCTTTGGTTTGGCTAGGGGTAAGCACGCATTCTTCTCGTATTTCCCCGTTTTCAGCTAACACGTTGCCAATTGATAGCGCAGCAATCTCTTTAGCCCGCAATCCTGCGTAGAAGCTTACAAGCACGATTGCTCTGTCGCGGGTTCCGTGTCTGCGCGTTGCGCAGTGCGCTAGCACTACCTTTAGCTCGCGCTCGTTTAGCGTCTTAGCCTGCTTCATTTATTGCCCCGTTACCTCATGTTTCCACAAGCTAGAGCGTATTTTCAAAGGTTTTGTTTTCCTACCAGATTTGGTTATGAGAAATCCGCTTATAATCTCAGTGGCTTAGCGGATACCCCATATTCTCCGTATTCTATTAGGTATTTGGAATGTTGGCTTTTTGGGGGAGGGTACACTTATTCAGTGTACCCCATCGTCTCCCAAATCTGGCTGGCTGTCACCAACGACAGCGGCAAGCGCAGGTGCGGCCTTTTTCAAAGCTGAGCGCCAGTCGTCAATCGCAAACATTTCGTCAATCATTCCGCATGCGTCCATCATAGCTTGGGGCGCATTGCCATCACGAACTGCTTCATTCGCCTTAATCGTAGCCATCACGTAGGTGAAGACGTTGTGGTTGATGATAACCTCGTCTGCGAACGTATCAAGTGTACGCACGGCGAAATCACCCGCCTTTGGGTTGATGTCTTGCGCAGTGAGCAGGCTCGCAATTGGGCTAGCCATAGGAGCTGGGAGATAGTCAAGATGGTGCTGATTGAGCGGAATAGGACGCTTAGCGTTCGCAACAGCCCAACCAGTTGGAACATCGAAATGCTTGATAGCCCAAGTCTTGATATCCCGCCCAAATTCGTTCAGCGCCGCATATTTGGCAACAACGCCACCAATCTTGTAGGGGCTGCTCGAATCCATCGTCATCTTAAATTGCTGATTGCCAACATGCTTGCGGACCGCGTTTTGGATGGCAGTGATGACAGGAGCCCAACGCACACGGCTCAAGCGCAAGATGTGGACGGTGTTGTGTGGCGCTTCAAGCAGCTTGGCATCGCGAAGCAGCAACATACGCCGTAGAACACGGAAAATTCCGCCCATCTGTCCCACATGCCCTGCGAGGCTCCAGCCTTCCAATGGATAGTGACGAACGGCTTCAAACCATGCGTCTTCATCTTGTTCCGTCGCGCCCTGTAACACGGAGAGCATGTCACAAATGCCATAACGTCCGCGATTTTCTGTGAGGAAGCGGAGGTTTTCCACGCTCAGCTCCGTCAATTGTTCAACGCTGAGCCCGCGGAACGGGCTGTGTTTAAGCCCGCATGCCCACAAAGGCATGTCAATTGACAGCCCCATCGAGCATTTGAGCTCCAGAAAACGCAGAATTTTCTTCTTCGCGTCACTGGTGCGCCAACGACGGATGATTTCGACATCGTCGTTGGCATGTTGAAGCCAACCGTTCACCTCAGGCAAGGTGCCGTGTCCAATCTGAAAACCGCCAGAGTCTCCCAATACAAAAGACTTTTCAGGATTGCGGCTCGTAATCATGTTCCCTGAAGTCATATCTTTGAAATGCCCTGCTGTAGCGAGGCAATTCGGATAGCTCCAAAAGCTATTGTCGCTATCGAGATAGTTGAAATCAGTCGCTTTGAGACTGGCAGGTAATCCACCAACGCGGCTGATGCCGTTATCGTTGGCAATCCGCTTTGCGGAATGTGGTTGAACGCTTGGCAGATAGGTTGCGAAGCTGCTTGCGCGTGCTGAGAGATTGATAGCGTCCATAGTTTAGCCCTCCTTGTGGAAAAGTTGCGTGGCAATGTTGCCGTCTTCTGTTGAGCGGATTGTTGGGACAGCAACGGTGAACCGTCCCATAGCTGTCGCAAACATGAGAACGACAGCATCGTTGTTGCCGCTCAATTCAATGTCGCCTGTGGCAGACATGTCTGCCATGTTGTAAAGAACTGGCGCGATATCCTTTGCCCGCACGGAACAGGCATAGCGAGTGTCACCAGCAACAAACGAAGGTGACACAGGGAAAGAACGCGACGGTGCCTTGCCTGAGCCATCATCGTTGAAGCGAACAGTCAAAGACTTGGCATTAACGCGGATACCAAAAGCGCGGTTGTTTTCGCGCTTGAGCTGCTTGTTGCGCCCAAGCGTTGATTGCCACTCGTCCAACCACGACGTGCGGAGCTGTTGAAACCAGTCTGAACCAACGACGGCTTTCCATGTTGGCTTATACAGGCGCTTGTTGAAGCCGCCCTGCCAGTTATTCGTTGAGTCATCCTGCTCACGCCCCAACGCATAGAAGTGGAGCGTGTTAGACTTGTCAGTCGCAACGTTGCGAACTGTGAGAGTATGCGTGAAGAGCTCGCCGTCGGCAGAAGCGAGCTTGTCGTGCGGCTCAGCACGGAGCAAGTCAAATTCCCCAAGCGCTTGCGCATTCTCGATGAAGCGGCCCTCGTTCGTCTTCAAATAGACATTGTACTGCTTGCCAATGAGCTTGATTGCTGGCTCGCAGATGATGGTTACAGCGCGTTCAACCCGCATGGAGCTGAGGATGATTTCGCCCGTGTTTCCACGCACGAGGAGGCGACGAGCACTGAGGCGAGCTTGCTTTTTGGAAGAGCCTTTAACCTTCACAGTGCCAATCTGGTCATAGATGACTTTGTCACGCATATCGCGCTGCTGAGTTTTGCCGTTAGGCTTACCAATCTCTGGAAAGCGCTGGATGCCGATGACTTCGCCCAAAACGCGCAGGCTCTTGCTAACGAGGCTTGAGGTGTTCTTCAGAGCATGGGCGGCAACCATGTTGATTGCGGCGCTGTCAGCTGTTGAACCAATCAGCATGAGGCTGCCGTCTGCGGCACGCTTGGCAAACACAGCCACAAATCCATCGGCGTTAGCACGAACTGAGGCATCAGCGGCGACAGAAGCAAAGCATGGGAGGTGCTTGCTGTCTTTCAACATTTCCATGCGGCGTTTTGCGATTGCGTCCGCAGAGATTTGACGCTCGACGATAGCACGAGCGAGCGAGGGCTTAACCCGTTCAGCGACTTCAGTCTCGCTGACTCCCTTGCCGCCGTTGGCAGCCATATTCGTGAGCCCGCCGCAATCTTCAATAAAGGCAATCAGATGCCCAACAGGGTTGCTTGCCATCTGCGACTGGTTTTCGCAGTAATGCGTGTCAAGACGGCGCAGCACATGCTGCCACTGGGTGAGTTTGTTGTTGATGTAGCCGTCAACGGCTTCATATTGGAAGGTAAGGCGCAAGAACGGGCGAAACTGGATTTCGTTGCTGTCGCGATACACGTAATCAATGTGTGAGGCGCGATATTGCTCCTCCAGATATTCGGGATCCTGAGAGAAATCGCGCCAGAGCAGGTATGCCGCAGCCAGCGTGCGGTAAAGGGAAACGCGAGCGCCTTCGTTCAGTTGGTGCGTTTGGGCGGCGGCGGCGCGGAGGTTGGCGAGCTTCTCAGCAAGTTTGGTGCGGTTCATAGTGTCATTCCCTGTGTTTGCGTTGGCGGATTGCCAAGCGTCACTGGGAAATAGCTTTTTGAGGTCCAAAAATTATAGAACCCCGCGAGAATGGGATTTTCGCGGGGTAGATTTTTGTTTTATGTTGGCTGAGTGCTTGTTGGAGTATAGCTATGGGTAGGAAAAAGAAGCCAGCCGCGCTGCCTTTAGGGCTCAGCAAGCCAGAGCAATTCCACCTGAAAATGAACGAGGCGTTCCCGCTAGATATCATAAAGGAGATATGGCGGCAGATACCTGGTTCTAATTTCAGTAACGCCAAACCTAACCAAACGCCCTATTATTGGTGGTGGCGATTTGTCAAATCTGGCGAAGAACTAGGTATGGGCGATGATATTGGCAATATCCCACAAGAAAAAGCCGAAGATGCGGCAAAAATCCGCGCCCTATTTGGGGATTTAGGCGACAATTTTGATTGGTGGTGGGATAAGACAGGGAAGAACATATTTAAGGAAGACTATGAACGTCTACCGCTCATTGACGTCCACCATCCTCAGACAAACATTGATATTGGAAAACTCGATGATGAGACAGCACTTATTGTGGTGCCCCTCAAAGTCAGCAGGCGCTTGCTTGAAATCCAGTTCAATCTGTTTTTAGACGTTTATCATCCCCGCGATAACTTACGTAGACACAAATACAGTTCAGCTGATGTGCCGCTTCATCCGCGCCGTAGATATGACGATATTGATTTTGAGTTTGCGCTGGAACTTTGGACGGCAAACCGCCAAATGGAACTTGGAAAACGCAAAAAGCTATCGCTTGTAAAGCTTTATAGTGAGATTTGTCGTGAGTTAGGTTTAGCTGAACGATTAGCGCACAAGGGTGGCGACAAAGAAGATTACGCAAGCCGCAACGCCCGCTTGAATAAGAGGGCAGTATCTGAATTAGCTCAGGCGAAAGAACTGATGATAAACGCCTTGCTTGGCTCGTTTCCCAATGATGACACCTACCAACGGGAAAAGGGAAAGCGGAAGAGAGGTGCTAAGCCCTCACAACATCAAGCTGCCTGAGCCCGCGCTTGCGGCGCGTGCTGCTAGCTTGCCGCCTTCGCACTGCCGTGCTCGTGTGTCTGCGCTAGCCTTTTTCTCCAAAGTGTCTTTGAAGTCTGTCTGTCTATCAGCGCATGTGAGGGAGCTTGTTTAGCATTGGATGAGCTGTCATTTAGTCAATGCTTCGCCTACAGCGCCAACCTCCGTTGGCCCCGCAAGCAGCATTTCAGTCACCGCGTGGCTAAGCGACAGCTGCGAGTGGTGTCGCCACCACCTGTTGCGGCACGCGTGTCGCAACATATGTGTTTTTAAGGTCAATGTAGCCGTTCACGCCATCCACATTGTAACCTTCTAATTCTATTGCGCTTTTTATCGAGTATTGGGCATAATCTCTATCGCGCTGTTCACACCAGAACAGATGCCTATCGAAGATGCCATCGCAGTATCTACCAACGCGGTTTTCCCACGTATCCGCTAGCAGTGCCATTAGCCCGTCTCTCCTGAGATGCGGTGGATTTTCCATCAATCCATGCGCATGCCAACCCACCCCAGCGCTGCGCTCAAGCACGATAAAGCGTGGAAGTCGTGGGCGCTTGCTGACAGGGATTTTCTTGTAAATCCGCTTATCTAAGGTATTAAAGTAAGCACTCAGCTGCCGCGCCAACCACTCCTTGCTTTGTCCACTCTGCTCATTGCGCATGCTCTGAGGCACATGCCAGCAACAGGCTAGGCGCCAATCATAGCCAGTGGTGTATAGCCAATTGTCCCAAGCCACCTTCTGGCGTGTTTTTGGGCTTTCTACCGCAGTAAGTTTCCATCTCAGCTGCCAATCATTCTGCCTCAGCAGCTTTTCTCTGGCTTTTGCTATGTCCATCATTCTCCCCTTCATTTCTTAGCTAAATACCTGTGCGGTAAGCGCACACGGCTGCGGTATTTATACGCGGCACGACATTCAGAACCTAAATAGGAGGCACGATGATTGAGACTGTTTTTGAGGAACTGCGCGGCATTGGTGCTGTCAGCAGCAGTGACGAGTTCAGCACCAAGTGGTTGGGTAGAGAACGCAGCTATCTGCGCGGATTACGTGCCAAGCAGCGCAATCCAAGCCCTACAGTGCTAGCCACATGCGCAGTGCGGTTGTTGCGCACGGCAGACAGCTTCAGCGCCATGCGCGCCATGCCCACACCCAACAAGCACAAGCAGCTGCGTGTGCTAGCCAATCGCTGCTTGGAGCAGATATTGGCAGAAGGGGCTAGGCGCTGAGATGACCATATCTGAGATAACCAATCCTATGGCGCTAGCAGACAAGCAGAAGTCAGAAGCGCTCAAGCAGCAGCAGAAGCAGCTTAAGATACAGAAGGCGCAAGTGTCAGCGCAGCAAGCCCAGTTGCGCAACAACAAGGCGCAGCAGCGACTAAGCAAGGCACGCAACAGCTGATGAGGGCACTAGCGCGGCAGCAGCTAAAGGCGCAGATTGAGCTGTTAACGGAACGGCACAGCGCATTACGGCAGCAGCTGTGGCAGATACACAAGCAGCAGCTTGAACTCGCTAAGCGCGCCGCACGCTTACAGCTACAGTTGGCGCAGCAGCAGATTGACGCGCTGCGCAGCTATTAGACGGCGCTGCAGTGCTGTTGCCGTGTCGTGCCGCTACTCAGCATGCGGAGCTGCCAAGCGTGCGCTGCTGCGCTTTGTTACGCAGCTGCTCATCGCCCTGCAATCCGCCACGATTTCTCATAATAGCTT
>Ga0114964_10003807_pt1 | contig 10068 bp, 9 predicted proteins | sample C_131016_MF_Meta_FD_92638 | JGI IMG/M metagenome (GOLD analysis project Ga0114964, IMG submission 92638) | Freshwater microbial communities from Lake Croche, Canada to study carbon cycling - C_131016_MF_MetaG | ecosystem: Environmental > Aquatic > Freshwater > Lake | place: Lake Croche, Canada... | reverse complement strand
TCTGATCTGGTGAAGGACTGGAAGGCTGGGATTCAAGTTGTTACCCATCCCACAGTCGAGCATCTGCCGCCCGAAATGCAACAACAGCTTCGTGCTGACAATATGCACGACACCGCGAGTGCATTTGTTGCGTCGGATGGCAAAACCATTCACCTGATTGCTGACCGCCTTGATGGCTTAGAACACGTCACCAGCACGGTCTATCACGAGGGACTGGGACATATCGGCTTAGCTTCCAAATACGGTGAAGCCATCGACTCGGCCCTTGCCCGCATCCACGCCAGCAATCCCGGCGTTGCGGCTGAGGCTGAGGCCTTTATGCAAAAGAACCCTACGGCCTACGCAAACGACCCCAATCGCGTCATTCGGGCCGTTGAGGAGGTTTTGGCCGCTAGGTCTGAAAAGGGCATTTTGGACGTTAGCCTGAAGTCCCAGATCACCGCCATCATCAAAGAGTTTGCCCGCAGCATGGGTATGAACCTTGAAATGTCGGACAAGGAACTGGCCGCTATCCTGCGTTCCGGCCAGAATAAGGTCACGAGCGGATCGGGGCCAAAGGTTGGCCCATCTGGCAACCGATACGCCATGATTGGCCCCAAAGGCATGGAGCGTATTGCTAAGATTCCAGAGGACCAACTTCACCCTGACTTAAAGGGCATCAATCCGCAAGTTCAGGCCGAGGCTGAAGCTATGGAGGCTAGAGGTGAGCGGCCAGAAAAAATTTGGGAAGTGACCGGGTACGCCCGCCATCCCACAGAGGGTGTTTGGATTGCCGAAATTCCCGACGACAAGGCTCGTTTCAATAAGCCATTTGAGCATATGCGCGGCCTTACTCTTCACGAGAGACTTGCTGGCGTAGACCCAAGTACCGTTGGTGCGTCGATTGGCTCCCATGTTGAACACCCAGCACTTTTTCAAGTTTTTCCAGAATTAGAAAATTACGGATTTGAAAGAGGTATGAGAGGCAGGAGTGGAGGTTCATTTAACCCTATCAGCAAAATAACTAAAGTTTATCCAGAAGGTGATCCAATGAGCGTATTGCTCCACGAGTTAAGTGGACACGCTGTGCAAGACTTAGAGGGCTGGCAGGGCGGCTCAAACGACGCAATTATTGTTGATCAAATGAGCGTTCCCCAAAAAGAATCTTTTGCGAGGGATTTGCGAGTCATGTTGGATGAGCATGGCTATAACCAAGAAGAGCAATTTGAATTTTTATCAAACCCAGAAGTTGTGGACGAATTAAGGGAGATTTATAACGCTGGAGGCGGAAAACAAGAAAATTACAAAATAACAAGTAAATTAAGAAGGGATTTTGGAAAAAAACATGAAGATGCGTCTGATGATGATAAATTTGCCCAGCGAGTTGCAAGTAATCTTCGCTTGCATGGCCATATATATACAGGCGAGGATCAATTTCAAAAAGAACTTGCAAGATTAAGAAAAAACACTGGTCAGGAGGAGTACCAAACAAAAAGGTCAGACTTAGATTCTGCGATTGGAAATTTAAGCTCCCCGAATAAACTTGACGCCGACAGCGCAACATTTCGCATAAAATCTTTGGCTAAAGAGTTAGCCTATCAGGATGCGAACTTATTGCGACGGGAGTATATGAAGTCAGAGGGTGAAATTGGTGCGCGAGATGTACAGGCTCGCGCTAAAATGACGCCAACAGATCGTATGTTAACAATGCCTTTCACCTCGCAGGGTATTCCGGTGGAGCAGTGGATTAGGGGCAAGGGCGGCTCTGGCGCATCTGCTAGCGAAGGTGCGCCCAAGGCTTCGCCCGCAAAAGCCCCAGAGAAGACTCTTGACCAAAAGGTCGCTGGGGTGGCTAAGGGCATGAAGGAGGGCGATATTAGCAAGTCCAACAATCCATCTCCGGTTTGGGATCGTCGTCACGTTTCTGAAGTAGCCGAGCGTGTTGCCGCAGAGCTTCGCAATCGTGGCGTAGATTTGCACATTACCAAGCCATATAAAACGGCGCACGGTGTTAGCGTTTATATTACACCAAAAGACCCAAGCCCTTACTACGCAAGTAATATGCCTGTTCCTGAAATTAGAATTTCTGATCATAGTGGCGGTTGGGGAGCAAATCGCGGACAAAACAAATCATTAGGATTTAACCTTGATAGTCCTAAAACAGAAGAAGAACTGCAAGCGATTATTAACCAAACAATATCATCAGCAAAACCCTTCTATGATTTAAAGGGCGTGAAGGCCGACTATTCATCTGCTGTTAAATTGGCTGAAGAACGACAACAAAAAAAAGCACTTCAAGTGTATTTGGATAACATTGGAAACGGTAATCTGAACTCAAAAAAACGCGCTCTTTCTTCGGCGCGAGTTTATGACCGAAATTTTAACCCACCAGATGCAAAAACCGCAACAGACTTAGCAAGCAAGAGCGGCACGGAGACCCCAAAGGCCCCAGAGAAGACCCTTAACCAAAAGGTTGCTGCGCTGATGGGTAAGGCGAAGGACAAGGCGGCAACGCTCCAGCAGACCCTCATGACCACCGTGCCGGGCTACAAGGCCGTTGCTCCGTATCTTACGCCAGCAGAAAAGGCCAACCTGAGAAAAGCATCTGCCGAAAAGCTGGTGCAATTGTTCCAAGGCTTGCCTACTTCGGAAGAAATGGCGTCGGTGGCATTTTCTGGCCGGGCAAAGCGTGGTTGGTATAAAAACAGTGCCAAGGCCTTGGTGGACATTTTTGGGGCGCACGATGCCGATAGGTTTGCCGCTCTCTTGGCTGCGCTGTCACCGCAAACTTCCGTCGAAAGCAACACCGTCAACGCCTTGAAGGTTTGGAATGGATGGGTAAAGGCTGGGAGGCCTACCGATCAGGAAGCCATCCTGAAAATCATGGGCGAAAACGTGCAGGGTGGTGGCACGGAAAAGAGCGTTTTGGATGCGTGGAGAAATAATACCTACAACGCACTCGGCACGGACAATCCACGCGCCTTCGTTCTAAGCGGCCCCAAGGTGAATAGCTTTGCTCAAAATCTGCGCGGTTTCGTCCATGAGGTTACTAATGATGCGTGGATGGCCAATTACGGCGGCGTGAAGCAGGAATTGTTTGCTAAGAGCGGCGCTATTGAGGGCGGCAAGGGCCTTGGCTACCGGGCCATGTCCGCACGCGCGCGCAAGGCTGCTGACATCGTCTCAAAGCGCACCGGGGAGACGTGGACTCCTGCTGAAATTCAGGAAACTGTGTGGTCTTGGGCTAAAACGCTGTACGAAGCCCGCCGGGGGAAGGGTTTTGATGCTAACACCCGCTCCATCCTTGAGGCGGGCGGTCTAACTCACGAAGCCATCGGTTCAACGCCAGACTTTGAAAAGCTGTTTGTTGATGGCGTTTACAAAAAAATCCTAGAAGAAGGTGGATACAGTGGACAAGTCGAATCACTCGAACGAAATATCGCGGCTCGTGGGGGAGTTGATGGACAACCTCGACTCAGAGGGTCAGCAACTGCACCAGAAGGGGCAGGGATTGCTCCAGATGCTTTCGGGGGCCACCTCAACAAAGCCGCAGACCGCCTCGAACGGCTCTACAAAACCCGACTCGACCAAAAGCGAAAAACCATAATTGCAAAAGCCAAATCGGCTGGTTTGAGCAAAGAGCAGATCGACAAAAGGGTCGCCAAGCTGATGGCAAAGGACAAGGGGGTGGACGAAGAACGCCCACCCAAAAAGTCCTAAGCTAAACGCTCAATTTCTCGGAAGCGGCGGTCGTCTAGGCAAAATGACATTTTCATCTCGCCGGGACGGCCAATCGTTTCGTGGTAACGGCTCTTGGCCACCTTGATGATCGAGGAGTCTGCATCTTCCCGGTGGACGATGATGCCCAGATCGCACTTGTTATAGAAGTTGGCTGATCCGCTTATGTCGTACAGGCTGGGCATGAGATACTTGCCGTTCACCTTCTGGAGTTTGGCTGGGTGGGCAACCAAGATCAGGTGAATCTGAAAGGCCTTGGCAAACCGCTTCAGCATCCTGATCGCCCTACTGACATATTCCGTCTCGTTCTCACGGCCTTCCCTGACGTGTTCGACCTCGTTCCAAGGGTCGATGACCATAATCTTGACGTTAAACCGCTTCACAGCCGCCTCCATGCACTCAAAGAGCCAGTTCAGCGTAGCGTCCTCCTCCTCGTCAGGAACGATAAAGACGTGATGGTCATCAATCCACTTGTCAGCGGCCATCGTGTCCTGCGCTGTCATATGGCGAGGTAGCTTCTCAGTGTACCAAGAGCGTAAGGCCCGGCGGTGGTCTCGCTGCGGCGCTTGCTCGAACGATGCCCAACCAATCCGCACCCCATATGCCAGTGCCACCCGGCAGCAAACGTCATTCAGGAACGATGATTTACCAAAGCCGGGAACGCCAGTGACGACGCAGAGGTCGCCCAGACGCATTTTGTAGTTTTCACTGAAGCCGTGAAAGCCAATGTCATAGATGACGTTGTCAGGAAGGGGCGGTAGCTGGCTCAGAAGCCTCACCCCGTTCATCTGGACGTACTCCCGGCGGTTCAAGGTCTCGACCACCCCGGCCTGTCCATATTCAACCAAGACCTCGTTCATGTCCTTGCAACGCTCACGGCCTAGATCAGCCCGGCGCGTCTTGGGATAGGTGACAAACTTGCAGCGGTATCGGCCCAACTGAACCGATAGCTCATGCATCAGCTTGGCCCCGGCCTTATCCCCGTCTGTGGCCAGTACGATCTCAGAGACCCTGTCCTTGTGCAGGAGCGGCTCTAGCTGCCTTAGCCAGTCATACGCCTTCGATGCCTCTAGATCGGCCTCAGAGCGCCCCTCAGCGGCTCCACCGCATCCGTTGGGCACAGATATGCAGCGATAGAACCCGGCCTGTAGGACGCTCTCACAGTCGATCTCGCCCTCAGTGATGATCAGGGGCTGGTCGATCAGGCTATCGTCCCTCAGACAATCCTCGTTGTAGGCGATGGGTGTCGCTGCCCATTTGGCGGACCATTTGTGTTCTCCCCCCCAACGACGGAACTTGTGCCCCACTGGCTCGTGATCCCGCATGAACGGGATGCTGAGACTTTCACCACCCTCGCGTCCTTGGCGGACGCTCCAGCCCTTTTTTGCTAGGGCCTCTATGTCCAGTTTCCGGCCTTCTAAAATTTCCCATATTGTTGTCATCGAAAAACGCTCCGTGGTGCTGGCAATGGTGGCAGTTAAAGATCACAGCATCGCTGGTGACCTTAACCGAGAGGCAAGGCGCTTTGCGCTTCTTGCGGTCGAGTGAACAGGCGGGGCATTGGACATACTGGTCTCCAGTCTTGCTGGGGTTCAGAATAATTCCCGCCGCTCTGGCCTTGTCCAGTTTGTCCATTAGACAAAGCCCACTCGTTTTGGCGCGGTTGCCTCTAGCCAGCCCTCATAGCGTTGGTTTTTGAGCCAACGGTCAAGGCCCGGCACAAACGCTCCACCATCCTTTTCAGCGTCTGGGGACAGGACGTAACGGTTAATGGCGTCAAGCATTTCAGCGTCCCCAATTTTGGAGCCATATTTAATCCAATAGTGCAGGGCCTTGGTCTTGCTGGATCGACGCTTGCCAGCCGCTGGCCACATATCCCAAGCCTGATCGAACCTTCGCTTGAGCATATTCTCTTCAAGCGTCGGTGCTTTCGCGGGCGTCTTGCGTTTGGACAGGCGGGCGATGCCGTCCAACAGTTCCTCGTTGCTGTAAACAGCCGCCAGAGCCTCAAATAGCTGATCCAAGGCCGCATCGAGTTGTGACTGGCCATCAGGCGTGTTAAACAAATCTTGGTTCATTTCTTGCTTCCTTCAACTGCCCATCGGGTTTGCCCCCGGTGGGTTTTTTTTCATAGTGGGGCAATAAAAACTTCAAGGCGGGGTGTGTCGCTATACCGCTTGGATGCATGAATGATCACAATTTGCGAATCATCGTTAAAAACCAACTTGTTACAGCCATCACTTACAGATTTGATGTAATTGTCTAAATCTGGACGTGACGTGGGAGAGGTTGTCCCCAACAGCATGGATTCTATGATCTTTTTGCTCTTGCTTTTAGGTATCGGTATATAGGCAACCAAATCCATAAAGAGCGGCCCTTCCAGAGGCTTTCGCTGCCACATGGTCTGACTGGCTACCATCTTGACCAGATTCTCGTAAGAGGCGGTCTTTTTGTCGGAGTAAAGGTGGACAAAGCCCCTCACAGCCGACGCTCTGGGCCGTCCCTTGGCCACCGGGACGCCGGGAACCGTAAACCTCACTCCAGAGCCTTCGTTGCTAAAGTCATCTGGGTGCATATCCGTCCCGTCGTTTATTGCTGACATATTTGACCTCCTTTCGGAAATTGAGCGCCTCGACGATTGCGGGCATGATTGGTCTCACCTTATTTAACACTTGATAGACCGCCGAAGGCGTTAAACCATGTAGTTTGCACCAGTTTGGCGCACCTCCCGCCCGGTTCACCGACCTCTGTAAGTGGGATAGAAATTGGTCTTCTGTCACATCAAAACCTCCTTTTTTGTGCGGGACAGAGCGTAAGCCGACATTTTTGATCGCGTCAATCGCTGTTATGCGCTTGCAATGCAGAGCGGGTTATGTAGCTTGGCTGTTGTCAGCTAGGGAGCCAAGACATGAACGAGACAAAATGGAACGGCCAGAAAATCTCTGTGCCGGGAATGTATAGCCAAGTCGGGATTAGCGCATATCACGGGGACATTTGCGACGGGCCTAGTGTTTCTAGCGGCGTTTTGCGTACCGTTTGGAACGAGAGCCTCGCCCACGCCTACGTCAATAGCTACATGAACCCAGACCGAATGAGCGACGATAAGCCCCAGTTCGCTCTGGGTCGTCTGGCGCATACCTTGCTGATGGAAGGGCTAAACGGATTTGGCGATCAATACGCCGTCCGCCCAGACCATTGGAAGGATTGGCGCACGAAAGACGCTCAGGCGTGGCGCGAGGAGCAGATCGTGCAAGGCAAGACGGTGGTGTCAGACTCAGACATTGCCATCGTCACGGGCATGGCCAAGAGCCTTGGGGCTAATCCGATCATTAAGCAGGGCATCCTAGACGGTCGCGTCGAGCGGTCGCTGTTCTGGCGCGATGATGAGACGGGCATCTGGTGTAAAAGTCGCCCCGACACAATCCCAACTGATTCGGGCGACTACGCCGATCTAAAGACCACCGCCGCTGTGGACGATGAGAGCATCCAGCGCAGCATCGCTAACTATGGCTATCATATGCAAGGCGCGATGGTTGCCGAGGGTTCCCGGCACGTTCTGGGCATTGAAATGGAATCCTTCACGCTGGTGTTTGTTGAGAATAAGCCGCCTTACTCTGTCAGGATTGTGACCATCCCAATGGAAGACATTGACCGGGGAGCGCACCAGAATCGCTGGGCAATCCGCGAGTTTGCCAAGGCCGTGGCGTCCGGTGAGTGGGCTGGGCCGGGCAACGGCTCCACTGACGCCGAGATTATGGGGTTGCCCGAATGGTCGCGCCGCCGCATCGACGAAAAGCTCGCCGTCGTCGGCGCATTACAAGAGGCAGAGCGTTATGCAGCAGGGGAGCATCTGAAATGATTTTCGCAGTTTGTATCTCATGGTTTCTGGGCGCGACGCTTGGCGCGTTAGTTATGGCCCTAATGGCCTCGCGTGGCCACGACGCAGCCTTTGAGCATGGCGTTGAATTGGGTACAAGGGATGAGCGCATGGTTGTTGTCGAACATTTGCGTAAAGCAGCCGAAAACGTGGGCAAGGGCGCAACTGAAGATAAAAAATCGACTTATGATGTGGCGTGGGGCGCTTTGCACATGGCCGCGATCACCATTGAAATGGAGCAACACCTAAATGACTGACATGGTTGAATTGAAGGGCGGATATGCTCAGGTCGGCATGGCTACAGACAGCCGTGGCGGGTCGCTCATGCCCGCGAACTTTGGCGAGGTGGTGGCCTTTGCCAAGGTGATGAGCCGGGCCAGCTTGGCCTTGCCAAAGCATTTGCGCGACAACGATGGAGCCTGTATGGCTGTCACCATGCAAGCCCTGCGCTGGGAAATGGACCCGTTTGCGGTTGCCAATAAAACCTATTCGGTTAATGACCGCTTGGCTTACGAGGCCCAGCTAGTCGCCGCTGTCGTGCATACCCGCGCACCAATCAAGGGCCGTCCAAATTACGCCTACTCAGGCGAAGGTCCAACCCGGCGCTGCACGGTAACGTGCGAGATGGTCGAGGGTGGGAGCCGCGAGTATGAAACCCCCATGTTTAGCCAGATTACGGTTAAGAACTCTCCGCTTTGGAAGTCCGACCCAGACCAGCAACTGGGCTATTTCGCGATCCGCTCATGGGCAAGACGCTACACGCCAGAAGTCATTTTAGGGGTCTATGACCGCGAGGAACTGATCGAGGCCGGGCCTATGAATGTGACGCCCAAAGGCAACACGGGCCTGACCGAAAGGCTGGCCGCAAGGGCCGCAGCGTCGGGCGAGGGCTTTACCTCTCTGCATGGGGATGTGATCGACGCAACCGTCGAGGACGAGCCTGTGGAGCCTCTCGGAGCCACTGTGGAGGTCGAGAGCGAGGCTGACGAGGTGGTGGAGCCAAACGAGCCAGAGGCCATTACAGAGGCCCTCAGCGAGACGGTTGAGTTTACCCGCGAGCAGCTAGAGGACTGGGCGCAGGGGATCGAGGACGCAGCCGGGCGCATGAAAAACAAGGCTCAGGTCAAGGCTATGTGGGCAGACGAGGAAACCGTCAGGCGTCAGACCCTGCTCAAGCTGGCCAGCCTTGGCCGGGCACAAGACCTCCACAGCGCGGTGCTGGCGAGGATCAAGGCTTTAACTGTTTAAAGGGTTGGTCATGGTCGAAGAAACCGAAGATATTTTTGAGTTCTACGCCCGTCGCGCATTGTCGCGGCGGGATGGCCCAGACACCTCCCGCGAGGCCGCTGAGGGCCTGACCGAGGCAACCCTGTCTAGGTTACAATCCATTGCCTATGAGGCGCTCAGGGCCGCGCCAAACGGCCTGACCGCGCACGATCTGGCGCGACTAACCCAGATTGAGCATGAGACCATTGGGCCGCGCCTCAGACCGTTGGCTGACGCTGGTCTAATTTATGATAGCGATGAGCGCAGGGTTCCGGTCGGGCGCAGCCGTAAGGGCATTGTCTGGAAACATGGGCCAAGGCCATGAGGGGCTATTTCAATTTTCGCCACATCATCATGCGGGCTGGCATCCCGTCGAGTAATGAAACAAATTGGGCAGTTGGTCATATGTTGGCGTCAATGGCCCAAAAACGGGGTGTGGAACCTTCCCGCATCCTAACCGAAAAAACTGATCCAAACGCCAAGGTCGCGGCCCCCCACTGTATCGCCCATTATCCCATGATCCTGTACGATGAGGCTCTGGAACTGGTAAAAAACTGGTGGGGCGAGAGGGAGGCGCAGGGCGACCTGTTTGATCGCTCCTGAATGGCGCGTGAGGCCGTCCCGGCTACGCCACGCAAGGCAATGGGCAAAGCAAGGCGCAAGGCCGTGTGGGACGCTCACAGCGGCCTGTGCGGCCTTTGCTCTTGCCCGGTAACCCTCGGCGCTCCGACCGTCATGGATCACAAGACACCGCTCGAATTGGGTGGGATGGACGATCTGGCAAACCTCTGGCCGCTGTGCCAAGGGTGCAATAAAACCAAGACCCGCCGGGACATTGCCCAGATTGCCAAGATGCGCCGCATCCACAAACAAGAAAAGCCCCGTGAACCCTCACGAATGAGGTCACGGGGCTTTGATAAGTCACTATCTAAAAGGATGGACGGTCGGGTTATTCGTCGGCGAATCGATCAATTAGATCGTCCAGATAGCTGACCGCCTCCGCCATGTCGTGGACCCGGTCCTCTATTCGGTCGCTCTTATTAACCCGTGCCGCGAAGATCGCCTCTAATTCAGCCTTAATCTTAGGGCTGGAGGCGTAGCGCGACCCGTCCTGCTTGTCGTCAGTCCAGAAGCGTATTCTGGCCTCCTGCACCCCCAGAGCGGCGGCGGCAGGAATGACGTATTTCGAGCCAAACAGAGACGACAGC
>Ga0114964_10003806_pt1 | contig 10071 bp, 32 predicted proteins | sample C_131016_MF_Meta_FD_92638 | JGI IMG/M metagenome (GOLD analysis project Ga0114964, IMG submission 92638) | Freshwater microbial communities from Lake Croche, Canada to study carbon cycling - C_131016_MF_MetaG | ecosystem: Environmental > Aquatic > Freshwater > Lake | place: Lake Croche, Canada... | reverse complement strand
TCTTATTAGATACTGTTAAACAAATTATTAAAGAAGTATAATTTAAAAATATAATGTTATGTATAAAATTGAATTAGTAGATGGTAGTACAGCATGGTTTAATGAAAGAATAATAATGAAAATCATTCCAAACAGTGATGGAACATTTACATTAGAACATTTTAATAATAGTAAAGTAGTAATTAAATCTTTTTTAAAAATATAATGTTATGAAAAATGTAGCTTATTTTATTGACCAAGCTGAGGCGAGTACACAACAAGAATTTAATGATAATTGGAGTGATATTATCATCTACCGTGATGATAGTTCAACAAATCTAATAACTGAGAATATGAAGCATCTTACCTTGAATTGGAAAGATGGAAAATATCTTAATTATAGTATTGGCTTATAAAATAAAATTTCGTATATTTAAGTATAATTTAAAAATATAAAAGGTTATGGCAAAGAAAACAAATCAAAGTACAAATGGAACCTCATTCCAAGATGTGACATTTAAAGCAAGTGTTCAACAGTTAACAAATGTATTTGGTGAACCTGATTATGGTTATAATACAGGTGAAGATAAAACCAACTTTGAATGGGTTTTAGAAACTGATGAAGGTAATGTATTCGCAATCTATGATTGGAAAGAATATAGAGAATTAGATCTAGATGAATCAATAGAATGGCATATTGGGTCTAATTCGAGAAGCATTTCAAGTGATGCTCAATATGAAGTATTAAGAGAGTTAGGTAATTATGTTGACTAAATTAGAGATAGCTAAATTACTTAATTCAAAAGTAAATGCCTCTAGTGGTGATTTAGTACAATTCTTTCACTCAACTTTTTATAAGGAGAGGTTGAGTGAAGAGGAGTATGTAGAGGATTTCATATCATTCCAAACTGAACTCCACACTTATTTAGAGGAGAATAAAAATTGGAGTATAAATGATACATTCTTAAAAGATAAACCATTTACTACCACTAAAATACCTGTTAAGGTATTAAAGCAAATGCAACAGGATTATGAAGAAGCTCAAGCCTATATAGAAAAAATAATTAAGGAAATGAATGAATAGGTTTATTAAAATAAAATTCGTATATTTAAGTATTATTAATTTAAAAAATAAAGTGTTATGGTATTTACAGCTTATATTTGTGATGATTTTTATTTAAACGAACAGGGAATATTAACAATTTGGGGAAACTACGCTGAATTTACTTCTAATGATTCAGAAATAGTAAATAATTTTATTAATAAATCATTTGGGAACGCGGTTGTATGTCCTCAATTATATGTTAATAAAGAAGGAGTGAGAGTAAAAAGAGTAATTTTTAAATAATAAAATAATGGCTAAACAAGTAAAATCAGTCTGGAATAAAATAGACACAGAAAAAGAACCTGATGTTTATAAAATTATTAAAGATGAAGACATAGATGCTTTAATTAAGGATTTTGACGTAATTGAGGATGAGTTCGATTATGAATTAGGTTACGATGATGAATATTAATTTGGCTTTATAATTTTTATTTCGTATATTTAAGTGTTAATTTAAAAATATATTGTTATGGAAGATTTAGATTATGATTTAATTGATAATGTAGTATTTGGTGGAGTTGATCCTGAAGACTACCCAGACTTTTGTGACGCTTATATTGAAAGTGCTGATTATAATGGAGTGGAAATGACTGAAGCTCAATTAGAAATATTAGACATTAGTTATTGGTATGAAGATATTATAGAATCAATTTTCTAAATAAAGTATTAGGTTTATTAAAATAAAATTCGTATATTTAAGTATTATTAATTTAAAATATGATGTTATGTTTAAAACAGATAAAGCAAGAGAATTATTTAGTGATTTATTAGATGTTAATTGGAGCATTAGTAATAAAGAGTACGTGTCTCAAGAAGAGAGAAATGAATTAAATAAGCAATACCACATACTATACTCAAGTCTTATTAAAGAGATGGGTATAGAGGAATTCACAAGATTCATGGAAATGGGAAATAAATTATTCAACTAAAATAAAACATAAACATGACATTACAAGTAGTAAATACAACCGTGAATAAATTCAACCAAATTAGAACCACAACTGAAACATTATTTAAAGATGTTAAGGAAAGAGGATGGAACTTAAAGGATTGTAAGGTAACAGAATTAAAAGAGGCGTTGGTATACACCTTATACAGAAGTGCAGATGGAAAAAATGCAGCTAAGTATTAACAGCATAATTGTTTCATAACCAATTATATTTTTTAATTATACCCGTGAATGGCCCCGTAAAGGGGCTATTTACATTGATTAGGCTTATTAAAATAAAATTCGTATATTTAAGTATTATTAATTTAAAAAATAAAGTGTTATGCAAGGAGAAGGAACAATCAATTATTACGGGGTAGAAATCGATATTGAATACTACCATGAGCCTTTTGTAAGAGGGAGAATGTACATGGACAATGGTGATCCAGGTTACCCTGATGAGGGTGGTGAGTTCTATATTGAAAAAGCATTTATCGGAGACCAAGACGTGACAGAACTGCTTGAAGATAAATTAGAAGATATAGCGACTGCCTATTGTGAACAAAATGATGGGGTACTTTAATACCCTATTTGGTTTATTAAAATAAAATTCGTATATTTAAGTATAATTTTAAAAAATAAAATGTTATGAGCAAATATGTTGAATTAAGATCAAACTCACCTAAACTAACTATTAAAGAAGGTGCGAGAGAAGTAATTTTTAAAACAATATCAGCCATGTGTGATAATGTAGGTTACTTAAAATTTAAGAAAACTGAAGAAGGTGATTTTAAAATGAATGGTAATGGTTATGCTATCTCTAATTGGGGAATGAAACATGAAAAACATGAAATTGAATGGGAAGCAGATGAAAATATGTGGGGAGGAGTTATTGCAATGATCAACTCAGGAACTTCAGTAATTGAATCAGTAACAAGTAAGTAAATAAAGTATTAGGTTTATTAAAATAAAATTCGTATATTTAAGTATAATTTTAAAAAATAAAATGTTATGACAAAATCGCAAACGATTGATTTATTAAGAGATCAAATGCCTGGATTCTATTCCGCAGAACAAGTAATCAATCTTATAGAGAAGATTGAAGAAGAACAAGTAAAACCTAAATTATCAGCTACTCAATTGAGAGAGATTGCTCAAAGTATTGTAGACGCAATTGAAGAAGAAGCAACGTGTAGAAACAATATTGTATGTTTGGAGGATGTTGAGTTTGAATTAAATTATGATAGAAGAATTGAAGTGACAGATGTTCCAATCAATTTTGATGTAATTAGAGATTGTATTGAGAATAGTTTAACAGAAGCTTTTGATGAAGAAGAAGATGTAATTGAATTAGAAAGAGTAGAAACTGATAATGAATAATTAAATAAGGGGCCTTGTATTAGGCCCTTTAATTTTTATTTCGTATATTTAAGTATTATTAATAAAAAATATATGTGTTATGACAAAAGAGCAATTTGAATCAGGAGTATCATTTAGAGTGAAAGGACCAAGTTATAAAGGAGCTGAAACTTATCACTACAATCAAAAAGACAATTACATGTCTAAACAAATCAGATCATCTATAGATGAAAAGGTAGTATTAGATGATTATGTTTGTAATATAATAAAGGTAGGAAGATTAGGATTTACAGGTTTCACTCATGTAATGAGAAAGAAAGTGACTGTTAAATATAAATTTGAAGATTTAATAGTATTTGAAGATTAATTTAAAGGGGCCTTGTATTAGGCCCCTTAATTTTTTATTCATATATTTAAGTATAATTTAAAAAAATAAAGTGTTATGGAAAATTTAGAAAGATTTTATGAGTGGATGTTGAAAATGGGAAATGTACACTTGGCTAATAATGAAAAAATGGCTAGAGCATATGAAGCGATAGTAGAAAGTGACAAAAAGTGTATTAGGCCTATTAAATTTTAATTCGTATATTTAAGTATAATTTAAAAATATTATTATGGAAAATTATTTAGGTAGAGAAGTAGTTAAAAAAGTAAACATCAAAGTAGAAGGTACATTTAGTTCGGTTTATGAAGCTGAAAAACAGTTGAGAGAATTGGGTTATACAATAGGTTCAATGTGTGGGGGTGAACCAATAGGGTTTGCATGTGAGGAGAAATATAACTACATCTCAAAATGGCGTAACATGGACAGGGAAGATCAAAACAAATTAGACGGAGTAATGATCTCAAATGATTGGAGAGAAGGTAGTGTAGACATAATATGGTTCAATGAACCAAAAAGATTAATTGAGTAATACAAAACAAGACATTGAATACCAGCGATAACAGAAGTAGTATCGGGGACAAAACATAAATAACTCCCCAACGGGTGTATTAGGGGAGTAAAATAATATTTCGTATATTTAAGTGTTAATAAGATAAAATAAACATATTATGAAAAATGAAGAAAAAGAATTAGTGGAAAGTTTAGTTAGAAATGAAATTAGTGAAGAAAACATTAAAGCATTTTTAAAATTAAAAGAAGAAGCTGAGAAGTTGGGATTTGAATTTAGTGAATATGATGGTATAGATGGTGAGTTTTTAGTTACATTTGCTATTAAAGAATAGATTGTATAATGTACACTCCCGCCTCTAATATGGATATACAAGATGTATTAGGGGTAATGGGGGTGAAAAATGGGGTGTAGCATGTGGAAACATGGAGTGGGGCGGGTGAACGGTTAAGGTAGAGATGGGCACTTTTGTTCAGTCATGAATCCGTCCCTTACACTAACAACAAAGTATATACATTGCTTGGCAATCCAGTTATAATTTCGTATATTTAGGTATAATTTTAAATAATATGTTATGAAAACGAATCACACAATTGAAGATGTTAAATTGTATTTTGATATGAATTATAGTTATGTTGACTTAGATGAAGTAGATGATGTTGTCATCAATGAATTCCTGAATCAACGTTATATAATTGATCTGTCATTTGAAATGAAGATGAATTGTTTATACGATTATATCTTATCACAAGATTTATGTGGTGTTGAGGAATAAAGTAAATTTGGCCTCGTCAAATAAATTTCGTATATTTAAGTGTTAAAAAGAAATATTAATAATTAAAAATAAAGGTTATGAACAGAGTAGAAATTATTGCCCGTGTAAAAGAATTAGGACTAACAACACCTAAACCAGCCCACCAATGTAAAACAGAGTTACTAGAAGCATTATTATCAGAAACACATGGTGTATCAGTTAAACAAAAAGGCCGCCCCGTGAATGCTTCAAGTAACCGTCAACTACGCTTACAACAATTAGAGGCAAGAAGAGCAGCCGGTGAATTGAAACGAGGTAGACCGGTTGTTGAAGACAGTAACAGACAAGTTAGATTGTCATTGATGGGAACGTTACCATTAGGTAGAAAACCAAATCCAGAAAGTGCTGCTTATAAACGTAGAATGGAATTGGAAGCAAGACGTGTAGCAGGTACATTAAAAAGAGGTAGACCGGCTCAAGTAAAAGTAGAGGAATAATATAATAGGGTGAGGGGGGTTAAAAGTTAACTCCCCTTTTAATTAATAAAAATATTATATTGAATCTACCTACCGTTGCAAGTAAAAAATATATTAAACGATACAAACAGTATCAGAATTATATTCCACCTCCATTCCTACCATTGATTGGATGTATTTATCAGGCTAAAACTATGGATAATTTAAACGTAATAGGCATGTTAATGGAATATGGCGAGGCCAAATCTACCGTTAGGGATAAACGTGGAATCAAATATAAAATACTCAGTAACACCTTAAAGGCTGTATTGGCTGTTTAAATTTAATTTCGTATATTTAAGTATAATAATAAAAAATAAGTGTTATGAAAAAATTAGTATGGGGAGTTAAAGCATTTGCAATTTGGGCAATTAATGGTATTTACAGTATTGTATCAGGCCCATTCAAGACATATTTTGCAGCTATTATGTTATTTGTAATTATAGTATCACTACAAAGTTGTGGTTCTGCTTGTTCACGTCAACATCATTACTGGAATACACATAGATGTGTTTAAAGTAAATTTGGCCTGTTAAAAATTAATTCGTATATTTAAACGTAATTAAAAATTAAACGTTATGAAAAATGTAAAAATTAAATCAGTATTTGAACAAATTGCAGCTGAAGTATTCATCATGCGTGATATAAACAAAGCTAAATCGTTTATTGTGGAATTTATTACCAGTAAAGGCATAAATGGTATAGATAAAAACGTTATTGTCAATAACGTTAACAAATGCACCAATATAAACGCCATTCAACGTTATGTGTGTAATTCATTACTTCAATACGAAGGTATGGGTTTAAGTTAAAAATACACGCCATTTAATTATATACACGCCTAAGCATGGGGACCTAGAAATAGGTCCTCTTTCTTTGTCCTTTCTTTTTTTCATGATACGGCACCGAATGGTACCGATACAACACCGGATGACCACGCGTCGTTGATGTCCGTAACGGACACGTGTATGAACATGGCAAAATTTCCACACCTTACAGATCGAAAACGATCTTTACACCAAATCCTCATATATACACATATACCAACAATAACTGCGGGTCTCCAAATAGAACATATACTTATACTAAACCTAAAATTTATAAAATGAAACAGATGAAAGTATTATTAATGGCGAGCAAAACTTTATCTTTAATGATGGAAGATTTAACTACGCTATTAGAAAACATGGATAATAATGATTTAGTAATGGAACTTGAAGATAACGTTATTTCTCATTTAGAAAACGCACAAATACAACTTGATATATTAGTTGATGATATAGATGATGGTGCGTATGAAAAAGAACCAGATGAAGATTTCGAAGAGTGGAATTAGACATTTTTTCGTAAATTCGTAAAAAGAGATTTTAAAAAATTTTTGCCCTCCCCACATATATACTTGTGGTGGAGGGTTTGGTTTTCCAAAATACGTTTCGTATATTACCTATTGAAAATTTAAATTAAAAAGTTATGAAAAAGTTTTTAGCACTATTAGCATTTTTTATAGGAATTCCTTTAGCATTTTGTATAGCAGTATATGCAATAGGATGCTTTATGACATGGAGTATTCTTAAAGTAGACATTGTATGGCCAATTGTCAGATTGTATGTAGTAGTAGCATGTATTTTATCATTTTTTATGACATTAGATAAAGATTTATGAAAAAGTTATTCTTAAAGGTGTCTTGGAAGTTCTTAAATTGGATAGGATATGTAATTGTCTTTAGAGATTATTATGATCCACAAACATTTACATTAGTAAAAAACAATACCCACATGGTTATTCATAAATGTATAAGCAAGACAGATGAGAATGGGCATAGAAGAGTAAAACAAATATTTAAAATGCAAATCAGAAAGATATGAGAAATAACTTAGTAGATAGGAAAGTATTTTTAAAAGGAGAGTTGTATATACAATCCAATCCAAATGTGATTGTGATGTGTACTAAGACTACTTGCAATTACTCTAGTGACGACTTTAGTGGAATTGTTATAGAAGCAGAAGATTATCCTAAGGGACATTACAGTAAGGAGTGGTTTACATCAACCTTTATACAAAAGATATGAGTGATCAACCGGTAATGCATAAAGCATCATTTGAATTTTACCAGGAAGGTAATACAGATGGAACAACAGACGAGACAGAAGAAATTAAGATTGAGTGTATGGGTATAGGAGATTTAACAGAAGGATGTTATTACGTCTTAAGAACACAAACAGGATGGTCAGTAGATAGCCCAGATGAATTAAAACAATTACTTGAAAGAGTAGATAAAATGTTGAAGATATGAAACTAGCCGTAATAGCACACGATGGTAAGAAAGCAGACATGGTAGCTTTCATAATGAAAAGACTTGAGTTCTTTAGTAAGGTTGAAATAATAGCTACAGGTACTACAGGAAAGCATATCGAGCATGCAGGATTACAAGTACAATGTCTAAAGTCAGGACCATTAGGAGGAGATGCTCAAATTGCTTCTTTGATAGCAGATGGACAAGTTAATGGAGTTATATTCTTTATTGATCCTTTAGATGTTCACCCACATCAAGTGGATGTTAATATGCTACTAAGAATTTGTAATGTGTACAACATTCCTTTGGCTACCAATTACAAGACAGCAGTATATGTTATACATGGATTACAAACAAAGTTTGATAAACAACAAAACAAAAAGATATGATGATACTTATTTGGTTGATACTCTTACTAGGAGTAACAAGAGGTATAGGATTAAGAGGAGGAAGACAAATACCAATGCCTCCACTACATCTAAAGCCTAAATTAGAGCAATGTAAACATAAGTGGAAGTATATAGGATTTTACAACTCAGGATATTATAATCATAAGCAGTGTGTATATTGCGATAAACTTGAATTAGAAAAAACAAAAAGATATGACCGTAAAACAACTAATACATATCCTAAATAAGATAGAGGACCAAGAGACGAGAGTAATACTAAAGGGATATGAATCCGGGTACGACGATATAGAGTTCCCTAACAATATTCCCTTAACCATAGATTTAGCCCTGAACGTTAATCCCGAATGGTATTATGGAAACCACGAAAGAGTTTCTCCTCAACATCAATACGGGGAACAAGTAGAAGTGGTAAAAGCAATTTTAATATAAAACTTTTCTCCAAATGAATACTATCAATATTACTCAGGCCCAAACTATGGAAACTAACGGTGAAATAGTAATTTACCATACAGGTAATACAATTTCAAGATTACATAAAAATCCCAATTACTTATCCTGGAGAAATAAATTTACTGAATTATCCTATACGTATAGAAAAATACCAAAATGGAAGTTAATTGATTTTTTAGATTTTGATTATAAAATAGAGCATAAACAAGAAATCATGGGTGAGACTCCTCAAACTATATGGACATATATGTATGGAAAAACTAAAGAATCGGCTTTAAGATTTAAACAATCTACTACTAAAGGTAAATATGTTTATATTTTAACTAATGAAGCCTACCCAAATTTTTGTAAAATAGGTAAAGCTATTATGCCGTCTTCACGGGTAAAACAAATAAATAATGCAGGAGTAGTTTCCGAATGGCAATTACGTTGGTCTTTACCTGTTTATAATGATTACGCCGTAGAAAATATAGTACATCAATGTTTGGAACATTTAAGAAAAGGCACACATCAAGGTTCTAAACGCGAATTCTTTGAAATTTCATTAGAGGAAGCTATTTCTACTATTGAAAGACTAGGACAATTTTTTAAAACTGGGGAGGGAATTTATAATGAGTGAGTTAATTTGGTGGTATATACAGATAATAGGATGGGCGTATCTAGAAGCAGGCTTAACAATTGCAGGTTTGGGATTTATTATTAATTTAATATACCCTTCAAGTGAGCAGCTTACTTGGAAAAACTTTTTAACTATTATTTTATTTCACCCTATAGTTATTTATTATTTTATAAAAGAATATTATGGAAACAGATAATTTAAATAGACAATTCGTTCCTTATTTAGAACCTATAATTAATCAAACTTTAGAGATGGTTGAAATAATCTCTAAGGGAAAAGACTTTGATAAAAGTGAAATAATTAAATTACTTAATCAATTACAAGATGATTTTGGAGAATATATTCATATGTTATCCCCTAAAACTCAGGGTAGAATCTTAGAGGTTAATTACCAACTTGAGAAATTCGATAAAATATATGATTTGCAAGGTGCCCCACTTAATACCCAACCTCTTGAAGAGTTCACAAAGGAATAAATGCTTTTAAAAGCTTATGACAAAAGGCTTGGCTTGCAGAGATATCAAGCGTATGTTAGGAGTAAGAGAAAAATAAATGAACAAAAAATGCAAAATGAGATAGATAGAAAGATGGGAAATGGTATAATGGTATATGCGTTAGAAATGTGTGATAAATGTAATATATTAAAAGATGAATTGGATAGAAATGGTATCCAATACCAATATATTAATATTAGTAGAAATAATAAATTAGGGGATAAATTAGAAGAGGTATACAAATGTACTTCTTATCCTATGGTTTTAAATAAT
>Ga0114964_10003805_pt1 | contig 10076 bp, 8 predicted proteins | sample C_131016_MF_Meta_FD_92638 | JGI IMG/M metagenome (GOLD analysis project Ga0114964, IMG submission 92638) | Freshwater microbial communities from Lake Croche, Canada to study carbon cycling - C_131016_MF_MetaG | ecosystem: Environmental > Aquatic > Freshwater > Lake | place: Lake Croche, Canada... | reverse complement strand
TTTAGAGATGCTATCCTAGGCTCTATTGACTATGATGAGTTGCAAAAGCGGCTGCATGAATGGTGGATGGATGTGAAGGACGATGATGACGAAGAGGATGAGACAGAACCCTGTAAGATATGCGAAGCACAACAAATGACTTATACATGCTATGAATGCAAGGGTGAATTCTGCACTAGTTGTTCTACGATTCGTCCTATCCCAGGAACAGAACTACACAAGACTCGGCAGGTATATAATGCTGAAGGTATTTGGATAGAAGAGCCTATGGTTCTTAAGAAGTTTGCTCGGTATTGTGAAGCGTGTGCTCCCATTCAGAATCCATCAGACTCCAAGGCCTGTTCGGGTCATTCACATCCCCCGGAAACAGGTGTAGCCATTTAGGCAAAATCTCCAGTTTGAAGAATACAATCGACCACCTCATTCCTGTGAATGGCTCATTCCAATGCAGCCTGTGGCCATCAAATACAACAGGTGTATATTTTGTTTCTATCTGTTCCCCTTCTATAACAAAAGAACCCTGTTCATAATCACCGCCTGATACAATCAAGGAGGCACCGAGGTTGCCTTTGTCTTTGTGTGGTATGCATACATTGTTTTGATTGACTGTTATGGAATCGTATGCAAAAGGAACAATAGCATCTCCTAACCGTTTCAAAGCCAGGAAGAGCATCCCATACTTCCAGTTATTAGAAGTTCTGTGCGGCGGCTTGACATACTTCATCATCCAATTTGTCCAGCCAAAGGTGTTCCTGCGGCCTTTGCTCTTCCCCCTATATTTGATTTCAGGCAGTAAATGAGTTGTTAGCAATTCATTTACTTCTCGATATAGTTCTGGAACCTCCATCTACTCTACAAAGGAGGATACTTAGAATCCCCGAGCGCATCATGGCTAGAACACCCCACAAAGATTCTATCAGGGGTTTCATACCCCATAGCTTTATAGCGGTCAATGTAGGCCGTTGCACTGTAATGATATAGGTAATCCCTTAGCTCCACATACTTGTCTTCCATATTCATATTCCTCCGAGCCCATAGGCGAAACTGCTTCTCAAGGCCATCTATTCCCGCATCTGTATCGGCTCTATAATCCATTTGAGCAAATTCAGTTATAGGGAATAGTTTGGTATCATCGAATTCAGTTAGCGTATCATTCTTCTCTTTCAAGTTGTAATACAAATCCTGCAAGTCTTTTGAAACCACGCATAGGTGTTTGTAGCGCCGCATCTCGAGCTCCATTATCTGTTTCATCTCTGGAACCGTTTTGCGTTTGATACCCTTGTTAGGCTTCTTCTTTGATTCCTTTTCATCCTTAATCATCTTCTTAAGGCCTTTGATATGAGAAGCTTTACACTTCTTTTGCTGACAATGGCCATTGGCCTTGTCTTCTATGGTAAAGGTATTCTTGCAACCAAGGCAACCAAATATCTTATGTTCCTCTGTCTCATCAAAGTCATTCACTAGTGAATATTCGAAAGGGTATGCATCACCTGATTGAACATAGGCATCCATTTCATTATCCTTATAAACACTCATAGAGGCTAGGAAGTGATAGGGGTGCATCTTATAGATGTGATTGAACAGAGAACGGGTTTGCATCTCCTTTGCACAGAAGGTGCATTTGCGAACCAGTCTGGCTGCACTCACTGTAGAGCTAACAGAGGCCGCATCATTCACATCCTCCTCTACCTCTGACTCTGGCTCTGGTTCCGTGTGCAAAGGGCTTTCTACAGGCATAATGACGGTGTTTTTACTTTTTTGTGTCTCCATTCTGATAAGGTGTGTGGAAAAAGATTCTACAGCCGCTGTATTGCCGGAATACATCTACTGACTTAGGACTGTCTTTCTTTAAGTTCTCGAGGGTGCAAGGGGGCTAGAAAGGGGCTAGACCAGCCAGACCAGCGACACCAATGACCCCCCTTGTAATGCTAACAACGGTATAAATCTATGTCCTCTTTACTATTTTATATTACTTAACTACTTCTAAACCAGTATGTATATTATTTAAGAAAAGTAAAGTATGTATATCTAAAAATTCTATATAGAGGAGGTTTGGAAAGAGGTATTTGGAGCTAATTGGTTTTGCAACTTCTTAGTAATACAAACTGAGCCTGTATGACACTATTTGTGTTGTTCTTACTATTACAAACCCCCTCACTGGAACGACTGTTCTGAGTGGTCTAGCCCTATTTTCTTTAAGACCCCTAGGCCATAAGTATCTTTGCGTCCCTGTTCAAAACTTTCAAATCGATATGCTCTGGCTTGAACCACTGCTGAACAACGACTCTGGCTATGTTCTCATCGAACCACTTACAAGAAAAGATGTCTAAGTATGCATCCCCTGTCTCATCGCAGAAGTGAGCCATTATATTACTAGTTTCTATGAGCTGCACAGCCGTATAACCACTTTTGTTTCCAGAACCAAAGTGTTGTAATAGTGGCTTCCCCCAGGCCTTCATATCAATCCTATGAACCATATCCCCTAAGAACAGTTCTATGTTCCTAGGGTTTGCAATGAGTTGGCTATGACACTTCCGTGCATTGATGATACAATGGCGACCCCAGTGTAGCATTAATACATACTTCTAAGAATTTAATTTGTTATGGAAAGCGTAAAATATTATCGGCGGGAGGCTCGGGCATTATAACTATATTTTTGTGTTCCTCGGCTTTCTTCACCTTTCGCTTTTCATACTGTTCCCGTGCATAGGCCGCCCTCTTCTCCTTCTCCTGCAACAGTATCCTATCACGATTGGCCTCATACCATGTTACTTGTGAATCCTTATCTCCTGCTATGACTTTAAGGATTTTCATGAGAGGAGAACGACGATTGAGGTCTTCATTGTCCAACTCGGTATCAATGGTGATTTGAATTTTCATTCTATTCTGGCTTTTGCTTTTTTGCATCTATCTCCGCCTTCGCGGCCTTCGCGGCCTCTGCAAAGGTCTTGCCCTCTTTCCTGAACTTGCCTACCAGCTGGTTATAGGCCGTGGGGGGCTTCTTTGGCTTTGTTGCATCGACGGGCTTCTTCGGCCGCCCCATCTTCTTCTTCGCTACTTCACCAGTCGGAGCAGCAGGGGCAGCAGGAGCAGGGGGAGGAAGGGGAGCACTAGGAGGAGGAGGGGCGTGGGCTGTAGGTGGGGCGGGATTTGACACTGCCTTAGGAGCAGGGGGCTCGTGCTTCCTCTTAGCATGTTTCTCTATCTTAGGGCACTCCTTCTCCTCTAGATACTTAACCACTTCCTTTTTCGTTTTCTTACTGTTAAGAGCAGCAGGACTGATGTTCTCACAGGGGTCTTCTGCATAACGCCTCTTAATAACCTCGGGCTCATCATAAGAACTGTAATCGGAGGAGCTCGGGCTGCCGTAGCCATTCTCTTCTTCTGAGGAGGACTCAGGGGGCGGTGCCTTCTTCTTCCGTTCTTTCTTGGGGGGAGAAGGACGGCGGCGCTGCCTAGGGCGCTCCTCTTCGTCCTCATAACGGCCTCGTCCCGTATCTAACGGCACAAGCGCTGGTTGGGGTCGGCCATTTCCCTGTAATTGCGAGAGGAGGCGCATAACGGAGAGGGTGTTCATATACCTATACGGAAGAAAGTCTGACGAGGAAAGTCTGACGCAAGAAAGTAGTTCTTTCCGTCAAGTTTGACTTTTGTCGTCAGACTTTTGCCGTCTATTTTCTCTCGTCTAGGTATGAGGATTTTGGAGCTTTTTGCAGGAACGGGCAGTGTGGCCAAGGCTTTACAGGGGTGGGAGGTGGTCAGCGTCGATATTACGGATAAATGGAGTGCGCCGACCCATAAGGTCGATATACTGGAATGGGACTATAGGGCATACCCTGCTAATAGCTTTGATGTGGTATGGGCATCGCCGCCCTGCACGGAATACAGCATATTAAAAGCTAATACTGGAATGCATCAGAATTTAGAATTGGCTGATAGACTTGTATTAAAAACCCTAGAGATTATAGATTACTTCAAACCCGCCAGATGGTTCATAGAGAACCCGCAGACCAGTATGCTAAAGAAGAGGCCTATGATGATAGGAAAGCCTTACTATGACTTTGACTACTGCTCTTTTAGTGATTGGGGGTATAGGAAGAGAACCCGTATCTGGACAAACACTGCACAGCAGTCCCAGCTATGCAGCGGAATAGACACCTGTCCTAATATGGTAGGGCGGTTTCATCGGGTCAGCTTTGGAGGACAAGGCAGACCCAAGGAACATACCTATGAGGCCTGTCCCGCGGGGGCAACGGCCTACAGGGTTCCAGCACTTCTTATTAAAAGGCTTATACCTTAACAGGCGGGTCAGCACCTTCTCCCTATGCGTCCTCATCTAATCTGGGTGATGGTAATAATTGCGCCAGGGATGGCTGGTAAAGACCCTGCAGCAGCGGTAGAATTAACTATCGTTCCCAAACTGTTAGAGTTAATAAACAGTTCTATGTAATCATTTGCGTTGAGGGTGATAATGAATTGAGGGCTTGTCTGAGCCTGTGACCCTGTTCCACTCGTGAATTGCGACCCTGTGTTGGGAATCGCTGTTCCGTTCTTGCTCAAGTAAGTTGTAACAGTTGCTGCAACAGAAGCCTGAGTTTGAACCTGGTAATTGACCTGATAGTTGCCGAATGCTGACACCTGAAGCCTTGTTGTGGCCAACGCTGTGCCTTGCTGGAACTGAATGGTATTAAAGATAATTGCAACGGGCGTATTGGCTGCTGCAATAGTCTGGTCAGTCGTTTTGGAATAAGCACCCATCACAGGGGGATTCATGTCGGTATAAGACACCTGTTGAATACCAGTCTGAACGGCCGTGGTCTGGGGCAGTAGTGCAGGAACATTAAGGGAGGTGTTATTGACTCCCAGAATGGCGGGACTGCCGACTCCATTATAACCTACAGTATAATTGGTTGAGGCGGCTGTGCCCTGTAAGGAGAAGACACAGTTTAGCATAAGGAGGACGGTATTGACACCTGATGCAATATAAACGGCATTCGTATTTGACTTGGCGGTGGGCGAATTAAATGCAAAGGCTACATTGCCCATTGTATGTGTATTTGTATTGGTGCTAGTAAAGGAAAGCAATGACAGGAGGAGCGCTGCACCAGAATTAGCATCAAAGGTAGCAAGGGAGCAACGGCTGAGCGTGGATGTTCCGCCGACCTCTAAGGCTGTTATATTTCCTGTCATATTAAAATCCACTCGTTCCAGTTCCACCTGTCCTATGTTCGTCAGAACACAAGGGAGAGTTGCTGCAGCGTTCGTCTGCTGAATTTCTATATTTGTCATATACAATCTCATATCCGTTGCGGTAGTGGTGGATACGAAGAACTGGTTAAATACAAATACCTTACAGTCTTGAAAGGAGATGGTATGGTTTGTTGTGCTTGTATCCGTGATGGCCTGTCCTACATTGCATGTGAGGTTGAAGCCCTGGAATGAGACCTGGCGATTGAAGATATCAGATACTCCCGTTAATGCGATGGAGATAGAGCCTGTAATTTCGCAGACCTCATTGCCCGTCTGGCTCTGAAGAGTTCCTGATAGGGTGATATAGCCCACATTGAAGACAAGGTTCTCCACATAATGGCCAGAGGCTACATTGATATTGCAAACCAAGGCGGTGGAGGCAATCAGCTCGGCCTGTGTGATGGCCTTCTGAATCGTTAAATAGGGTGCAAGAAATGACCCATTCCCTGTCAAGTCTGAGCCATCGCTCGATACATAGAACTCTGTTGCATCTCTGAACTGAGTGGCGGCTGTGAGCTGAGAAAAATTGACTCCATCGTTAGGACTGGTGCCCGTGGCTACATTTGTAATTTTGTAGTTATTAATCGAAGGGGGAACTGAGGCAGGGAAGGTAGCCCATAGACTTGCATTGGCTGCAGAACCTGTGGGGCCTGTTATTCCTGTGGGGCCTATTGTTCCTGTAGCCCCTGTGGCTCCAACAAAACCTGTTGCGCCTGTAGCCCCTGTGTTTGCGTCTTGCCCTGGATTGCCTCGAGGGCCTGTGGCTCCTGTAGCTCCTGCTCCAGTTGCTCCTGTGGCTCCTGTATTTGCATCTTGGCCTGGGACTCCTCGAGGGCCTGTGGCTCCTGTTGCACCTTGGATTCCTGGTGTTCCTGGTGTTCCTGGTGTTCCTGGTGTCCCTGGTGTTCCTTGAGAACCAGTGGCTCCTGTTGCTCCTGCTCCTGTGGAGCCAGTGAATCCAAGGGGAGAAGTTGCATTTGCAGTTGAGAAGATAACACAGTTGTCTTCATTTGCAAACACGGGCAGAACAGGAGCTATAAGGTTCATAATCCATGGACTTCCCACAGACACTTGATAGGGGCCACCTGTTTCTACTACAATCAAAGCACCTGTATTTGTGTCTTGAATACTGACAAAGGCGGTTGGATTGCAGATAGTAATGAGCCAGTTCATCCATTGATTCACTCCAGGAGTTGCATCAAAGATATAATCCTCCTCAAAAGAATCATAAAGAAAATGTCCAGGATTTGGAGTAGCTCCAAAGTTCTGAAACACAGAGGCGGTGAAGGCAGGGGGGCCTGGAATGCCCTGAAGGCCTTGCGCTCCTGTCGCTCCTGTATCCCCTGTTAGTGCTGCCCCTGTCGCGCCCGTCGCCCCTGTGTTCGCATCCTGTCCTGGAACTCCTTGGGGGCCTGTGTATCCTGTAAAGCCTATGGGGCCAGTGGCTCCTGTATCCGATTGGGTTCCTGGGATGCCTTGGGGGCCAGTGGCTCCTGTAATCCCTGGGTCGCCTGTGGGGCCAGTGGCTCCTGTGTTTGCGTCTTGTCCTGGGACTCCTTGAGGGCCTGTATAGCCTGTTGCTCCAGTATCTCCAGGATTTCCAGTGCTTCCTGTTGCCCCGTCAGCCCCTGTTGAACCAGCTGAGCCAGTGTCTCCTGCTTGGCCTGTAGCGCCTGTAGCACCTGTGTTTGCGTCTTGGCCTGGGTTGCCTTGGGGGCCAGTGGCTCCTGTAGCTCCTTCTCCTGTGGGGCCAGTGGCTCCTGTATCGGATTGCGTCCCTGGGATACCCTGGGGGCCAGTGGCTCCTGTAGCTCCTGTTTCCCCAGGCGCTCCAGTGGCTCCTGTATTTGCATCTTGCCCTGGAACACCTTGAGACCCCGTGGGGCCTGTGGAGCCAGTGGCGGCCGCCGCGCCTGGATAGGGAACTCCGTTGATTGATTGCACTCCTGTAAGTGCTCCTGAGGCCGCTGCGTCAAATGCAAGTGTATCGACATTCTGAATCTGAACATAGTTTTTCGTTCCTGACAGAATATTGGGGTTGCTCTGAATGACAAGGTTGGGGACACCCTCTGCGGTCGAGATGGTTGGCTTAACAAAGTTTGCAAACAGCCCCTTGGTATTGTTAGCAGGATAGAGGTTGTCTAGATATGCAACACCACCTCCTCCTACTGAAGTGAGAATGTCTGTTTGCACTTGGCCTGACCCTGCAACGGCTGTCAGTCGAGATACATCTTCTACAACGACATTGGCGGTGCCGAGCCAAGAGCGACCTGAGATGGTCAGACCCCCTGTATCTAATGGATACATCTGCGACACATAGGTGTCTGAGAGCATTTGGATGCCGTTGGGCGATTCCAAGCGAACACCTCCTGCTGTTAATGGGATGCCCAAGCCATACAGATAGATTGTCTCGGGGAACTGCGGTAGAATAGGAGGGGCAAGAGAAGCCACTATAGAGACTACATTCTGACCAAAGATATTCATCGACCCCGCAAAACCAGGCAGAGTCGGGGCGCTTCCAGCAGAAAGCGCGAGAGTGGCTGCCGACAGAGAGACGCGACTGGTGGCTGACCCATACTCCCCTATGCCCCCTGAGTAGGCAGTAATATCAATCTTGCCTCCTAAGCCGAGGGCTTGGTTGGTGGAGCCTTCTGCTGTGAGCTGAATGAGACCATAGCCAACCTGTTCAGGCCCCAAGGCATATCCTGGCTTGGCCTTAATCTGAATATTGCCTCCAAGACCGTTCTGAGCCACCAAGTTCATTTGCGCTCCTGCAGTAATGTTAATGCCTTGGTCAATTGTGACATTGTAGTCCGTTCCGCAAGTGTTGATAATTTCATTCAGAGCGTTGTTTGTGATGTTTCCAGCAGAGGCGTTTGTAGCAATGTTCCCTGACTGAGCGATTGAGGTAATTCCGTTCGGCCCTTGAAGTTTCAGAGGGAGAGCAGTGGGGTCGGCATAGCTTGTGAGGAAAGGCGAGAAGACACCTCCTTGCCCTGTCGCCCCTGTCAGTGCTATTCCAATAACCAAAGACCCTCCACTTGTGTAAAGACTGTTGTTATTAAGTTGCACATCAGAAACGCTCGGAAATGTGCTCCATTGACTTGCATTAGCTCCTGAACCTGGTGCTCCTGTGGGGCCTATGTCGCCCGTGGGGCCAGTCATGCCTGTATCGCCTGTATTGCCCTGTTGTCCTGTAGAACCCGTGGCTCCTGTATCTGCATCGATACCTGGTTCGCCTTGTGGCCCTGTAAAGCCCGTGGGGCCAGTCATACCTGTATCGCCTGTAGCACCCGTAGCTCCTGTGGCTCCTGTAGCGCCTGTAGCACCTGTGGCTCCTGTAGTTCCTGTAGCGCCTGTATCTGCATCGACACCTGGTTCTCCCTGCTGTCCTGTGGGGCCTGTATAGCCTGTTGTCCCATAGCCACCTCCGCCTGTGCCGCCGATTTCCACAAAGTAGGGATTGTTAAATCCAGCAAAGGTTTCCAAATTTGCGGATAGAACAGTATCAAGGGAAGTTAGAATGACGGGCACAGGGACTACATTGACTTCAGGCGGTGGCCCTGCGACATTCACAGCCCCTATTGGTGTTTCCTTGGGGACTGCGGGGGGATTTGGGGGAGGGATTGGGATAACAGGGGTTGGAGGAGGTGGCGCGGCCTGAGGGGTGGGCGGAACAGCACCCCTACTACTGTAATTAGAAATTGGGGGCTTGTTATAAGCATCCATCTATTATATATCTATAATGTGTGGATAATTTACAAACCAGGGATTGCTCCTGAAAGCTGAACGGCCGTGACAGTGCCTCCTGCATTAAGCGCCACTGCACTCCAGTTTTCAATAGTCATAGCAGTTCCATCTGCAGAAGGTGTGAGCTGAATACTGGAGTCAGGAGCGGAGCCCGTGATAATAGAGGACACGGCTCCGCCCAACCAGCGAAGAGGTGCCGTAGGTGCATCTGTAAAACCCTTTCCGTAATAGCAGGTTGTAGAGACATCATAGGCAGCTCCTGTAGAACCAAACTCTACAAGCAGAGCATAGGTGCCTGGCCCCTGGACGGGGTTTGTAATTGAGACAGTGCCTGGGACACCAGCATTGATAGCAGGGACAGCAGGAAGAACAGCAACAGAGGCACCCAAGACAGGTGCCGGTGATGTAACCCCTGCAGAATTTAGAATGCAGTAAGGGGTGGTGTTTTGCTTTGCGACGGAGACTTCTGTTGCAAAGCCTGGAGCGGAACCAGCGACGACGAAAGGTAGAGCCATTTATATTGTTATGTTAGATAATTAATTAAGTATTCATCAGGGAACGGAGCGTCAAGTTGAAGGTCGCAGCCGTTCCTGCAACTGTGTATTGGTAGAGGCCAATGGCGGGAGGCCCAGCACCATACACTGCTGCACCAGACACGGAGCTGACGGCGACTCCTGTCTGAACTGGAAAGTAGGAACTGCCCCCAAACCCAAAGGCATTCGCAACTGCGCCTACTCCACTTGTATTCAGAAACCCAATCGTTGTGAAGGTATAAGAATTATTCGTATTGCAATAGCATTCCAGAGCAAACAAGCCACTCATATTGGCCGGTAGGTTGGTAAAAAGAGGCCAGATGGAGGTAGGGGCGGCACCACTGACAATTGAGACAGGGTTGGTCGGACATGCCCATTGCTGATACTTGAAGCCGAGCACAGGGGGGAGGGGTGCAGTGTAGCCGACAGGGGCGGGGGACGGGTAAGGCACGGAAGCGATGGCGCTAGAAGGTGCTGACTGAAAGGCAATGCTGGAAACAACGGCGGCCGCATCAGTGCCCTGATTAACAACATAGGGAGCAG
>Ga0114964_10003802_pt1 | contig 10086 bp, 9 predicted proteins | sample C_131016_MF_Meta_FD_92638 | JGI IMG/M metagenome (GOLD analysis project Ga0114964, IMG submission 92638) | Freshwater microbial communities from Lake Croche, Canada to study carbon cycling - C_131016_MF_MetaG | ecosystem: Environmental > Aquatic > Freshwater > Lake | place: Lake Croche, Canada... | reverse complement strand
GGACCTGAATATGTTTGAAACCACGCCAATATCAACCCTGCTGGGCAAACTGCAGGATGGGCCTGAAATCGGCCAAGACCCTATTCAACAAACCCTCTTCCCAACGTTGGGACACTAGTGATATGCACTCTTTGTCTCCTGAACGTCAATTTGAGTGGCGCGATTTTGCACCTAATTCATAAATGCCTAAAAAAGTGGCAATTAAGCCGGGATTTCACGCCTTGGAAAACCGCGCCGGACAGCAACTCTGCCGCCCGGCGCACGAAAAAGTGAATCAACGCTTTTTGAAGGCCACCACCCTTTGGTGTTGCGCACCCAGGCCGTCGATGCCCAAGGCCATGGTGTCACCAGCCTTCAAGTACGAGGGCGCGGGCTTGCCATTTTTCTTCATGCCCATACCCACGCCGGGTGGCGTGCCGGTAGTAATGACGTCGCCGGGCATGAGCGTCATGAATTCGCTGACGTAGCTCACCAACTTGGCGACCGTAAAGATCATGGTTTTCGTGTTTCCGGTTTGCATACGCACGCCGTTCACATCCAGCCACATGCCCAGGCGCTGGGGCTTGGGCACCTCGTCGCGGGTGACCAGCCAGGGGCCGATGGGGCCGAAGGTGTCGCAACCCTTGCCTTTGTCCCAGGTGCCGCCGCGCTCGATCTGGAATTCGCGCTCGGACAGGTCATTGATCGTGCAATACCCCGCCACATAGTCCAGGGCGCGGGCTTGGGACACATGGCTGGCACGGGTACCGATGACCACACCCAGCTCCACCTCCCAATCGGTCTTGACCGAATTTTTAGGCAGCATCACATCGTCGTTAGGGCCTTGCACGCAGCTATTGGCCTTCATAAACACCACCGGCTCTTGAGGGATCGGCATGTTGGACTCGGCGGCGTGGTCGGCATAGTTCAGGCCGATGGCAATGAATTTGCCCACCTGGCTAATGGGGCAGCCCATGCGAGGCTTACCGCGCACCAGAGGCAATGCATCCGTCTTGATACGGGCCAGCTTGGCCAGCACTTTGTCGTTCAAATGGTCAGGTGTGATGTCCTTGATATGCCCGGACAAATCGCGCAATTTGCCTTGCGCATCGATAAGGCCCGGTTTCTCGCGGCCGGCGGCGCCGTAGCGTACTAATTTCATACTGACTCCTGTTGAAAAATTTAAACCACTGGCTTTAAGACCCGCACCCACTGGCGTGCAGGCAATCCCCATTGTTCTTGAATGTATTCGCCGCGCGCCGCCCATATCGCACGCGGCGGCCGCGTGGCGGTGCGCTGGGCCAGGACCACGGTATTGCCCTGGCGCGTGGCCTTGAAGGCCCAAATCGCATCGCGCCCGAAGGCACTGGCAATGCGCTCGACGCTGCGGTCAAAACTAGAGCTGCGGCCAAACAAATTCACCGTCATGCAACCGTCGTCCGTCAGGGTGCGGCGGCAGTCGGCGTAAAAGTCCGGGCTATCGAGCACCGGCGCCGCGGCATCATGGTCGTACAAATCGACGTGCAAAGCATCGACCACGCCCTGCCAGCGCTTGTACCGGATTTCCTGGGCCGCATCGGCCAAAATGATTTTCATGCGCGGGTTGTCCATGGGTAAATGAAACCAGCCCCGGCAGGCGTGCAGCACCTGCGGGTTAAGTTCAATAGCCGTGGTGCGCATGCCCATTTCCAGCGCGCAAAATTTGGTCAGCGAGCCGGCTCCCAGGCCCAATTGCAAAGCTTGGCGCTTGGACGCAGTGGATGGATCCATGAGCATCAGCCAGGCCATCATGCGCTGGATGTACTCATGCACCAGCGCGGTAGGCTCGTCCATCAGCATGGAGCCCTGAATCCAGATGCTGCCCAAATGCAGGTGGCGGATAGCCCCTTCTTCCGAAAAATTCACTTCGGGCAATTCGTCGTAGGCAGAAGTTTTCAAGCGGACACCAGTGGGGCAAACAAGCGCTGTTTATACCAGTGCGGCGATTTTGGGCAGCGCATCGAGCGCATTGCGCCACATGGCGCTGCGCAGGTCCTCCAGATCCAGCCCCCTCAAACCGGCGAGTACTTGTCCAATTTGCGGCAGCTGTTCGGGCGCGTTGCGGCCCTGGCTCATCCCTTTAGCGCGCTCTGCCGCAGTGCGGTACAGCCAGTGCGGCGGTATATCGGGCGCATCTGTTTCCAGTACCAGGTTTTCCAGCGCAAGGCTTTGTGCCAAGCTGCGCAATTGCAAGGCGCGCTCAAAGGTCACCGCGCCGCCAAAGCCGAGTTTGAAACCCAGTTCTACAAAATGCTGCGCTTGCGTATCGCTGCCATTAAAAGCATGGGCAATGCCGCGCCAGCGGTAGCCGCCTGTGCCAACGGTCCGCAAATATTTCAACAGCCTGTCGGCACTGCGGCGCACATGCAGCACCACGGGCAAATCATGCTTGCGGGCCAATTCCAGTTGCGCGTGGTAAAAAAACTCCTGCTTCTCGCGCATCGCAGGGCTGCAAAGTGCGGGCACAAAAAAATCTAAGCCAATTTCGCCGACTGCCACCAATCGCGGGTCTGCGCACTGCGCGCCCAGCGCCTCGTCGAGCGCCTGCAAATCCGCCACCTGGGCCTGCGGGACATAGAGCGGATGGATGCCCAGGCCATAGCTATCGCCCTGTGCATGGGCCAGGGCCCGCACCGTATCCCAATTGGCGCGCTCTACCGCCGGAATGAAACAATGCGCCACCGCCGCAGCGCGCGTTTGGAGCTGCACTTGCGCGCGGTCTGCAGCAAACTCAGGCGCATCCAGATGGGCATGGCTGTCTATCCACATGCAATGCGCGCTTTAACTGGGCTCAGGGCTTGCGGGCCTTGACCCAATCGGCAATTTGCTGCACGGTTTGGGCTTCCATGCCGATAAAGCCGTGGTAATGCAAGGCGGCGCAAGGGTCGCCCGTGGGATTTTGGCCACCCTCGAGCATGAGCGTTGCATGTGCCGGGCTGGCGCTTAACTTCGGTTCAATGGTCTTGGCCAGCGTCGCGGGGCAAAATTTACAAGCGTCTTGGGTATGGTGTACGACCAGCACGGGAACCGCGATTTTTTCCAACGCCTGACCCGGGACTGCACCGGTAACCGTCCCGGCAGTGATTGAGGAGGTGAGCACCAGACCGGCGATCAAGCCCTCATCGCGCATGGCGATCACGGCTGCGCTACCCGATACCGTGCCTCGGCTGGTGCCCACTAGCCATACAGGCACATTCCAGCGCTCTTTGGCCTGCTGCGCCACTTTGCGGATATCGTCGATGTGCGCTGCCGATATGCGAAAGGGGTAATCCATATCGTTCATATCGCTGGGCCGGGCCATCACCGCGATATTGAAACCTTGGGCTGCAAATAATTGCCCACTGCGCACCAAAAAATTGGAGCCATCAGGCCAGCCCTCAGCGCCTATGCGTCCTATGCCGCCAGCTCCGCCGGGCAACAAAATAAGCGTTGCCACCGCATTGGGCGTGGCGCTGAAAAATACCGGAATCTGCGCATCCGGGCGGGCCGATGCGATACGCTGCAACTGGCCATCTTGGGCCGCCCAGAGTGCGGGGCAGCCTGCCAAGATCAACAGGCCAATGGCTATACGCACGGACTTGTAAAACGTAAAAATTCCGGTCATAAAAACTCCAACGTTTTAATACTCTTCTTGCAAAACACCCTGATCTAAACGCAAGCGCCGGCTGCATTTAGCGGCCAGCGTGTGGTCGTGGCTGACCAGTACAAATGCGGTGCCCTGCTCGCGCGCCAGTTGCAGCATCAGGTCAAACACGCCGTCGGCGGTGCTGCGGTCCAGGTTACCGGTGGGCTCGTCGGCCAGCACGCAGTCGGGCTGCGTGACCAGGGCGCGGGCAATGGCCACCCGCTGGCGCTCGCCACCGGACAATTCCGCAGGGCGATGTGCCGCGCGCTGCGCCAGGCCCACTTTATCGAGCATCGCCATTGCCGCCTTGCGCGCATCGGCCGCGGCGCCGCGGCGCAAAGTCAAGGGCATGGCCACATTGTCCAGCGCGCTGAATTCAGGCAGCAAATGGTGGAACTGATAGACAAAGCCCAGATGCCGGTTGCGCAAGCGGCCTTGCGCCGCCGGATCTAAAGAGGCCAACGCGTGGCCGCATAAAGTGACGCTGCCGCTGCTGGGCGCATCGAGCCCGCCGAGCAAATGCAAAAGCGTGCTTTTGCCGGAACCCGAGGCGCCCACAATCGCCACCGTCTCACCTCGCCACACCTGCAGATCCACGCCGCGCAACACCGTCACGTCCAAGCGTCCTTCGTGGAAACGCTTGCCCAGGCCGCTGCAACTGAGGAGCACTTCAGAGGTATTTTTCAAGACATCATTCATAGCGCAAGGCCTCTGCGGGGTTCACCTGGGAGGCCTGCCAGCTGGGGAACAACGTGGCCACAAATGACATCAAGAAACTTATCAAGGCAATGGGCAGGATGTCACCTGCCTGCGGATCGCTGGGCATGCGGCTGATCAGGTACAAGTCTTTGGGCAAAAAATTGGCCCCCAAGGCGCGTTCGATGGCAGGCACGATGACATCGATATTGAATGCGACGCCAAGACCTAAAAGCAAACCCAGCGCCGTCCCAATCACCCCCACCAGCGCACCTTGCACCACGAATATCCCCATGATGCTGGTCGGGCTGGCGCCCAGGGTGCGCAAGATAGCAATGTCGGCACGCTTGTCCGTCACCGTCATCACCAAGGTACTCACCAAATTGAATGCCGCCACCGCCACGATGAGCGTGAGGATGATGAACATCATGCGTTTTTCCACTTGCACTGCGGCAAACCAGGTGCGGTTTTGTTGCGACCAGTCGCGCACATAAACGCCAGCTCCCAAGGCGGCTTGCAAATCGGCAGCCACCGCGCGGGCCTGGTGCAAATCGCGCAGCTTGAGGCGCACGCCGCTAGGACCGTCCAGCCGGAAGATGCGCCCTGCGTCTTCCCAATGCACCAGCGCCAGCGTGGAGTCGTATTCATAATGGCCCGAATCAAACGTGCCCAGCACTTCCATTTGTTTGAGGCGCGGCACCACACCTGCGGGTGTGAGCTGGCCGCTGGGGGCTATCAGAGTCACCGGGTCGCCCACGCGCACCCCCAAAGCCCGCGCCAGCTCGCTACCCAAGACCACGCCGAACTTGCCCGCTTGCAGACGCTGCAGTGCGACGCGCTGCTGCGGGTTACCCAGTTCGGTGACCTCGGGCTCTAACACCGGGTCAATTCCACGCACCAACACGCCGCGCATATCTTCGCCACGCGCCAGCAAAGCTTGCGCTGCAATAAAGGGCGCCGCGCCCACCACCTGCGGATTTTTGCGCGCTTGCAAAAGCGTCTGCGCCGCATCGGGCAAAGCGGCGCCGTCCTGGGCATAAATTTCGATATGCGAGACCACGCTGAGCATGCGGTCGCGCACTTCGCGCTGAAAACCATTCATGACGCTGAGCACAATAATCAGCGCCGCCACGCCTAGCGCAATGCCCAGCATGGATACGCCCGAAATAAACGAGATAAAGCCGTTGCGCCGGGTGCTGCGGCCCGCACGGGTATAGCGCCAGCCGATGCGCAATTCAAAGGGAAGGTTCATGACCGGCGGATTGTGGCAGTTTCCCAAGGCGGCGCTTGGGCACGCTAACCTAGGCTTACAGGACAATCGGGACATGCACATTGTGATTTCCCACGCCGCTGCCCCCGGTCCGCGCTGCCGCGCCGCCAGCGCCACCTTGCACCTGCCCCATTTGCGAGCACTGCTGCAGCGGGTTGCGGGGCAGACGCGTCACACCGGCACCCCGGATAGTCTGACCCCGCTGGCCGAACATCTGGCGACCGGTCAGTCCTACCCCGACGGTTTAGTGCCCTGGGCCGCGTGGCTGGCGCAGGCCCATGGTCTTTACCAAAGCGGCCAACACTGGGCGCTGATCAGCCCCTGCCACTTGCAAATCCATAGCGACCATGTCGCCATGCAAGATCCGGATGCATTGCAACTTCCTGAGGACGCCTCGCGCACCCTGCTGGCGGCGATGCAGCCCTACTTTGAAGAAGACGGCATCGCCCTGCATTGGCACAGCGCCTTGACCTGGCTGGCGCAAGGTCCGGTATTCCAGGATCTGGCCAGCGCCTCGCTCGCGCGTGCGCGTGGCCAGCCTACAGATCCCTGGATACCCCGCCAGGACGCAGCACAAGGCCTGCGGCGCTTGCAAAACGAAATGCAAATGCTGCTCTACACCCATGCGCTCAACGACGCGCGCAGCGCGCGCGGCCAGGCGCCAGTTAATAGCTTTTGGATCAGCGGCACCGGCAGCCCTCTGCCCACCAGCGCGGCGTCGCATGTGACAGATAGCAACGCTCTTTCGCGGTTTTCCCCCACAAGTGGCCCCTTCGGTTTGATCAGCCCGCACGCTATGTACATCGAAACACTGAGTGCAAGCGCGCTGCGCGATGACGCGCAAGCCTGGACGCAGGCCTGGCAAGACCTGGACACCGAAATGTTTGCCCCTCTGGTTGCACCGCAAGCATCCGGCCATACCATCAGCATCACCTTTTGCGGCGAGAAAGGGGCACGCACTTGTGTCCTGGGCCGCGCCTCGCTCTGGCAACGCATCCAGCAAGCATGGAGCGCCCCTGCGCTTAACCACTTCCTACAGGACTTATGAAAATCATCCCCCGCGATATCCCGCCACGCAGCGTGTATGCACTGGAACAGGCCGGCGTTCACCCCCTGCTGGCGCGCTTGTATGCGGCGCGTGGCGTTACCGGTACCGACGAGATTGACGACAGCCTGGCCAAGCTCTTGCCGCCTGCGGGCCTGTTGGGCATAGACGCTGCCGCTAGCTTGTTGGCCGATGCCATCGCCCAGGGCAAGCGCCTGTGCGTGGTGGCCGACTACGACTGCGACGGCGCCACCGCTTGCGCGCTGGCGATGCGCGGCTTGAAGTTGCTAGGCGCAGAGCACCTGGGCTATTTGGTACCCGACCGCGTGGTCGATGGCTACGGCCTGACCGCGCCGATTGCCGATCGCGTCAAAACCCAGGGCGCTGATGTGCTGATCACCGTGGACAACGGGATTGCCAGCGTCGAAGGCGTGGCACATGCCAAAGCGCTGGGCCTGCAAGTGCTGGTGACCGACCACCACCTCCCCGCCACCGAACGGCCCGATGCCGACGTGATCGTCAACCCCAACCAGCACGGCTGCAGCTTTGCCAGCAAAGCGCTGGCCGGTGTGGGCGTGATGTTTTATGTGCTGCTGGCGCTGCGCTCAGAGCTGCGCGCGCGCGGCGTGTTTGACGCTGCCACCCAGCCCAAGCTGGACACCCTGCTGCCCCTGGTGGCGCTGGGCACGGTGGCCGATGTGGTGCGCCTGGACGCCAACAACCGCCGCTTGGTGGCACAAGGCTTAAGGCGGGTGCGTGCCGGGGCCATGCCTGCGGGCATGGAAGCTTTGTTTCGCGCAGCAGGACGCAAACCGGCGATTGCCACCAGCCAAGACTTTGGCTTTGCCCTGGGGCCGCGCATCAATGCGGCAGGGCGCTTGTCGGACATGACGCTGGGCATTGAATGCTTACTCACCGACGACCCGGCGCGTGCCGACGAACTGGCGCGCGCGCTGGACGGCATCAACCGCGATCGCCGCGTCATCGAAGGCGATATGCGCGACGTGGCTATGCAAGTGGCCGAATCTTTGTTTGACGCCGAGGACGAGGCGCCACCGGCGATTTGCGTATTTGACCCGGACTTTAACGAAGGCGTGGTCGGCATCGTGGCCGCGCGCATCAAAGACAAATTCCACCGGCCCAGCTTTGTGTTTGCCGCCAGCCAGGCACCGGGTAAAGAACATGAACTCAAGGGCTCGGGTCGCTCGATTGCTGGCTTTCATTTGCGCGACGCGCTGGACTTGGTGGCCAAGCGCTACCCCGGCGTGCTGTTGCGCTTTGGCGGCCATGCCATGGCGGCAGGCTGCACCATCAGCGAAGAACACCTAGACACTTTTGAGCAAGCCCTGAGCGAAGTGGCGCATGAATGGCTGGACGAGGCCACCTTGCAACGTCGCCTCGCCACCGACGGCCCGCTGGCCCCAGAATACCGCCGTGTGGACCTGGTGGACACGCTGCACAAAGAAGTCTGGGGCCAGGGCTTTGCCACGCCGACCTTTAGCGAAGAGGTAGAAGTGCTGTCGCAACGCATCGTGGGTGAAAAACACCTCGCGCTCAAGCTCAAACACCAGGGCGAACCGGTGGACGGCATCTGGTTCGGCCACACCGACCCCCTGCCGGCCAAAGTCACCATGGCCTTTCGCCTGGACGCCGACGAATGGAACGGCGTGCGGCGGGTGAAGTTTTTTGTGGAGGCGGTGCAGGGTTGAAGATTTATCGATCGGCTTTTCGCGGACCGTCTGGCATGGTGCGCAGCATGAACTGGTCGAACAAGGGCAAGGTAAACGCAGTATCCCCATGGGCGGGGCTGTAGATCATGCCTTTTTTTATCAGGCTGGAGCGCAAGGGCGCGATGGTTTGCACTTTTACGCCCAAGCTTTCTGCCACGTCACCGGATCGATGATTCCCCGTTCCTAAGGCCGCCAGCGCGCTCAGGTAATCCTTTTCTCGCGGTGTCAGTCTGTCAAACCGCACCCGAAAAAAACTCTGGTCTAAGCGGGTCGTGGATGCCCGGTTGGTTTCCAAAATAAGTGGTAGATCGATGGGTGAGGATTGGGCCATATTCCAGGACTGATAGCCCCATTCCTGCAAAAAATAAGGATAGCCCTGGGTCACCCGAAAGACCTCCGCCAGCGCCTCCGGCGTAAACGCCACGCCTTGTGTCGCAACCGGTCCTTGCAAGGCCAGCGATGCGTCTTTCAAAGAAAGCGCGCCTACCTCCGGGTAAGTAAACAATCGCTCGGCATAGGACTTGGATTTCCCCGCCAAACCCACCAACTGTGGCAAGCCTGCACCGATCAACACCAGCGGTAGACCGCGCTGCGACACCTTGTGTATGGCCATGATCAGGGCGCTCATTTCGACTTCGCTCATGTACTGCAGTTCATCAATAATCACTGCAACACCCGTACCCCGGTCGGCCGCAGCTTCACCCACTGCCACGAACAGCTCAGCCAGGTCAGACTCCAAGTCGCCGCTGTCTGCGGAGCCTGTTTCGGGGTCTATGTCCAAACCAAACTCGGCATCACCCACTTTGAGCTTAACGGCCCCGATAAAGCTGCGCAGCACGCGCAAGCCGCGCTTAACCTTTTGACTCACGTTTTGCATGCGGTCCAGGGCGAACAAAGTTTGCCGTAGAGGCGGCAGCAAAAGCAGGGGCAAGGACTTGCTTTCATGCGCCTCAATCAACAATGCCTGGTAGCCCTGCACATCAGCCATTTCGCGCACGCGGTTGAGCAAAACGGTTTTCCCCACCCCGCGCAGCCCCACCATGAACATGCTCTGTTCACTGCGACCGGCTTTTACGCGCGCCAGAAGAATCTCCACGGCGCGCAACAAATCGGCGCGCCCGGCCAATTCGGGCGGCTGATTGCCAGCGCCGGGAGAAAACGGGTTGTTTAAGGGGTTCATATAGCGAGGTTACTACAGTTTAATAATTTATCAAATAACTTTGATAAACCTTAGTAACTTTAATATATCTTACTTTACCCGACGCTTCCACCTGCGGCTTGCAAAGCTTGGCGGCCTCTGCGCACGCGTCCGACTCGAGAGAGCCCTTGCAGAAAAGGATTACTCCGGCAAGGCCTTCGCGCGCTTGTAAAAACCCAGGTTTTCTGCCTCGGTAAAGCGTACGCCTGGCTTCTCGTACAGAGAAAACACCGCCACCAGGCGTTCCTGGTCGCCGCCTACGGTGGTGACGCGGTGGGCGGTGTTACGGCCACGAAACACATTCAAGGCGCCAGGCTCCAGGTCCGCGCTGATGACTTGTGGGTCCTGGCCGGCCAGCATGCGGGCCACACCTTCGTAGTTGGGATCGGTGTCGGTGCGCAAGCCGCGGCGGTACTGAAGAATTCCGTCCTGTCGGGCGCGTTGCAAGAGCAAGGTGGTGGGGAACTCAGACCTGTCGAAATGCCAGTTGAGCGCTTCGCCGGG
>Ga0114964_10003801_pt1 | contig 10087 bp, 12 predicted proteins | sample C_131016_MF_Meta_FD_92638 | JGI IMG/M metagenome (GOLD analysis project Ga0114964, IMG submission 92638) | Freshwater microbial communities from Lake Croche, Canada to study carbon cycling - C_131016_MF_MetaG | ecosystem: Environmental > Aquatic > Freshwater > Lake | place: Lake Croche, Canada... | reverse complement strand
TCAGCAAGGGCTACGACAAGCTGGCCTATCTGGTGGATCGCATAGAAAGCGTGGATGATCTCAGCAAGGAAGATCTGCAGTGGATTCGTTCAGAATACCCAGGTGTCTATGACATACTGCGTGTGATACAAAAGGCAGGCAGTGACTTCGTGGTTGACCTACACGGCGACAACATCATGCTGCGCGGACAGGTGCCTGTGATAACTGACCCTGTGGTCGGCTAGAGTATGTAAACTTTATCCACGCGATCAAACCCACTGATAGTGTTGATTAATTGCTGCCGATCTCCATCAAATAGCAACCTTGCAACTGGCAGATGTCCTAGGCTTAGATCCGGCGATTGCTTGTGGAATCCCAGCGCGTTTAGGTGTTCTTGGTTCTGATCGAACCATGCCCAGAAGCCTTGCAGCAGTTCATGCATGCTGCCATCATAGAACTTGATCAGCATCTCAGGGCTGTAATAGCGCAGAGGTCTGATGTTGTCATCCCCGACCACAGTGTCTCCGTCCTTGTAGACGTCTAGCAGTGCCTTGCCAACTTCGCAGTAGTTGACATACACTTCACCAAATCTAGTCAGGGTGTCAAACTGTGCATAGTCCTCTGCCAGCAAGGGTAACCTAGTGAACTGCTGGAAGGTTATAACCATGTGCGGCCAATGTTTGCCATCAGCCCTAGCATCGTGCAGATCTTCCAATCTGTGTATCTGAACGTTGTATTCATTGACAGCTGCTCTGATATCAGCGGGTGCTGTATGCCAGAACGCTGTTGGGGTAAGCACACCGCCTCGTAGATCTTCAAAGCTCTTGTGCAGTAGGTTAAGCTGAGATCTAGAACATCCCACACTGGCAGTCTCGGCAATGCACTGCTGATGCTCATTGATGATCCTGATGCAGCCATTGATCCTGGCAACCACAGCTTGCTCGTCCCAGCTGCTGCCAGGGAAATCATAGAGCCTATCTGCTTCTCGCAGAGTTGGATCCTTTGCTAGCACAGCAGCTAACAGATCATACCAACGACCTGCCAATGGAGTATCATAGGTTTCAAACGTCAGCGTCAGCTGCTGATCTGTTTTGGCAAATTCCACGCAGAACCTAGGCATCAGTCCACGATGTTCTTGGTCACGCAAACCGCCCTGTAATCTCGATTAGGTCTGCCATGTTTGTCAACAGCTGCCGTGATCATCACGCGCCTAGCATTTTCACAGGCAGACTGGTTACTGTATTCTGTCTGCTGAACACCGTGGCCCAGTGTCCAAACCAACAGCAGATATGGTACAGAGATCATCGCATCCACTCCTTGTGATAGCGTATCAGGGTGCTAATGGTTCTATCATCCAGCGGCGCTCCGCGTGTCATGCCCTCAACATAGGCAGCGAATATTAGGTTGCGAGAATCGCAGTAGCGTTGTACTAGGTCAAGCAGCTCTTGCATGTTATATCCTCAAACTGGCATCTTCACGGGGGCAGTCTTTCGCACATCAACCATCCATGATTCTACTCCGCGCAGTGCTACCACTGTGCGCGCACGGCGTCCGTGCTTCATGAAGCTGCCCAGCTTGATGTCAGCCTTGTAGCCTTTGTTGTGTAGATATTTGTCTAGGACCGTATCTCCGTCCATCTCCCAGGCATCGAAATAGCCGTCCGCGCCAGCAGTGTCACTGACCATCAACACAGTCTTGATCTTCTTGGCCTGCTTGATGGAATCAGTATGTAGTGCATACGATGCGCACAGAACGCTGGTAACAGCTGTCCTATCTGAAGCGGTGTTTTCCTTACCCACATACAACCCGCCCAGCGGACCTTGCCAAACCTTGCGGCTGTCAATCTCGCTGGTCTTGAATTCTATCTTTGTCTCATCACCTTTTGGCGAGATGGTGTAGGCATCTGCACCATTGGTATTCAAGTTAGCTAGCGCACCATAGTATGCAGCAGGTAACATGTCATGAGAATTGCGCATCAGCGTGCTGCTGTGCAGCTCGCCGGGTTTGCTGGTCATGGTGTAGAGATCTGGCAGTATGGTGATGAGAGGCTTGCCCGTTTCTAATGCGTGTCGCAACACAGCTGTGTTATGGTTAACTCGTTTGCGGAACTCTCTGTAGGTCATTTTGCTAGCCAAAAAAATGATGCCTGGGAATTCCTTTTTGAGCATTACTAATAGATTGGACATATCAAATATCCTCTGTGATATACTGCTACACGCTGATCTTGCGCAATCGTGTTACAATAGCACACTACTACGGGCTGTCAACCAGATATTTAGGCGTGATCTAGCAGCAATTCCACCCATTCTTGCTTGATAACCCCTTGTTTGAACAGATAACTTATCACTGCTGTGTCCACGCCAAATTCCTGCTTTACACAGTCGTTGAGCACAGGATCTCTCTCGATCGCGTCCATGGCATCTGCCAGCACTCGGTTGTTAGTGCCCAGTATGATGTAGTCCAAGTTCTCGAGGATGGTGGTGATCATCTCTCTGGCCTTGGCCAGCTCTTTGGCATCTGCGATATCCCTGGCAACGCCACTAGCTCTATTTCCCTGAGATTCTCTAGTCTTGCCGTGTGGTGTCACGTCCTGGTTATCATTGCGAAAGTAGTCGCTGTCACCTGCGGCCAAAGCTGCGATAACTTCTGGGCTAAGCAGGCCCATGTTGACTATCTTGCCCAGCACCCTGCTGATGCCATTGCGGTCCAGTGCTGCGGCCAAATAGTCATCTGGATCGATCTTGATCTTGCCATCTGGCGAACAGCGATAGATATCTATGCTGCGCAGCACGTCTCGCATGGCATCTACCATGCTGCGCATGCCGTTGCGCTTCTTGTGATTCAGTGCTGTTTCAACCACCAACGCATCAAACTTGTCATCCCTGTTGGGGTCGAAGCTGAGGCTGAAGATGTGTCCAACCTTGTCCAAGGTAGCAGGGGTTAGCACGCGGCTCATCTTCTGGATGGTAGCACCGTTCTCACCTCGATCATAGGCCAAGAACAGCTCTGTCATCTCTGGGATGCTGAAGCTGCGCTGTGCCATCTGGCTAGCGATGATCAGAGTGGGTTTGCCGGTGCTGATAACTTCTGTAACCACTTGTTGAGCACGCTTGTTGTTCACCGCGCGACCGTTGTGCAGAGTTGATCCACACAGCACTATGACCTCAAACGCAGGCAAGGTCTGCTTGGCTATGTCGCCTATCAGCTTGAGCGGACCATTATTGGCCGAGAAGAACATCATGGCCACTCGGGGCCTATCGCGATTGTAGATCTCGGCTTGATCATCCACGTTCAGCTCATCGTGCCCGCCCTGCCCTTCAAACAGCGCATTCAGCGTGCGAGTGAAGAATCCTTTGCTGCGCAGTGGATTGGCAGAAAACTTGCTCCAGCTTGGCAGCAGCTTGAAGTCATCGTCGTCAACTTCACCTGCGCTGATAGCCAGTTCCACAGGTCCACTGAGGTCCATCTGATAGCATTGGAAATCTGGTACCAATAGGTCGCGGCCAGAATCTACCGTGAAATTCTTAAGCATGTTGGTCATCGCTCTGTGCTAGGGCCTGCTTGGTGGCTTTTTTCTGCAGCAGCAGTTCCATGTAGGTAACGCTGCTCATAGTATCAACCGGCCAATGCGTGACTGCTCTGTCAGAGTTGGTACCAGTCATGATGATGGCATGCACATCGCCCTGTACTTTCTCGACCAAGGGTTTGGCCTGCTTGATCTGATGCGCTCCAAAGTCAGCTTCGTCCACGATCAGCAAAACCTTGCGGTCAGCGTGGCCAAACAGGTAGTCTATGCGAGACTGCCGCTTGCTGCCATTGCTGAGGCTGAGATAGGCAAACACCTTCTTGCCAGCAGCAAAAGCTGCAGCGATCTGCTCCTGATAATCGCTGTCTGCGGTGTCAACATGCTCATACTCTGCGAACTGCTGCCAGCTGGTTAGATCGCTGGCAAAGCTGGTGAAAACCGTCTTGACATAGCTGGCGATGATCACCATGTCAGCAGCCAATTCCACAGCAACCGCGCCGCTCCAGATGGTCTTGCCAAACCTGGCACAGAGCTCAGCCAGCACTATCCTGTCTCCGGCTGCAAATGCAGCCAGCACTTCTTCGGCCACTTGGTATTGTTTGCTGCTCAGTGCTGCCTGTTTCAGTGGCTCACCCAGCTTGGTCAGTGTTTTGTTAACCTTGATCTTCATGGAATCTCCGTTCAGCTTGTGTATCTCGCCCGTGGTTCCCTTGCGATAACCTATGATGTTGCGGAGATAATCGTCAACCTTGCTGTGCTGATAATAACGTCCAACCTTCTTGGCTACGTCACTGACATCCCAGATGGCAATCAATCTAACCTTGCCTTCATCGTAGAGATCCTTGCGCACGCCCATGCTGTCACGTATGCGCATGCGGCATTGCTCTTCTGGATCCTGTCCTGCAAATACCCAGCGTTCGCCGAACTTGCACTCCGTGACATCACCTATTTCTTCCCAGAGATAGCAGTACATGCTATCAATCTTGGCTTTGTTGGTCATCTTGGCTCTTTCTCATCGTGGCATCTATGTAATTGATTTCGTCATCTAGCAGCCCAAAATGCGCATATAGTTCGCTGTCTGTCCATGCTCTGCCAAGATCCACTCTTGGCAGCTGCTTGATCACGTCCAAGCTGTTCCAGCCGCTCCATTTGTTATTGTTGAGCAGGTATTGATAGAACTTGCCATTCAGCAAAGCCCTAGCATGGTCAGCGTGCTGATTTGGTATGGCCATCCAGGCCACAGCTTGGCTGCAACCTATGTCGCGTTCTACCAAAACCTTGCTGTACCCGCTGAGGGTTATCATGGCCTTGGTAGCAGCATAGTGATCTGCCAGATGATCACTGTGCAGCATCTGTGCCAGAGTATGGAAGATCCGTTTTGCACCACAATCGTTGAACAGATGCTTCTTGCTGGTGTGGTATTCAGTGGTGCGCTTGAAATCAAAAGTGGGATGCCCACTGGCAAACACTTTCCTGTTGATCTCAAGGCTTTCTGGAGATATTTCGCGAGGTAGCCAACCTGTGTTTCTGGCTATGTCAGTGTGCCCACGCCTGTGCACGATGCGAAAATCCTGCTGAGGTTTGGCTTTGGTCATCACCCAAAAGCTGAATGTGCTACCAACGTTGAAATGCCTGTTGACATTGAGGTTAGCCATCACTGCATGATCAGTGAACCGCTTGTATAGATCACCACCGCTTTGCCAGCTTATTGGAGTCACCATGGCCAAGATGCCATTTGCTGAACACAGCACATTCCAGTTATGATCAGCATATTCCTTCCATTTGGTCCAACGCTTGCTGTCGTGGTTATTATCAAATGGAGGTGCGCTAATCACCACGTCAAACTGTCGATCCACGCTTTCGCTTAGCACATCGCAGGTTTGGTATGTACCTATCAGGGAATGCTTGATCATGGCAAACGTAACTGTCATGGGATTGGTTTCAAAACCAAACACTCTGGCATTGACGCTGTCTGGGCTATGGCCGTTGGCCAAGAGGCGTTTTTCTATGTTCTTTACCATCTGTCCACCAGCCATGGCAGGATCGCAGAACGTCACAGCTGGGTCCGTCCACACCTGTGCTGGCAGCTGGTCCAACATTTCATCAACCAGCTTATCAATATTGAATTTCAGCCTACCTATCATCGGATGATTCCAGCATGGTACAGTAAACAACATAGCATATTGCTGCTGTTTGTCAACCATGTAATCACGCTGCAACCAGCATGTTTCTACATGTCAGCTATTGTGTGAGGCAGATTGCAGTGTCATTGCTGAAAACATAACGCACCTTGCTGACGCCGCCAAATCTGCAGGCCAATTGATCTGTCTTGGCAGTGCCTGACCATAATATTCGGTCATCCCAGTAGGCCCTATGCCATATACCACCCCACCAGCTCCAAGCAATGGTGCGCTTGTCTGCCTGAGGCAGATCCAAGACCCAGCGTTCCTGCTTGCCAATTATGGTTATCTCAATGTGTGTCCCAGCTGTGTCCACCAAACATTGCTGTGATCGCACATGCATCCCTAGCTGCCAATCTGGCTCATCTAGATCACAGTTCACACTGCGTACCGCAGTAGCTACCGGTGTTGCTGATGACAACAACACCAAGACAACGACTGCGTGTTTCCATGACAGCACGTTATTTCCCCGAGAACTGTTTGATAAATCCACTGATTTGATTGACTTGGCTGGCGCTGATCGAACCCTGTGTGAACGCTGTGACCAACAGGGCTAAAGCTACTATTGCCAATATTGTCAGCAACGTGAGCATGATAACTGACAGCGTGCCCAGGAGATCTTCTAGTTCTGATACCTTGGCCCTCAATATGTCTATCTTGCCACCTTGATCTATGGTGTTCCATGCAGACAACCATGGATGGTCTTGGATGTCTTGGCTGGTGACTGGTTCTGCCATCAGTGTCCGCACACCGCTCGCATCAGCGGGATGATGGATTTCATGTTATAGCAGGCCATCACATCAGCCATGCCCCAGATCAGCAGGCCCATCCAAATCAGGAACGGCAACACTATGAAAATTGCAAACAGTGCCCAGAATATCTCCCAGAACTCTTCTCGCTTGCGCTCTGCTTCTACCTTGGCGCGATGTGCTGCATGTGCTGCATCTGCCTTGGCTTGATAATAGGCCTGCCGCTGTGTGGGTGTCATGCGCAGCAGTGCTGCTTGCTCTTGCTCTGCAGCTAGCTCTTTCATGGCCTGTATGCGCAGCTGATTGTTCATGCGAGTCACCGCATTGTTAGCTTCTATGGCTGCGTTCTTGTTCCTGGCAGCAGTGTCGTTCGCTGCTTTCTGTGCCTTGGCATTGCGCACCGTATCAACTATGCCAAACACGCTGTCGGTGATGGCGCCGCCCCATGATTCGCCCAGCTTCTGGGCCTTGCGGGGGTCCATGGGAATCATGGTAAACCTCCTAAAAAATTAATAAAAAATGACTATAGGTACTTAAATCACAGCTATTTAGCGAATCAGAGTGTTTGCCGCAGCTGTAGCCCGGTCTGCCGCAGCCGGCAGCGGGGTTATGTGATTTAATTAACTGATAACGTAACGAGAGTCTTGGACAGTGCTGCAGCTGTGTGTTCGTGCAGCATGATCTCATAGTGGTTCGTGGCTATGTCCACGGTTGTTCCGCAGGTCCACCCAGTCTGTGATTTCAAGGGCAGCACTCCGTCGTTGGGCTCATATATGAAGGGATTGAATCCCACGGTGGCTATGAGATGCTGCACTGGCTTTATATATGTTTGTGCATGCATGTTTTGTATACAGCGGCTGTCTGACGCAATCTCAGCTAATATCCCACTGAGACTCATGACTTTTTGTATGAGATTCAGCCGCAATCCTGCCAGTGGACTGGCCACAGTCACTATACCCTGCACCATGGGATGATCGTGCAGCCCTAAAGCTAGTATGCCTCCTAGGCTGTGTCCCACTAGCAGGCAAGGTTCTCGGATATCGCCAGCTAGCCTTTCAAGTATGGTTCCCATGCTTTCTGACATTGGATCATAACGCAGCGTGGTCCATCTTGCAGCAACAACTGAACGCAGGTAATTAAAGCTTACTGGTCCACTCCATGCGCCATGTATGGCGACAATGGCTGTCATGTCTGTCCCCAATATGACTCATTCCAACGCACGAATGATTGGTCGCGCTGCGGCTTTAGGCTGGGATCAGCTATGCGTGTTTTCTTGGTCTGATAGAGACCCAGGCAGCCGCACCAATCTTTCTCACAGGTAATAGCATCATTGCTAAGCTTGAACTTGTGCACAAAGTCTTTGTCATATATGGATATCCTGTCATGCCAATGCTGCCAACAGGCATGCATGCCTAACCTGCCTCGCCTATCTATGTTTATGAACTGATGATGCGCATAGCAATCATAGCCGCCAAATGAGCCAGCGAGGTCCTTGGGAGTGCTGTGGCTCCATTCATAGTATGTGCCATCTTCTAGGTTATAAACTGCTACATCAAATTCTCTCTTGGGAGTGCGAGGGCGGTCAGGCGGCAATCTCTCCAGCACAGCACGCTGTTCATCTGTGTATGGCAAGAGGCTACCATCTTCCTCCATCAGCAGCTTCCACATCACATTCACTGGTTGGTCAGCAAATTCATCAACCAAACGCCTATATGCAGCAGTGGCTATATCAAACCTGGTAGGTGGTATCATTACGTGCACGCTCAACCAGGTCTTGCCCATGAGTATGCGTATCACATTGGCGATATGTTCATAATCAGCGCTCTTGGCATGATAGGATATTATCACATCTGAGAACTTGTGACCATGTTCTTCCCACCAGCGCAGCGTCCTGCTGCCATTGGTTATCACGTATATCTCGCCCAGAGGATTGAGCAGATCCAGCAGTGCTCCGATGTCATGATACATGGTGGGTTCACCACCACCTAGAGCAAATATCAATTTCTTGCCCTGGTTGGCAGGTATGGACTTGACTTCGCTGATCAGATGCGAGATGTTGGCTCGTATGGTATCATCCAAGGGTGGTACCTTGCTGTCGCCCGTGTTGGTGTCTGGCCAGCAGTAACTGCATGCATAGTTGCAGTAGTTGCCTAATATCCAATCTATGGTCACATGAGAACCGCGCAGTTCAACGCTGTCTATGATCTTATCTCTGAATCTCATGGTCATATGTGCTGCTCCGTTTAGCTATTATAATATCTGTTGTTCAATACCAAGATCAATTCTTTTCTTGTTAGTGGCATACAATCCGATGCAGCCGCATCTGTCCGTGGCACAGATCAGCTTATCGTCCGTGAGACTGAACTGATCCACGAAATGGTCAGAATATAAGCTGATGATTGGTGCGTAGGCCTGCCTGCAATTCAGCTGACCCAGATTACCAAAGTTATCTATGGAAAGGAACTCATGGTGTGCACTGCAGTGATATCCCCGGAATTCTCCACGTAGATGCTGCACGGTCTTGGGTTTGAATTCTACGCTGCTGCCATCTCGCAGATTCAGCATGGATTGCTTGCGGTGCCCACCAAGCAGCGCATGCAGGCCCTGCGATCGGTGTTCAGGTAACTGATCTATCAGGGTCAACTGATCAGGAGCGTAACCTGTCACATGTCTCTTGCTGTCTATCAGCTTGACCTTGACTCCAATTGGCTTCTGATCAAATCTCGTGGTAAAGCGGTGATATGCGCTGATGCTGGCTGAAAACAGTGTGGGATCCAGCATGACATGCAGGAAAGCAGCAGTCTTGCCCAGCAAGAGATCCAGCACTGCTGTGATGTGATCTGGATCAGCTCTGCTGGCGTGATAGCTGATCATTACCTCATCGAACAGCTGATAATGCCTCTCCCACCAAGACAGCGTGCGGCTGCCATTGGTCAGCAGTGATATCCTTCCTAGGCTGTGCAACAGCTCGCACAGTTGAGTGATATCTGGATACAGCGTGGGCTCACCGCCCGTGAGCACGAATTCCAGCTGCTTGCCTGCATTATTGGGTTTTGACAGCAGTTGTTGGCCCAGATGCTGTATGTTTTTCACTATGGTTGGTGTCAGCCTGGGCATGGGTTGATCGCCTGAATAGGCTTCTGGCCAGCAGTAGCTGCAGCTGTAATTGCAGGTATTGCCCAGGGCCCAGTCTATCACGACCGTGCCGGTATCCATGACCACTGCATCGATGATTTGATCTTTGTACCGCATGAGCTGATATTTAACGCGGTATCTGCAAGTGATCACTTTTGATTGCGCCAGAGCCGCACTGATGCGCTCTGAAAAATCTCCATAAATACAGCTCACAGCGCGAGGTCATCTTGGATACCACTAGGATAATTGGTAATAAGAACTACGGAGTAGACGGTAACGTCTATGTGGGATACCAGGGTGAACTAACTGTAGATCCCAACAGCCTCGCAGTCAGAGTACACAACGGCATCACACCGGGTGGTTTGCCGGTAGTTGGTGTCACTGGTCCTACTGGACCGTCCAGTGGACCAACTGGTCCAACTGGTTACACAGGATCAACTGGTCCCAGCGGGGCAGACAGCACAGTAACTGGACCCACTGGTAACGTAGGGGCAACTGGCGCCAGCACAACAGGCGCT
>Ga0114964_10003800_pt1 | contig 10089 bp, 10 predicted proteins | sample C_131016_MF_Meta_FD_92638 | JGI IMG/M metagenome (GOLD analysis project Ga0114964, IMG submission 92638) | Freshwater microbial communities from Lake Croche, Canada to study carbon cycling - C_131016_MF_MetaG | ecosystem: Environmental > Aquatic > Freshwater > Lake | place: Lake Croche, Canada... | reverse complement strand
GTTAAGCGAGCTGCACTAAACGCCTCTGACTCAATTGCTGATCTGATTTTCGTATCAACTGATTCACCAACTATCGCTGAGGAGGTTTCAAGAGTTCCCAGAGTGAAAATACACATGAGGTCTGCACAGACCTCTTCAGACGAAGCATCTACTGAAAGTGTAATTGAGGAATTAGTTAAGGATTTTTCAGAAGTCATTCATCCGAAAGACAAGATTGCGATTATTCAAGCCACGTCGCCATTCACAAGCATAGACACAATTAATAAATCCTTTACAAGTACTGAACTCGGAGTCAGCACCGTGGGAGTAATTGAATCTATTCAATTTAGATGGAAGAGACAAAAGCGTGGCTACTGCAAGCCGACTAATCATTCAAAGAATTTCAGACCCAGAAGGCAAGACATCCAACCTGAATTAATTGAAACCGGTGGTTGCTATGTATTTACTGTTGAAGATTTCTTAATCAATAAGAGTCGATTTTCCAAAAAAGTTATTCCAATAATTCAAAGTGAGCCCGAGTCTCTGGATATAGATACACAAGATGAGTTAAATTTAGCTCGTTCTATTGCCAGCAAAAATTCTTCAATATACATAAATCAAAAGAAGAATATCAAAAAACCCAAACTAATATTTACTGACTTTGACGGCTGCTTGACGGATGATTTAGCAACTCTCAATGAGCTTGGAGAAGAAAGCGTCAGGGTTAGCAGAAAGGATGGGGCTTCGATAGGTAGACTAATTGGTAATGGAATACAAGTCGTAATAATTAGTTCTGAGGAAAATCCGGTCGTAAATAAGCGAGCTCAAAAACTCAAAATAGTCTCCATACAAGGAGTGAAGAATAAATTAGAAATTGCAAAAAAAATTCTCCTCGATACTGGATTTGATGAAACAGATGCATGGTTCGTGGGAAATGATATTAACGATCTAGAGCCTGTCAAATATTTTTTCTCACTTTGCCCAAGGGATGCAGTAGATGAGATAAAGAATCACTCTGATATAATCCTTAAGACGCACGGTGGAGCTGGAATATTTGCCGAAATCTCACGACTAATTTATGAATCGGAGTAATACTGTGGAATTCCAAATCGGAAATAATTTTGTAGGCCTCAAACACCCAGTATTTATAATTGCGGAAATCGGAATAAATCACAATGGAAGTTTGGAGACAGCCAAAAATTTAATAGATGTAGCAAGTCAATCTGGAGCTGATGCGGTAAAAATTCAAAAGAGAGACCCAGATACGTGCGTCCCAGAAGATCAGAAGAATATAATGCGCGACACACCTTGGGGACGCATTACTTATCTTGAGTACCGTAAGAAAATTGAATTTTCCCCGGATGAATTTGATGAACTGGAAGCGTACGCAACTGCCAAAAAATTAATTTTTTTCGCTTCTCCGTGGGACGTCCCAAGTGCACAATTCCTAATTGAGAGAGATTGTAAACTTTTAAAGGTGGCGTCCGCGTGTCTAACGGACGACGAGCTCTTAAAAGTGATTACCGCCTCGGGTAGGCCCGTAATCGCATCCACAGGTATGTCAACCATACCTGAAATTGATCACGCCTTTAACATACTCAAAGAATCTCCACTCGCATTTTGTCACACTACAAGTACCTACCCTTGTGCAGTTGATGAATTGAATTTACTCGTAATTCCTAAACTTTTAGAGAGATATCGTATTCCGATTGGGTACTCAGGACACGAAATTGGTTTGACAACTACACTCGCAGCAGTAGCGCTGGGCGCGAAAATAATTGAACGTCATATTACGATGGACCGTACGATGTGGGGAAGCGACCAAGCGGCCTCAATCGAGCCGCACGGATTTATGAAGTTGGTAAAGGATATTAGAGCCGTAGAAAAGTCTCTGGGCGACGGGGTAAAAAAAGTATATGAAAGCGAGATCGGAGCCATGAAAAAACTCCGAAAAATAATAAACTAATCAAGAAACCCGAATTAGATTTGCAAATTTTTCGGCTGATTGTATTGCCAAAAGAGCGTCACTTAGGTTGGCCAAACCCATATAAGATTTTGGTCCATCCTTTCGCATAACAACATCAATGAAAGCCCTATCTTGGTTGAAAATTCCAGGCTTGAATACTTTTTCATTATCATCTGCAGCAAATGTCTCGAGAATAGGTGTGTAGACCCGGATTGGATTCTCATGATCAGGTTCTGTCACTTCCAGCGAATGCGCTTCAGCACAAACCTCTATCGGTTTTAGTAAAATAAACTTATCGTTTGCGGTTGCAGAAATTTGGGAGTTCATCGGAGCGTTAAATTTCACAGCTATTGTTCCTATGAAATTAGATTCAAGGTATATATCTGATTCAAGATGATTTCTGTCAGACGACAATCGAAAATTTTCAAGTGTTGAGGAGGGAAACAACCAATTTACTAAGTCGAAATAATGAACAGAATTTTTGGTCAAGATGTCAATTTTTTCGGCATCTGAGGAAGTCGAGCCCTCGGCAACTATGAAGGAAATATTCGAAATTTCTTCTCGTACGTTTTGACTTAACCTACGGATAGATGAATAAAAACGCCTGTTATAGCCAAAAAACATCTTTTGGCTATCAAGAAAATCCGTTACGGCAGCAGGAGATAAAAATCCCGGTTTTTCTATAAGCATGAATTTCTGACTAGAATAAAAGTTAGGAAGAAGTATTTCTGTGACCTCGGGAGGTGTCGTCACAATGAACGCATCGCATTCATCTATTTCTAATAGTTTATCGATATCACGGATTGCATTACAGCCCTTGTTTACACTCATAAAATAATCTAGAGTCCGTGAATTATTCCTGGCGTGTACGAAGGCAATTTTGTGACCGAGAGACCTTATTACCTGTGCATGAACCTTGGCCATGGAACCTGTGCCAATAAAACCAATATTCACGAGATCATAAAATTTCTCTTTAGAATTTCAGCTTTGTTGGCGTCAGCAGGATACAGAGTCTTATTCTCAACTCCAGAATTCATGAGCATGAGCAAATCAAAAGCACTTTGAATATGATTTGTAAAATCAGATATGAGGTCAAAATATTCCAAATTCCTTGAATAGAAATGTGTAGATTGCATATTGTCTATTTGCACTCGAGTCTCCTGAGATCTGCTATCGAATAAAAATTGCGACGCCGGAGAATATTTTGTAATTTTTTCTACAGGAGATACCGAATTTAAATTTGATTTCAACCGAAAATGTCCAGTTGCATCAATCTCAGCCAGATGATTACGCCAATAAATGAAAGTCGAACCCTCAATCGAAGACAGATTCGTAAAATTTAACCCAAGTCGTGCTCCAGATTCGTACCTAATGCTTGCGACACCTTCTACATAATCCAGCAATGACGATCTGGGATTTATTGTTCCAAATTCAAGCGAGGAAGAGTATTCTGAAGCCCTACTGTCGAACAACCGATTAGCTAAATGAACTATGTGACTCCCAGTAGTCGATAAGCAACGCGCTCCGCCAACACTCCAAATCGCGACAGGAAGCCCCAGCTGGAACTGCCTTTGAAGGTCTGAAATTTGATTGTAGAATTCCGAATAATTCCACCCTTGATTTACAAGAATATTTATTTCAAATTCTAACTTTAGTTCCTTAATTCTAACTAAATTCACAATAGAGGTAGTGATGGGCTTTTCAAGAATCACATTCTTAAACCCAAGATTTGCTAGCTTGATCAAAGTCTCCAAATGATCAGGTCCCCAGTTTGCTACTACCGCAATTGATCTCGCCGGATTTTTGATTTTAATCCCTTCAAATGTCTTTATGGTTTTGAAATTTGATGGCGCTTCACCAAATAGATCCCGCTTATCAAGAATCCATACCTCATGCGAATTGTGAACAAATTGCTCAGCATGTCGTTTTCCAATTGACCCATACCCGACAACTAATGCGAAATCCCAATACATCTTAGAATCTAATCCACAACGCTTGAAAAGTAGCAAAGCCATACTTGAATAAAAGCTTGAGAAAATTTGACTTACTTCTGCCATGTGTCCTTAATTTATAGGAAATTGGTATTTCAGTAATATGTAAACCTTTTCGGTTGAAGTAAAGTATTAGTCTGATTGCGAAGTCGCCATAACCATAAAAAATGGCATTTGAAATTCGATTAGAAAAATTTTCTTTTTTGAAAACTAAAAACCCAGAAAGATTGTCTGAAACTTTCGTTTGTAAGGTTGCCCGGATAAATAGGTTAAATACTCGGCTGCTGAGATAATGTCCGAGCTTGGGCATACTCCCACCACGAATAAACCTTGACCCTATAACAACATCCCACTCGTTAAGCTTGTCAACCATTTTTGGAATATAAGCAGGATCATGAGTCAAATCTGCGTCCATAACCACCACAGCATCATGCTTTGCAGCCCTGACTCCAACACCTACAGATGCACCGAGGGACCGACCGTGGTCACGAGAAATGCAAACTACGCGAGGATCATTGAAAGTGAACTCCTTGACCACCTGCGCAGTTCCATCTGTGGAGTTATCGTCAACTACAATAATTTCAAAGGTTGGAAATTCACTGATTGAATCTTGGATTGACCTTATTGTATTCGCGATGCCTTCAGCTTCATTAAATGTTGGAATTATGATTGATACTGAACGTATTTGATTCACGGTCATCAGTCCTCAGTATCTGCTCAATCCTTAATGATTCATCTTGCGTGGTCAAAAGAATATCATCTTCACGTGTAGAATCCCATATTTGTTTTAGCTTCGCGTCAAAATCATGGGTCCATTTCCGACCTACAAGATATCCCAAATTCGACATCTCTTCGCTAAAAATCGAATATGTCGCAAACATTTGCTTACAAAAAGAGTTCACTTCGTAAGTATTCGGAAAAGAAAATTCTGTTTTTTTAAGATTTAGATAAGCAAAGTAATCAAAATCAACCGTTAAATCCGCCTGAAATTGCCTATAAGGAATACTCAAGAAACGATATGTATTAGCCAAAAGTTTTAATTGACTCTCATAATCATTTTTACTCAACCCGTGATGCAACCCATGTACATGATGACAGGAGTAAAGTGCAGCGAGCTTTAGAACCTCAGTATCGTTGCTAACTATAAGTACTGATTGACCTCTAATTGAAGTTTGGGTCAGAAGCTCAAAGACACCTCTATATTCAGGCGCAATATAAAAATACCCAATCTGGTTCAATATTTTTGATTGTCGGGCATAGAAATACAGAAGAAAAATGAACATGACAACCATAAGCGCTAGTACATACAGATTTGAAAGTAAGCAAAGTAGATACATCACATATACGAGAAAGTAGAGTTGGAAAACAGGTGACGCACCCCTGAACCAAATCCTGGAAAAATTGTGATGAGAAGTTAGATCAAAAATGATGAAAATTGCAATTGAACCTAAAAACTGCGCAAATCGCGGATGAAAAAAAACGATTGATAAAATCGGGACAGCGGTCAGTAGCAGCTGAAGTGAATTCCACTTCGCGAACTTAATTCCAGCAAAAGGAAGGTTTGAAATGGTGTAAGTTTCGCTGCCGTATGCGTCTCCGCGTATGTATCGATCGAGAAATACTAGAAAGATAAATGCAATGACCGCGACGGGAATCAATACAAGAATTGGGATTTTAAAAAGTGTGGCCAACGAAAGAGTCTGGCACAAGAAAACAATTCCTAGCGGTGGATAAGCCAAAAGATTTAAGATTGTCAGAATGAGTGCAACTGCAACAAAACTTGAGTGGTTATCTGAAAATCTAAATAGATAATAAGTTGAAACTAAATATATAGGTAGAACGGTTTCAAGAACGTAGGCTCGGCTCAAATCCGAAGTACGATTTTTCTCAAAAATGAAATTATCGTTAGATAGGTTTCTTATGAGACTTTGCCTGGTATTGAAAGACAATGGGCCGGGAAATAAAAGGAATAGCAATAATCCGTTCGCAAAAAGCAGGAATTTGGAGGGTGAATAGTCTAAAAAAGTGATCCAAATCTGATTACTTACCAATACGCAAGAGAAAAAAAACATAAATCTGTCAAAAAGTCGCACAAAAAGCAGTCCAAGTCTCCTGTCTAGCAAGATAACGCCAACGATAAAAGGTATCAAATTGAAAAGTTGGGGAATTAATTGAGTAATATTTGCGCGGGCTGGCACTTCAAATTGAAAATTGAATCGACGTGCTTTCAATTTCTTAAGTGTTAGCCGGTTCAAGATAGTAAAATAATGGTAATCGTCCCCGACTGTCATTGGGTGAGTATTAAGTGGTAGCCAGTACCTGTGATTTTTAGCCAGGCTGTGAAGTTCTGGGAGGATAGTGACTCCAGACACCAATAAAGATAAAAAAGCCACCGTAATCACTCTTATACTGTATCTCAGCGATATAGTTCAGACATCGATTCACGAAAGCGAGCCCCTGTGGATAAAATCTCATGGTCAATCCCATATATCAATGGGAGAGAAAAAGAATTAGTGAATCAAGCGATTGAAAGTACCTGGTTATCCATGGGTCCGATGGTCAAAACCTTTGAAGAAGAATTAGCTCAAATCACTGGTGCTGCTTATTGCGTCGCAACATCAAATGGTACGACGGCATTGCATTTAGCCTTAATGTCAATGAATGTTCGTGCAGGTGATCAAATCGCAATACCCGCCTATGGATTTATGGCCGCGGCAAACATAGCTACTCAGATGGGTCTAATAATCTCATTTTATGACGTTGACCCCGAATCCATGAATGTTTTGGAATCCGAGTTTGATCGACTTTCGCAATCAAATCTGAAGGTGTTTGTAGTAATCCAAAATTACGGAAATATGAATAACATGGAAAAAATTGAGAACTGGGCGCAAGAGAATAGTATCTTTGTTCTAGAGGATGCAGCAGAGTCTCTTGGTTCATCTTACAAAAATAGAAAATCAGGAAATTTTGGCCAGATTTCCACTATGAGCTTTCATGGCGCAAAAACAATCACAACCGGTGAGGGCGGCGCAGTATTTACCAACGATGCGCAAACTTACGAAATGTTGCTCCTATATAGAAGTCATGGTGTAAAAACAGAACCATACAAACACGAACTCCCGGGTCATAATTTTCGAATGTCTAACCTACAGGGCGCGCTGGGTGTCGCTCAACTAGAGAAACTCCCCCAAGTTTTAAATCGAAAAAGAGAGATACAAAAACTATATTCAGAACTCCTTGAAGAATCAGCTTGGTCGACCCCTAAGACAATTTCAAATGCAGAGGTGATTTTTTGGGCTATGCCAGTATGGCGCGAGGGTGCTAGAAACAAACCATTGAAGGAGATTACAACAGCATTAAATGATAAAGGTATAGAAACTAGAAACGGATTCTATTCCGTAAATCGACTTGATATTTATGGAAAGGTAGGGAAATTCGTGAACGCCAATAAATTTTCTGAAGAATGCTTAGTACTTCCCAGTTACTTTCACCTGAAAGACGAACAAATTGCGTTCATTTGTGAATCTCTTAAAGCTGAATAAATCAGAAATATTTCAATTTTTCTTCAAGCCGTAGTCAGACTTTTCAAAATCCAAAATCAGTGAACCTTGATCCAGATTAATAATTCTAGAGGACTTAAATTTCTTCAAATCTCCAAACGCTAAGGCATAACTTTGTAGACGTCCAGACAGGCCATCGGGAAAACCATGCAGAGATCTCAACTTTGGAGCATGGTCAATTTTTTTTTCGATTTTTGTGCCGTAGAATGAATCCAAATCAAGATGAAGCTCATTATCCGAAGTACCTATGTAAGATTTAAATTCTGTGTTATCCAGGCCCAAGATAAAAATCCTTTCGTAACCCAAATGGATCGCAATAGATAATGCCTTGTAGAAAGTGTATGAACAATAAGAACGTGGCCACAAAGGCGAAATATTATTCCAAAATGGAATATGTAGTTCTCTGTCATCGAAAAAAATAGTTTTCATGCCAAATAGAAAATTTGATTTGCGGTAAAAATGTGATGCGATCACAGTGATATCATTTTGCTTTAAATATTTATACAATTGCGAGCTCTCGTCGTTAAACGAATTTGGATCACTTATGCAAAAAAAATCAGGAATTACTTCATCCGCAAATGAAAAATCGAGATAATTATTTACGACTATGAGGTTGTCAAAGTTATTCTGAATTGCTTGGTGGTCAATTTTTGATGCAGAAGGCCCGTTACCTAGTATCAAGACAGTCTTCCCATTTTTGGTATTTATCAATTTCCGTAGATCTCTACGCAAGATTGTAGGTAGGCCTCGCCTCTTGAAGAAGAACAAGAATTCCAAAAAATTTTTAGTGGCTAGCAACAAAATAGATCTTCCAGTAAAGGAGTGAGGAGAGGACATTCGTTTCAAAAAAGACTTTAACTTCAAGATCACGCTCAAGAATAACATGTTGCAATTTACAAAGAGCCGTTGAGCATATTTCAAAACGAAGTACGATATTATCGATAGGCTATGAAAACCGATAATACGCTTCGAGGCACGTTGTCAGATATCCGGAGTGACCTTGATGAGTTACGAGGTTCACGTTCTAAACTAAAATCAGTCGTCCCCACATTTATCTTTGAGCCGGGATTTAGAGCGTTAGCTCTTTGGAGGCTACAGATTTGGGCGAATGCGCATAACTTCCACAAGACCGCCCAATTAATTTCAAATTTCAATCTGGCATTCAATGGTGCTGAGTTTTGTGTTGGTGCGAAGATTGAGTCGCCGGCGATCATCAGACATCCAGCTGGTATTGTCATCGGAAGTGGTGTTTCGATCGGAAATCATTGCATTTTGCTTCAAGGAATAACTATAGGGCTCTCGGCTGTAAGAAATAACAACTCAGCCGCCTATCCTGTTTTAGGCAATAACGTTATAGTCGGAGCCAATTCATCAATCCTCGGAAACATCAGAATCTCAGATGGTACTAAAATAGGCGCTCACTCACTTGTTTTGAAAGACACGTTGAGTGGTACTAGCTATTTTGGTACTCCGGCCGAACCATATTTCGACGCAGAACAAGAGTCGTGATGAGTGAAAAATTTACCGATTGGATGGCTAGCTATCAAATAAATCCATCCCCACTTATACATGTCGGAGCACATTTGGTTCAGGAAAGAGAAATGTACCGTTTGGGAGGATGTGAACCAGTACTGTGGGTTGAAGCTCAACCAACTATATTTAATCAAGCTCAAGAATTACTGAAGTCTTACGGTAGACAGTTTATTGTAAACACGGTTCTGTGGTCAAAATCTAAGGTTGAAATGAACTTATATATTGCCGGAAATGAAGGATCTTCAAGTTCACTTTTGGAGCCATTTTTAATCTCTGCATCACACCCACAGGTTGTAACGCACGAAAAATACAAAATTGAGACAACAACTCTAGATGATCTCTTAATGAGCGAAGAGAATAGTCAAATCTACAAAGTACTAGTTCTGGACGTCCAGGGAGCGGAACTAGAAGTCTTACGCGGTGCTAAAAAAACTCTTAAAAATATTGATGTAATCATTTCTGAGGTATCAATACTAGAGCTATATAAAGGGACGGCGCGCCTAGATAACCTTGTTAAATATCTTTCAGATGAAAACTTTGCCTTCGTGGCAAGCGAAATCAATCGCGCCACCGGATGGGGCGAAGGTCTATTCATACGTAAGTCAAGTGAAATTTTGAGTAAACCGTACAAAGAAAACCACATTGTAATAGGGAAGCGAATTGCCCTAGGTAGATTGTCCCGAACGATAAAAATTAGAATTAGGAATTTGTTTGCGCAAGATTTGAGAAATTGACCTCAAATTATCGGAGTTGCCAGCAGGGCAGGATTTTTTGCGTCAGACTCCTTAGCAGAGAATACTCGAATTATCAGGTCAAATAATTTCTTTAACAAATTCATCTTCAGAAATGAAGTTTCTTCCCTTACCGCAGGACGACCCCGAACAGTGAAAACCGACATCAGTATTGCGATGAATTATCTCGATTGGGAGCCTAAAGCTCTTCTTGCTGATGGACTTATAGGTACCATAAGTTATCTTTTGAATTGGGGACACGAATTAGCTAGAAGAACGTAATTCAGAAACCCCGTACCTATACCACAACAAATCTAACTTATTTGGAT
>Ga0114964_10003799_pt1 | contig 10095 bp, 7 predicted proteins | sample C_131016_MF_Meta_FD_92638 | JGI IMG/M metagenome (GOLD analysis project Ga0114964, IMG submission 92638) | Freshwater microbial communities from Lake Croche, Canada to study carbon cycling - C_131016_MF_MetaG | ecosystem: Environmental > Aquatic > Freshwater > Lake | place: Lake Croche, Canada... | reverse complement strand
TTCCAGTAATTTGCCGATGTAGCCACTGCCCCATTGCATGCGGGTTGCCGGACCCTTGGACTCTTTCCAGGCGCGCTCGGCCCAGTCCAGCGCGGCCGCCTTGTCGCCCCGTTTCTTGGCGTTGGAGGACAGCACCAGCATGTGGTAGTAGGGCGAAATGGCCTTGGGCAGATCGGCCTTGAGCATGGCGTCGGACTCGTCGAGCAGCCCGGCATCGGCCAGCAAATGCGCGGCGTTGGGCACGATGGCTTGGCGCTCATGGGCGTCGGTGGTCTCGCGTTCGGCGCTCTGGGCGGCGCTGCGGGCCTGCGCCACCAAGGCAGCAGCGGGTGCCGCTTTACCGCCCTCGGGTGCATCGATGCGGCTTATATCCAGCTTGGCCTGCACGGCGCCCAGTTGGTCCGAGCGCGTCAGGCTCGCGTCTTTGGCCAGATTGTCCAGGCTGTTGTTCAAGGCGGCCACCAAAGTGGCGCGCTCGGGGCTGGCTTTGGCGCTCAGGGCCTGCACCAGGTCGCTGGCGTAGTTTTCCAGGGTGTCAAAGTGGGTGCGTGTCAGTGCGGGGTCGGACAGGACCTCGCGCAAGCGGGCTTGCGTGGCCTCGGGCGCGGGCAGGGCGGTTTTGTTCTGGGCGAACGCGACTGCGGTCTTGAGCAGCAGGCGTGTCGACGCCTCCGCATAGGCCGGTGGGCAGGCCTGGGCCAGGGCGCGCAAGGTGGCGGGGCGGTCTTTTTCGGGCACGAGCTGGGCCTGGTCTTGCTCCCAGGAATAAAAGGCCAGCTGGCGCCAGGCCTGGGGCGTCAGGCTGGCAGCGTTGGGCCCCAGGGCCGTGGCAAGCGACTCCTTGACCGAGCTGCTGGAGGCCAGTGCCAGATCGAGCACTTCCATGTACCGGGCAGCATCAACCTCGCCGGGGATGCGGGTCAGCTCGGTGCCGTCGGACTTGAATACGATCATGGTGGGGTAGCCCATCACCTTGAACTGGGCCCCCAGCTTTTGGGCGCCCGGCGTGTCGCCATCAATGTAGACCGCCAAAAACGACTTGCTGCGCTCAGCAAAGTCGGGCCGGGTGAATACGGTGGCCTTGATTTGGTTGCACGGCGGGCACCACACCGCGCCCCAGTACAAGAAAACCGGTTTATTGCTTTTGCGTGCCTGCGCGAAGATGGCCTCGACCTTGGCGCCGTCGGGTTTGCGCCAGGCGATGGCAGGCGCTGCTTGGGGGGGGGTGCTGGCGCTGGCGCCGGCCAAAAGACCGACGGTCAGGACCATGGTGGTAAGCAAGGGGCGCATAAGCGGGTACATCCTCTTTATTCGTCCAACAACGACAGGCCTGCCAGGCTGGGCAGGGCCAAAGAGGGGGACTATAAGGGTTTGCGCCGGGGATTGCGGGAGAGGGCCCCATTGCGATAGGCCGACATGCGCTGGGCGCTTGGCCTTGGTGCGCCGCTCCGAGTTCAGCTACAGGGTGACGTTGGCGAAGGTGGCGTGCTTGTGCAAATTCATGGCCACCACCACACGGCGGCCTTTGGTGGCGGGTACCTCATGGGTCAGGATGCCGGGGAACATCACCAGCATATTGGGTGTGGGTTGCAGAGGGTATTTGCCGGCAAAAATAATGGGCGCACTGTCCGCGTGCGACTCCAGATAAATCGAGCAGCTAAAGTCCGACGGGAAATGGTTGTGCGGCTGGGTGTAGCTCGCTTCCTCGTAAATAATGCCCCAGCACTCGCTGACGATCATTTCCATATTGAGTGCGTCCAGATTGGCTGACAGCAATTTACTGGCTTCTTTGCTTACCTGCAAGACCACTTGCATGAGCGGGCCAAACTTGTCCGTGACCAGGTGGCTGCGCCACGGGCTCATGTGGGTGGCTTTGACGTTGGACTCGGGCGATTGCGGGTGGCTGATACGCAATTCGTCAATCGCTTGCCGGGCCAGCTCCAAATGCGCGGTTAAGGGCGAAAGGTCACACACGAACACGGGGATGTCGGCGTGGGCCATAAAGGGTTGGACTGCGATCAAGTCAAGTACCTCGCCAAACAATGAAGAAATCTGGAACCAAGCCGGCGCTGCCTACCTGGGCTGCGCCACGGCATATTTTAGGGCTTGGTTTTTTTGAGGGCGAGGCGGGCCCGCGCAGGGCGGGCCGCTTAGAGCGAAGCGCCGGGCTTGGGACTGGCCACAAGCCCGGGTGGGGTGCAGATTACTTCTTGGGAGCGCGTCCACCGCTCTTGGTGCACTCGTCCATGGTTTTGAATGCCGTGAAGTTTTTGGTTTGCTTGTAGCCGTTGCTGGTTTTATCGTGGCAAATGCCGGCGTTGGACTTTTTGACTTCGGGATCAGCCGCTGCCGTGGATGCCGCAGCAGCGGGCTTGGCAGAGGCTGCGCCAGAGGCGGCAGGTTTGGCAGCGGAAGCGGCAGGCGCGGCAGGCGCTCCAGAGGCAGCGGGTTTGGCGGCGGCCGAGGCTGCGGGGGTTTGGGCCTGGGCAGTAATACCGGCCAGAGTGAACAAGGCGGCGAGCAAAGTGGTTTTCAACATGGTGTTTCTTCAGTGCATGGCGACGTTGCCATAGGTTTACAACGCGCCCACGGCCCCGCCGTTGACCGCAGCGTCAGATTTACTTGGCCGATACATAGCGCACCGGTGCCCGCCGACCTACACCTTGCGCCGCTTGTGCAAAAGGCAAAACCAGCCGTCCGGCTCGGCTGAATTGGCATAGAGCGCCCCGGCTTGGCGTTCCAGGGCCTCCACGGTGCCGGTCGCTTGCAGCGCCTGCAGGGTCTGGGCAAAGCCCATGGACTCCCACACCGCCATCTTGACGGTGAATGCAAAAGCGGCACCTGGTTTGAGTATGCGCAGCAATTCGCGCAGGCAGCCCGCACCGATATGCCCGCTGGTGAAGGTGCCGGCGCATACCGCGCCGTCGTAAATGCCATCGGCCAGGGGGAGCGGGACGGTCAAGTCCACGCCAAGCAGTTGGCGGTAGGCGCCGCTGGCGCGGGCCATGGCCAGCATTTCGGGCGAAATGTCCAGGCCGTCAATGCAGCTATAGCCGCGCTCGGCCAGCGCACGCCCTACCAAGCCAGTGCCGCAGCCCACGTCCACGACTGCCGCTGCCTTGTCCGGCAAGGCGTGGGCGAACAGTGCAGCCACCAGGCGGGGCGACTGGTATTGCAGACCTTGCAGCATGGTGTGGTCGTAGCTGCGGGCCCAGTCGCGGTAAAGAGCGCGCGATGCGGCGTCGCTGTCCAGGGCATAAGCGCGGGCCAGCAAGTCCTGATCGCTGGCGGCCAGGGCGCCACCGCCGTGGTCGGGGAAGTCGTTGGATGCAGGGGACATGACGCAAAGGGTTGTTGCTCAGAGCCCGATAATGCCATGCTCAGACCGGCCCACCCAAAGGATTGATTGCCATGAAACGACGTACTCTTTTGCAAGCGGCACCCGCCTTGGCGATCGCATCTGGCGCCCGCGCAGAGCTAGGTTTTCCAACCAAAACCGTGCGCTACATCGTGCCGGTGGCCGCTGGTGGCGGCAGCGATTTGGTCGGGCGCACCGTGACCGAGCGCTGGGGCCGCCTGCTCAAACAAAGTTTTGTGGTGGACAACATTGGCGGCGGTGGCGGTATCCTGGCCTGCCAGGCAACGATGCGCGCCCCGGCCGACGGCTACACGCTGATGCAGGGCTACGTTGCTACCCACGGCACCAGCCCGGCCACACGCGTTCTGCCCTACGACGCCATCAAAGACTTCACGCCCGTGGGCATGATTGGCGGCACGCCCAATGTGCTGGTCGTTAATTCCAATTTGCCGGTTAAAAACCTCAAAGAGTTTTTGGACTATGTGCGCAAAAACCCTGGGCGCCTGAGCTATGGCTCGGCTGGGCAGGGCTCACTGACCCACCTGACCATGGAACTGTTCAAGCAGCAGGTGGGCTCTTTCATGGTGCACATTCCCTACCGGGGCATCGCGCCGGCCTTCAACGACCTGATCGGCGGCCAAACCCAGGCCATGTTTCCTGGTCTGGCTGCGGCCATGCCGCATATTCGCTCCGGGCGGGCGCGTCCGCTGGCGGTCACCGGCCCGACGCGCCACGGCCTGCTCAAGGATATTCCTACGTTGGAAGAGTCGGGCTTTAAAGGCTTTGACGCCCAGCAGTGGTACGGCGTGGTCGGCCCGGCCGGCTTGCCCGCCGATGTGCTCAAAACCCTGAGCGAGACGCTCACGCTCACCTTGCAGGCGCCCGATATGGCCGAAAAGCTGGCCATCGAAGCGATCGAGCCGCGCCCCATGTCGCCCGAGGCCTTTGGCAAATTTATCAAGGCCGATATCGCCCGCTGGACGCAGCTGGCCAAGGAACGCAATATCCAGCTCGAAAGCTGAAATCCGCATCCCCCAAAATTTAAAGAAAGTTTTCTTACATGGCCCGCAATACCCAGGTCGCCGCCGACCACAACGCCCCGCCCGTCACCCATTTGCTGGCGCATTTTGTGGCCACCCATCCCTCGCGCGGCTGGTCCGACGCGGTGGACCATGCCGCGCACCGCACTTTTCTCAACTGGCTGGGCTGCGCCGTCGGCGCGGCGGAGCACGAGTCGGTGCAGGCCGCACTTGCGGCAGTGCGCCTGCTGCAGCCTGCGCCCCAGGCCAGCGTACTGGGCCGCCGCGACAAAGTGGACATGGCCAGTGCCGCCTTGCTCAATGGCATCAGCTCGCACACTTTTGACTTTGACGATACGCACCTCAAAACCATCATCCACCCGGCAGGGCCCGTGGCCTCGGCGCTGTTGGCGCTGGCCGAGCACACCGGCGCCAGCGGGCGCGCGCTGATTGACGCGCTGGTGCTGGGCATCGACGTGTCCTGCCGCGTCGGCAATGCCATGTACCCGGACCACTACGACCGGGGCTGGCACATCACCGGTTCGACCGGCACGGTGGGCGCGGCGGCGGGCTGCGCGCGCCTGTTGGGCCTGTCCGAGGCGCAAACCGCCATGGCGCTGGGCATTGCCGCCTCGCAGCCTATTGGCATGCGCGAACAGTTTGGCAGCATGACCAAGCCTTTTCACCCCGGTGGCGCAGCCCGCGCCGGGCTGATGGCGGCGCTTTTGGCGCAGCAAGGCTTTACCGCCAGCCCCAAGGCGCTGGAGGCGCCACGCGGCATGATGCAAACCATCTCCACCAAAAACGACTGGTCCGAAATCACCCAGGGCCTGGGGCAGCAGTTTGAAATCGCGCTCAACACCTTCAAGCCTTTTGCCTGCGGCATCGTGATCCACCCTTGCATTGACGGCTGCGCGCAGCTGCGCGCCCAGGGCATCACGCCCGAGCAGATTGCGTCCCTGGAGATCCGCGTGCATTCGCTGGTGCTGGAGCTGACGGGCAAAAAAGAGCCAGCGGACGGTCTGCAAGCCAAGTTCAGCGTCTACCACGGCTGCGCCGCCGGCCTGATGTTTGGGCGCGCCGCCGAAGAGGAGTTTTCTGACGCCATCGTTACCCGGCCCGACATGGTGGCCCTGCGCCGCAAAGTGGTGGCCACAGTGGACGACAGCATCGACGAGTCGGCTGCCGACATCACGGCCGTGCTGACGGACGGACGGCGCGTGCACCTGCGCGTGGAGCATGCCATCGGCTCGCTGCAAAACCCCATGACCGACGCGCAGCTCGAGGCCAAATTCCACGGCCTGAGCGACGCGGTGCTGGGCGCTGCGCAAACGTCCGAGCTGATCCGCGCCGCCTGGGCGCTGGGCAGCGCCAGCACCACGCAAGCGCTGCTGGCGCTGAGCAGCCCCAAGGCAGCCTGAGCATGCCTGCCGTGTCTGGCGACAAACCGCACATCGTCATCCTGGGCGATGGCGAGCAAGCTTTGCGCCGCGTGGGCGACTGGGGCGCCATTGAGTCCGCAGCGCGCCTGAGCGTGCACAGCCAGCCCTTGCAAGGCGCCGCCTTGCTGGCCGCCCTGCAAGAGGCCGACGTGCTGGTGCTGGTGCGCGACCGCATACCGCTCAACGCCGCCACCATCGCCCAACTGCCGCGCCTGCGCTATGTAGTGTTTACCGGCTCGCGCAACACCACCCTAGATGTGGCGGCGCTGGCCGCGCGCGGCATCCCGGTCAGCCACACCGACTGGGGTCCGTCCAAAGACAGCACCTGCGAGCTGACCTGGGCGCTGATATTGGCCGCCACCCGCCAGCTGGCCCAGTACAGCGCTTTGCTGCGCGAGGGCCAGTGGCGCGCAGCGCAGCCGCAAGTCTTGCCCGCTGTTTTGCACGGCGAGGTGCTTGGCCTGGTGGGCCTGGGCGAAACCGGCCGGCGCGTGGCGCAGGTGGGCAAGGCCTTGGGCATGGACGTGCTGACCTGGAGCCCGAACATGACGCCCGAGCGCGCTGCTGCCCACGGCGTGCAGGCGGTCGACCTCGATACGCTGCTGGCCCGCGCCAAAGTCCTCAGCCTGCACCTGGTGCCTTCGGCGCCAACACGCCATTTGATCAATGCCCAGCGTCTGGCGCAAATGCGCCCGGACAGCTTGCTGGTGAACACCTCGCGTTCGGCGCTGGTTGATAGCGCCGCGCTGGCGCACGCTTTGCATGAGGGGCGCATTGGCATGGCCGCCATCGACGTGTTTGACGCCGAGCCGCTGCCCTTGGATGACCCGCTGCGCCAGGCGCCGCGTGTCTTGCTCACACCGCACTTGGGCTTTGTGGTCGAGCCGGTGTTCGAAAAATTTGCCCAAGGCGTGTGCGAGTGCTTGCAGGCCTATTTGGCCGGCCAGCCGTTGGTGCGCCCACTCGTGGCCGCACCATGACGCCGTCGTTCACCACCCTGGGCTGGCGCAGCCTGTGGCGCGATGTGCGCGCCGGCCAGTTGCGCCTCCTGGTGCTGGCCGTCACGCTGGCGGTGGCGGCGCTCACGGCTGTGGGCTTTTTTGCCGACCGCCTGCAAGGCGGCCTGGAGCGGGATGCGCGCCAGCTGCTTGGCGGCGACGCGGTGGTCGCCAGCGACCGCCCGGCGCCCGACTTTTTCGGGCAGCGCGCTCAGTCGCTGGGCTTGCAGCAGGTGCAGACCCAGAGCTTTCAAACCATGGCGCGCGCCGGCCTGGACCAAGGCGGGCAAAGCAAGCTGGTGGCCCTCAAGGCCGTGGCGCCGGGCTACCCGCTGCGCGGCCGCATGCGCATTAGCGATGCGCCCGGCGGCCCCGAGCGGGTGACGCGCGACATTCCAGCGCCTGGCACCGTTTGGGTGGATTCGGCCGTGCTCGACGCGCTAAACCTGGCCCCGGGCGATGCGCTGCTGTTGGGCACGCAGTCGTTCAAGGTGGTCGCTGTCATTGCGGTGGAGCCCGACCGGGGCGCAGGCTTCATGAATTTTGCGCCGCGCGTCTTGCTGCACGAGAGCGATGTACCGTCCACCGGCCTGGTCCAAGCGGCCAGCCGTGTCAGTTACCGCCTCGCGGTGGCCGGCGATGACGCGCAGGTGGCGCGCTTTATGGACGCGGCCAAGGCGCATATCGCTGCCGCCGAGGAGGCAAGCACGCCGCTGCGCGGGCTGCGCCTGGAGTCGGTGCAGTCGGGCCGGCCCGAAGTGAGCCAAACCCTAGAGCGGGCGCAAAAGTTTTTGTCCTTGGTGGCTTTGCTGGCCGCTTTGCTCAGCGCCGTGGCCGTGGCGCTGGCAGCGCGTGCTTTTGCCGCCCAGCATCTGGACGACTGCGCCATGCTGCGCGTGCTCGGCCTGGGGCAGCGCAGTATCGCGGCGGCCTACACCTGGGAATTTGCCTTGGTGGGCCTGTTTGCCAGCGTGCTGGGGGTGCTGATCGGCTTTGCCGTGCATTTTGTATTTGTGCAACTGCTGGCCGGTCTGGTGCAAAGCGATTTGCCCGCCCCCGGTTGGACGCCTGTGGCCCTGGGCTTGGGCATGGGCCTGACGCTGTTGGTCGCCTTTGGCCTGCCGCCCGTGCTGCAACTGGCGCAGGTGCCGCCCTTGCGGGTGATACGGCGCGACGTCGGCGGCTTGCGGCCGGCTTCGCTGGGCGTGCTGGCGCTGGGTGTGGCTGGTTTTGCCACTTTGCTGCTGGTCGTCAGCAGCGACCGCACACTGGGCCTGATTGCCGTGGGTGGTTTCGCGGGCGCGGTACTGCTGTTTGCCTTGCTGAGTTGGTTGGCGGTGCGGCTCTTGCGCGCCATGGTCAACGAAACGCGTGCGCCGCGCGCACTGGTGCTCGCTACCCGCCAGATCGCGGCGCGGCCGGTGTTTACGGTGGTGCAGGTCAGCGCGCTGGCAGTGGGGCTGCTGGCCTTGGTGCTGCTGGTCTTGCTGCGCACCGACCTCATTGCCAGCTGGCGCAAAGCCACGCCGCCCGATGCGCCCAACCGCTTTGTTTTGAACGTCAGCCCCGAGCAGTCAGACGAGTTTTTGCGCGCATTGCGCGGCGCGGGCGTCGGCAAAATGGATTGGTACCCCATGGTGCGCGGGCGTTTGGTGGCCATCAATGACACCGCGGTGTCGGCCCAAACGTATACCGAAGAGCGCGCCAAGCGCCTGGTGGACCGCGAGTTCAACCTGAGCTATAGCGCGGTGCAGCCTGCCAATAACCTGGTCGTGGGTGGACAGTGGACGCCCGAGGAAAAAGACGCTATCAGCATGGAAGAGGGCATCGCCACCACCTTGGGCCTGCGCTTGGGCGACCGGCTGCGCTTTGACATGGCTGGTGTGCAGGTGGATGCGCGCATTACCTCCTTGCGCAAAGTGGACTGGGGCTCCATGCGCGCCAACTTCTTTGCCCTGTACCCGCTCAGCCGCATGCCCGATGTGCCGGCCACTTACATGGGCGCCTTTAAAGCGCCCGCCCAGGCCGGTTTTGATAACGCCCTGGTGCGCCGCTTTCCGAATGTGACGTCGGTGGACATGAGCGCCACCATCAACCAGGTGCAGCGCATCTTGGACCAGGTGATTGGTGCGGTGGAGTTTTTGTTTGGCTTTACCTTGGCGGCGGGGCTGGTGGTTTTGTTTGCCGCCGTGAGCGCCACGCGCGAGGAGCGTGCGCGCGAATTTGCCATCATGCGCGCCGTGGGTGCGCAAAACCGCTTATTGCGCCAGGTGCAAGCCTTGGAGCTGGCGGGCGTCGGTTTGCTCGCGGGCTTGCTCGCCTCTTTGGTGGCCAGTGCGCTGGGCTGGGCGCTGGCGCGCTATGTGTTTGAGTTTGCCTGGACGCTGTCGCTGTGGGTGCCGCTGGGCGGCGCCTTGGCCGGGGCTATTTTGGCTTTGCTGGCCGGTTGGTGGGGCCTGCGCGACGTACTGCGCCGCCCGGTGGTGCAAACCCTGCGCCAGGCCAGCGCCTAAGCCCATTGCAGGTATGCAATCGATTAGCGACAGCCTGCTGCTGGCCTGGCATTTGCTGCTAACCCTGGAGCCCGGGTTTTTGTCGATTGTGGGCCGCTCGCTGGCGGTCAGTGCCTGCGCCTGCGCCTTGGCCTGTTGCCTGGGCCTGGTGCTAGGCGCCTGGCTGGGCGTGGCGCGCTTTACTGGCCGTGCCTTGGTGCTCACATTCCTCAATACCGCGTTGGCCGTGCCCTCGGTGGTGGTGGGCCTGGTGGTGTATTTGCTGCTGTCGCGCTCGGGTCCGTTGGGATTTTTGGGCTGGCTGTTCAGCTTCAAGGCCATGGTGCTGGCGCAGGCGATATTGGTGCTGCCGCTGGTCACAGCGCTGACGCGCCAACTGGTACACGACGCCGACCAGACGCATGGTGAGCAACTTCAATCCTTAGGCGCGGGCCCAACTTTGCGCAGCCTGCTTTTGGCCTGGGACGAACGCCACGCCTTGCTGGTGGTGGTGCTGACGGCATTTGGCCGGGCCATCTCGGAAGTGGGCGCGGTGATGGTGGTGGGCGGCAATATGGAAGGCTTTACCCGCGTGATGACTACCGCGATCGCCCTGGAGACCTCCAAAGGCGATCTGCCGCTGGCCCTGGCGCTGGGTTGCGCCTTGCTGGCCGTGGTGTTGGTGTTGAACGCGCTGGTGGCGCTCTTGCAGCGTTTGGGGTATGGCACGGCATTGCGCCCGGGAGCGCTGGCATGAGCGGGCCGGCGGGCACACTGGTGTCTTTG
>Ga0114964_10003796_pt1 | contig 10097 bp, 5 predicted proteins | sample C_131016_MF_Meta_FD_92638 | JGI IMG/M metagenome (GOLD analysis project Ga0114964, IMG submission 92638) | Freshwater microbial communities from Lake Croche, Canada to study carbon cycling - C_131016_MF_MetaG | ecosystem: Environmental > Aquatic > Freshwater > Lake | place: Lake Croche, Canada... | reverse complement strand
CCCGCTGATCACGAAGAAGATATCCACCCCGATAAATCCCCCGGGTATCACCCATGGAAAGGCATGGTAGATCACCACCCCAAGCACAGCCACCGCCCGAAGGCCGTCTATGTCAGATCGATAGCGTAAAGAGATCATTGTAACGGCTTTTTAAGAGTAGTTTTCGGGATTCATGGCAGGCGCCTTGGCATCCAAGCAGTGAAATAGCTCCAAGTATCCATAAAATCGTTGCAAGATAAAAACTTAACGAAACGAACCTGCATCGTCAGAATCCAGCGTTTCCCTAAGGGAGAGTGGAGTCGAAAGAAATTCACGCCTGATAAGTGTTTCTCATTTACCATGATTGCCACGCAATGTGTTTCTGCATACACTTTGACATGACATCGTCTTTGGATTGGGGTTAAAAACCGGTTTTTAAACAGAAATTCCTCTATCTCACAGACCTGAAAGCTACTCTTAGCCAACATATGGCGAGTGAGTAGCAATTGTCGGATTAACCTTCAACCTTCACCACCTTTCAAGACAGAGTCATGATGCATTCAGCCCAAGGAGACCCTTATATCGAGAGGATGCTCAAGCCGCTTGAGGAGTTAATGCGTCAGTCCATATCGCCTGAACAATTCTATCGGGCCTATCTGCAGAATTTACTCGGTTCACTGCCGGGCAACCCTGCTGGTGCCCATCTCTGGTCCCTGCAAGGGCGCGAATTCGTCTCACTAGGAGGCTCCGATAAGAACGATATCCTGTATGACTCCAATCAGGAACAAAAAGAATTCCTAAACCAGTGCATCCGTGAGGCGGTTCAGACGGAACAGACACTCTTGATCAGGCCAGGCGGTGCGAATCTGTGCACCTGTACCATGGCAATAACACCCTTGCTTCATGGACGTGGTGGAGGCTCCGTGCAGGGAGCCCAGATTTGCTGGTGGAACGGAGATGTCGAACTGCCTGCTGGAGTTGTCGTGATCCTCGATGCCTTCGCAGGTTACTGCTCGCAGATGGTGAGGATGCAGAAACTTGAATCCATGTCACAGATTTCCGAGAAACTGCAGCAGATGACCCTCTTCCTGGCGGAGATTGGAAATGCCCAAGATCTCAATACACTAGCAGTCTCGGTCGTGAACCGCACCCGCGAGATCACTGGTTGCGATCGATGCGCGCTGATTGTTGTCGGGGAGAACTCCACCCTCAACCTCGCGGCCGTCTCGAATGTCCCGCTGCCTGACGAACGGAGCGCCGTCAGCAGAACACTTCTTCAACTCGCTGAGAATTCCCTACAAGCACTGCCCGCCCTCTATCGTAAGAGCAGCGAAAAAACCGAGGAGAAAGGGGATCTCTCCGACTATTTTTTCCACAGCCACATGTCGGAGGTAATGATCCTGCCGATTCAGGTCGCGGGGAAGCCAATCGTTGGGATGCTGATGCTCGAGTTTGAGCGCCATGGCTCGCTCGACTCAGCCGGACAGCAAACCGCGATGGCTCTGGCCACCCAGAGTGCAGGGGCCCTCTTCACGGCCTTGCACACCGAGCATTACCCGCTTAGGGGACTTCTTCAAAGACTCGTGCATTGGAGGAGGCTCCATCCTGATGAACGCCGCAGGCACTTGCTGCGCAGAGTCTGGATTCCCTCACTCATTATCATTGTCATTCTCATGATCCCCGTGCGTTACAAATTCGCCGGGGATGCAAGGTTGCTCCCCAAAAAAAGGGTCCTAGTCGTCTCCGAAATTGAAGGACGTATCAGCAAGGTGCTCTGCAAGGATGGCGATCATGTCACCGCCCGACAGGAGTTGGTGGAACTCGATGATTCCGAACAACTCAAGCAATGCCAGATTGCCGTCCAGGAGGAGTCCAGACTTCAGGCCGAAACGGACAGATTGATGGAACTCAACGATCGGGATGCGGTGCAGGTCACCAAACTTCAGCTTGAGCGGGCTTATCGCCAACGCCAGCAGCAGGAGTATAACCTTGGCTTGACGCGCATCCGCAGTTCCATCCAGGGGATTATTATGACGACGGACCTGCAGTCACGCCAGGGTGATGCCGTCAACCGTGGCACCCAGCTGGCGATCGTTGGTGACCCGAACGCCTGGGAACTCGAGATAGAAATTCCCGAGGCAAACGTCGCCGAATTGCTGATGCGTCTCCATTCCGGAAAACCCGCACCCGTGAGCTACGTGCTCAATGCCCTTCCCCACCGTGAGTTTTCAGCCGAGGTGACCGGGAAGGAATGCATTGCCTCCTCCTCAAGCGTGATTGCAGGCAAGAATATCTTCAAGGTTCTTGTCCCCCTTCCGAACGACTCCGCCTACGCTGTACTCTTCCGAGCCGGATACACCGGCAGGGCCCGTATCGTAGTCGGTTACCGACCGCTCGTCTTCATCGCCACCCATCGATTCATCAACTGGATACGCACTCATGTCCTCTTCTAAATCCCTCATCAGCACGACCTCACTGCTTCTACCTCTTGCCGTCTTCAGTGTTGTTTTTACATCCCACACTGCCGCAGAGGATCAGACCCCGGTTGCAGCGCCCCCCCCGGCGGTTATTGCCGACGCATCCCCTTCACCCTCCACCAACGTCTCTTCGAACTCCTTGGAGCGAGCCGCAACGAACGAGACTTCCTCACCGACCACAGAGCTGGCTCCCACGCCTGTTCCATCCTCCTCCGCGACGGTCGAGGCAACGAATACAAATAGCGCTCCCACAAACAGCCCTGCGACCACGGCCTTCATATCCTCACCCTCCCCCACGGTATCACCTGCGCAAAACTATACCAACTCCATCATCGTCGAGGGTCTAATCCTTCCCCAGCAGAAAGTCTCGCTCGCCTCACCGAGCGAAGGGTTGATCACCAAGATCCTTGTGACAGAGGGTTCCATCGTCAAGGAGGGGCAACACATTGCTCAAATCGACGACAGGGAGGAGCAAATTCATCTCCAGAATTCTCAATTCCAGGCGACAAAACTGCGCGAAATTCTCAATTCTCTCGAGCGACTCTTCAACGAAAAAGTGACGAGCCGTATGGAGTACAACAAAGCTCTTCTTCAAATGGAGCAGGCGGAATCCGAACGCAAACTCTACACCCTCCGCATGGAGAAAATGATCATCAAGGCTCCCTGCGATGGTTATGTACTGCGCTTGCTCAAGCACCCGGGCGAATCCGTTCAACGACTCGAAAGATTCGCCGAACTCGTGGTCACTGGTCAGATCCACATCACCTCCTATGTCGATGCACAGCATCTTGGCAAGATTCCTGTCGGCACAATGGCCGCGGTCCATCCCGGCGAAGGGATGACACCTGTGGAAGGCATTGTCGAGGTCAGCGATCCTGTCTTGGATCCTGGCGGAAAAGTCTTCCGGATTAAAGTCCGCATCGACCATCCCTCCGTGGGGCTCATTCCCGGGATGAGAACTCAGGTCGAGCTTCACGAAAAGCCCTAAGCATCCTTCATGGAAGCAATGGCCACCGCGCCCGGGCAGACCCAGCCAGTGCTGAACTTCCGGGCCGAGCGGGGCATTCCCTCGCTACGCAGGGATCTGCGAATCTCCGCGCACAGCTTCAGAAAGAATCGCTCCTACGTGGTAAAGGATCCCATCTCCCTCAAGTATTACCGTTGGGGGGAAAGGGAGTATTTTATCAGCCGCCTGCTGAACGGAAGGCACAATATCGAGACGATCCTACAACGACTGCAGAAGGCATTCCCTGGGCAGCGCCTCGATACCAAGACCGTCGAGACCTGCATCAACCAGTTCCTTCTTTCCGGGCTTTTGGAGACCGACGCCGCAACCGCGCATCGTATCCATGTTTTAACGAGAAGCCGCATGGAGGAGGCAGAGAGGAAAAGTCGACTTCTCTCGATCTTGTCAAAATTTGTCAGTTTCAAGATCACCCTCCTAGATCCCGATCTCTTGCTACTGCGCATGTCCCAACGTCTCTGGTTTCTATGGACTTGGCCGGCGGTTGCCGTGCTAATGCTGATGATGAGCTTCAGCGGTTGGCTTCTTTTCTCAGACACCTCGGCCTGGACATCGCGCATGCCAGATCTCCTGGGGTGGGATAACCTCTTTATGCTGTGGGTCGTTATGATCCTTGTCAAAGTCGTGCACGAGTTTGGACATGGATTATCCTGCAAGCATTTCGGCGGTGAGGTCCACGAGATGGGTGCCATGTTCATTCTTTTTTCCCCCTTTCTCTTCTGCAATGCAACCGACAGCTGGACGTTCCGCAATAAACGCGAGCGCCTCGTCGTTACCTTCGGAGGCATCTATCTGGAGCTGTTTCTGGCATCCATTGCCGCCGCACTCTGGGTTCTGACCGCACCCGGAATCTTCAATCACATCTGCTTCAATGTCATGACCGTGTGCAGCGTGATGACCATTTTTTTTAATGCCAACCCCCTCATGCGCTTCGACGGCTACTATGCGCTCTCCGATCTTGTTGAGATTCCGAATCTCAAGCAACGAGGCGATCAGGCACTGATCACCAGGATTGCCTCCGTCTTTACGGGAGGAGTGGGAGTTAAACGTGACCAACTCGTCGACAGCTTCAAGGTGCCCGTACTTATCTATGCGGTCGCGAGCTATGTCTGGACCTTCACAGTGGCCTTTCGCATGCTGAGTGCGATTGGCAACATGCTTCAGCCCTACGGACTAGACCGGATCTTCCAGACGGCGTCAGGCATCACCCTCATCACGGGAATCATTGCCCCCCCCATCATGGTCGGATACCATGTCAGAAATCTTTTGAAGTTGAACAAAGAGGTGCCTGGATTTTCTAAAACCGTCATGACCCGGCTCCTGATCGGAGGCCTGTTGCTTTTTCTGGTGCTTTGCATCCCGGTGCCACTGATCGTACGAAGCTCCTGCTTCATCAACGGATCCAACAGGATTCATGTCAGCTCCACGGCCTCCGGTTATCTGAGGCAGATACAGGTGCACGACGGCGACCATGTTTCGACCGGCACCCCGCTTGCCCGTCTCGACAACCCCGAAATCAGTGCCCAGCGCCAAGATCTTCAACTCCATTTCCTAGAAGTTCGGGCTAAGTTAGACACCCATATCCTGACGCAGAACGATACCCAGATCCCCTCGCTCCGGGCCAATGAATCCCAAGTCGAGATTGCATTAAAAAAGGCGCTCCTCGATGAACAAGGACTCACCATCACCGCTCCCTTCACGGGGACCATCATCCTCTCACGCGATCTCGACAAAATTACCGGAACTCTCCTCCATCGCGGGGAACTCTTCTGTGAGATTCTTCCGGATGGTCCCATGCAGGCGGTTGCCGCAGTCAGCGAAGCCGATGCAGGTTTGGTCAAAGCGGGACAGCGCGTCCGATTCCGGCTCGAATCCCTGGGTAGCACCACCTTCACCGGATCAGTCTCGAATATCTCCGAACAGCTCCTTACCGAACTGCCTCATCAGGCTCTGAGCCAGAGCGCAGGAGGGACCGTGCCCAGTGTCATGACCTCCTCCAGGGAATCACCGACCACCCCGCATGCCATGCCCACTGCACCCGTCTATCGAGTTCGTGTCGCAATCGACAACTCCAACGGCCTCCTCAAAGTAGGTATGAGTGGCCTTGTTCGCATCGATTGCGGCCGCATAGCCCTCGGCCATTTCTTCTGGAATCAACTCACCTCCATGATCAGGGATGATCTGAAGTTGTAGACGGGAAATTGGAAACGTGAAGTGCGAGTCGTGAAAAGACTTTGCTTCGACCGCGATCCCCCTACTTTGCTTGCTCAGTGTTCATTCAGACTTCAGTCTTCATTTTTTTGCTTCCATCAATTCCATGATGAACGAGTGATGGAGGAAGTGGAGCGCTCCGGTGATCTCGGCTAGGCTCACCTCATGAGGAATATCACCCATCAGCTTTTCCAGGCTCATCGTACCGTCCGCACACCTCAGAATCTCGACCATGTACCGGCTCAGTGAGAATTTTTGCTTTTCCAGGATTCCTTGGATTTCCACCTCCACGCCGGCAACCGCATCCCAAGGTGGCTCCATCGCCGTGATGGTTGAGAGAGGTATAAAGCGGGCTACTGGGCGCCATGCGCACAGATTCTCCGGGTTCTTCCAAGGAGGCTCTGCGTAACGTTCTTTTGAGAGAATGATTTCGTGCAGAGGCGAATTCTGGATCTGATCGACCAGCGAGGTGAGTTTCGGGAGACTGAATGAGGAGAGAAGCCCCGTGCCACCCGTCGAAAGAGTTGCCGGCAGCGCCTTGGATGTCAATGTCGTCGATCGCAGGTGAAGACCAGCCTTCGTTGATTCCTTAAGCCAGTGTTCAAGGGGGGCTGCAGCGCCTTGGGAGGATGGTTTCGCCCTTAATTCCCGGGCAAACGCCTGTCTATTCTGTGGCAAAAAACCGCCGAGCGAGGAGAGCAGAAGAAGGATTCGATTTGTTTCCGATGCGTCATCCTCCAGAGGTGAATCTGGACGATCAATCCCGAATTTGGAGAGAACATCATCAAACCGTATCGAAGCATGGGATGCGCCACGTACCGAAAGATAAATGCTTCCCTCCGGTGCTGATGCAGCCGCCATATTGGCAAAGGCTAGACCGAGATCGTCCACCCCATGCATTACATCATTTACGATCACCAGATCGTGATTGCCACCGACTAGCTCCGTCAGTGCAGGTTGATCGAGTTTCCCCTCCTCGATGCGGAGATTCTTGAGCCTTCTTCTCCCCGCGGAGGCACGCGCCGCCCGCAGCTCCGAGGGATCCTCGCACAGCGCGACGACCTCGGCTTCCTTCAGATTGGATGCCAGAAAGAGGGCTTCGGGAAGTGTTGCCGAAAGAATCCTCTTGGGAACCCCTCCTTGGCCATGCGTACGACCGGCTTCTAGGATCCATCCCAACGGGGGCGGGGCCCAGCTGATTGGCTGGGCCCTGCTGCGGGGAGGCTGTCTGCGAACAGCATCACCCTCAGCTTTTGCGGCATCACCGCCTTTGTCCCCTTTTTCCGATTGGGCCATGGCTCTGCCCCTTTTTGTTGGATCGGGCGCCTTGTTACATTGCTTCCTGAAGAATGATGCCGCCCTGGGTGAGATTATTGATCACCCCGGGGTAAAGCGCCTCGATGACCTTGCGCGCGCGGTCCGGATCCGTCATCGGCTTGTTGTCCTCATTGAGGATAAACTCTTTTTTATCAAGAGACTCGACCATTGAGTTAATCAGGGCCTCGCGATCGCGAGTACCATCGCAGAGCGTTATCAACTTGCCGACGAACTGATCCGCATCGATCATGTTGAGATGCGGAGTCGATACCTTCATCCCCTTTGAGGCCTGCCAGCGGGCCAGGGGTATGGCCTCCGGATTGGCCCCGGAAGTGCGTCGAAGGGAAATCGGGCCGAGTGTCAGGTCGACCATTTTCTTGAAATATCCGTTAAGCAGGATCCGGCCGATATCAGCCTTGGCGGCCTCGGCGTCCTTGATCTCCAGCGTTGAGGGAAGCGCCGCGAGCACGCTTTCGAGCAGTTCATCGCAGGGCTTGGACTTCCCTCGCAACGCGGCCACCTGGGTGAAGAGCTCTGCCGTGATAGGGTCGTTGACTGTAAGTTCCGATCCGTTCAAACCAAGGAAGACTGCGCGATTCTTCTTGCCCCACGGTTCCTTCAGGGAGATCAGACTTGTCACCTCAAGAGCTGAGAGACTCACGGGATCAACAGAGCGATTCAACGCACTGTCTGCATGGCAGAGAAGCGTACTGCGGAAGGAACGGTTTCTCAGGAAATCCATGTACTGCTCCGTGGCAAGCAGATTCAGGTTGAGATCCCTGAGCGTCTTGGCGGGACCCTCTGGGAGATTATCGACCACCATCGTCGACGCATCCGCATCGCCGAGGTAGAGAAGGTTCATCTCCGCCGCCGAATTAACGAAGTCTTGGAAATAGATCGGCTTGTTGTTCTCCTCCAGGAATTCGTGGGCGATGTAGGAATCATCCACCTTCGAGAGCATCGCCAGCTCCTGATGAAGATACTTCCCGTAAGGCGTCTCCTCTGCGGAGGACTCGGCGAGGAACTTGATCAGCGCCTTCGCCTGCGCCACCTTGCCCAGGATGTCAGGGATGCCCGAGGTGTGCATGAGCATCATGTCGCGGAGAGCCCCGCGCATGCCCCATCCGGGAAGGGTATTGTAGCTCACATAGGCGACACCCTGCGGATTAAGATTATTCTTGCAGATGTCAAGGATGGCCTTCCGCGTGGCGTGATTGACCCACGAGTAGATGCCATGGACGATGATGTAATCGAATTTCCCCAGATCCTCCTCGTGAAGCGCCGCGATGTCCTTGCAGAGAAATTTCACATTTGGCAGGGCCATGCTGGCGAGGGTCTCCTTGGCCTCATCAACCTGACGCGAGGAGTAGTCGACACCGACGAATTCTGCCTCCGGGTAACCCTGAGCCATGGCGATGAGGTTCACCCCGCTGGCACAGCCGAGCTCCATTACTCTTGCCTTATTCGGTGACGTTGCCTCGAGGGAGAAGAGGCGTGCAATGCCACCCAGTCGCGCCACATGGGTGGCAGGGAAGCTGTAGGGAGGATAAGGCAGGGCGTCGTAGGCGTTTGTGATGTTTAGAGTGTTGTTGGAGTTCATAGTCTTGTTAACTGTTAGAATAATAAACGAATAAGATTGGCGATACTTGTGTTTTCGTAGCCTCTGATCAAGTTTTTATTTCTGATGAGGAACTAGTTTTCAAGATTCCTTCAGTCGAAAAGAAAAAGGCCCCGGATTTCTCCGGGGCCTTTCAGTGGGTTAGTTCTAACTGCGCCTAATTATCTTCTTAGATATTGATGAAGGCGAAGCCGAGAGCGGTTGATGCTCCGTTTGCATTGCTTGTGTTGTAACCAGCAATACCAACTGCAGGGGTGATACTCTGTGCCACAACGGTCTGGGTTACGCCAGCATATGTGTCAAACTCAAAGATGTAGTTAGAACCAGATGGGTTTCCAGCGGCCGGAGCTCCAATCGCAGCCTGATCAGCTCCGATGTTGATAGTGCCGACGCTGCTGCCGACGGTCCCGTCTCCTACAAGTTGGTCGATTGCAACTGGAACCGCGAAGCTGCCGACAGTGATGTTTCCGAGCGTGTGTACCTTGCTAAGATCGCCGTTGCTCAGAGTGAATGCGCCAGTTGCTGTGACATTTCCAATCGTCGTTGCACTTGCGAGTCCACCAATAGTAAGGCTTCCAGTCGTTGAGATAAGATTGCCAGTCGTGATCACTTTGGCAAGATTGTCCAACGTGACATTTCCAGCAGCCTGAATGTTGCCAATAGATGTCAGTGCGGCTCCACCGAACTGCGAGAGAATACCACTTGTAGTGACATTACCGAGCTTCGTAGCCGAGGTGACACTAAGGCCCAGGCTATCCGTAGCAGCAAGGCCATTGGCTGTGATATTACCAACACTGCCCGTTGTTACATTTACAGCCTGAAGTCCTTTGCCAATAATTGTGATATCACCAATCGAGTCAGTTCCATCGCTGGAGTGAGTGACTATCGGGTTGAGGGTGATACCACCCGCAGTGATGGTGCCGATGGTGCCGTTGCTGACACTACCAACCACCGCCACATTACCGGCCGTGATGCTATTGAACAGAATACTGTCAGCGACGTTGATTTTTCCGATGCTACCACCGGTAAGTCCCGTTCCAGCCGTGACCGTTGCAGCAAAGGCACCTTTGCTGACAATGCCGTCAGCCGTGATAGTGATGTCACCGATCGAAGCACCCGTTGTGACCTTCCCGAAGGTGTCTCCAGAGATGGAGAGACCGTTGGTGATCGATCCTGCGTTGACATTGAGGACAGCTCCACCTGCGGTCGTGACGATCTGTGCGATCGCGCCGCCGGAGGTGATGGTGCCACCAATGATGCCGTTGGTCGCGGTGATGACGCCGATCGACTCAGCTCCATCCTTGGACTGAGTGAGGATCGCGTTGTTGATGGTGGCTGCAGTGATAGCGCCGATGGTGCCATTGTTGGCACTACCAACCACCGCCACATTACCAGCCGTGATGTTGCCTGTAAGGTCACCAGCAACGCTGATCGAAGTGATGCTGCCACCGGTGACTCCCGTTCCTGCAGT
>Ga0114964_10003794_pt1 | contig 10098 bp, 6 predicted proteins | sample C_131016_MF_Meta_FD_92638 | JGI IMG/M metagenome (GOLD analysis project Ga0114964, IMG submission 92638) | Freshwater microbial communities from Lake Croche, Canada to study carbon cycling - C_131016_MF_MetaG | ecosystem: Environmental > Aquatic > Freshwater > Lake | place: Lake Croche, Canada... | reverse complement strand
TGCGCGAAAACCCGGCAGCAATTAAGGCGTCTCAGCGCGCTCGCGGGGCTAGTGAGCAGCTGGTTGACGACGCAGGGGCCGCCGATGCCGCCTGGCGCTCAAAGCTAATCGAATTCGAAAACCTTCGTGCCGAGCAAAACTCCCTGAGCAAAGTGGTCTCAACCGCGCCAAAGGAAGAAAAGGCAGCGCTCGTTGCCAAGGCGCAGGAGCTGGGCACCCGCGTGAAGGCTGCCGAAGCCGAGTCGAACGAGGCTTCAGAGGCTCTCGACAAACTGCTCTGGAAGATCGAAAACGTCGTGATTGATGGCGTCCCGGCCGGTGGCGAAGACGACTTTGTTGTAATTCGCGAGGTTGGCACCAAGGCAACCTTCGATTTCGAGCCACGCGACCACGTTGCGCTGGGCGAACTGCTCGACATAATCGACATCGAGCGCGGAACCAAGATTTCGGGCAGCCGTTTCTACTTCTTGAAGGGTTGGGGCGCGCGCCTCGAAATCGCCCTTATGAACATGGCCCTCGACCTTGCCACCAGGGCCGACTTCACAGCGCTAATCACACCTACCTTGGTTCGCCCAGAGGTCATGGCAGGCACCGGTTTCTTGGGCGAGCACGCCGACGAGATCTATTACCTGCCAGCAGACGACCTATACCTGACCGGCACGAGTGAGGTCGCGCTCGCCGGCTACCACCGCGACGAAATCATCGACCTGAGCGATGGCCCGCTTCGCTACGCCGGTTGGAGCACCTGCTACCGCCGCGAGGCCGGCAGCCACGGCAAAGACACCCGAGGAATCTTGCGCGTGCACCAGTTCAACAAGCTTGAGATGTTTTCTTACATCAAACCCGAGGACGCCGAACAGGAGCACCTGAACCTGCTTGCCCTGGAAGAACAGATGCTTCAGGCTTGTGGCCTGGCCTATCGAGTGATTGATACCGCAGCCGGCGACCTCGGCTCGAGTGCCGCCCGCAAATACGACTCCGAGGCCTGGGTTCCAAGCCAAGAAACCTACCGCGAGCTGACTTCGTCATCCAACTGCACAACCTTCCAGGCCCGACGCCTGAACGTTCGTTACCGCAAAGAGGATGGCAAGACCGCGACCGCAGCCACTCTGAACGGCACACTGGCCACCACGCGCTGGCTGGTTGCGATTCTCGAAACACACCAGCAGGCCGACGGTTCGATCCGAATCCCTAAGGCCCTGCAGCCTTACCTCGGTGGCACCGAAGTCATAGCCCCAAAGGCTCGAGGCTAATTTCGTGCTTGCCCCTCAAGACCGCTGGCTCATAGCCATCGACATCGACGGCACGCTTGTGCACGACGATGGCTACCTTTCGCCAGCGGTAATCGAGCAAGTGCAAAGAGTTAGGTCTTTAGGCCACGAGATTGTGGTCGCCACCGGGCGCTCGGCAGCCAACGCAATCCCCGTGATTCAACAGCTTGGTTTCGCCTCCGGCCCGGCCGTTGCGTCAAATGGTGCCGTTCGCCTCGAGGTCGACCCGGCGCATCCGAGGGGTTATCAGCACACGGAGGTCATCACCTTCGACCCTGCCGAAGTCCTCGGCAAACTCATCGAAGCCCTGCCGGAGGCCCACTTCGCGGTCGAAGACGCAGACGGCAGCTACCGGTTTCACAAACATTTTCCGAAGTATGCCCTTGGCGACCAAAACATCGAGACTCCGCTAGAACTCTTGATGGGTCAGCCGGTCAGCCGCGTCGTGGTGCTAAGCCCCGGCCACGATGTTGAAGACTTTTTAGACAAAGTGGAGTCGATCGGCCTTAAGTCGGTGAGTTACGCAATTGGTTACACGGCATGGCTCGACATCGCGCCAAAGGGAATCACCAAGGCGAGCGCTCTCGAGAAGATTCGCGCCGACCTCGGAATTCACCCGAGCCAGATAATTGCTATCGGCGACGGACGAAACGACATAAACATGCTCGAGTGGGCGCAGGCCCAAGGCGGTTTCGGTTTCGCGATGGGTCAGGGCCCAGACGAGGTGAAGTTGGTTGCCAGCGCGGTGACCTCTTCGGTTGAAGACGACGGCGTTGCCAGAGTTCTCTCAGGTTTTGAGGGCATCCTGTTCACTGAGTCACTCGGGTAAACTTAGGTAGTTAGTTATCAGGCTCCGAAAGGTCCTTCAATGAACAAGCACGACAATCGTGGATTTTTCAAATCCCGCCGTGCTTTCGCGCGCCATGGGGCAATTGCGCCACAAAAGAAATCGTCCGCGCTCTGGGGCCTGTTTTTCAAGGGCGTCGCCGTAGTTATCGGTGCCGCACTAGCATTTGGCGGGGTCACGGTTTGGAACCTCACCAACACCCTAAATAACAACTCTTTCGACATCACCGATGCCTCCGGCAAAAAGATCGAACCAGCCGACCTAAACGGCCCAATCAACATGCTTCTGGTCGGCTCCGACAGTCGTGCTGGCCAGGCCAGCGTCTTCGGGCACGACAAGTCGGTGCTTGCCGATGTGATTATTCTTTTGCACATCTCGGCCGACCGCAAGAACGCGGTTGCACTGAGCTTCCCGAGAGACCTCATGGTTCCGTGGCCTGCCTGCCCTAGCACCTCTGGTGGTTCAGGCTACCTACCGCAAACGCTAGGACAAATAAACGCGACCATCGCCAATGGCGGCCCTGGCTGCACGCTTTTGACCATCGAAAAACTCACCGGGGTCCAGATTCCTTACCTCGCCATGATCAACTTCAGCGGCGTAATCGAAATGTCAAACTCAAGCGGCGGCGTCGAGGTTTGTGTTGCCAAAGACATCCACGACACCTACACGTTCCTGAACCTGAAAAAGGGCAAGCACGTTCTTCAGGGGATGCAGGCTCTGCAGTTCTTGCGCACCCGTCACGGCGTTGGCGACGGCTCTGACCTCAGTCGAATCTCGAACCAGCAGGTCTTTTTGACATCACTAGTTCGCAAGGTTCGAAGCGAAGGCGTCTTGACCAACCCGTTGAGGCTGGTCTCGCTTGCAAACGCCGCGGTTCGCAACATGACCCTCTCTAGCTCGCTAGCCGATCTGAGCACCATGATCGCCATCGGCGGCGCTCTAAAAAACATCCCTCTCGAAAAGATCACCTTCCTGCAGGTTCCGGCGCGCGGCGGACTCCCTGCCCCTTACTCGGGCCGCGTCATGCCAGTCGAGGGCAAAGCCGACCTGCTGTTTCAGAAGCTTCGCGACGACGAGCCGATCTTGATCACCAAGGCCAATCCGGGCACCGGCGCGACCGTTGAGACCCCAGCACCTACGGCGACGCCAAACCCGACCCCTAGCCCGACCTCCACAGACTCTTACCTCGACGACACCTATAGAGGAACCAACGGTTCATTAACGACCTGCTCGGGTTAGTGTGGAACCATGACCGAACATGTTTCGGCTCTGGATCTTTTTACGATCGGCATTGGTCCGTCTAGCTCACACACCGTGGGCCCGATGAGAGCAGCTGCTCAGTTCAACGACGAACTGCGAGCCAAAGGGATTACCTCCGATTCAATCCGCGTTACCCTCTGCGGTTCACTGGGAGCCACCGGCATTGGCCACGGCACCAAAAACGCGATACTCGCCGGCCTGCAAGGCCAACAACCCGAAACCTGTGACCCCGAATACGTGCGGTCGCTGACCGAGAACCCGAACGTTGAGTTTGTTTTCGAACCACGGACGCGCCTCCCGAAGCATTCGAACGGCATGAAATTCGAGTGCGGCGGGTTCGATAAGACTTATTACTCAGTCGGCGGCGGCTTTGTAGAGACCGATGACCCCAAACCGGCAGTCAAACAAGACCTGCCATACCCTTACCAAACCGCCGACGAGCTTCTCGAGATTTGCGAACGCGAAAACCTGACCATCGCCCAGGTAGGCATGGCGAACGAGCGCGCTCAACGCCCAGACCGTGACGTCGACGCCGAACTTAGGCGCGTCTGGCAGGCGATGAAGAGCTGCATCGAAGCCGGACTTCAAACCGAAGGTGTCTTGCCCGGCTTCCTAAAGGTTGATCGACGTGCCGCGGGCATTCATCGCCAACTCGAAACCCGAGAGGGCGACCAATCGATGGAGTCCCTGCAGGCCTATGCAATCGCAGTGAACGAAGAGAACGCCGCTGGCAACCGGGTTGTCACCGCCCCCACCAACGGAGCCGCCGGCATAATTCCTGCCGTCGCCTACTACGCCCTCAAACACCGCAACATCAGCGACGAAACCCTCGCGATCGAATACCTGATCACCGCCGCAACCATCGGCGGCCTCTACAAGCGAAACGCGAGCATCTCGGGGGCCGAGGCCGGTTGCCAAGGCGAAGTCGGTTCGGCTTGCTCGATGGCCGCTGGAGCTCTTGCCCAAGTCTTCGGTGGCACGCCTCGACAGGTTGAAAATGCCGCCGAGATCGCAATGGAACACAACCTCGGCCTAACCTGCGACCCGGTCGGAGGCTTCGTCCAGCTCCCGTGCATCGAACGCAACGCGATCGCCGCCGGCACAGCCGTCGCAGCCGTGCGCCTTGCCCTCAACGGAACCGGCGTTCACAAGATCTCGCTCGACACCGTGATCGAGACCATGCGCCAAACCGGCGCCGACATGTCGACCAAATATAAGGAGACCTCGATGGGTGGTCTCGCGGTCAACGTGGTCGAATGCTAGCCCTTCAGCCACCTTTGATTTTCGGCTAAACTATTCGAGTTCCATGGAGACGTCGCATAGCCCGGTCGAGTGCGCCTCACTGCTAATGAGGTAACCCTGAAAGGGGTTCGGAGGTTCAAATCCTCTCGTCTCCGCAGAAAAAGAAATCCCGCCAACCACAAAGGGTCGGCGGGATTTTTCCTGTCCGTCAGGCGCAAACCAACGAGCAACTAACCGGACACACAAATACCTTGCCGAAGGCGCGGCAATCTGCTTATACTCATTGATGAGTGAATCTCATCGGAGTTTGTGTCCGATTCGAAGCTCACCTGAGCTTCAAACTAATGCCCCCGGTTCCTGCCGGGGGTTTAGTTTTTAACTGGTCTGAACAAAGTCGCGCTTTCTGCCAGTTCGATAATCTTGGGCTAGAAATAGGCTCGAAAACGAGCCTGTGGGTAAGCGCCCAAATAGACTTAGGTAACAAACAACGAAAAGGGCTCCTCGATGTCTAATGTCCAAATCCCCGGCTACAAGCACCGCTGGCTTGTTCTAACGGTTGTGCTCATCGCCGAAATGATGGACCTCCTAGACGCGACCATCGTCAACGTGGGTGGCCCAGCTCTCGCCGAAAAGCTTCATGCCACACCAACCGACCTTCAGTGGGTTATCGGTGGCTACGCCCTTGCCCTCGGCTCGGGCCTGATTCTTGGTGGACGCCTTGGTGACCGTTTCGGGCGCCGCAACATGTTCCTTTTCGGCCTCATCGGCTTCACGCTCGCCTCACTCGCCTGCGCCTTCGCTCCAACCGTCCTGGCTCTCATCGTCCTGCGCTTTGTTCAGGGCTTCCTGGGCGCGATGCTCTTGCCTCAGGGTTTCGGCTTGATCCGCGACGCGTTCCCGCCAGCCGAGTTCGGCAAAGCTTTCGCGGCCTATGGCCCAGCCTTCGGTTTGGGTGGAATCCTCGGCCCAATCATCGGTGGCTTCCTGATTCAGGCAAACATTCTCGATCTGGGTTGGCGAGCTGTCTTTTTGGTGAACGTTCCAATCGGTATCGTGGCGACCATCCTCTCTTACCGCTTTGTTCAAAAAACGGACGCCGACAAAACCATCAAAATCGACATCTTTGGCGCACTCCTGGTCATGGTGGCGTCTGGACTTTTGGTCTACCCGCTGATTAAGGGCCAAGAAGCCGGTTGGCCGCTCTGGACCTACCTCATGCTCATCGGCTCGGTTCTCGGGTTCCTTCTTTTCGCCCGCCTCGAATTCGCCGCCAGGAAGAAGGGCAAGACCTCACTTATCGACCCAACCATCTTCCAAAAGCGTGCCTACACTTTCGGTCTCGCGGGTCTTGGTCTCTACTTCGCTGGCTTCACCGGCATCTACTTGATTCTCACCCTGTTCCTTCAGTTCGGCGAAAAGTTCACCTCGTCTGAAGCCGGCCTTGGCAACATCCCGATCGCACTCGGTTCAGCAATCGGCGGAACCATCAGCGGTGCATTCCTAGCCGACAAAATTGGTGGTCGCTACACCCTCCAGATCGGTGCAGCGATTCAGGTTATCGGCATCGCCCTGCTCTGGTTCGCTCTTCCGGGGCTGGCAAACTTCAGCATCTGGCAGCTAATCCCAGCCTTGGTTGTCTCAGGAATCGGAACCGGCCTAATCGCCGCCCCGATCTTCGACACAATCCTGTCAACCGTCGAGCCCCAGCAAAGCGGTTCAGCCAGCGGAGTGCTCTCGGCAGTCCAATCGGTCTTCTCATCTGTTGGCGTTGCCATCTTCGGAACCGTCTTCTTCAACTTCGCCCTCAAAGGTCAAGCAGATGCAGGGTTCAGAAACGCGCTGCTCGTGCAGCTAGTTTTGGTTGTTCTGTTCACCGCCGTCACCAGCTTCCTACCCAAGCGCCCAGCACACTAAAAAACCAGCGAAAGGTTAGCGAAAATGAAAAACAACACTCTGGCAATGGTTGCCACCATCTCGCTAATCGTCGGCGTCGCTTCGCTGATTGGCTACATCGACCCGGCAGTCTGCCCACCAAGCGTTGAACAGGCTTTTATAACCTGCCAGCAGGCGGCCTCAGAGCACATCTGGGGTTTCGTTGGATTCACAGCATTCGGAATAATCACCCTTTTGTTTGGAACAATCTCAAACAGAAGACGATCAAGAAAAAGCGACTCCGAATAGGTTTTGCCAGCCTGCGATTCTGCAGCGATTAGAGTCGTCGAAACTTCGAATCTGGCTCGCAAGTTCTAAAGCAAAGCACCGCGACGGTTACCCCTCAAATTCTCCAAGCAGCCTTCGTGCGGTTGGTTTCAATTGAATGAAACCATCGAACAATCTTGGAGAAATCATGTCCTTTAAAAATCAGCTTCGAAAACTAGCAGTCATCGGCGCCATCTTTGGCCTCGCAGTAGCCGGAACCATTACAGCCGCTCCGGCCCAGGCATCACCTGCCGCTCCGGTTCAGGTGACAGCCGCTCTCACAGATCCAAGATTCATCGCGGACTTTAACGGAGGGCTTTACTTCACAGCCACGCCGGACGGTGGCAACGTTTTCAACGTATATTTCTACGATGGTTCGGGCGATCCAAAGCTTGTTGTCGGCAGTGAAGACTCGGGCCGCATGAACGGTCACCCAGTAGTATTCGAGTCGAAAATTTACTTCACCACCGGAAACGCCTCTTACGTAATCGCACGAGGAGAGAAGCTAAAGACCTCCAAGCCGTTTAGCGACATTTGGCCAAATGATTTTTCAGTGATCGGCAAAAGCATGTTCTTTGCTGGTCGCAACGTTGCTGGCGACACCGTGCTCTACAAATGGGCAGGCGGCAAAGCTAACCCAGTTTCGCTCGAAGGACTGGGAAACGCACCCACAAACTTTAGGCGACTCGATTCGTTCGGCAATCGTCTAGCAATTATGGATGGTCAGCGTTTCCTGCACCTTTCGTCTGACGCCAGCGGCAAGTCGAACCCAACATTCACTCACATCACCTTCGATGTTGGTGGCACAGCTTATGAAACTCGCGAGTCTCAAGGCTTCATGCAGGTCGGAAATAAAATCTATTTCCAGACCCACGAAATGTTCAACCAAACCTACGTAATCATGTCCGTTAACATCACCGGAAATACCTTCTCGCAGGCAACTCAGCCAGTTTTCTCGAACGGAGATGCAGTCGTGAACGCAGGGTGCCCGGTGCTGCTAGGCAAGGACATTTACTTGGTTGGCTCACGCCTTCCAAGCGGAATCAACGCGGGGCCTCGTACACTATTGAAGTTGACCTCGGCTGGACAAGTTGAAGAGGCCGCTGGAATAAGCGGTACTGATGCACAAATTAATTTCAACACCAATGTCTACTATGGCGACGTGAATGACACTGCACTGGGATTCTTTGTTCTCGGCAGTCGACTATTCATGATGAGTGATGACACCTTGGACCTTTATGTCTACCAAAACAGCACCTTGACTCCGCTAAAGTACAACGGAAACCAGTTGCAGTACATCAGGGGTTTCACCACTGTTGGCAACAAGCTGATCTTCGGTGCAACCGATCCTTCGGCCCCTGAATTATCTGCTGAGCGTAGCCCGGTATTCACTATGAATCTCAAAACGGGAAACCTGACAGCAGTTACTGTTCCTTCCTGGTTGCAAAACGCATTTATGGCATCGGGGCACTTGTACTTCGGTGGTCTAGCTGATTTCCAAGCAGACAGGACTCTTTGGGTAGACGAAAAGCCGGCGCCACCGGCCGCTGGCTCCACCAAGGTTTCGGGTTTCTACGGAGACTCATCGTGGGTGAACCCAGCTGTTGCCCAAAAACTTGCAAAGTTGGTGACCGCGCCTTCGACCATCACCAAGGTTGTCTGCACGGGAACCACTTCTGGAACGAAGCTAACCGTCGCCGACAAGCGACTTGCTCTGGCTCGCGCGACGGCAACTTGCAAGTACATCAAGTCGCTTGCTAAAAATGCCGCAACAAGCGTGATTGCGAAACCATCAACTGGTTCAGCCGTTAGCAACCGTGCGGTCCTAGTCGAGATAACTAGATAACACAGTTCCAAACAAATCCCCCGAGGCGTGGCTTCGGGGGATTTGCTCTATTCCAGTGTTGGCACTGTTGCGCTCAGAATTACCAAGCCTGAAACAACTCGAAGTTGCCAGTTCGTCGTGCAGGCATCAAGAATTGAAGTTCCCAAGCCTCGGGTAGAGCTCTTTTTTGGTCTCGCACCGTTATTGGTAATTTTCACAGTGACCAGTTTTGGTGTCACTGAAAAGATCTCTATTTCAACCTCGGGCGCCTTGCCGTGACGAATCGCATTGGCGCAACCCTCTTTGATGATGTCCCAGAGAATCGAGCTCGCTACTTCATCTAAGTTCAGAGCTTGTTTTGCGGTGTTCGAAAACGAAAAAGAGATTGCGCAGTTCCCTGACCAGAATTCAGCATGTTCTTGGAGTTGTTTTTGAAGGTCTATCGGACCGGTTCGCCTCGTGAAAGCCTCATGAATCTGTGACTTCATTTCTTCGATAGTTGTCGCGCGACTCCCCTCGCCAGCAGCGGATTCATACCGAATGATCCCAGAGTGCAAAACGCTCTGAACTTGCCCGTGCAAAAGTCGCGATAGCTCCCCTTGATCGAACCAATTGACCAGATTGATCCGAGCCCGCAACCAGGAGAGCTGGTTTACGGTTTCGGCGAGTTCTGACTCTAATTCGCGCGACCGAGCATTGGCAGCGCTGCCCAGCAGAATTAGCCAGCCCAGAGTTGGCAACACCGTGATTCCTGCATCAAAACCGAAGTGTGGGTTTATTGCGTCCTGAGAGTAAAAATCTGCGAGGGCCCCAGTGGGCATGCCGCACAACGCAAAAGCAATAGTAATTATTAGGGACCTCCAAAAGAGCGAGATTCCTTCAGGAACAAATTTGGAAAGCCTGCGCAAAAGCATGACCTCAAACGTCAGCGAAACGTAACAAATGAGAAGCATGATCGGAGCTCTTGGTACCCCAAAGAAAAAGAAAAATGACGGGGTTGCCGTAACGGTCGCAGATAGGGGCAAAAGAATCGGCCTCAAGGAGAGCTCAAGTGAAATCTTGCTCAAGGTTTCTCTCCAACGTGCTTTCACTTCGACAGGTGCAGCGGGATGCCAATCTGGAATCTCGCTTGCCAAACTATGACTAAGTGGGCGAACAAAATCTCCCATCAGAGCTTTCAGGTCTTCAAGAATCAATATCTCCGGTTTGCCTTGTAATCGAGAAATCTCAGTTTCGACTTTGGCTTCGACTTCCTTGATGACATGCTCTTCGAACCCTTGCCTTAGTTTGGTCAGCTCGGTGAGTGACTCCAACAGTTCCTTTTGACGCGCCACCAATGATCTGATGCGGTCGCGGCTTTCACTCAGAGCACTCACAGAGACCGTTGCGAGGGCAGTGGCAAACCCGAACGGTATTGCACTGCCGGCGATTCGAAATCCCAGGTTTAGACTTTG